>Ga0209101_1002636_pt1 | contig 11621 bp, 16 predicted proteins | sample ConPoolayeCmetaG_FD_185481 | JGI IMG/M metagenome (GOLD analysis project Ga0209101, IMG submission 185481) | Hot spring microbial mat communities from California, USA to study Microbial Dark Matter (Phase II) - Cone Pool mat layer C metaG... ... | reverse complement strand
GTGGGCGGTATGGACGTTGTGGGGGGTAGGGGCGAAAAATTTTTCGCCCCTACCATCGTCGGCGGCGTTTCGACAATCCACAAAATACCGTGAACGTGATTGGGCATGATGACGAATGCATCCAATTCCACGTGGGGAAAATGGGATGGAATGTCCAACCAACATTGTTCGGCGACGCGGCCGCAATCGTTCAACCACATTTCGCCCTCCATGATTTCGCCGAACAAACAGGCGCGGTCATGGGTGCAAATGGTGACGAAATACGCGCCGGGTTGGGTGTAATCGTATCCCTTCAGGCGGATGGAACGGCGATGGTGGCGGTTGGGGTCATACGGCATGGGTCAATCCTCCAATTTTGGGAATGGGGTGGTGTCGGTTGTGTGGTGGGTGCAACATACTGTAGGGGCACGATGTGCCTTGCCCCTACCTGATCGGTGATGTGGATTTGGCTGGACATTCACCGGTACATCAGGGTCTTGAACAAGTCTTCCAGCGCGGCGCAACGCGCCTGCTCGCGCTATTAGGATATGCCCTCTTGCCAAACAATACTTTTTCAAATCTTTCTGCTTAATAGATCAAAAGGGTACTGTGGACCAATAGACAGTATCATCCTGAATATCAGTGATACGCAATAATTTCGGATTGATTTCTTGATTTGCACTGCCCTTGTAACCATACTGGGGTCTTGCCACCATCTCCGCCAACCTCACCACTTGTCAGTGAGCAGGGAGGGGGTCGAGTTCGGTTATCTGGAAGCCGTCGGGCAAAACCTCCTTCATGGTTGGTTACCCTGCTCAAGTTGGCTGAGCAATGCATTGATCTTCCTGCGCAGCAAAGGAACATCCTCGGTCGCTGTGACCCAGACAATCTTCCAGTCTACGGCAAAGTATTCATGGACAGCGAAATTGCGGAAAGCGACAATGTCTGCCCAATCGATTCCTGGCTGTTGTTCGGTAAAGCTTCGGGGCAAGCGGGCGGCGGCTTCGCCAACAACGATAAGCTTTTGCAGAACAGCGCTTTGGATCAATTCATCCTGCATGAAAGCGGTCTCGGTCGTGCGCTGCAGAAATCGCTCAATGGCATCGCAGGCATCCAGGATGTCCTGTAAGTAAAGCCGCTCAGGCCGCATAGAGTAAGACCTCTTCATTCAGGATTTGCTCGCGGATGGCAGGTTTCAAACCTGTGCGTGGCACCAGGTCAACGGGACGATGAAAAATCTCCGTCAGCTCGCGTTGCATGCGGCTCAATTGCAGGAAGCCGACGCGTGCCTCGGGCTGGAACTCTACCAGAACATCCAGATCGCTTTCTGGCCCGAAATCTCCGCGCGCAGCGGAGCCAAACAGCGAAAGCCGCTGGATGTGGTGCCTGCGGCAAAATGCTTCAATTGTCTGAAGCGGAATATCAGAAAGGTGTGGCATGGTCTGCCTCCTTTGCGATTTCACGAACCGCTTGTGAGAGAGAAGCCTAATTGGTCAAGCACCTTTGCCAGCGCCTGTCGGCCTCGGCGCGCTCCTCTTCCACTTCCAGCAGGTGCACCACCGCTTCCTCCAAAGCGAGCACCTCTTCTTTCCCGTTGACGCTCACGTAGCGGCTGGGAGAGAAGTTGTAGTCGTTGCGGGCGGCTTCGGCACCGGTAATGATGGCGTGTAGGGGCGCATGGTCATTTGCCCCTGCCAACCATTGATGATAAATTGCGGCGATGCGGGCGATGTATTGCCCAGTCAGGAATTGTCCCTGTCCGCTCATTAGTATAGTATCCTTTGTCCTCCAGTACCCTACACATCCAGGCGATAGCCTACGCCGCGCAGGGTTTTCAGATACTGGGGATGTTTGGGATCGACCTCAATGGCTTTGCGGAGCCAGTTGATATGAACATCCAGCGTGCGGGTATCCTCGATATAATCCGTATCCCAAACCTCGCGGAATAAGACCGAACGTTCCACCACTCTGCCGGCGTTGAGCAAGAGAATCTGCAAGATTTTGGTCAGGCGGGGGGTCAGACGGGTTTCGCGTCCATGGCAGCGCACCCGCCTGGATACTAAATCCAGACGGATCGGGCCACGGTGGATAACTTTTTGCCCCTCAGCGGGCAGGAGCGGCTTGATGCGGTTGAGAAGTTTGCGGATCGTGAAGGGGAGCGTCAGCACAACCGTCACACAGGCTTCATCCGGCTTGATTTTTCCATCGGAGATTAAGACGATCGGCACGCCGTTGGATTTTTCGCGTAAGGAGCGACAAATCCGTTTCCCGCTCGAACGCAGCGAGACAGCGTCCACAATGATAACATCGGGGTCAAGGGTATCCAGCTTTTGTAAGGCTGAGTTACCGCTATCAACCACACAGATTTCATAGCCGCGGCTTTGCAGTTGACCAACAAAACCTTGGGTTGGTGCGCGTTTTCCTTCGATCCAGAGAATGATTCCCTGCATTTGCCTCTCCCGGATTAAACAAAAAAGCCCCTTCGCAGTGCTGTTTGTGGTCGCAGTGTCTCTGGATTATACCCACAATCTTAAAAAAACACAACCGCTAAGTCTTAAGGTTTAATTAAGTTCGCCAATCGACAGGTAGCAATACCCTGCTCACCTCCCAGCCGTTGCGGGAGCAAGGATGGCGCAAAATAATGTCTTTCTTGACTCTCCGCGCCCACCGGCGCGATAATACAAAAAAAACCTCAGGAGGTCAGGATGAACCCTCGCAAACGACTTCTGCTTGTGATTCTGGCAGCGATCTTTCTCCTCTCGTCCATTTCGCCCTTGCTCAGCCCGGTGCGCCTTACCGTGCGCAACAACACATACACCACCGTCTATCTCAAACTGGAAGGCAAAAAAGCCTATTATTATCTGAGCGTCTACCCGGGTGATGTGGAAACCTATTCGATCCAACCCACCCTGTATAAGGCGACCTTTTGGGGTTGCGGCACGAAGAAGGTCATCCGCAAATTGAACATCCGCCAACAAATCCGCCTGATCTTCCCGCCGTGTAATGCGGGGAAGAAATCCACCGAAAAGAAAATCCTGCGCATATTATTTTCGAAATAACTACCAACCCCAGACTCACTTTTTGGAGGCGAAATGGATTCGGGCCGCTAACAGTGACAAATCGCGCTTTCATTCTGCGTCCTTGGGTCGATCTTTCTCAATCTTTGCAAATGAATTATCTGCCAAGCAATTCCTTAAAATCGCGCACCAAGGTACTATCTGAAAGCGCTTCTTCAAACTGCTTAAGCCATTTCTCAATATAGGAGGCATCTAACTTTTCACCTTGTCTACGAATGACAGATTCGACGTCACTCCGATCTCGCAATCGAGTGGAAAGCATCTTATAGATAATCAAGTCTTCCGCGGTACAAACCCGAATAGCTTTCCCGGGGAAAAGATCAACCTCACAAGCGCGTTGAAGAGCTGTTTGGTCAAAAATTGTATCTGCAAGCATAACATCGATTCGGATACCGTTTGGGTCTTGAAAAAATGCCAGTCCAAAGCGCCGCAAGGATTGGTCAGGGTCGTCCTGAAGAGCACTATAACCCCGTACAAGATTAGAGAACCATCCGATTCTCTCTGCTAATCAACACCATAAGATCAATATCACGCGTTAGTCGCGGTTCACCCGGACAGCAACAGCAATGCCGCCGATTGCCATAACGGGAATCCTTGCTTGCCTCATAAGGTTCTGAAGGGCAATCAAAGAGTCAATAAGATTTTGCATTCAATTTCCGCTGTTGGAGATTATCCAGTGCATATAGGCGGGATTGCAAAGTGATCATTGCCTGAATTCGCTCCGCTCGATAAACCGGTTCGCTTTCGTCCAAAAGTGGAGCAAATTCAGGAAGGAGGGAAAAGAACTGGGATAAGCCATCCTGTGGCGTTAAGGAACGCAAGGAGAGCATTTCGACTTTGCGAATCTCATCAGAAGAAATCGGAAAACTATCTTCCTTCATTACCCCCCATTATAGCATTGAAATGAGGCGGGCAAAATCGTTGGAACGTTCGCTTATTGCCCAAGCAATCGCTGACACCAGCGCACGCCGCTCATGGCATCGTTAACCCACGCGTCTGCACCGACGTACTGACAAACCTGTTCGTTCAACTGGTTTCCGCCGATGATGATCGGCTCTTGGGCAACTTCCTTGTTGCTTTTTTCCCTGGTTGTTGTATACTACCAATAGGTCTTTTGTCATCCTTTTCTCTCATTCACTGAAAAAAGACCCATCCTCTCGAACCGATATTGTGTTTCCCAAAGGAGGAAGAATGGGTACGCTCATTCTGATGTTCAAGCAAAGTCGTCCGTTGCTTGTCTTGATCGCCATCTTCATTGGAGCTGCCCTTGCCTGCGACCTGTCATTCCTGCCGGGCTCCACGAATTCCCAACAAGCGACGGTAGAAGCCCTTGCCATGCAGGCAACGCTGGCTGCTGCCGGGCAAACAAACCCCGTAGAAGCAACGCTGCAAGCGCTCGCCGAACAAGGCACTCAGATCGCTGCTCAAGCGACCCAATCCGCCATCGATTTACAAGCGACTGCGCAGGCTGTTCAACAAACCATCCCTGAAATTCCTACCACCGAACCACCTCCCTCCACCGAATCTCCCTCTCCTGGCGAGTCAGAGCCTTCGCCGACCGCCTCCGAGCCTGCCCTGGCCGATCTTGACGCCCAGATTAAGGCGGCCAGGATTTTGCTTTTCGAGGACACATCAGGCCATCGTCTTGGAATGGAACGGTATGTCAAAAGCGCTCTTGATCAGGAAGGCTATACATACACCGATGTAGGCAGCGCTCAGGGATGGCTTAAAGATCAGTTGTTAGGATCTTCGGATTGGGATTTGATCGAAGATCTCCCAAACCATTGGCGGAGAGCCTCCCAAGGCAACCTTGCTGCTTGGGATCGACGGCACCGATAAAACCAATCGCGGGGTATTGACCGAATGCTATGAAGGACGCTTCTTGCTGCAAACCTTTGCCACCCATGACTATGTTCGCGAGGATATTCTTCGCCTCTGGCAGAACTATATCTATTACACGTTGACCAATCACTTTTTATTCGTGGGGCAATGAATTGGGTTGAGTTGACTCTCTGAAGAAATAGCGGAACACAAAGCTGGTTCAGGAAATCTACAAAAAGCAAGGGAAGGAACTGCTCCAACCCTTGCTTCTGCTTTTCTCACATCCCTTGCTGGCGAAGCCATCTGGTTCGTTCAGGCCTGGATCAGCCTCCGCCATGGCACCAGGATGGCGCTTTTTGGAACAAGGTCTGCCGTTCCTGCGCGTTCAATTTGCGCACCGTAGTATCGTTCAGGTGGGTATCGCGGTTTTCGACAATGATCCAGGAGACATCGCGACTGCCCAAACACCCATGCCAGACGCCAGCCGGCACATTATAGATGACACCTGGCTGAAGGTCTTGTACCTCGAGTTGCCCGTTTTCAGTGAGATAGTACAAAGCTCCCCGTCCTCGCCACAGGACGAATACTTCATCGGTTTGCTGATGGACCTCGATTTCATCGGCATTTGCTAAATCGTAGAGCGGCTGCCAGTTGAGAATGGCGGCCATCCATTGCGGGGTAAAAACCAGGGGTTTATAGCCTTCTCCGTTCCATTCATAAATTTCGAGCATAGATTCTAACCTTTCTATTCCACAAGATCGGTAAATTGACTTTGATCGATTAAGACCTGGCGGCGATTCTTGGAGAGATTTTAACCTCTCACCAACTTGGACAAGCTCTCCTCAAAAGGAGGGTAGGCGATCCCCGCCTCGGTGATAATTGCCGTGATGTATTGGGCCGGTGTGACGTCAAAGGCATAATTTAATGCCCCTGAGCCATCAGGCATGACCGCTTCACGGCCGACAAAGGCGATTTCGTCCCGCTCGCGAATTTCAATCGGGATGTGTTCGCCGCATGGAAGGCTCAGGTCAATCGTGCTGGTGGGAGCGGCAACATAGAAAGGCACCCCATGTTCTTTGGCAACAATCGCCAGATTATAGGTGCCGATTTTATTGGCCGTATCTCCATTGGCAGCAATCCGATCGGCGCCAACCACACACAGGTCAATCCCAACCTTTCTCATCAGGAAACCAGAAGCACCGTCAACAATCACCGTATGCGGGATGCCGAGCTGGTTCAATTCCCAGGCCGAAAGGCGAGCGCCCTGCAGGCGAGGACGGGTTTCATCCAGATAGACATGTACCTGCTTGCCGTTTTCATGGGCAGTGCGAATGATGCCGAGGGCCGTTCCGTAATCGACCGTCGCTAAACTGCCTGTATTGCAATGATGCAGGATTTTTGCCGGATTGGGAATCAGTGGCAGAGCGTTGATGCCAATCTGCTTATTTGCCCGAATGTCTTCCTCAGCAATGAGATGAGCTTCGTTCAAGATTGCCTGGCGAATGCTCTGGACATCTACGCTTTCGAGGGAGGAGACTTTGTTCAACACCCTCTCGATTGCCCAGAACAAATTTACCGCCGTCGGGCGAGATGCCCGCAACATATCTGCGGCTGTTTGCAGTTCTTGCCATAATTCTTGCCCATTGGTTGCTTTAGAGGCATTGGCTGCCAGAGCCAGGCCATAGGCGGCGGTTGCTCCAATTGCCGGTGCACCGCGCACAATCATCGACTTGATGGCTTCGGCAACATCTCGATAATCCTTGAATTGAAGATAGACGGTTTCTTTCGGGAGCGCCCTCTGGTCAAGCAACCAGAGCGCATCCCCTTTCCATTCGATACTCCGAAATGCAGTCATGCAGCTCTCCAGTAAAAATCTTCTGGCATCAGAAACTTCATCAAAGGGGATGGTCGTCGGTTTTGGTGCATTTCAATCGCTCAACGACATGTAAATTGTACTCCCTTTTCTTGACAGGCGCTAACCTCTCGGTTATAGTGCAAACCATGAGACCATGTGAGCTGCGCCTCAGGTTCAGGTTGATCGGGCTGCTGGTATTAAGTATTTCTCTGGCTTGCAACCTGCCTGGCTTTCTTCTCCCACCCCAAGCCGACCCTGCCGAATCCCCGCCGCCAAGCATTCCTCCCAACTCCGATCTCTTCCTCATTCCCACCCTTGCGCCGACAGCCACCCCCTATCCCACGGTTGTGCCGGCGACCAGCATTGCCAGCGGCGAGCGCGCCCTGAGCAACGGGGATTGGGAACAAGCCTTGCAGGAATTTCGCCGCGCAGCTTCGGCGACCGAAGACCCCGACCTGCAAGCGGCTGCTTTGCTCGGGGAAGGCAAAGCCCGCTATGAGGTGGGCGACTACCGCGGCGCAATCAGCTTGCTTGAGCAGCTTTTGCGCCAGTATCCTCAATCGGCTCAGGTCCCCTATGCCCATTTCGTGCTTGGGGAGAGCTACAACGCCCTGCAACGGTACAGTGAAGCAGCCGATGCTTTTTTGAATTACCTCGCTTATCGTTCGGGCGTGGTAGATGCCTATGTGCTGAATCTGCGCGGCGATGCCCTTTTGGCGGCCGGGCGGTATAGCGAAGCCGCCAATGATTATCGCGCAGCCCTGCAATCCCCCTCCTTTTTAGACCCCCTAAACCTCCAGATCAAACTGGCGCGCACGCATGCCCTGGCCGGCGATTACCAAACAGCGATTGCTTTATATGACGAGGTGTATAACCGCACCAGCAGTGACGCCACCAAAGCCCAAATGGCATACCTGAAAGGGCAAGCCTTCGCCGCCCTGGGTCAACTGCAAGAGGCTTACGCTGCCTATCTGGATGCGGTAAACAACTATCCGACAGCGTACGCCTCTTATCAAGCCCTGGTGATCCTGGTCGAGGCCGGCGTAGCGGTTGATGATCTCAACCGGGGCATCGTCGATTATTTTGCCGGGCAATATGGGGTGGCTCTGGCGGCTTTTGACCGCTACTTCCAGAAAGGCGGTGCAAACCGCGCCACCGCCTTATATTATTATGGCTTAACCTTGCGGGCAAGCGGGGCGTTTGAAAAAGCGATCCAAGCCTGGGACACCTTGATCGCCGAGTTTCCCGAAGACCGCTTTTGGGATGACGCCTGGGAGCAGAAAGCCTATACATTGTGGAACTTTCTGAGAGAGTATAACGCTGCCATTGAGGTGTTGTTGAATTTTGTCCAGGCTGCTCCCAACCATCCGCGGGCTGCCGAATTCCTTTTCGATGCCGGGCTGGTTGCCGAGATGGACGGGCAACTGCAACGCGCCGCCGAGATTTGGGAGAAGCTCGAGCCGCAATACCCGGCCAGCGAATATACCTATCGGGGCGTTTTCCTGGCCGGCATCAGCCGTTACCGCAGTGGCGATTACAACGGCGCGCTGGTCTTGTTCGGCCGCGCTCTGAGCCTTGCCCCCAACCCGCGCGATCGGGCGGCGGCCTACCTATGGCAGGGAAAATGCCAGAAAGCCTTAGGGGATGAGGCCGCCGCTCAGGTAACCTGGGGGCAAGCGGTGAACTTAGACCCCACCGGTTATTACAGCGAGCGCGCCCGGGAGTTGATCCTGGGACAAGCCCCCTTCACCCCACCGCAGATGATCGACCTTGCCGTTGATCTCGAAGGGGAACGCCAGCAGGCTGAGCAATGGTTGCGGTCCACCTTTCAAATCAGCCCCGAAGTCGATCTCGGCGGGATGGGGGAACTGGCAAACGACGGGCGCTATCAACGCGGGTTGGAGTTATGGCGGCTCGGCCTATACGACGAGGCGCGGCGGGAGTTCGAGGATTTACGGATCGCCGTTGCTCAAGATGCGGTTAACAGCTTTCGCCTGATGAACGCCATGCTAGAACTGGGCGCTTACCGCCTGGCTATCTTCTCTGCCCGCCAGGTGCTGAACCTGGCCGGGTATGACGACGCCACCTCGGTCAGCGCGCCTCTGTACTTCAATCACGTGCGCTTTGGACTCTATTTCAGCGACTTAATCCTGCCCATTGCCCAAAAATATCAGTTTCATCCCCTGCTCCTGTTCAGTATCGTTCGCCAGGAGAGCGCTTTTGAGGGGTTTGTGCGTTCCTCTGCTGGCGCGCGCGGCCTGATGCAGATCATGCCGGCAACCGGAGAGGAAATTGCCCAAAATCTGGGCTGGCCACCGAACTACACTGCAGCCGATTTATACCGTCCCCAGGTCAGTGTCGAATTCGGCGCCTATTATCTGGCGAAATGGCGGAATTATTTTCAGGGAGACCTTTACGCAGCCCTGGCAGCCTATAACGGCGGGCCAGGCAATGCAATTGCCTGGCAGAAACTTGCCAATGGCGACCCCGACCTGTTTTTGGAGGTCATCCGCTTTTCCGAAACCCGCGATTATATCCGTGGCATTTATGAGATCTTTGGGCTGTACCGAAGAATCTATAATCGAACCCCTTGAGTGATGGAGGAGAAGGCCGTGAAACCCGCTGAAGAATTTTACCGTCAGGTGTTGGATCAGCTCTTTGATGGGGTTGTTTTCGTTGATCTTGAACGCCGGATAACCTACTGGAACAAAGGCGCCCAAAAGATCAGCGGCTATTCGAGCCAGGAAGTCCTCGGGCGGCACTGCGAAGAGGTTTTCAATCCTACTGATGAAGAGGGAAATCGTTTGGGCGAGAACCGCTGTCCGGCACTTGTGGCAATGAAAGATGAAGCGCAGAGCGAGATTGACCTTTATCTATCCCATATGGAAGGGTATCGCGTGCCGGTGCGGGTGCGCGCTGTACCACTTCGGGATGACCTGGGCAGAGTGATCGGCGCGGTGGAGATCTTTCGCGATCATTCGCTCTTTGTGGCTGCCCGTCATCGCACGCGGGAACTTCAACGGCTCACCGACCTGGACGCGCTGACCCACCTCGGCAATCGGCGCTTTAGCGAGGTCAACCTGAGTGCAGCCCTGCAAACTCGCCGGCCTGAGGCAGAGCCTTTTGGGGTTATCTTGATCGATGTGGATGATTTTAAGCTCGTCAACGATACCTTTGGCAAGCCGGTGGGGGACCAGATGCTGAAACTGGTTGCGGATACACTTCAATACAGCGTGCGCGCCAGCGATTATGTCGGGCGATGGGGTGGAGAGGAATTCCTCCTCATTCTCTATGATGTCAACGAACCGCAGATGAAGGCAATTGCCGAAAAACTGCGCCGCCTGGTGGAACACAATTCCCTGATCACCGAAAAAGGTGAAATCGGGGTGACGATTTCCATTGGAGGAACCCTGACCTGGCCGGTCGACACCGTCACGTCGCTTCTGGAGCGGGCGGAGACAGCGTTACAGCAGAGTAAAAGCGAGGGCAAGAACCGCAGCACGATTATTTGATCGAAATCACCTGTCCGCCGCACAGTTCGATCAGCATCTGCGGGGTTAACTTGAAGACCGCATGGGGAGTACCGGCTGCGGCCCAGATCTCATCGTATTGCAAGAGGTCTTCATCGATAAAGGTCTGAATGGGTTGGAGGTGCCCGACAGGAGGCACCCCACCGATCACAAAGCCGGTTTGCTGGCGGACAAAATCGGCATCGGCTTTGCCCAACGGTTCGCCAATCAAGGCTTCGATGACTTTCTCATTCACCCGATTTGCGCCGCTGGCGATGACCAGAATCGGCCGTTCGCTGCGCTTTGCCTTGAAAATCAGGGACTTGACAATCTGGGCAACCTCGCAACCGACCGCCTGGGCGGCCTCAACCGCAGTTCGGGTGGATTGAGGCAACTCGACCACCTCAAGCGCAAGCCCTCGCTGCCGGATGGCTTCCTGGACTCTTTGCGCGCTGGAACTGAGCTTTTGGTTCATTTTTCCGTACCAGATGATTTTATCCCCTTCAAGCAGGCGCGTTCGGCCTGCGGCAAGGGAATGATCTCCCCGACCTTTTGGGTAAGCATCCAAAGTTGGGCAATCGCCTCTAAGCGTTCGAGCTTGATCAGCGCTTCCGCCAAAGTCTTCCCAACGGTCAGGCTACCATGATGGTCTAACAAAAGCGCATCGTGGCCGGGCAGATATGGCACAAGCTGTTCCCCCATCTGCGCTGTCCCCGGTCTGGCATACGGGACAATCGGGACCTCGCCGAGGGCAATCAAGCCTTCCGGGACAAGATCGGCCGGAAAAGGTTGCCCGATCAACGTTAAGGCAACCGCCTGGGGTGGATGGGCATGGATCACCGCTTTAACATCCTGGCGATATCGATACACCGCAAGATGCATTAAGTACTCTGAGGAAGGCTTTTGAGGCGATCGACAGGAGCAGAGGTTGCCATCCAGGTCAATCTGAACAATCTGGTGGGGTTCTAACCAGGCTTTATAAGCGCCAGCCGGTGTGATCAAGATTCGGTTATCCGATAGACGGACAGAGATATTGCCATCGCTGGAGCGTGAAAGCCCATTTTGGGCAATCTGACGGGCTACGCGGGTGATTTCCATGCGCAGTTTGGCTTCCAGAATGCTCATGTCGTCTATTATATATGATTTTTACTAGAATTATAGAGTGCTGAAGCCGTGCTTCAGCGGTTTTGCGCAAGCAGGGCGTAGAAATTTGGAATGAGGCTGTGCCAGCCGAAATCCAATCCCCTCGACTACCGTCTGGCGAAATTCATTTCGCCTACCGAGGCTGTGCCAAAAGTAAATAGCCAATTTATAATCTCCCACTTCGAGCCTTTTTTAGCGTATTTTTTGGCTATTCGTCCCACAAAGTGGCTAATTATA
>Ga0209101_1002635_pt1 | contig 11626 bp, 9 predicted proteins | sample ConPoolayeCmetaG_FD_185481 | JGI IMG/M metagenome (GOLD analysis project Ga0209101, IMG submission 185481) | Hot spring microbial mat communities from California, USA to study Microbial Dark Matter (Phase II) - Cone Pool mat layer C metaG... ... | reverse complement strand
ATGCCGCCGGCGTGGTGATGATCAGCGTGCCGCCGGGGGCCAGAATGCGATAGACTTCGCAGAGCAGGCTCTCAAGCTTCTCCGGGTCCAGATGCTCAACCACCGCAAGCATGGTCACGATGCTAAAGAACCGATCTGGAAACGGCAACTGTGTATCCTGGTTCAGATCTCTATTGTGCCAGTGAATATCGTCGGCGATGTCACTCTGTGGATGAACCCGGTCGAGGGCAAACTTTTCGCGAAAGAAGGTATGTGAGAGGAAATAGGGAAACGAGCCGCAGCCAATATCAAGGATGCGCCCGTCGCGCAACTGCGGCGGGATCAACCGGTTGGCTTTGCGGGCGCGCATCCGGGCAAGCAGCGGCTCCAGGAGGCCACCGCCCCGGGTCGGCCGGACTTTCCTCGATACGTTCATAGGCTGTGGTTGTCCTTTCTGCTGGTTGGAGGGCAAAGATCCACACCTGATCCTCGTGGTACACCAGGCGAAACGCGGGGTTGCCCAACAACGATTCGGGCGCGATGATCTGCTCGCCGCCGCCATAGCCCACGCTGCCGCCGCGCTGCCCCAGGTAGACGTGGGTCACCTCGCGCTCGCGCAACCTGGCGATCGTCTGTGGATGTGTGATGCCCAGGTGGTGAATGGTGGCATAGAGGTCGTTGATCCACAGGCGATAATCAGGGCGAGGGCCTTGTTCGGCGATGTAGAGAATCGGTGGCAGGGTCGCCTGGCGCCGGGCCAGCAGGGGGAGCCACCATCCGCCATCGGAACCCACCACTACACCCGGGTTAGGAAAGAAGCCGTTGACGAGAAACCGCGCATTGGCGGGCGTTGTATGGCGAATCCAGTCAAAGGCCCGCAGGTCCGCCGGTTCAACCATGGCGGTCGTGGCGAGGTCGATCTGCTGGAGGCGCTGTTCGCCTCCCCACCAGGCCAGGCCGGCAATGCCCAGGGTAAGCGCCGCCAGAAGCGCGGGGTGGCTGATGCGTCGCAGCAACGCTCCTGCCAGCGCCCCGATGATCAGGCCGGCGGGAATATACGCGGCGATCAGCCAGGCAAAGTTGGTCAATACCCCGGCGCCGGGCAGGCCGAGGGCCTGGGGATTGACCAGCAGGAGCGCCAGCAACCACCATAGCGCGACCGTGATCACCCCCCGGTTGCGGCGCCACAGCGCCCAGAGCAGCGCCATGGGCAGGGCATACCATACCGGCGCGGGCAGAAAAAACAGCGGCCCGCCCATCACGTTCAGCGAGTCGGCCCCCGGCGCGGCGCCGCCACGGGTGGCCGAGGCCGCCACAATCGATCCCAGCACGACCGGGAGCTGGCCCCCCAGGACCCGCAGCAACCACGGCGCGGCCAGCGCTCCGCTCAAGAGGGCCAGCAGGCCGAGGCGCATCGCCCATTCACGCCATGAGCCCCGCGCGCAAACTAGCATAAGCGCCGGAAAGAAACACAGGGCAAAGATCGCGATCCGGTAGTGGGTGAGGAGCATACCGGCAAAGGTGATGGAAGTTATGAGGAGCAAGATCCACTGGCGCCGCGACGCTTCCAGGAAGCGCCAGGCCAGATACACCGCCACGGGGAGCATCACCTGCCCGGCAAGCTGCGTGTAGCGTCCCCAATGGACGTAGAGCATGGGCATCGGCGCGAGCAGACCGGCCAGCAGCAGCGCGACGACACCGGCCCAGCGGCTCCGCCCCAGGCGCACGGCCAGGGGATAGAGGGCCAGCACGGCGGCGATGTTGGCAATCTGCCCGGTGAGCACGACCGCCCGCGGGGTCGCGATGCCGGTCATCCAGGTGATCGCGGCCACGTGGGCATGAAAACCGAAATGATAGGTGAAGGTCTGGAGCGCGGCATAGGGTTCCCAGGAACGAAACAGCCCCCGGTGTTCCACCATCAGTTGCGCGATCATGGCGTGGTGAACGGAGTCGCCCCACAGTGGCACGGCTAGCCCGTGAACCGCCAGGCAGCGGGCGCCGACGAGGGCGCCCGTGGTGATGAGCAGAGCCGTTCCGGGCCAGAAGGCGCCCCCTGGTTCACGCACGCGCCAATCCCCGGGCCGCGCCGCCGGATGCCGGCAGTTCCACATGAGGAGGGGCAGGGCCAGCAGCGGCAGGGCCCATCCCAGGACAGGCCCCACCCGCAGGCCCAGAAGGTCCAGCGCCAGGAGCAAACAGGGGTAGAGGGCCATCCCCACAACCAGCCCGAGGATCAGTTGCTCGGCGAGGGTAAGACGGGCCACGCCAGCCCAGCGCCGGAGCAGCGCCCACCCCGGCAATACGAACAGCAGCATCGTCGCGGCCAGGGCCAGGAACCACTCCCGGGTCTCGATGATGGTCTCAGACATGGTTCACACCAACGTTACCGGTGGAGGAGCCGGGGGAGCGTAGCCTCCCCGAACCCCTCCACTATGTACAAGGCCGCGCAGCGAAACCATGCCTCAGAGGTTCTTCTCGTTCCGGAACAACGCCGGATTATACCACCGCTCATCAGCCATAGCGCAGAATGGCTTCCAGTTCGCGCAGGCGCTTGATCTGGGAGGGGTTGAGTCCGATGATCGGACGGGCGGCACGGATGCGGGCAAGGGCGGTCCGGTGGTCCAGGTCCTGGCAGTACATCAGGTACGCTGCGGCCATCAGCGGGGCGCGCCCGACCCCGGCGTGGCAGTGCACAAAGACGGTCAATCCGGCCTGATGCGCGGCGCTGATGAAAGCGATGCCATCGGCGATTTGTTCAATGGTAGGCGGAGTGAAATCCTGCACCGCCAGTCGCAGCAGCCGATCAGGCGCGCCGCCGGCGAAGCGATCCTCGCGTTCGGCCTGCATGCTCAGCACCGCGCGCACCCCCATGGCGCGCAACGCTGGCCACTGGTCAGGGCGAAACTGGCCACCTACCAGCAGATTCGGTTCGATGAGCGAGGCATTGAGTCCAAACAAGCGCCGTAACTGGGTTGAGAGGTAAACGCGCATGTGTTAATCCTAACGTGAAAATAAGCTGCTGGGGCAGGGGAAAGGGGAAACCCGGTTTCCCCTTTCCTCCACCCGCGGGAGGGTCTGGGAGGGCGCAGCCCTCCCAGGAATAACCGTATGTTCATTGCGGCGTTGTGCGGCGCAGCCGCATAGACGGCTGATATGACCATACCCCTGCCAGAATACCGTGGGTATGCGGCAAAGCCGCACCGAGCCGATGACCCGGATCCAGGGAACCCGAGGTCCAACCCTCCGCGAGAAGCTACATAGTAGTGTACAATGAGAACGCCGTGGCCGAGACAGTTCGCGCACCCGGTTGCCCACTATGTGGCTCTTTCGCAAAAGTTTCGACATCAGCCGCGCCAGGGCGCGCAATGTCACCAGGAATGATCTCCACGCCGTTTCGCGCTTGCTTCGCGATGGTAGTCGCCGTTTCAGCCTTCTCAGCGGCAACGACCTTGAGACGCTGCTCGCTGAGGGTCTGGGTGTGGCGCTCGAAGCCGGGGGCGAATTACGATCTGTGGCGCTGATCAGCAGGTCGAGCGAGCAGACGTGCTGGCTGCGCGCGGTCGCCTTTGCCGAAGGAGCGGAGAGCAGCGCGGGGATCACCGCCCTCGTGAGCGCCCTGCACGCCAGTTTGAAGGCCGCGGGAGTGCGCCACGTCTACTTCGGCGGCGATGGAAACATCGAATACTGGCTTATGCCTACCCTGCGCGCCATGGGCTATCAGCACGACACCGACGTCCTGGTGTATGAAAAGCAGCGCCTCACCATCCCCAGCACGGGTAATCCTGCGGTTCGCATCCGGCCCGCCACCAGGGATGACCTGCCGGCCATTCTGCGCCTGGATCAGGTGTGCTTTGAACCGCAATGGACCAAGGATACGACCATTCTTAGCCCGGCGATCGCGGAGGGGCCGTACTTCGTAATCGCCGAACTCAGTGGTGCGATGGTGGGCTACGCCTATGCCACCGCGCATTTCGGTGGGCGGCTGATGCACCTGGTACGGATCGCCGTCACGCCGGAGTATCGCGGCCAACAGATCGGGGTCAGCCTCCTGGCTGACCTGATCACCTATGCCCGCGAGCATGGGGCCATGGCAGTGACGCTTAACACCCAGGCCTACAATCAGAGCGCGCAGCGCCTGTACCGCTGGTTCGGCTTTGCCCCCACCGGTGAGCAGCATCCGATCCTGCGCTGCGATTTGTGACCCGGTAGCATCGGAGGGCGTCCGGCGCCCCCAACACCGGTTAGATGAGGGTGGGAAACCTGGTTTCCCCACCCTTCCTGCCCGAAGCGGAGGCGCGGGCCGGAGCAGCGCTCGCGACAGCGATGGCGAAACCGGGTTGCCCCCCCGCTGCTGGCAGCGGGGGGGCCGGGGCAGCGCGCGAGCGGCGGTGGCGAACCGGGCTTTCCGCATCCCCCCGCCGGAAGCGGAGGCGCGGGCCGGAGCAGTGCGCACGAGCGGCGGTGGCGAATCCGGGTTTTTCCACCCTGCTGCCGGAGGGGCAGGTTTGGGAATGTGAGGTGCCGCGTGCCTCCACGAGCCAACCCACGCGATTGGGAGCGTTACTTCGGGCCGGGCGCGCCGCGCCGGGGGGGGCCGCTCCGTGCCCTGGCCAACTTGCTGATTGCCGGCACGGCGCTCGCGCTTCTGGTGGGAGGCGGGCTCTTCGCCGTGCGCTTCGGCCTTGAACGCGCTCGCGTTAGCGCCAGCGCCACGATCAGTGCCGTCGAAACGAGTAACGCCGCCATTCTTGCCACGCGCACCGCCCGCGCCCTCATCACGGCAACCGCTGAGGCCACGCCCATCTCAGCCACGCCGGCGAGCGCCATGATCGGCCGCGGCACGGTGCTGGCCGGAGGCAATCTGCGCAGCGAACCGCGCATCGCCCCGGAGACGGTCATCGGCCAGATCTGCCCCGGCGACGGGGTGGAGTTCCTCGAACAACGCATCACCACCGATGGGTCAACCTGGTATCGCATCCGGGTCACCGCGAGCAGCGGAGCGTGCACCCCGCAACGGGTCAGCGTCGGCAGCCTGGGTTGGGCCAGCGCGACCTTGCTGTCGGAACCGTTGCCCTAGCGCCGGGGGAGATGCTCGGTCAGCTTCGAGCGCACCTCACATCCGCAATGCTCCCGCTTCAGCCGTCTATGCGGCTACGCCGCACCCCAATGGGATGAAAAAGGTTGTTCCTGGGAGGGCAAAGCCCTCCCACACGCTCCCACTGGAGGGGATGGGGAAACCCGGTTTCCCCATCCCTCTGTTTGAGGGCTTTGCCCTCCCAGACCCTCCGGCGGGCGGGGGTATGGGGGAACCTGGTTCCCCCGTGTTCACGTCAGGCTCTCATACACCCGCAGGGTTTCGAGCGCGGTGCGGCGCCAGGAGAACAGGCTTGCCCGGCCCCGGCCTCGCGCGCTGAGGGTGCGACGCAATCCGGGGTTGCTCAGCAACCGCGCCAGTCCCTCCGCCAGTTCGTGCACGTTGAAGGGGTCCACTGTTAACGCGGCATCGCCCACCACTTCGGGCAGGCTGGAGGCGTAGGCGCAGAGCACCGGCGCGCCACAGGCCATCGCCTCCAGCGGCGGCAATCCAAAACCTTCGTAGTACGAGGGAAAGGCGAACACCGTCGCGCCACTGTAGAGCGCCGGGAGATCGGCTTCGGCCACATTGGGCGCGAAGCGCACCCGCGCCTCGAGCTGGTGTTCGGCCACGAAACGGCGCGCGTCGTCGTAGCGGGGATCTTCGTGGCCGGCAATGACCAGCGCCACGCCTGCGGACGCCTCGGGCGCCTCTTCAAGCACCTTGCGCCAGGCCCGCGCCAGCCGTTCGAGGTTTTTGTGCGGTTTATTGGATCCAACATACAGGATGTAGCGTTCCGGCAGGTGGTAGCGCTGACGCACCGCCGCGATGGCCTCGGGCGCCTGGGGCCGAAAGCGCCGGCTGGCGGCAAGGGGGGTCACCGCGATCCGTTCTGGCGACAGACGGTAGACGTGGACGATGTCGGCGCGCGCACTCTCCGAGATTGTGATGAGGCGGGTCGCGGTGCGGGCCGCGAGCGCCATGCTCAAGCGATACAACAGCCGGCCGCGCCGCGAGAGGGTCCGCGGGAAACGCCAGCCGATCAGATCGTAAATCGTCACCACCGAGGGGCAAGGCAATCCCAGGTAGGGTTTGATGTAGTAGGGGGAATGCAAGACATCGAGGCGCAAACGGCGCGCCAGGGCGGGCAGGGCCAGGTGCTGGGCCGCCGAAAACGGGGCGACCCGCGCCTCGGCCAGTTCTACTCGCGGCAGGGCGCGCAGCGCCGCAGGGTCGTAGCGCCCTTTCTGCGCCCGCGGGTCCACGATGAGCACCAGCGTATGGTCGTGCTCCAGCTCCGCCAGGGCTTCGGCCAGGCTAAGGGTGTAGCGCCCGATGCCGGGAAAGTGGTCCGTGGTGTAACGCGCGTCAAGACCGATGCGCATGGGTGCCATAATGTTATATACCATTTTAGGCATGTTTCAAAACCTGTGGTTTGCGCTTGACCGTCTGGCGGGGAGGTGTGGAGGGGCCAGGCCCCTCCACACCCTCCCCCGTGGTCCCATGTCGAGGCCAAACTGTCAAGTGCGTTTGAACCATGCCTTAGATTGCGGATGGTAGATTGCCGCTCGATGCAACAGGAAGCGCTCCAGCGCTCACGGGCTTGCGGCGTCTCTATGACGCTTTGGTAGAGGGGATGGGGAAACAGGTTTCCCCATCCCCCTTGCTTAGGGAAGCCGGGTTCCCTTTGTTCGTCACGGGCATACTGGAAGGAGCAGGAGATGCCGCCGCTGCGGGAACATTACCTCCACGAACTTGCCGAACTGGAACGGGAACTGATCGCGTTGGGGAAGATGGCCGACGAGGCCATCCGCCGCGCGCTCTGGGCGCTCAAGCAGGGGGCGCTTGAAGAGGCGCGAGCGATTGTGCGTCGTGACGAGGCGATTGATCAGGCGACCGATGCCCTGGTCCAGCATGCCATTCGCATCATTGCCACCCAGGGGCCCGTCGCCGGCGATTTGCGGCTGGTCAGCGCCTTTATGCAGGCCGCCGGCGAACTCGAGCGGATCGCTGATTACGCCGAGGGCACTGCCACGGTGGCGCTGCGCCTGGGCGGCCCACCGCCGGGGGGAGTGCCTGAAGCGATTGAGCATATGGCAGCGATAACCCGCCGGATGCTCAACGAGGCCCTCGAGGCCCTCACTGACCGCGATCCTACTATCAATCTGCGACTCAAACAGGAAGATGAAGCCGTGGACATAGCCTACGCGCAACTCTTCGAGGCGCAGCTCGAACAGATGGAGCGCGATCCGGCGATGGTGCGGCCAGGCACGTTTCTGCTGTGGGTCGGCCACAATCTGGAACGTATCGGCGATCGGGCGACCAATATCGGGGAGTATGTCGAATACATTGTGCGCGGGGTGAAGAGCAGCCGGCACGCTACACCGTAAGGGTGGTCTCGAGGGAGAGCGCCTGCCTTGCCCTCGTCCAGAGGGGTGCGCCGCTCAAATCCTCCCGCCGGCGGGGTCTGGGGAAACCAGGTTTCCCCAGACCCCTGCGCAAGGGCTGCGCCCTCACCTTCCCGCGGGCGGGGGTATAGGGGAACCTGGTTCTCCTATGCTCACGTTAGACGGCCCAGGTCGCGCAACACCTCGCTTACCCCCCGCAGGCGAGTTTGTAACAACTGCCGCGCCCGCGAACTATCCAGGGCGCAGTTACGCGGGCGTCGCACGGGGCTATCGGCGCTCAACGCGCCCTGGATGCCCGAGGGGTCCACGTTCCAGGCGCGGGCGATCAGGGCGCCGAAGGCATAGCGACTCAAGACTTCGGCGCCAGCAACGTGGAGGGGGCCACGGTACGGCAGCGCGCAGAGTTCCAGCAGCGCCGCCGCCAGATCCTCCACGTAGATCGGGCAGCGGAACTCGTCGGTGAAGAGCCGTTCCGGGCTGCGCCCGGTAGCAACGTCCAGCACAAACTGCGAGCTGCGATCGATGGGCGCGAAGCCGTAGATCAGCGAGGTGCGCACCACGACGGCCTCCGGATGGGCCGCGGTCACCAGCGCCTCGGCCTGGGCCTTGGCCGCGCCATAGGCGCTGACGGGGGAGGGAAGATCATCTTCGGTATACACGCCCTCGCGTTCACCATCGAAAATCACATCACTGGAGAGATGGATCAGGCGCGCGCCTATGGCGGCAGCGGCCCGCGCCACGTTGCCCGCGCCCATGGCCGTCACCGGCAGGAGATCGGGGCCGCCCTGCTGGTAGGCGGTGTGGATCACCACCTCGGGCCGCAGCCGCTCGAGCAGATCTTCGACCGCCAGCTCGTCGCGCACGTCGAGGGGCAGCCAGATCGCTTCAGTGGAGGGTGGGGCCTGGGTGTAGTAGCTTGCCGCCACGTGGTGACCGCCGAGCCTGGCCTGGCGCACCAGGACCCGCCCGAGGTAGCCTGTGCCGCCGGTGATGAAGATGCTGGTCATAAAAGTTTGTTATTTACAGGAGTTACACGGTCGCCTCCCGGCGGAGAGGGGTGGAGGGCCTGCGGCCCTCTACCAACCAGTGGTTAGCCGCCCGCGGCGGGAGCGCCGTGGGCATTGCGCCAGGCCGCCTGGCCGCCGCGGTCGGGAACAGGGGTGCGGAGAGGCGAAGCCTCTCCGCACCCCTCCACCGCGTACGTCCTGTTATTGACAGGACATACACGGTGGAGCAACGCTCAAACTGGCATGGCCGCTTCTGGGCCATGCCTGACCTCCACACCTCAATCAGGCCTCCTCCGAGGAGGGCGGTGGGGTCCATCCGCTCTCCAGGCGTTCGAGGGCGGCCTTTGCGGCGGCCTGGGCGGCCGCTTGCTTACTGGTGCCGGCGCCGGCGCCGAGCACGTGATCGCCGAGCAGCACCTCGAGGGTAAACTCGCGCTGGTGGTCCGGGCCAGTCACCCCAACCGTGCGGTAGTGCGGCGTTTGATTGAAACGCGCCTGGGCCACTTCCTGGAGCCGGGTGCGATGGTCCACATCGCGGCCGCTGAGGGCCACCTCGAGCTGGCGCTCGAGGAACGGCATCACAAAGGCTCGTGCCGCATCGAGCCCCTGATCCAGATAAATCGCCCCCAGCACGGCCTCAAACACATCGGCGAGCAAGGCGGTGCGATTGCGGGCCATCGGCGTGTCTTCACCGCGGCTCATGCGGATATGCTGGCCCAGGTCGAGGCTGCGGGCGAAACCGGCGAGGGAGGAAGCCTTCACCAGCGCGGCGCGCAGCGCAGTCAACTCTCCTTCGGTGGAAGCGGGGAAACGTTCGTAGAGCCATGCCGCGGTAATGAAGCTCAACACGGCATCACCGAGGAACTCCAGCCGTTCATTCGAGGTCAGGCCGGGAGTCCGTTCGGGATGCTCGTGCATAAATGAGCGATGCACGAAGGCGCTCTGGAGAAGGGTCACATCGTGGAACGGCACACCGATCAGTTCTTCCAGTTTGCTTGCCATATTCTAACGTGAACATAGGCTGCTGGAGCAGGGGTATGGGGAACCCGGGTTTCCCCATGCCCCCGCCCACGGGAGGGCCTGGCCCTCAAGCAGGGGTATGGGGAACCCGGGTTTCCCCATGCCCCCGCCCGCGGGAGGGTCTGGGAGGGCGAAGCCCTCCCAGGAGAACCCTGTTATCTCCTTGCGGATGCGGGCCGGAGGCCCGCGCACCCGGACCCCGACCTACGGGAGGGTCTGGGAGGGCGCAGCCCTCCCAGGAACAACCTTTTTTCATCCCGTCGGGGTGCGGCGGAGCCGCATGGACGGCTGAGGTGGAACGATGAAAAGGGCCTCGGCGCCGGGCAGGGGCGAAAGCTGGGGCGCCCCTACTCGAAACGCCGAAACACCAGGCAGACATTGTGCCCACCGAAGCCGAAGGAATTGCTCATCGCCACGCGCACCGTGGCGGGGCGGGACTGGTTCGGCACAACGTCGAGGTCACAGGCGGGATCGAGGCGATTGAGGTTGATCGTTGGCGGCAACAGGCCGTGCTGCATCGCCAGCACGCTGACCACGGCCTCGATCGCGCCGGCCGCGCCCAGGAGGTGGCCGAACTGCGACTTGCTGGAACTCACCGGCGGGGCGCTGCCGCGCGCGCCGAAGACATAGCGGATCGCCGCAGCCTCGACCGGATCACCGGCGGGAGTGCCGGTGGCATGGGCGTTGATATAATCAACCTCGGCGGGATCGAGGCCGGAGCGCCGGAGGGCGAGCCTGAGAGCGCGAACGATGCCCTCCCCATCTTCGGCGAGATTGCTGATGTGGTAGGCGTCAGAGGTGGCGGCATAGCCGGTGACCTCGGCAAGAATGCGGGCGCCACGATCCAGCGCATGCTCCAGATCCTCCAGGATCAGCACGGCAGCGCCCTCTCCCATCACGAAACCATCGCGGTCGGCGTCGAAGGGGCGCGAGGCCGCGGCGGGGCGGTCGTTGGCCGTCGAGAGGGCGCGCATGGCGTTGAAACCCGCCACTCCGATCGGCGTGATGCTGGCCTCGCTGCCTCCGGCGATAATGACCCTGGCCCAGCCACGGCGGATGGTCTCGGCGGCCTCGCCGATGGCATGGGCCGAGGAGGCGCATGCCGAGGTGATGCAATAACTCGGCCCCCGCGCCCCGGTGACGATCGATACCTGCCCGGCGGCCAGATTGGTGATCATTGCGGGGATCAGGAACGGGCTGATCCGCCCCGGCCCGCGGGCGCGCAGCACGTCGAACTGCTCGCTCAGCGTGGTGATGCCGCCGATGCCGCTGGCGATGAAGACCCCTACCTCGTCGCGATTCTCAGCGGTGATCTGCAATTCGGAGGTGCGCAGCGCCTCGAGCGTGGCGGCCACGGCGAACTGTACGAAGCGGTCGGTGCGGCGGGCCTCTTTGCGATCCATGTACCGGGTCGGGTCGAACTCCTTTACCTCGGCCGCGAAGCGGGTCTCAAAGCCCGAGGCATCGAACAGCGTAATCGGCCCAACCCCGCTGCGGGCCTCGACGATGCCCTGCCACAACTCAGGCACGCTCAGCCCAAGGGGGCTAATGGCGCCCATCCCGGTCACCACGACGCGCCGCCCCATACCGGCCTCCTCAACCATAGTCCTTCTTCTCACAGGAAACTGTTGTATTGTACCATGTACGGGAACGTAGGGGCGCCTCCGGCAAGACCCCTTAACAGGGCTATGGCAACGTCGAACCCGTTGCTGGTCGCGGTGGAAACCGCTGCGCGCCCGCGCGAGTGCTATACTGAGCCTATAGACGCGCGTGGTAGGCGGGGCACACCCTCCTGAGGTGAACATAGCCCCTCGGAGGAGGGGGATGGGGAAACCGGGTTTCCCCATCCCTCAGCGGACGCGGGCCTCCGGCCCGTGCACCCAGGCCCCGGCCCCTGGGAGGGTTTGGGAGGGCGTAGCCCTCCCAAGAATAACCGTATGTTCATTACGGCGTTGTGCGGCGCAGCCGCATGGACGGCTGAGGTGACCATCGTTCGCCGGGTTCAGCCCCCCTCCCAGCCTCCCCCCGCTGGGGGGAGGAGCCGGGTTCCCGCCCCCGGCGGGGGAGGGTCAGGGAAGGGGCGGTCACCGTGCCCGCGGAGCCGTGGCGCGGGCACGGTGACCGCCCCTTCCCTGACC
>Ga0209101_1002634_pt1 | contig 11632 bp, 7 predicted proteins | sample ConPoolayeCmetaG_FD_185481 | JGI IMG/M metagenome (GOLD analysis project Ga0209101, IMG submission 185481) | Hot spring microbial mat communities from California, USA to study Microbial Dark Matter (Phase II) - Cone Pool mat layer C metaG... ... | reverse complement strand
GTTTTCTACGCGCCCCGCCCGCCATGGTTCATATCTTCGCGGAACTTTTTCTCGAAATCCCTCGGTAAATCCAGCCGAAAATCGTTTTTCGGACGGACACTAGATAGTGGTCCAGCGTCCGAGGCATGAAACGCCCGAGGCCGCATCGTCGGGCCAGGACCACGGCCAGCGACTGGAATCGCCGGGCGGGATAGGCGAATCGGCCGTCGGCATGGTACAGCCGGCAGCCCGCGATCCCGCAGGTCGGATGGCCGTCCATGAACCGAACCATCCGGGCGATGCACGGTTCGGCCGGGTCGAAGAACATGTCGGTGTTCATCAACAACGTGTACCTGGCGATGGAGCAAGCGAGAATGCGGTTCAGATTGGCCGCATAGCCGAGGCGGCGCTCGTTGCGCACGACCAGCGTTTCATCCAGGCAATGGCGCCACGATTCTACGCCATCGGCCGAGGCATTGTCCACCAGCACCAGCCGCGCCGCCACACCACGTGCCGCGTCGCGAAGCGACGAGGTCAGCCGGTCCATCCACGCCCGCTCGCCCGAGTAAATCAGGCCCACATCGACATCCGGCGTCCGGTTCCGCGTGGGCAACCGGGACAACGTTCCCGCCATCTGCGCGATGGCTTCCATTGGATTGAGGGGATGATGCGGCATGGCCTTCGCTCGCCATTGCGTTGTCGGATGGTGTTGCCTTTTTCGGATTCGAGGTTCGGGGCCGTCGCTGCTTTCGGGCGCAACGCTGGCCGGACCGCGGCGCCGTTTGCTCCTCCTGGTCCCGGATCACGCGGCCCGGCATTGGTCCTCTTGTTTCCAGGCTGGCAGCTCTCCGCTGGATTCGCTGTCGTCCAGTTCCATCACCTGTTCACGGTGGTCGGCAAAGTGCGAGGCGAAGGCATTCAGCAGGCGCAACAGTCCGACGGGCGAGACGAACTCGCGGGTACCGTTTCCAAGTCCGGCGGCGCGGATCTCGCACGTCCAACCTTCACGGCAAGAGACCGACACCGCCACGGCCCAACCTCGTTCCTCCGCCTCGCCATGCGAGGCGTCCCACGCGCGTCGCCAGCGGAGTTGTCCCTGGTGCGAAAGCGCCAGCCGCATGTGGGTCACGTTCCAGGCCTGTGCCCGCTCCACCAGCGCGGCCCAGACCTTTCGGGCCGGGAGCCTGGCCAGTTGGCGCCGCATGGGTCGTGTGCGATGCGAGCCAAGCAAGCCCCAGCCCCGCCGCGCCGCCGCCCAGGCCCGGCCCACCGCCGCCACCACCAATTTCCACTCGTAGTAGCCGAACCAGCCGAGCCGGACGACGAGAATCACCAGCGTCAAGGCCGTGGCCCAGGCGAGTAAATCGCTGCGTGCAACGGTGGCCGCGAAGGCCGCGGCGCCCGTCGCCAGGCACAAGGCCCCGATCGTGCCCAACACGATCCACGGTCCCATGCCGCGATCCAACAGCCGATGATGGATGTGTTGGCGGTCCGCGACGTCGAACGGTCGGCCCGTCAGGCGTCTCCGCACCAACGCCAGAAACGTATCGAACATGGGAAAGGTCATCACGACCAGCGGCGCGGTGATCGACAACGTGGTCGAGGTCTTCAACGTGCTCTGGATGCCCAGAATGCCGAGAGCCACCCCGATCACCATACTGCCCGAGTCGCCCAGAAATATCCGGGCGGGGGGGCGATTGTGGAGCAGGAATCCGGCCAGTGCGCCGGCCAGCACGACGGCGGCCGCAGTCACGTGCCGGTTGCCGGTATACTCGGCGAGCACGCCCATCGTCAGGGCAGCGGTTAGCCCCACCACCGAGGCCAACCCGTCCACGCCGTCCAGAAGGTTGATGGCGTTGATGCAGCCCAACAGCCAAAGGACGGTCAAGGGCACGCCGGTCCAACCTAAATCGAAGGTGATCCCGAACAAGGCGACCGAGTAAACTCGGAATCCCGCCAGAACCAGCGGCAGCACCGCGCAGGTTTGCAGCAGGAGTTTGATTCGCGGGTTAAGGTGGATGTCGTCGTCGATCAGACCGACGAAGCACACCAACCCCCCCATGGCGATCAGCACGGTAGAGATTTCCTCAAATTCATACTTCACCCTAAATCCGCAGTAGCGCACCATGGATAGGCCGAGAACCAGCGCCACATAGACGGCGATACCACCCCAAAGCGGCACCTCGCCAGGGTGGCGCTTTCTCAAGCCATCCGGCTTATCCACTACGCCCAAACTCAGCGCAAGCCTTCGAACCGCCGGAGTCAGGAGGGCCGAGGCTGCCAGACTGAGGCAAGAGATCATGAGCAGACTGGCCATAAGTGCCATCCATTGCCCAAATACCCCAGCTTTCCCTGCCGGGTCTCGCCCGCTATGCAACCTCCCATTCCCATGGGCAACTGCGATCGAAGCTCTTGCGGTAAGCGAGTAGGCAACGTCATAACCCAGAATGCCCTGGCGAGGCAATAGCAGTTAGTTAATGGAAAAGCGCGCAGTCCGAAAATTAGTTGCCCATCAAATGAGGTTGCTTGATGAGCAAATCAAATCAGACGAGTCACGGTCTGGCAACGCCCGTTTTCATTACCCGCGACCGAGCCTAAACAAAGATTGGTCATCGAGCTATCTGAATTGTGATCCGCGAAAAATAGGGTTTCCTCCGAGGGAGGAAGTCGGGCTATGCCGGGTTCAACTGCTGGCCAAACCTTTCCGACAGCGTTCATCCCTTTGCCCTCTGGCAGAAAACAACCACCGGCGAACCATTTGAAGTGGCGGTCTAGCCGTCGGAAGGCGCCGCTTGTTCTGACTTTTCCACCACCCTCAACGTTAGAGTCTGCGGAAACGGCGGGAATTTATTGACAGTTGCGGCCTGCGTCGTTAGTCTGAAAATGTCCGGGAGTTAGAGTCAAGTCGACGATAAGTTTCACGCCTGGCTCAGGGGGTTGGGTCGGGCTGGATCGGCGCATCGGTCCTGATGGGGGCCTGCTTCATTTCCCGCACAACCGCCAAGGGGGCCGCCGAAAAGAGTTTCTCCCTATCTGGGGGTTTTGGTCTGATTGAGGTTCCGCTCCGGGTTCGCCTTGCCCATTTATTGAGAGCCAACTCCGACATTTCGAACTACACCGATCCTCAGGCAGCATCGTGAGGAGCCTGCGGGCAAGAGGTTTGCTTTTTGTCAGCAGGGTCGCCCGGCTATGGGCCGGGTGGGATGTCTTTGTTGCTGGATCGTTTGATCGGACTCCATACCTTCGGGGGTCGCTATGGCCGTCAAACGCAAGTACGATTTTGCCCAAATCCTGATTAATCAGGGCATCCTGAGCCCGGACCAGGTGGACGAAGCCGCGCAGATGGCCCGGCAGTCGGGAATGAAACTCCACGACGCAATCATGCGGTTGGGCTATGCGTCGGGCGAGGAGGTGCTGCGGGCAATGGCCCAGCAACACGGATTGGAGTACGTGGATCTTTCCGAAGTGACCATTTCTCCGGAGACGGTCGAGCTAGTCCCCGAGTCGATCGCCTGGGAGAACACCATCCTCCCCCTGATGGCGGAGGACGGCATGATCAAGGTTGCCGTCAGCGACCCTGAGGACTACGACACGATCGAAAAACTTCGCTTCATCCTCAACCGGCGGATCGAGACCGCCCTGGCCCCCCGGGAGGCAATCCAGGAAGCCATCAAGCGTTACTACGGGCAAGGTGAGGGCGAAGGGGCGTCCGTTCTCCAAGAGTTCACCGATTCGACGATCGATTTCACCGAGGCCGAGGACGAGACCCGGACCAAGGAAGAGGATGTCGATCAGGCCAGCGCGCCCGTAGTCCGCTTGGTCCATTTGATTATCACCGAGGCCGTGCAGCTTCGGGCGTCGGACATCCACATCGAGCCATTCGAGGATCGGGTCCGCGTTCGGTATCGGATCGACGGGGTGCTGGTTGAGCGTGACAGCCCCCCAAAACGGCTACTTGGGGCGATACTTTCCCGTATTAAGATTCTCGCCAAACTCGACATTGCGGAACGACGGCGCACGCAAGACGGCCGAATCAAGGTTACCATCGGGGAGAAGGATTTAGACCTTCGGGTGAGCATCATACCCTCCGTTCACGGGCAATCGGTGGTGATGCGAATTCTCGATAAGGACAACATCAAGATCGGTCTGAGGCAGCTCGGCTTCCTGGATGACGACTATCAAAAGTTCAAGACGTTGATCCGGCGTCCGAACGGGATCATCCTCGTCACCGGGCCGACCGGATCGGGAAAGACAACCTCGCTGTATGCCGCGCTGAATGAACTCAACACCCCGGATCGGAAGATCATCACGGCCGAGGACCCAGTCGAGTATTACCTCGAAGGTGTTAATCAGGTGGAAATCCGCCATGAGATCGGCTTGGATTTTGCCCGGGTGATTCGTGCCATGCTGCGACAGGCCCCCAACGTGATTCTTGTGGGAGAAATGCGGGACCTGGAGACAGCACAGATGGGAATTCAGGCTTCTTTGACTGGACACTTGGTTTTCAGTACACTACATACGAACGATGCGCCCAGTGCTATTACGCGCTTGATCGACATGGGAGTTCCCTCCTATCTGGTGGCAAGCAGCATCATCGCGGTCATGGCCCAGCGACTTGTCCGCGTCATATGCCCCAAATGTAAGCAGCCATACACCCCTCCAGAGTCTTTGCTCCAGGCGTCGGGTATGCCTCCTGCGATGATCGAGAGCGCGACCTTTGCCAAAGGGACGGGATGTGCGAACTGCAACGGGACGGGTTATCGCGGGCGCCTGGGGATCTTTGAACTTATGTTGATGTCAACGAAGATTCGGGAATTGGCCTTCAACGAGGCCCCAACCGCCGAGATCCGGCGTGTCGCCGTAAACGAGGGGATGAGGACCCTCTATGTCGACGGCCTCTACAAAGCCTGCCGTGGCATCACCACCCTAGAGGAGGTCCTCAGCACGGCGAAGCAGACAACCGAGGATTGAGGCCCGGTCGAGCGAGGGGCGATTTCCTGATCGGATAGGGCAAGCTCCAAGAAATCCGCACTACAGGGAATTTGGTTTGAGCGATTCCTCACGATGGCGAATAATCTTGGCGCTGGCTGGCGGCCCGAACTGCCTCAGCGCTGGTTTGTGTGTCTAGGCCGGAAAGGATGGGAACGACATGGCGTCGCTCTTAATCGACAAATTGCTTCATACCGTCGTCCAGCGCAAGGCAAGCGATCTGCACATTGCGGTTGGTCAGCCGCCGGTGCTCCGCTGTGACGGGCACCTGGTGAAGCTCGAGACGAAGGTTCTCGAACCGGAGGACACCACGGCGCTGATGAAGAGCATCGCGCCGGAGCGTTGCCAGCGCGAGCTTCAGGAGGTGGGCGGGTCGGACTTCGGCTTCGCGTTCGGGGAAATGGCCCGCTTCCGCGTCTCGATCTTCAAACAGAAGGGCTATGTGGGAATGGTGCTGCGGCAGATTCCCAACAAGCTCTTGAGTCTCGATGACCTCGGCACCCCCCCGGTGATGAAGCAGCTTATCATGCGGCCTCGGGGGTTGATTCTGGTGACTGGGCCGACCGGGTCCGGCAAATCCACGACGCTGGCCGGCGCCATCGACTACATCAACGAGAACGTCGATCACCACATCATCACGATCGAGGACCCGATCGAGTTCTACCACAAGCACAAGAAATCGACGGTCAATCAGCGCGAGGTAGGCGTGGACGTGCCGAGTTTCGCCGAGGCCATTCGTCGGGCGTTGCGGCAGGACCCCGACGTGATCCTCGTCGGCGAAATGCGCGATTTGGAGACGATCGAGGCGGCGATCACGGCCGCGGAGACCGGCCACATCGTTTTCGGCACGCTGCACACCACCGGCGCCCAGGGCACGGTCAACCGCATCATCGACGTCTTCCCGACCAACCAGCAGGACCAGATCCGCACCCAATTGTCGACCTCCATCATCGGCGTGCTTTCGCAGGCCTTGTTGCCGAAGATTGGCGGTGGCCGGGTGGCGGCGTACGAAATGCTCGTGGTCACCCCGGCCATCGGCAACCTGATCCGCGAAAACAAGACCTACCGCATCAATTCGGCCATCCAGACGGGTGCGAAACTGGGGATGCAACTGCTCGACGACCACATGTTCAAGCTCTGGCGGTCGGGCCTGGTCGAGAAGAAAGACATCCTGGCCAAGGCCAACAGCCCCGACGAGCTGGCGGCCAAGATTGCCCGGGCCGAACGCGGGCTTTTCGAGGACGAAGAGGAGAGCAAGCAGCGACTGGGCAAGGAGAACGCGGACGAGGACGACGAATAACGGGAAGCAAAACGAATAACGGGAAGCAAAACGGAGTCCCTTCGGGACGCGCGGCCGGCTTCCTAGCTCGCGAGGCATTCTGGCTATGGCACTTCGGCGGATTGGTCAAATCATGGTCGACCTGGGCTTCTTGAGCGAGCGCCAGCTTGGCATGCTCTTGGAAGAGCAACGGGGTCGCCAGGGCGAGCTTTTGGGCCAGATCGCCGTGAGCATGAATTTGATCACCGAGGAGCAGCTTGCCCAAGCCCTGGCCGAGCAATTCAACATGCAGGTGATCAACCTCAATGAGGTGGTCATCCCGCCCGAGGTGCTCGCCCACGTCACCGAGCCGATGGCCCAGCTCTACCGCATTATCCCCGTCGCCTTTCGCGACAACACCCTCACGATCGCCATGGCCGATCCGCAGAAGCTGTCGGTGATCGACGAGCTGCGTTCTTTCCTGGGCTACGACATCCGGCCGGTGGTCGCCCCGGAAAAGGACGTCATGCGGGCATTGGAGCGTTATTACGTGGGCGGCGGCGAGAGCGTCGAGCAGTTGATTGCCGACCTCGAGGCCGACGAGGAGCTGAGCGAGGCGGCCACGCGGCTGTCGAAGGACGGCGCCATCGACATCACCAGCGCCGAGGCGTTGGCGGAGAGCGCTCCGGTCCGCAAGCTGTTGAACATGATCCTCTTGTTGGGGATCAAGGATCATGCCAGCGACATCCATTTCGAGCCGTTCGAGAGCGAGTTCAAGGTCCGCATCCGATCCGACGGCGTGTTGTACGAGATGGTCCCGCCGCCGCGTCATCTTTCCGTGGCCCTGACCACGCGGATCAAGGTGATGGCCGATCTGGACATCGCCGAGCGGCGTCTGCCGCAGGACGGCAAGATTCGGCTCTCCGTCGGCGGCCATCCGGTCGATTTGCGCGTCAGCGTGTTGCCCACCATGTTCGGCGAGAGCATCGTGCTGCGGATTCTCGACCGCTCCGTGGTCATGCTCGACCTGGAGGCCGTCGGCATGGACTCGGCCACCCTGAACGAATTCCGCCGCATGATCCACCTGCCCAACGGCATCGTGCTGGTGACGGGGCCGACCGGCTCGGGCAAGACGACCACGCTGTACGGGGCGCTGAACGAACTGAATTCCATCGAGGACAAGCTGATCACCACCGAGGACCCGGTCGAGTACGAGATCGACGGCATCGTGCAGATTCCCATCGATCCGACGATCGGGAACACGTTCGCCCAGTGCTTGCGGTCGATCCTCCGCCAGGATCCGGACATTATTCTGGTGGGCGAGATCCGCGACCTGGAGACGGCGGAGATCGCGGTCCAGGCGTCGTTGACGGGCCACCTGGTGTTCAGCACCTTGCACACCAACGATGCCCCCAGCGCCGTCACCCGGCTCCGCGACATGGGCATCCCGCCCTTCTTGATCACCGCCACGCTCGAAGGCGTTCTCGCCCAGCGGCTGGTCCGCAAAATCTGCCAGGAATGCCGCGAGGAGACGATGCCTTCGATGGAACAGTTGGCCGACTTGGAACTCACGCCCGACGACATCGTCGGCAAGAAGTTCTACCGCGGCCGCGGCTGCGCCAACTGCAACAACACCGGCTTCAAGGGTCGCAAGGGCCTGTTCGAGTTGATGACGGTCAATGACATTTTGCGGGACTTGATCAACCGCTCGGCCTCCACCGAGCAATTGCGCGACGCGGCCCTCCAGTCGGGCATGAGGCCCCTGCGCCAAGTCGCCCTGAAAGACGTGTTCGACGGACTGACCACGATCGAAGAAGCCATCCGCGAGACCACGGTCGAGGCGTGAGGGAAGAAAAGCAAGGATTGGTGGATGGATGGATTGGTGGATTGGTGGATTGGTGGATTGGTGGATTGGTGGATGGATGGATTGGTGGATGGATGGATTGATGGATGATGGATGAGGGATGATGAGGGATGAGGGATGAGGGATTGGAGGGATGAACGAACGGTCCGATATCCGCTCATCCAACAATCCATTCATCCAACCATCCATTCATCCAACCATCCATTCATCCAACCATCCATTCATCCAACCATCCATTCATCCAACCATCCATTCATCCAACCATCCATTCATCCAACCATCCATTCATCCAACCATCCGCTCATTGATTGCGTGCCAACTGCTTAGTGCGTGAGGATTGAGCCATGCCGACGTTTCAATTCGAGGCGATGGACGCCAGCGGTCAGGAGATCAAGGACGTCGTCGAGGCCGCGACCCAGGAGGAGGCGCAGCAGACGATCCGCTCGATGGGCTACTTCGTCACGAAGATTTCCGTGAAGAAGTCCCGCAAGGCGGCCGCCGAAAAAAAGAAGAAAGGCAAGAAAGGCAAGACGTTCGCCCTGGGCGGCGTCGGCTCCAAGCAACTGACGGTCTTCACCCGGCAGCTTTCCATCCTCCAGGACGCGGGCATGCCGATCCTCCGCAGCCTGCGGATCTTGGAAAACCAGGCCAAGCCGGGGGCGCTGAAAAACTGCTTGATCGACGTCTGCGACGAGATCGAAAGCGGGGCCACGCTCTCCGAGGCGATGGCCAAGTCGCCCAAGGCCTTCGACCGGCTTTACGTGAACATGATCAAGGCGGGCGAGGCGGGCGGGGCGTTGGAAGTGATCCTCCAGCGTCTGGCCGAGTTCCAGGAACGGTCGCAATCCTTGAAGCGCAAGGTCAAGGGCGCCTTGGTCTACCCGGTCACGGTCGTCACCTTCGCCGTGGGCATCCTCGTGTTCATCATGTTGAAGATCGTGCCCGCCTTCCAGAAAATCTTCGCCGATTTCGGCGCGGAATTGCCGGTGATGACGCAAATCCTCATCACCGCCTCGGAGAACGTCGCCCGATACTGGTACTTGCTCCCCGGCATCCCCTTGGGCGTTTGGTTGTTCATCAAGCTGGTCCGCAAGTTCGCTCCCGGCCGGTACGGCTGGGACTTGTTCCTGTTGAAGCTGCCGATCTTCGGCCAGTTGGTGGAAAAGAACATCGTGGCTCGAACCACGCGCACGCTCGGCACCCTGGTCTCCAGCGGCGTGCCGATCCTCGAGGCCTTGCAAATCACCAAGGACACGTCCGGCAACGCGGTGTTCGAGAACCTGTATGGCAAGATCCACGAGGCGATCCGCGAGGGCGAGGCGATCGCCACGCCGATGAGGGACTATTGCAAGCCCGGCTTCCATCCCGTCGCCCTCTTCTTCTGGTTCATGTTCGTCGGCGGCCCGATCGGCGTGCTCCTGTACATGATGAAGCTGAACCAGAAGATCCTCGACGACATGGTGATCAACATGGTCGACGTGGGCGAGGAGACGGGCGAATTGGATACGATGCTTTACAAGGTGGCCGACACCTTCGACGAGGAGGTCCGCGTGCTCACCGAAAGCCTCACCAGCTTGATGGAGCCTTTGCTGATCATCTGCTTGGGCGGCATGGTGGGCTTTATTGTCATCGCCTTGTTCATGCCGCTGATCAGCTTGATCCAGAAACTGAGCTGATCGGGCAACAACTTGTCACCCAGGGCCAGCCAAGACGCGGCCTTCAGGCCGCTTGCGAAGATGCTATCGGTACGTACCTAGGGAGCCAACGACCATGTCACACGACCTGCCCGAGCGACCCAAACGCCACGCCTTCACCCTCGTCGAAATGCTCACCGTGGTCATCATCATCGGCATCCTGGCCGCGCTCCTCTCCAACGCGGTGATCGGCGCCAGGAAGCGGGCGAGGATCGCCGCCCAGAAAATGGAAATCGAGCAATTGGCCATGGCCATGGAGGCCTATCGGACGAAATACGGCGAGTACCCGCCGAGCGAATTTCCTTCGGCCTATCCGCCCACGACCGACCGCGACATCGCCGCCCGCGACGCCATCAATCGCCATCTCCGCAAGGCATTTCCGCGGTACAAAATCGATCGTGTGGCGCAAGGGAACACCGACCCCTATACGCAATTCCGCGCTGACCTAGCTCAGTTCAATCTGAATGCCGAGGCGATGGACGGGGCGGCGGCGCTGGTTCTTTGGCTGGGCGGGCTGCCCGAGACGCTCCCCAGCCCCACCGAACTCTGGGCGCCCGCGGGCTTCAGCGCCAATCCCGCCAATCCTTTCCAGCCGGGCACATCGCGTCTGCCGCGGTTCTACGAGTTCCAGCCCGACTCGACCCGCCTCGTTCGCGACAGCAACGGATCGTTGCGGTACTATCCGCCCGGCATCACGACCGCGCCCTACGTCTATTTCCGGCCGCGGCGCGACGCGAACACCGGCCGCGTCGAATACGGCTACGCCCTGCCGCTCAACAACCCCACTCATTTCCAGCCGTATTTCTTCGCGGGCGCGAACGGGTCGAATAACGTTTGCGTTCCCTACTTGGATTGGCAGGAAGGCGACTCGCCGGTCGCTCACGGCAGCTTGGCCGCGGCCGCGCCGGGCACGAACCGTCGATGGCGCAACGCCGACTCGTTCCAGATCCTCTCGCCCGGCCTGGACGGCTATTACGGCTTCACCAACGCGTTGGCCAACCCCGCGAACGAACAACACGCGCCCTTCGACCCGAAAAATTGGTCGTGGTACCGATATTCCCGCCTCGGCGCGAATTTTTCGCTCGCCGACCGGGACAACATCGCCAACTTCTCCGAGGGAACCCTCGAGGACGAGCTGAGGACGCAGTGAGATGAACGCGAACATGGTTTCGTCGAAAAGCGCGGGGATTCGATCGGCGTTCACCTTGGTCGAATTGCTGGTCACGATCACGATTTTGGGCATTCTCGCCGGGATGGTTTCCGGGGCGGTGGTCGTGGCCCGCCAGTCGGCGCGGATCGCCGCCACGCGGGCGACGATCGCCAAACTCGACAGGATCATCATGGCCAAATACGAATCCTACCGCACCCGCCGCGTGCCGCTGAGCGACGAAGATATTCAGCGGATTGCGTCAACAAGCTATGGCCATACCTACGGCAATCCGGTGCCATCGCGGTTGGCCGCGCTGATCCGCCTGCGGGCGTTGCGGGACCTGATGCGGATGGAAATGCCCGAACGCTGGACGGACATCATCAATCCTCCGCAATACCTTTTGAAATGGAATGCGTCGCTCCCCCAACCGCAATTGGCGCCGAATCCGCCGTCGATCTATTTGGCATATCGGGCGCGTTGCGTGGCCGGGAACGGGAGCCTGATCCCGACTCCCGCCAATGCCCCAGCCGAATGCCTCTATCTTTTCGTGACGATGGCCGGGGGTGAAGACGCGCGGCGGCAGTTCCGCGGCAACGAGATTGGCGATACCGACGGCGACGGCTTCCCCGAGTTCCTCGACGGTTGGGGCCGCCCGATCTACTTTCTCCGCTGGGCGCCAGGTTTCAATGACTCGGACC
>Ga0209101_1002633_pt1 | contig 11634 bp, 8 predicted proteins | sample ConPoolayeCmetaG_FD_185481 | JGI IMG/M metagenome (GOLD analysis project Ga0209101, IMG submission 185481) | Hot spring microbial mat communities from California, USA to study Microbial Dark Matter (Phase II) - Cone Pool mat layer C metaG... ... | reverse complement strand
GGAGGACGGCGGTCGCGACCCCGACGGCCAGCGTCTCTCGCGCCGGCGGCATGGCGGCTGCGCGCGACAGGGGCACGGGGGAGCGGAACACGGGCATTCCGCCGGGGGAACATAATCGAAGGGCGCTACGCCTGCCACCTGCTCTGCGCCCACATGAGCATAGGGCCGCTTGCAACTAATCGTGGGCCGCACGTAAACTACGATTGCTTGCCCATGAACTTTCACGGACGCTGAAAGACTAGTGGCGTAATGGCTTCTTCTCCACTGGCCAGTTTGCAACGGCATGTCGACGAGCTGCCCGTGCTGCCAACGGTGCTCGTCGGTTTGCTCACGGCCGACCCGTCGGCGGACAACTACTTCGAGGAGGTCGAGCAGCTCGTCCGCAGCGATCCGGCCTTTGCTGCCCGTCTGTTGCGCTATGCGAACTCTCCGGCCTTCGCCCCGCCCAAGCCGATCGTGCGTGTACACGACGCGCTCGTGCGACTGGGCTGCGCGACGGCTGTCAACCTCATCCTGGCGGTTAGTGCTACCCGCGTCTTCGTTCCCCGCCAGGGCTGGGCCCGGGAGCTGTGGGTGCACGCCCTCGACGTGGCGGCCCTCGCGCGTCACCTCGCCCAGGGCGTTTCCACCGTGCGCGTCGACCCCGAGGTGGCGTACATGAGCGGGCTGCTGCACGATATCGGTCGCTTCGTGCTCTACCTCGAAGCGCCTGACGAGATCCGCCGGATCGACGAGCGCGACTGGGAAACCCCCGCGGCGCTCGTCGCCCTGGAACAGGAGATGTGCGGGTTTACCCATGCCAACCTGGGGGCGAGCGTGGCTGCCAAGTGGGGCATCCCCGAGACCGTGGTCCGCCTGATTCAGCACCACCACGACTCGCCACCGCCCGGAAGCTCGCCCGAGCTGGCCGAGCGGATTCGCCTGATCCGCATCGCGGACTGGATCGACGTCACCGTACGACATCAGGGCGGCTGCAAGGCCATGGACGACGAGGCGCTGCGTGCAAGCCTGCAGGCGATCCCACCGCTCGACACGGCATCGGTCGACGAGCACTTGCTGCGCCTCGTTCGCGCCGGCTTCGACGACGCCGAGCACAGTCGCGCTGCCGTCGGCGTCTGAGACGGGGTTGACCGGGGGCCAGACCTCAGGGCACGCTGGCACTCATCGGCCGGCATGAAGGATCATTACCTGATTCTCGGGGTGACGCGGGACGCTAGCCCCGCGCAGATCCGGGAAGCGTACCGCCAGCTCGCCAAGCGCTACCATCCGGATGTGGCGGGGCCGGAGCACACCGCGGCGTTCCGCGAGATCGCCGAGGCATATACGGCCCTCTCGGATGCTACCGGCCGCAGCGTCCACGCCGAGGCGGCGAGGGAGACGGCCTCCGGGCCGGCGCGCCGCCGAGCGGCCGACGCGCGCGCCCCCGAGCCCCCCATCGAGCCCTTGAGCCCGTACGCCGACCCCCTCCGCTCACCGCGACTGCGGCGACGCGTGTACCGCCGCATCCTGGTCGTCTTCGGCCTCGTTCTCGCTCTCGTGACGGGCTGCGAGCGCCGGCCTGCCGATCGCTGGCCGCCGGAGGTCGTCGACAATTTCCTGCGCGGCTGTCAGAGCAAGGCGAGCGAGGCCCAGTGCCGCTGCGCGCTGGCGCGACTCCAGGAGCGGTTCTCGCTCGAGGAGTTTCAGCGGCTCGAGCGCGAGGCGGCAGGCGGTACCGTGCCGCAGCCGCTCGCGGATGCCGTGCAGGGCTGCCGCGCGTCCTGAGCCGCGGGAGCCCGCGGTCAGTGCTGGAAGTACCGCGGTGGCAAGCCTGGCCAGGCGCGCGAGGCGGGCATCCCGCTGGCGGGTGGAGCTGCCGGGGATGGCGGCTTGGGCGCTGTCTTCGGGCGAGTTGCCGTGGGCGGCTTCTTCACCGTCTGGGCAGTCGTCTGCCGCGTCCCCGTCTTGGTGCTCTTTGCGGGTTTGACCGCACGGCCTCTCGCCGTGGTGCCGGCGCCCCGGCCGCGGGACGACACGGCCTGCGTCTTCTTTCCTCCTCCGCTCTTGCGCTTCGCCATGACAGGCTTCGCTAGCACGCGCGCTGGCTCCGGTCACGCTCCGCGCTCGTCGCCACCGGCTTGACGTAGGAAGCTTCGTCGGGCGCAAGTCAGCGCGCCCATGCACGCCTTCCTCGTCTCCGTGGTGGCCGTCGCCCTCGCCGAGATCGGCGACAAGACGCAGCTCCTCTCCTTCGTGCTGGCGGCACGGCTGCGCAGCCCGTGGGCGATCGTGCTCGGGATCCTCGTGGCCACGCTCGCCAACCACGCGGTCGCGGCCACTGTCGGCGTCTGGATCGCCGGCCTGCTCGGCCCACTCGCGATGCGCTGGATCATCGGAGGAGCGTTTCTCGCCTTCGGCGTCTGGGCTCTCGTCCCCGATACCCTCGAGAGCGAGCCGCGGCTGCACGCAGCCGGAGCCTTCGTGACCACGCTGGTCGCCTTCTTTCTCGTCGAGATGGGCGACAAGACGCAGCTCGCCACCATCGCGCTCGCGGCGCGCTATCAGACGCTCATGGCCGTGGTGGTCGGTACGACGCTCGGCATGCTCGTGGCGAACGTGCCCGCTGTGCTCCTCGGCGAGGCGCTGGCGGAGCGGCTACCGTTGCGTGCCCTGCGCTGGGGCGCCGCCGCGCTGTTCCTCGCGCTCGGCGCCGCGACCCTGGCCGGCCTCGGCGCCTGACACCGGCAGCCCCACGTGCAGACGCAGGATGCGCCGCACCTCCTCCATGGCATGCGGGTTCGCCTGACAGGAGTGCGGCGAGCGGACGACCAGCTCGGACTCCACCCCATCGATGTGGGCGCTCGTGTAGGCGACGACACCGTCGTTGCCCGTTTCCAGCGGACCCCCGGTGTCCACCGCGATGATCGAATGCGCCGGAATGGTCGGGTCCACGGGGATCGTCTGCAGCCCTCGGATGAAGGGTTGATGGGGCGACATGTTGTCGACCGCCGTCGGCACGATGGGCGACCGCCACACCCCGGGGTCGCGAGCGATCTCCGCAGCCAGCCCCCCGAGCGCGAACGGCAGCCGCGCCAGGCGGCGCACCAGATGGGCGATCCACTGGCGGCCGGCCACGAAGCTCCCGCGATGCGGCGTGGCAATGAACACCACCCGGCCCACTGCGGGGAGCGGCTCGAGGAACAGCGCGCGCCGCAGCAGATCGCGCGAGCTGTCCGAGACGCGCAGCGCCTCGAGCGGCTGGCGACTGACCGCGTCCCAGAGGCGGTGCTCCGTCCGCACCGCCTGCATCTTCACCAGCAATCCCCCCTGGCTGTGCCCGATCAGCACCATCCGGCGCAGCGCCGGGTCCGCGCCGGCCGGATCGAGTCGCGCGAGGGCTGCTGTCAACGCCTCCCGCAGCTGCAGCGCCGAGAGCGCGATCGGGTTCCCCGAGTCGTACTGGAAAAACCAGAACTGACAGCGGCGGCGCAGCTCGGGATCGGCGTACAGTCGGTTGTACATCTCGGCCCAGCGCACGATGCTCGACGCCGTCCCGTGCACGAAGACCACCGGAACCAGCCCGGGCCGATAGGGCGTGGCCGACACGAGCGGCGGCCGCTTCTCGAGCGCGGTCGAGAGACGGCCGAGAAATCCGAACAGCTCGACCTCCGTGACCGGCACGCCGGTGAAGGTGAGTGCCAGCGCCGCCGTGGGCTCGTTCTCGAGAGGGACGACATCGTCGCCTACCGCAATGGCATCGCGCTCCCATGCGGGATGCAGCTCCAGCACGGCGCCGAGCGGCGTCCCGTCGACGAGAGCCTCTCGGGCATGCGCGACATGCAGCACCGCGGTGACGGGCACGCGGAGTCGCGGCGCCACCAGGTCAGCGTCGGCCGCCGCCCCCTCGACGATCCGCGTGGACGCAGCCAGCGGGGCGCCGAGCCCCGGCCAGCGGTAGCGCATCGCGAGCCCTCGCACCTCGAGCTCCGCCACCGGGACGAAGCCGTAGAGCTCGCGCTGGCCGACGCGCAGCATCGCCGGATCGAAGGCCACCGTCATCGCGCCGAAGGGCAAGGCGAAGGTCCCGCCGCGCGGCAGCACGGAGGTCCGGTCCGGCGAGGCGAAGGCGGCGGTCAGCGCCCAGTTGTAGAGGTCTGCCGCGGTCCGGACACGGGGATCGAATGGCCCTGGCCGTTCGCCCCGACCTTCAGGGAAAAGAAAGGCATAGGCGTAGACCACAGCAGCTAGGCTGTGCTCGGGGCGCCTTGCCCGTTCGCCGTACAGGTACGAGAGCTCGGCGAGCGCGAAGAGCACATCCGGGCTTCCGCCTTCGGCGACGAGCTGGCGGTGCAAGGCGGCCAGCCCGCCCGCGGGATCGTCGTCGAAGGCCTCGAACAGCCCGCGCTCGAGCAGCACGTCGCGACTCGCCCAGCTCGGCTCGCCCGAGAGGATGGCGCTCCGCGCGACATCCCGGTAGGCCAGGCTGCGGTCGACCCGCACGGCGCGAACTGGCCCGCTGCATCCCGCAGCGGCAAGACCGAGCGCCAGCACCAGCGCGACCGGCCCCGCACACCGACACGCTCCTGCGCGGGCCACGCGCGACGCGCGCGGCCGCTCACTCGTCGATGACCGGGATGTGCGCGGCCAGATCGTAGCGCAGCACGGCATCGATCTTGTTCTCGATCTGATAGAAGCGCGCGACCTTGCGCCCGGGCAGCGCCCTGGCGATCTCCTCGAGCACGGCCCGGCGCAGGGCCACCCGATCGCTCTCGACCTCGAGATAGTCGGCAACGAGGGCCTGGGCTCTCGCGTCGCTCAGCGTCGCGAAGCTCGTCGTATACTCCTCGATGACGGCGATCAGACGATCCTGAATGCCGGCAAGGCGTTCCTGGTAGCGATCGTAGACCGGCCAGAACCGCTCGGCCTCCTGCGGCGAGAGCCGCAGATTCACCGCCACGAGCGCTCGCCTGTTCGCGCGAATCGTGTCGAGCAGCAGCTCGAGCGGGCTCTCGTCCCCCGCGCCCGCGCGACTCGGGACCGAGCCGCCCGCAAGCACGAGGAGCAGCGCGATCAGGCTGCGAACCGTCCGCATCGTCGAGTCCTCCCGTTGCATCGGCTCACTTCGCGACGCGCGTGATCTTCGAGCCCTGGATCCCGATGCCGGCCATCAGGCCCTTCTGGCCGAACACGAGGGCGTACACGTCGCTCGTCAGGGTGCTGGTGGTGATCGTGCGAGCGATGCCCTCGTCGATGACGACGACGCTCGGCCCGACACCGATCTCGAATCCGCCGCTGGCGTCGAGCTGGCGGAGGGCCGCCGCGTTCATGAAGAACAACGCATAGCCGAAGGACTGGATTCCCGCCTGCAAGCCATACGACGCCGCCACCGAGTTGTAATAGCCGACCGTCTTCCCGCGCCGGCGGAGCACGCCCTCGCCGATCTGCCCGCCGAACATGAAGCCAGCCTTCACCATGCGGGGGAAGACGAGGACCGCCTCGGCCCGCTCCGAGAGCAGCGCCGCGGTCCGGTTGCTCGCCTGGAGCGTCCGCAAGGCGGCAGTGGCCTGCCGATCCAGCTCCGCGGCCGAGGCCCCACGCGCCGGCGCGGGCGCGGCAAGCGCTCCGAGGATCGCGAGCGCGCCGAGGACGCCGCCAAGGGCCATCATGGGGTTCTCGGCGATCGGCCGTCCCGGCGCAACCCCCACGGCGCGCGCAGTCGCCACCGCCACCGTGGCCATCCCCGCAGGTCTCGGATAACGATGACGAACATGCCTTTCGGAATCCGCCTGGGCGGCGTGCTGCTGCTCGCCCTCGCCGTACGTCTGGCACACGTGACGGCCTTCGCCCCCCTGCCGCTGGCGACGTATCAGGAAACCTGGCGCGAGAGCGACATGGCCCTCAATGTGGCCTGGGCGGATGCCATTCGCGCCGGCGACTGGCTCGGCCGCGACACCGTGCATCCCTTTACGCAGTGGATGGCACTCATCGCCCCGCTGCGCACCTGGCAGCAGTGGTGGGGCGGGCCTCGGGTATTCTACCAGGCGCCGCTCTATCCCTACGTGCTGGCTGTCATCCGGGCAGTCCTGGGAACGGATTTCTGGTCGGTCGCGCTCGGGCACCTTGGGCTCGGGCTTGCCAGCGTCGCCCTCGTGTTTCTGATCGCGGCGCGGACCTTCGGCCCGACCGTGGCCACGGTCGCGGGCGCCGGCGCGGCGCTCTACGGGCCGCTCGTGCTCCACGAGACGGTGTGGCTGCGCGATACCCTGGCCGTCACGACGAGCCTCTTCCTGCTCTGGGCGCTCGGGCGCGCGCCGGCTGGGGGATGGCCTCGCTGGCTCGTCGCGGGTCTTGCGTTTGCGCTCGCGCTGTTGACGCGCGAGACGACGCTGCTTTTCGCGCCCGTGGCCGTCGTCTGGGCGGGACGCCGGGTCCAGGGGCGGGCTCGGCAGCTAGGCCTCGCGGCGCTGGCCTGCGGCGCAGGGCTCGGGCTGGCGCCGCTCCTCGTCCGCAACGCGATCGTGGGTGCCCCCCTGCCTTCGTTCTCGACGCGAGCGCAGGAAGGATTCATCTTCGGGCACGCCGCCGACGGCTCGCCGACGGACCTGGACTTCCCCTCTTCGGCCAAGCGGATTCTCACCGAGGCGGACGGAAGTCTCTGGCGGACGATCTGGCTCACGCTCGGCACGCACGAAAGCGTGGGCGCGCTGCTGCGCTGGGAGGCTCGCAAGCTGGCCGCCATCCTGGCCAGCTACGAGCCAGCGGACAACGTGAACTGGTATTACTTTGCCGAGCGCTCGCCGGTCCTGCGCATCGGGCCGCCCTACGCGCTGGTGCTGGCCCTGGCGCTCGTGGGCCTGTGGCTCGAGCGCGGGCGCGGACCGGACGAGCGCCTGCTGCGGTGGTTCATCGTGGTGACGCTTGCTGGCCTCATGTACGCGACGGTGGTCGGGCGCTACCGGCTGGTGCTGGTGGCAGCCCTGCTGCCCCATGCCGCGGCGACTGCAGTCCGGCTCGGGCAGTGGCTACACGCGCGCGCCTGGCGCCCCGCCCTGGCCACGGCCGCGGCCGTCGTCGCGATCGCCGCCACCTCGACCACCCTGCTCGCCGACCGCCGGGCACGGCTTGCGCATCGCCTCAACGAGCCGATCGTCGCTGCACTTTACCTGTGGGCGGAGCGTCGCGACGCCGATGCGGCCTTCGCGGAGCTGCGCCGCGGGCTCGCGCAGGCGTGGCGTAGGCCCGGGAGCGATGTCGTGTTCGCGGGCGGGTACGACGCCCTGAAGGCGTTGCTGGTGATCGCGGGCCGGGCCGGCCGCCCGCGGGAGGTGATCCCCGACATCGAGGCGCTGCTCGCCGAGTACCCCGAGGATGCGCGCCTCCACGTGTACGCGGCCGAGCACTGGCGGGATCGGATCGGGGACGAGGCCCGCGCGGCCGAGCATTTCGCCATCGCCGCGCGGCTCCGCGAGCGCTCGCCGCCCTGAGAAGAAGCACGCCGCAAGCCCCGCGCTCGCTCAGATCGGCTCGATCGCGCTGCGCTCGACCCATCCGCGCAGACCGTCGCCGCGTTCGACCTGCGCCCAGTCGCCACGCTCGCCCTGCATGACAAGGAGCGTTCCCGGCGCCGCCTCGAAGTGGGCCGTGCCCGAGGGCGTCGGCTCGAAGCGGACCGTCACGGGGGTGGTCGCGGTCACGACCGCCCAGGCGCGGGCATCGATCCGGGCCGCGCGCCAGGCCGCCGAGCTGCCGGCGAGCACGAGGAGGCAGGCCGCCACGAGCGCCGCCAGCCGCAAGGGCCTCGCAGCGACCGCTGCCAGACGGCTCGCCGCGAGCGTGAGGCATCCCACCCACCAGGCGATCGCCGAGACCAGCAGCAGCTCGTCCGTGGTCCAGCGCGTGCCGAGCGGGAACACGATGCGCTGCCACCACGCAGGCAGCACCTCGGCTGCCTGCGGCCGGACGAAGCTCAGATTGGCGAGGAGGTCCGGGTCGCGCGGGGCCAGTCGCCGTGCCCGCTCGTAGGCGAGGATGGCCCGGCCCGTCTCGCCAGCCTTCGCCCACGCGGTGCCGAGGTTGTACTCGAGGGCGGCGCTCGTCCTGCCCTGCGCGCGGGCGGCCAGATAGCTCGCGGCGGCTTCGGCGAATCGCCCCTCGCCGTAGAGGGTGTTGCCACGATAGAACAGCGCCTCCGGGGATTCCGCGGCGCGGGTCGCGCCGATGCTCGCTGCGAGCCCGATCGCGACGAGCGCCGCGGCTGCACGCGCGCGCGGCGCCCGCGACCGCGTGCGCTGGCACGCCCGGATCACGGCCTCCGCCTGGGCGATGGTGCGAGCCGCATCCGCGTCGGCACTGCCGCGGGGTGCGAAGCGCGTCTCCTCGCAGGCGGCGAGCACGCTGCGCGCATCGTCGAGCGTGGGCGGAGAGACGCCTGCAGCGCGGAGCCGTGCCACGACTTCCTCGGGTGTGACACTGCCGGGTGCCAGGTCGAGCCACGCGGCGAGATAGCCCGTGAGCGCCCTCGCGATCGCATCGTAGCAGCCCGAACGGTCGCCCGCGGCCAGCGCCCGGCGGGCCGCGGCGAGGTCGTCGTGCGCCATGCGCCGGGCGCGCTCGACGCGCAGCCGAGCGGGATCGCGGGCGTCGCGCTGGCGGCGACGGTCCCAGACCGCGACCAGCACGAGCACGACGAGCGGCGGCAGCTGCCCGATCCAGAAGGCCGCCGACCGCCAGCGCGCAGCGCCGAGGGCGCGCCATTGCCCCGGGGCATCCTTGATCGAGACCAGGTCACGCCCGAGCGGTTCGGCGCGCTCGGGCGGTGCGCTCTCACTGCCCACGATCTGCGGCCGATCACTGCGGCCGGCACTGTCGCGCACGACGAGGGCGATGGGGGGGTGGGTCGCCGTGCGGTAGGCTCGCGCCTCGGGATCGAAGAAGGCGAAGGCGAGCGGCGGGAGCGTTGCCGGTCCGGGCCGCTGGGGGATCACCACCTGCTCGAAGATGCGGTGCACGACCCCCGGGGCCACTTCCGGCTGTCGTGTGGCAGGCTGGACGGGATAGACGCGGAAGGTCTCGGACGCTGGCACCCCACCCGGCATAGCCGCTCCCAGCGCGCCCTCGCCGCGCACGTCCATCGTCACGGTCACGGGGTCGCCAGCCGCGAGCTCGGTAGGCGCCGCCCGAGCCGTGATCGTGAAGCGACCGACCGCACCGGAGAACTCGGCAGGCCGCCCCTCTGCAGGCAGCGGCAGCACCTCGAGCGCGAGCGCCTCGCTGCGCAGCTCGACTTGCTGCCGCACCGAGCCGCCGAAGAAGCTCCGGCGCTGCGCCCGCGGACGGAGCACGGCGAGTGGCAGGACCGCCGGCCCGAGCGTGAGGCTTCCCGCCCGGGCTGGGGTCACGGCCGTGCGAAACTCGACGATCGTCGCCTGCTGCTCCTCGCGCTGGGTCGGCTCGCCAAAGGGCTCGAGACTGAAGCCATCGCCGAGAATGCGCGGGTAGCTCACGTCGGTCACCTGCACCGCTCCGACCCGCAGCTCGATGCGCACGGGGACGCGCTCGCCCAGGTAGACGGCGGTGCGCGGCACCGACAGTCGCACCGTCAGCTCGGCCTCCGGCCCGGCTCCGCCCGCAGATCCCTGCGCCACGCGCAAGGTGACGACGCCCGCGGCGAGCGTTCGTCCCTCCGCGTTGACGGTGATCGGCCCCACGGTGAAGGTCCCTGCGCGTTGCGGGACGACGGTGAAATGGTGCGTGACCGAGGCCGTCGTCTGGCCATTCACGATGGCGATCTGCGTTTCGGGTCCGACGTAGTCGACCCGCAGGCCATCCACGGGGGGAATCGCTGGAACAGCGGCCTGTTGCGTGCCCTGCACCACCACGGCGAGATCCGCGGGCTCGCCCACGGCGACGCTCTGGGGGGCAATGCGCGCGCCGGCGGTCACGGCAGCACTGGCGGCCTGCGCCAGCGCGAGCACCGCGAGGACGAGACACGGCACCGCGCTCACCAGTCCTCCACGGGCTCGGCGACCCGCGCGCCCTGGAGGCGCCGCACGATCTCTCCCGGGGAGACCTCCTGCTCGCGCTGGGCATCGAGCAGCGCCGTCGCCTCGCCTGCCGTCATCTCGCCCTCGCGCCGTGTGCCCTCGGCCGCGGCGCCCCCTGCTTGCTCACCGGCCGTCGCCTCCTGCGGCGTGTCGGCGCCGGAGGGCGCCTCGGCCGTGTCGCGCTCTGGCCGAGGCTCCTCGCCGTGGCCCTCGTCAGGCGGCGGCTCCTGCTCGCCCTCGCCCTGGCTCTCGGGAGCTGCCTGCTGGGCGTCGCCTCGATCCTGCGGCGCTCCCTGCGGCTCGTGCGCCTCCTGTTTCGCCTGCTCTTCGAGCCGACGGCGGAGCTCGGCGATGCGGCGCTCGACCAGCTCGTGATTGAACTTGGCATCCTGGTCGTCGGGATTGGCCCCCAGGGCACGGCGGTAGGCCGCCAGCGCCTCCGCCCAGCGCGCAAGCGCCTGCTGCGGATCGCTCACTTCCAGGGCCTCGCCCTGGCGGAATTTCACGTTGCCGATGTTGTAGGCCAGCGCGGCCGTCCGCCCCGCATCGCCCTCGCTCACCGGAACCTGGGCGAAGGCTGCCAGCGCCTCGTCCAGCTTGCCTTCCTTGTAGCGGGCCACGCCGAGGTTGAAGTGCAGGGCCGCCGAGTCGGGCGCATCGAGCAGACCCTGGTTGTACTGCTGGGCCGCCTCGTCGAAGCGCCCCTCGGCGTAGAGTCGGTTGCCCTCCCTGCCCGCCGCATGCGGATCGAGCCATCCCGTCCCGACGGCGAGCAGCAGGACCGCGGCCACGGCACGCGACCAGGCCGCGCCTCGCGGACGGCTCGCCACGGCACGTCGGTCTACCAGCAGCGACTCCGCAAGCAGGAGCAGCAGCGCCAGGGCCAGGGGCCACTGGAAGCGATGCTCGTAACGCCGGACGAGCGTGCTCCCCAGGGCGCGGCGCTCCAGGAGGGCGATGTGGTCGCGGTAGAGGTCGGCCAGACCGAGCGCCGGTCCCTCGGCGCGCAGATACACGCCGCCCGTCTCCACGGCGATCTCCTGCAGCGTCTTCTCGTCGAGGCGAGACTTCACGACCTGCCCCTTGCGGTCCTTCACGAACCCTCCACCCTCGAGCGGAATCAGCTCCCCTTCGGCCGTCCCGATGCCGACGGTGAACACCTTGATACCCCGGGCCTTGGCGGCTGCCACGGCAGCGGCGACATCGCCCTCGGTCTTCTCGCCGTCGGTGATCAGGACGACGGCCTGATGCTTGCCCTCGCGACCCTCGAAGGCCTCGAGCGCCGCCTGCAGGGCGGCAGCGAGATTCGTGCCGCCGCGGGGGATGAGGCCGACCTCGACGGCGTCGAGCGCCTGCAGGAAGGCTGCATGGTCGAGCGTGAGCGGACATTGCAGGAAGGCCGTGCCGGCGAACGCTACCAGGGCCAGGCGGTCGCCGCGCGCCTCGGCCACCAGATCGCGCACGCCGAGCCGCGCACGGGTCAGTCGGTCGGGCCGGACGTCGGTAGCCCGCATGCTGCGCGAGGTATCGAGCGCGACGACCAGGTCGAGTCCCTGGCGGCGCACCTCTTCCCACTCGAATCCCCAACGCGGGCCAGCCAGCGCGACGACGA
>Ga0209101_1002632_pt1 | contig 11637 bp, 9 predicted proteins | sample ConPoolayeCmetaG_FD_185481 | JGI IMG/M metagenome (GOLD analysis project Ga0209101, IMG submission 185481) | Hot spring microbial mat communities from California, USA to study Microbial Dark Matter (Phase II) - Cone Pool mat layer C metaG... ... | reverse complement strand
CCCATCGGGTGAGGGTAGGGGGAACCCGGGTTCCCCCTACCCTCACCCGATGGGAGGGTCTGGGAGGGCTGCGCCCTCAGGCAGGGGTATGGGGAACCCGGGTTCCCCCTACCCCCGACCGTGGGAGGGTCTGGGAGGGCTGCGCCCTCCCAAGAAGAACCTTTTTTTTCATCCCGTCGGGGTGCGGCGGAACCGCATGGACGACACTCGCCTGCGCAGGCGGCCCGCGCATCCGGTAACCCGCGGCGTGAGCCGCCGGGGGCACGCGGCGGATAGGGGATAATTTCTTCAAAGACCATAAACAAAGCTGCCGGAGGACAGATCATGAAGGATCAAGGCTCAGTCGAATCCAGACTAATCCTGCTTGTAGGATCGAACCCGCTTCCAAACTACCTCTCTGCCTGTGCGCTGCGCCCAGGCGCCATTACGTTAGTCTATACTAAAGAGACAGAGCAGCCTAAAGATCGGTTGAAGCGTGTATTGGGGCGCGCGTTGGGCGCGACGACCATCATAGACGAAGCATACGTAGAGGATGCCACGCGCGCAACCACTGTTTCGGCGGCCATCAGGCCCCTTATGAGCCAGGCAACCCACTTGAACTACACCGGTGGCACGAAGGTGATGGCGGCTCATGCGCGCCTCGCCTTTCGGGATGCCGGTGGCGCGCCTGACCATGCCTCCTATCTTGACGAGGGTGGTCCGAAGCATGAACCGCGTTTGCGTTTCGATGACGGGAACGCAGCGCCGCTCCCAGCAGATATTCCGCTCACGCTAGAGACAGTGCTTGCGCTGCATGGGATCACCTATACGCCACGAAGCGTAAAGCCACCGGCGCCCACGGTCGAGGATGCGCGGGAGATTCTGTATAAGGTGCTGGCTAATCCGAAACTTGCAGAGACTTTGTATACTAAGAGTAACCAGATCAAGTGTTTCAAGAAGCCTGATAAGGCTCTAGCAGAACCATTTCGCGCCGACGAGCATGGCTTGAGGCTGAGCTTGCCAGTCTTTCCTATAGAGGCACAACTCGTTCATCTCGGCAACCGCAAGGAAAAGGAGTCGTGGTTCGAGCAGTGGTATAAGTTCATCGGCGGCGAATGGCTTGAGGTGTGGCTCGGAGCGCAGATCGATGGGTTGAGTCTTGCGCCGAAACCCGAAATTACGGTGGGCGTCAATGCGAAGCGCGTTCGGCCGTTAGAGGTTGATGTGGCCGCGATGCGCGGCCACCGGGCCTACTTCATCTCATGCACGACTGATAGCACCATGCATATCTGCAAATCAAAGCTCTTCGAGGTCGCGGTGCGTTCGCGGCAACTTGGCGGCGATCTCGCCCGTGCTGCGCTGGTTTGCCTGGCCAATAGAGAGACGGTCGCAGCGCTGCAAGCTGATATTGATGACGTGTGGGGCGCGAGCAATACCACCAGAGTGTTCGGGTTGGACGACATCCGCAGGTGGGCCGATTGCACTACCTGGCCGAATCAGCATACGTTGAAAACCTGGTTGGAGAGCTAACATGGCTGTTCTTACAGGCGTTGATCTTCTCGGCATTCAGCGGTACGTCTTTGCCTCGAACCGCCTGAAAGATGTGCTCGCCGCTTCGTGGATGGTCGATCATGTAGTCAGCAAGGCAGCCCTTAGCGCGCAAGGCATTCCCGAAGACCAGATTCTTATGGCCGGCGGTGGCAATGCCATCCTTGAGTTTGCCGATGTGGCTGCGGCCCGGACCTGGACGGCGCGCTACACTCGCTGGCTGCACGACAGTGCGCCCGGGCTTGAGGTTGCCGTTGCCCACCAGCCCTATGAGCATCAGCCGTTGGCATTGGCCCTCAAGGCGCTTGCCATCAACCTGGCGCGCGCCAAGCTCGAACGGCGACCGGGCGCGCCAATGCCTGGCTTGAGTGTGACCGCCTCGTGTGGGTTGACCGGGCTCCCCGCAACTGCGCTTGACCAGGGTGAGCTACTATCGGCCCGCATCGTCCAACAACGCAAGCATATTGATGCTGCTAAAAGCCGTTGGGAGCAGTTCCAGCCCGGCCAGCTCATGCGCGCGCCGGCATGGGCTGCCGATTTTCCCGATGACCTCGACGATATGGGGCGAAGCTATGGCGAGACGAGTCTGGTCGGGGTGGTGCATGTAGACGGGAATGGTATCGGCAAGGCCATCAAGCTGTGGTTGCAGCGCTGTCTCGACGACGAAGTTGATGACCAACAGGTCCGCGTGGAATATCGCGCATGGTCGGGCAGGCTTACAGAACTACTTACCCATGTTCTGGATGCCGTGGTCAAGCGCGTCGCCGCTGCCATTGTCGAAGAGCGTAACGAGCGAGGAACGAGACAATGTCTGCTTCGGGGCATGCCCGCTCAGCTTGGCTTTCCACTGAAAACTAAGGAGCGAACGATCCTGCTCCCCATCCGCCCCATCTTGCTTGGCGGCGATGATCTCACCTTTGTCTGCGACGGGCGCATCGCGCTCGATCTTGCGGTCACCGCGCTCAAGGCGTTCGAGTCGCAGCCGATCCCGCATCTCGGCGAAGACGGCGGGGACAAGACACTGACGGCATGCGCGGGTGTTGCGCTCGTCAAAGCCCATGCGCCGTTCTACCGCAGCTACGAACTGGCCGAGGGACTTTGCGCCTCCGCCAAGCATGCCCGTAGCCACTACAACCAGGAATACCAATCCGAGTCAGGCTGCTGGCTCGATTGGCATATCGGCTCGGTGCGCCCCTCTGACACCATCGCAGAGCTTCGCAAGCGTCAGTACACCAGGGACAACCTCAAACTCACCATGCGCCCTTACCCCCTCACGAATAAGGCGCGTGAGCAGACGTGGGCCTGGCTCGATCGCGAACTACTCGGGCCGGTCGAGGCGACCCACCAGGGGTTGCGCGGTGATCCTGCCTGGGCGAACAGCCGCGGTCGCGTGAAGCAATTGGACTCCCTGGCGCACGAGGGCGCGGACAGCATCAGGCGCCAATTAGGGGCATGGAAGGTTTCGTTACCGGCAGGGCTGTCAGGCGGAGGTTTCATTGGTCATCGCACACCGTTGCTTGACGCAACCGAACTTCTCGATCTCCATCTACGCTTAGATCTCGCCTCAGACGAAGGAAGGGAAGCCTCATGACCGGGCATCATATACCTTCATTCCTGCGCATCGAACTTCTCTCGGATAGCACCTTCAGTCGCGGTGAGGGAGCCGCAGGTGTGGTAGACACCGAAATTGAGCGGGATGACTACGGCATGCCCTTTATCGGCGGCAAAACCGTGCGCGGCCTGCTCCGCGACGCATGGCTCTCAATGGCTCCCCATTTCCCGGAGCTTGAAGCGGCGGCAACCCGTGTCCTCGGGCGCAGCCAGGCCCTTGACGAGACGTGCCACCTGCGGATTGGTGATGCGCTCTTGCCAGAACCGATGCGCCGTGTCGTGCGCCAGGCGGTTGAGCGTCCGGATCATCCCCTGACCCCGACCATGATCCTTGATGGGTTCACCAGCATTCGCTACCAGACTGCCGAGAGTCGAGAGACTGGCGCGCCAGAGCGAACCACGCTGCGCGCCTCGCGTGTAGTACTACGTGGCTGTTATTTTGAAGCCAGCCTCGCCTGGTTGCATGGCTATCAACCGGTGCAAGCTGATCTCCAGGTATTGAGCTTGTGCGCCCTTGCTACGCGCCACGGTGGCTTATTGCGCAACCGCGGGCGTGGACACATCCTGCTCACGCTTGATGGCGACCTCCCCAGGACGCGGCAGTATGCGAAGGTGACCCCATGAGTAACGGCTCAGAACCTACCTACCTGCACTACAAATTGCGGCTCCGATCACCGGCGATTATTGCGGCCTTTTCGGGCGATCCCAATGGTGCTGCCACAGAGGTCTTCATTCCCGGCAGTGCGCTGCGCGGGGTCGTCGCGGCGCGACTGCTCGCCAGCGGCATTAGCGACCAGAGCGACGAATTCTGGCGTCTCATCCTCTCAGGCGAGGTGCGCTACCTGCACGCCTATCCCGAACTGGAAGGGACGCGATCAATGCCAACCCCGGTGGCCTGGAAGCGCACCAGGGACACTGATGATCAAGTCGTTGATCTCGCTTGCTTCAGTGGCGATACGACACCTCCATTTGATGATGATGACGACGATGTCTGGCCAACGGAAGAGCTTGTTTCATGCGCTGAGCCTTTCGTATCTGCACTTGTCTCAAGCGGTAGATGGATCGTTGCCACGCCCATTATCGGATCGCGGCTCCATCAGCAGCGTGATCGGGTAAAGGGGCGGCCATGGAAAGATCAAAACGAGCAGCCGCATGGCGCTATCTTTGCCTATGAGTACCTTGAGGCTGATCAGGTCTTCTGTGGCGCAATCCAGATCATGCCTGCGGCTATGCCCCACCTTGAACAGGTGAAACGCTTGCTTGAAGGCAGTGCGATCGTCTTTGGACGTTCCCGTCGCGCGGGTTATGGCGGTGACGCTGAAATCGAGTTCACTGGCCAACATGCACACGAGTATGCATATGTTCCTCGTCACCTGCAACACGATCTTCCTGCTGGAACATCCTTCAACGCACTGCTCACCTCGGCTTACATAGGTCGCCACCCGACCACTGGTCAGCTTGATCCCACTACGCTAGGCGATGAACTTTGCCGGCAACTGGGTGGAGCGGCAACGGTTGAACGCACTCGTTGGGCCTTCACCAGCGTGGGCGGCTTCAATCGCAAGTGGCGCCTGGAACTCCCCGCAGCGCAGGCTGTCGCAGCGGGATCGGGGCTGGTGCTCACCGCCACGGCCCCTATCCCTGCCGCCAGGCTGCGTATGCTTGAGCACAATGGGCTTGGCGAGCGACGAAACGAGGGCTTTGGGCGGCTTATCTTCCTCGAACCCACCGAACAGCCATACATGCTGCGCATACGTCGTGAAGATGAGCAAGCCCGGACGTCTTCATCGGATGAAGTCGCCCGCGCGCTTGAAGCTATGGCCCCAGAGCAGCGCCAACAACTTCGCGCCCTCGAAGAGCGTATTGTGTTGGCGGCAGCACGGGCGGAACTGGATCGTGTAGCTACGCTTGAGCTTGCTGCCAACGCAAAGAACCGCCCAACCACAAGCCTGCTTGGGCGACTACGCACACTCTTTCGCCCGGTTGTGAATGAGCCTACGGCCCAGGATGCCCTCGACAAACTTGCCCGGTGGTGCGGTGACAATGAACATCACGCCCTCAAAAAGCCTGCACGGGACAGGCTTGACCGTTGCCAATTAAAATTAGACCAACAAAGCCTCCGCCTGCGGGCATGGCTCATACAGATCGCCCAGGCCGCACATGGTGAGGAGGGCTGGAGAGCTCTCACCAACGCTGCGGGAAACCCAGATACCTTGACGGGCCTCGCTACGAAATACCACCTCACCCAACGCGCAGCAGCCGAAGCCGTTTTGCAACGCCATACAGCCCTGCTACGTGTCTATCTCATTGATGCGCTGCTTGCCGCCCTCGCCCATGCTAACCGGGGAAGAGCATGATGAACACACATCTCCTTGCTGATGCGATGCCGCCACGCCGCATTGAGGCTCGCTGGGTTATCTGCGGCACCCTGACGCTTGAAACCGCCCTCCACCTTGGCGGTGGGGAGAGTGAGCGGATAGATCTGCCCGTGCTGCGCGACCCCCGCGAGGGCAAGCCGCTGCTGCCGGGAACAACCCTCGCTGGCGCATTGCGGAGCGCCCTTGCCGATCGGCTTGCCGGTTATCTCAGCGCCGAGCCGCCTGAAGTTGCATGTCTTTTCGGTGGAGAGCGTGGCGCGGATGACGGATCGCAGAGTCCTCTGATCGTGTTTGATGCGCTGGGGCGATTGCCTGATGCTCAAGGCATCGAGATTCGCGATGGGGTCGCGATAGACTCATGCAGCGGAACCGCCGAGGATAAGAAGAAGTTCGACTATGAGGTATTGCCTGCCGGCACGACCTTCCCCATCCGGATCGACCTGCTGCTGCCAGCCCCGGCAAGCAGCCACGGCGCCACGCCACCCACAGAACAAGAACTGCTCACCAGTTTAGCCACGGCGCTCGATGCCTTGACGCATGGTGAGACCGCCTTCGGCGCCAGGCGCTCGCGTGGGCTTGGCAGAGTCCGCGCCGTCTGGTCGGCTCAGCGCTTCGATCTCAGTTCCGCGGCGGGCTGGCGCGCATGGATCGGATCGGATCACGTGCAGCCCAATCTGACCCCGCCAGAGCATGTCTCCATCCGCGATGCGCTTGAGGCTGCCGCCCCCGCTGCAATCCGCCCGCTTGAACTTGCCGGTGATCGGCGCAAACGGGTAGTTATCGCCCTAAACCTCCGGGTCGTTCACGACATCCTCGTGCGTAGCCCCGGCACGGAGCCGCTTGCCCCTGATGTCGCCCACCTACAGAGCGGCGGTGCGCCAGTTCTGCCCGGAACGAGCCTTGCGGGGGTCCTGCGCGCCCATGCGCTACGGATTGCGCGGCTAGTGCGTGATCATCATAACGATGCCGAAGCATGGATCGAGCGCCTCTTTGGGCCACGCTTTGAAGGTCAACACCCAACCAATGGTCCTCAACCGCAAGCCTCGCGGGTACGGATCAGCGAAGCCCGTCTGACGGACAGCCACAAGCGGACCCAGACACGGATCGCGATTGATCGCTTCACCCAGGGAACTATTCCTACGGCGCTGTTCGACGAACAGACCGAGGTTGAAGGGCGCGCGACCGTACAGGTAGAGCTCTGGAATCCCTATGAAGGCGAGTTGGGGCTACTGTTGCTGGTGCTCAAGGACCTGCTCGCCGGATGGCTGCCGGTTGGCGGCGCAGCAAATGTTGGTCGTGGCGCGCTACACGGCCAGGCCACCGTCACCTGGTATGACGGTCATGGGACGCCGCCGCGCTCGGCCATAATCCAGCCGGGAGCGCAACCCTCCGGCGAGGCGGCACATGAGATTAATCAAGCGATTACGGCGTTTCACGAGGCGAAATCACTTCAATAGGCTACGAGGTAGGGCATGACCGGCTTCAATCATTCGGCGCAACTCTTTGGTTGCAGACTCTTGCCCCTCGATGCCACAGCATGCGAGCAGTACCTTGCGTGGCTCCTCGGCGAAGAGGGCGCCGCTGAACCGCGTACACTTGACTCAGCACAGTGGCTCCTTGCCCATTGCCTTGATGGAGTAACCTGGGGCCGTTATGAGCGAACAGCAAAAATGTGGCACCTTGGCCACGCCGTTGCGCCTGAGGTTTCGCCCCCGCTGCGGCGGCAGATGATCCTCGAGCTGCGCATCTTTGGCGATGCGGGTGAAGTGCTGATCTGGCGTACTGATGACGGGCTGCGTGGCCGGGTGCTGCGCGACGAAGACGCATCCACTATCCAAAGCGATGACGATAGTCCCTTTCGTCCAGCAGACGAAGAGCGCATCGTGCTTGGACGGCAGGTCGTTACCACGTATGCCGCAGGCTTTACCCGTGTCCGCGACGGAACAGCGAAAGAGCAAGTGCTGCCGCTCGTCGTAAGCGAATCTGATCTCCGCGATGGCCGGGTTCGCCTCGTGATCCGCAACTACTACGAGGAGGAGGCAAGGACGGGGGCGGTGCGCATTGCCGCAACGCGGCTGGTCAAGCTCACAACAGGAGGCAACGATGGCGCTTGAACGTGGCAAACTGGTAGTCAAGAAAAACAAGAATAAGTCCCCAACGATTCAAGTTGAAATAAATGGGAAACTCTTCAGCCCTGCTGATGGCGAGATTTCACAATCGGTGCTTGATCGCTTATCAGAGCTTGAGGGCCAGGAGGTCCAGTTCGAGCGCGTGGGTGGTCAACCCAAACAGGTTCGCGAACCCGGCGGCGTCTTTGTGCCACCACGGCAAGGTGGCCGCACCAACCAACCCGATCAGGGGCGCGGCCAGGGCGGGCGTGGCGAACCCCGGCGGCAAAGCCGTTCGCAGCAAGGTTCCGGCGCATTGCCTGGCGACTTCCATAACCCCTACAACTTTGTCCCGGCCCCGCCACGCAAATCTGACGATCCTGAGCTTGGTGATCAGCCCCCACTCGATCAGAGTCGCATGCATCATGATCGCTACTCAGGATGGATTCGCGTGCGCATGGTCGCGAAAACACCGCTGCTCGTGCCCGACACCGAGCGCGTTGAAGAAAATGCAGACGGCCATAAGACCTACCCACTGCGTGTAGGACAAGATGGCAAACCCTTGATTCCCGCCTCCAGCGTGCGGGGCATGCTTCGTTCCGCCTACGAAACGATCACCAACTCACGCTTTGGCCGCTTCGCCAGAGAGCATCAACATCGCCTCGCCTTCCGTATGCCCGCAGCCGATGGCTTAAAACTTATCCCTGCCCAGATCAGCAACGGCCACATCCATCTGCTCACAGGCACCTCGCGAATCGGCGATGAGGGCAAGCCAGATGGCCCAATGTATGCGGCATGGTTGCCGAGGTATAACCACGATGGACAGATTGCTAACTGGGCCGTCCGCTACTCGGATCGCACTCTGCCAACGCATGGCGACGAAGTAGTGTGTTGGGTAGAGCTTTTTCAGCATCACCGTTGGGATAAGAACCAGAAACAACATATAGCGGATTTCACATACTGGAAGGTGCGCAAGATTGTTAAAGCAGGTGAGGAACTAGGCGATGCCCCCGCAGCAACACGCCCTACTGAGCGTCGGAACGGAGGATCATGGCATCAACCACTCAATCAACCTCTAGAGCGCGCTACGGGCTGGGTCTGCATCACCAACGCCAACATCAACCGCAAACACGACGAGCGCGTCTTCTTTCGCACGAGGAACGATGCCCCCGGCCCATTTCCGGTGACAGAGCAGCATGAGCGCATGTGGCGAGAATTGATCCAAAACTATCAGGACATCCATGCCGAAGATCTTGCTAGACGTCAACGAAGAAACGAGCAGCCGGATCAGTATCTGGGCAACACGCCTGGAAGAACCGCCTGGTCACGGCACGTCTACACGGAAGCCGATCGCGAGCTAACCGATGGGACGTTATGTTATGTGCGCTTGAACGCAGATCGCACGGATGTCGAGGCGCTTTTCCCTGTCATGATCTCACGCGAACTCTATGCAGTTGCGCCGTGGGGTCTGCTTGATGCCTCCTTGCTTCCGGCTGACGCGATTGACAAGCTCTCGCCCGCCGACCGGGTCTTTGGCTGGGTCAAGGCCGATGCCGACAGCGAGCCAGAACAGGGGGAGCGTGTGGCTATACGCGGGTTGCTGCGCGTGGGGCCGGTCACCTGTCTTTCAAGCCGCGCTGATGCCGTGGAGGAATTTGCGCCTCCGGGTGTGCCGCTCGCCATCCTTGCGGCACCCAGGCCGCAACAGGGGCGCTTCTATGTCGCCAGATCCCCTAAAGGTGAAGCGCAGCAAAACGGTCTTTCGAAGCAGGATGCGGGCTACAAGGCAGGCAAAGGGCTGCGTGGGCGCAAGGTGTATCCGCACCAGCGCAACTTACCCCATGGGTATTGGGATAATCCGATGGAGGATCGGACCCAGCAGGGGCAAGGTAGCCCCGCCCATTACCAGGAGTATCGGCGACCGCAGAACAATGGGCGGGAACAGCGGGATGATCAGAACCGCTCGATCCTCGGGTGGGTCAAGCCTGGCGCCGCCTTCACCTTCGATCTGTATGTGCAAAACCTGTCTGCTGTCGAACTTGGGGCCCTGATCTGGCTCTTAGAACTGCCTGAGGATCATTTCTTGCGCTTTGGCGGGGGCAAACCGTTCGGCTTCGGCAGCGCGCGCCTGTCCATCGAGGCCTGCGACGTGCGCACTGGTGACGCATTGCGCGCCCGCTACCGTGCCTGGCACGAAGACGTCCCCCCCGGTGATCCCCGCGAAGCAGTCGTTGCCGCCTTCAAGCGCGCGGTAGCTCGCGCCTATGAGGCCTCTATATTTGAGGAAGTAGCATTCATCAAAGCCTGGCTGGTCGCCTGCTATGGGCATCGTGACAACCTGCCCACATACTATCCCCGCACAACGGCCAATGGTCAGGCTGGCCCGCCAGACCCGAACGGTGAGGCGTTCAAGTGGTTCGTTGCGAATGAGCGAGATCGCGCACGATATGCACTTGCAGATCTCGTGGATGACAAGGGATTGCCCACGCTGAAGGAGTAGTTCGTCAGAAAGGGGTCTGTGGAAACCCGGTTTCCCCATTCGAGGGGAAGCGCGTGTCGGAGCTGTTGGCAGAGTCAGAAAGGGGAATGGGGAAACCCGGTTTCCCCATCGCCCCACCCGGTGGGAGGGTCTGGAAGGGCGCAGCCCTGTTACCATGGGCCAGAGGATTCCACCCTCATCCTTGAACAGCCGGAGATCCGCTTCCCCCGCGTGTCCAGGCTGGTCTGGCCGACGTATTCATTCTGGAGTAACCCGGCGATGACGCTGCGCACCGACAACCGGAGCGAACTACGACGATTGCGCGCGAATCTGTGCCAGCGCCTCCGCGGGGGTGAGCGCCGTGACGACGGAGCCGGCGCGCCGCCGCGGCTCATCATCCAGAGTGACCGGCGCGCAGCTATAGCGCCGGGCCACAGCCACGTAGAGCGCGTCCATCCCGCGCAGCGCGTGGTCCGCGGCCAGATCGGCCGCTTCCCGGGCGAGTATGGCATCCACCCCGATCAGCGTGAGGTGCGGCAGCTCGCCGACGAGTTGCGCCGCCAGCCGGCCGCGCATCGCGTCCTGCCACGTTCGCCGTACCGCGCCCGCGACTTCGGGCAGAAGGATGATCGGACAGATGACGGGAATGCGTCGCGCGTGCAACGCCTCGAGCAGCGCGTGGCAGGCGGGGTGCTCCGGGTCGCGGTTGTCAATAGCGCGCACGAAGATGTTGGCGTCAATGCTGAACACGCCCGCTGCCCTCAAGATTGGCCTGGCGCTCCGCCCGATCGGCCTCGAGCTGCTCGCTGGCGAGCCGTTCCGCCGGGAGCGCGGCCAGCTCCGCGCGCAACTGCTCGAGCTTCGCCCAGGCGTCGTCGCTGCGCGACACGTCTGGCGCGCCGGAACGTTCCGCGAGCGCGGGCGCAATCGTTCGCGAGAGGTGCTCGATCAGCCGCGCCTGGTCGAGCGGCGATAGCATATCGGCGAGCTGCTGCACCTGATCCAGCGAAATCGTCATCTGCTCCTCCCTGACTGCCTGGCACCTGCAGCGTCACTGCCTGGGGATAAGCAACCACCCTGGCCCGTTGAATGTTTTTTGAGCCGCGTTCATTATAGCAGCTTCATATGATCTGCAAGGCGTGTTTCAACCTCGATTGATAATTTGGGGTGACAGGACGAACATACGTTCTTCCTGGGAGGGCTGCGCCCTCCTAAACCCTCCCGCGGGCAGGGGAATGGGGAAACCCGGTTGCCCCATCCCCCTTGCACCCTGCTCAACGGAAATCACCACCCAAAAATAGCGAGCAGCAATGCAACGACCAGCGCCATACTGACTTGCACCCTGTTCAACGGAAATCACCACCCAAAAATCCAAAATCTAACATCCAAAATCCAAAATCCAAAATCCAAAATCGGAGGCATCATGGCCACCACCAACTCCGAACGCGTCGGCAAGGCGATGGACCTGCTGCGCCAGGGCTTGCTACCCTTCATCGAGCGCGAGTTGCAGGCCCAGTACGGCAAGTACTGGGTG
>Ga0209101_1002631_pt1 | contig 11638 bp, 7 predicted proteins | sample ConPoolayeCmetaG_FD_185481 | JGI IMG/M metagenome (GOLD analysis project Ga0209101, IMG submission 185481) | Hot spring microbial mat communities from California, USA to study Microbial Dark Matter (Phase II) - Cone Pool mat layer C metaG... ... | reverse complement strand
GCACGGCCTGCCGCCGGTGGGCATCGCCTTCCGGTGAGCCGCCTTCGGTGAGCCGGGGCTTTCCGGCGGCCTGCGGCGTCAGCTCACCGCCGGCTCGACCCTTCGTTGCGGCCCGGCGGCCCCGGCGGCCGTCCAGTTGCGGATCGCGTTGAGCGTCGCAGGCCACTTGCCGGACAGCCGCCGCCGCAGGAACACCCCGTAGAGGCCGTCCAGCGCCTCGATCAGCTCGCGGAGCTTCTGCATGCGGTCCTCGAACACGTCACGGGGGGTCGAGGCCTCCGTCGGCGGCGACAGCCGGATGCCGCTGCAGCTCATCGCGTCGCCCCGCAGGGTCAGCCCGAACGCCTCGCCGGCGGCGGCGATCTGAAGCCCGGCCCGCACCGGCCGCTTGCCGCCGGCCAGGGCGACGTGCGACTCCGGCAGGCCGGCCGGGTCGTCGGCCCGCACGCTGACCGCCCCGCTGAGGTTGAACGCGCACTTGAGCTCCAGCGTCTTCTCGAAAAACACCGCCACCGCCCGACCCGGGGCCACGGCGATCTCGGGGGATTCGACCTCCGCGGCGTACCACAGCCAGGTCAGCCACTCGGATCCCAGAAAGTCCCGGGAGCGGGCCTCGTCGCCGCCGGGCAGGTCCTCGGCCGGATCGACGCCCTCCGGCGGCGGCACGAAGAAGGCCGGCTTGCAGTCCTCGAAGTACCGGCTTTCCCCGGTCCTCGCCGACCAGCGTGCGGCCAGCTCGCCGGCCGACAGCGGCACGGCCTCCAGGTCGAACGTGTCGCGGAACAACGTCGCGAATGCCTCCATCGCCGTCGCCGCCGCCGTGCCCAGATAGACCTCGCCGCGACGGAAGTCCCAGAAGACCGGGATGCTCTTCATCCGCCGGAAAGCCCCGGCCCGGGCTTCCTGGTCGGCCCGGGCCAGGGCCTGCTCGCGGGCTTCGCGCTTCTCGGTCCGGGAGAGAAACTCCCGGCCGGTGGCCTGGAGCATCGCCCGCTCGTTCTCCCTGCAGTAGCTGCGCACCAGGTCGGCGGGGGGGCGGTGGCAGTCGATCCGCATCGCCCAGTGCAGCCCGTCGGCCACCGCGTTCCTGGCGAAGCTGAAGTCCGTGTCCAGGATGTGCTCGCCGGTGATCCAGCCGACTTCCAGGTGGTCGGCCGCCCGCAGGCTGTCGGCTCCGATGGCGTGCGCCGCCAGGGCCTGGATCATGGCCTCATCCGCGCGGGCCGGAGCAGTCCCGGTGACCGAAAAACGCTTCAACGTGATCGAACCGCCTGCGAAAGCCATCTGTCGCCGACTCCTTTCCGCGCTGCAGCCCGGCAATGCGGCCCGCGGGCCGTCGCACGTCGGCGCGGAACGGCCCTGAGCCCGGGGCTCACTATAGACGGCGGCCGCACTGCGTCAATCAGGATCGAGCATCCGGAAAACAGGGGGTTGTGAGTTGTCGGTGCCGGCGTCGCCCGCAGGCCTGTGAGTTGTCCGGCGGCGTCGCAGGCGGACCACCATGCGGCCGCGGTTTGCGATGTCACCGGACCGGCAAGGCATCGCCGGAGTCAGGCGGGACAGGCGGAACGCCGGTCACGATCGCCCTGGGCCGGCAAACGCGTCCGGCGCAAGACTCACCCGGTTCGGCGGGTACAGCAGGAACGCCGCCAGCAGCAGGGCTCCGGACATGCCCAGGATGAGCTGGCGGTAGGGGGGGGTGACGAAAATGTCGGCGTACATCCAGCCCGGCAGCCAGCGCCCGGCCTTCTGCAGCCATGCCGGGGCCGGCGGCGGCGTCTTCGCGCCGGCCTCGCCACGCATCGCCGCCCCCAGATGCACCCGGACCGAATCCAGCGTGTCCGGGTCCCAGCGGATGAGCTCTTCGCCGGGGATGGTGCGGTTGAGCTCGCGCCGCACGATGCGCTCCATGACCAGCGGGTCGCTGCGCAGCGCCTGGATCCGGGCTTCGTTGCGGCGGATCCGGGCCTCGAAACCGGCCACCACCGCCTCCAGTTCGCGCTCGTATTCCCAGATCTCCCGGGCCTGCCTCCAGGCCGGCATCAGCACGCACGGTGCGAACATCGCCACCGCCAGGCAGGTCAGGGCCCAGAACATGATCGGGTGGGTCAGCCAGCCGGCGGGACAGGGCCCCCCGCCCTCGCCGGGGCCGGGGCGGGAAACCGCATCGCTGGTCTCGGCCGTCACAGGCCGGCGGGCGTCCATGCCGTCCAACCTCTCTGCCGCCGGAGGGGTCTCACCGGTTCCAGAAGACGCCTCCGTACACGGCCTCGTCCCCAAGATGCTCCTCGATGCGGAGCAGCTGGTTGTACTTGGAGATCCGGTCCGACCGGCTCGCGCTGCCGGTCTTGATCTGCCCGGCGTTGGTCGCCACCGCGATGTCGGCGATGGTGTTGTCCTCGGTTTCGCCGCTGCGGTGGCTGATCACTGCGGTGTAGCCGTTGCGCATCGCCAGGTTGATCGCGTTGAACGTCTCGGTCAGCGTGCCGATCTGGTTGACCTTGACCAGGATGCTGTTGGCCACCTTCTCCTTCAGGCCGCGGGTCAGCCGCTCGACATTGGTGACGAAGATGTCGTCGCCCACCAGCTGCATCGTGCCCCCCAGCCGCGCCGTCAGCTTCGCCCAGCCGGCCCAGTCGTCCTCGGCCAGGCCGTCCTCCAGGCTGCGCACCGGCCACCGGCTGCAGACCTTCGCCCAGTAGTCGATCATCTCCTCCGAACTGGCGATCCGGCCGGGATCGGACTTGAAGAAGCAGTAGCCCTCCCTGCCCTTGGCCCGGGCCTCGTTGTACAGCTCGCTGGCCGCCGGATCCAGGGCGAAAAAGACCTGTTCGCCCAGTCGGTAGCCGGCCTTCTCGACCGCCGTGGCGATGACCTCGAAAGCCTCGTCGTTGCTCTTGAGGCTCGGGGCAAACCCGCCCTCGTCGCCGACTGCGGTGCTGTAGCCCTTGCTCTTGAGCACGTTCTTGAGGCTGTGGAAGATCTCCGCTCCCCAGCGCAGGGCCTCCCGGAAGTTCGGTGCCCCCCAGGGCTGGATCATGAACTCCTGGAAGTCCACGGTGTTGTCCGCGTGCTTGCCGCCGTTGAGAATGTTCAGCATCGGCACCGGCAGCACGTGAGCCCCGGCTCCGCCCAGGTAGCGGAACAGGGGCAGCCCGCAAGCCGAGGCCGCGGCCCTGGCCGCCGCCATCGACACCGCCAGGATGGCGTTGGCCCCGAGGTTCGCCTTGTTGGGCGTGCCGTCCAGCGTCAGCATCTCCCGGTCCAGGGCCTCCTGGTCGGCGGCGTCCATCCCGATCACCGCCTCGGCGATCTTGTTGTTGATGTTCTCCACCGCCTTGAGAACCCCGCGGCCCAGGTAGCGGCTCTTGTCGCCGTCGCGCAGCTCCACCGCCTCGTGCTCGCCCGTCGAGGCTCCCGAGGGCACCGCCGCCTGGCCGACGCACTCGTTCTCCAGAACCACGGTGGCTTCCACCGTCGGATTGCCGCGGGAATCCAGAATCTCCCTGCCGATGACGTTGATGATCGTGGTGGACATAAAAGCTCACTCTTGTCGGGGTTGTCTGAAAACGCTTCGCCCGCAACGCGCCCAAGACTATACTTCGGCCGCCGCCCCGGTCAAGCAACAGTCCATTCTCCGGAGGGCCCGGAGCCGGGCGGGGACCGCTCCGGGAAGATCGACGGTGTTCCGCGGGCCGGCCCGGGGGGCGCCCCCCCTACACCAGCACCCGCCGGCTGTAGACCAGCCATTCGACCACCAGCAGGGCACACAGCCCCAGCAGCACCGCCGGCCACAACGGCCGACGGGTGACCTTATCCGTCCCGGAGGTCTCCACCGCCCCGCTGGCGATGTGCAGGCCGGCCGCCGGGGCGATGAGGCTCTCGGTCTCGTCCAGCAGGTTCACCGCCCGGGTGTCGTCGCCGGCCAGGCCCGGTGAGACCGTGTACAGGCCCACGCGGTCCGTCCGGCCGTAGAGCACCTCGCCCCTGCCCCGCACCTCCACCGTCTCGGACGTGCCGTCCGGCCGCCGCACGGTCACCGACGAGGCTCCCGGCCGGGCCGGAACGGCAAAGGCCTCGCCCGGTCGCACCGGAGGCCGCCGCCCGGCGGTCGTGGCTCCGGCCAGATGCCGGATGCCGTCGTACATGAAGGCCACGAACCCCTCGTGAAACACCCAGGTGGTGTTCAGCGCCGTGCGGGTGTCGTCGAACAGCCCCAACGCACAGATCAGGTACTGGTTGCGGCCCCGGCGCAGCAGCGACAGCACCGGGCCGCAGGGCGATTCGATCAGGCTGCGCGCCTCCGCCGGCAGACGCAGCCTCAGCCAGGAGACCGCCGCAATCGCCGGAACCGAGACGTGCTGCAGCACCGGGTGGGTGTCGTCCCAGTCCAGGAACGGCTCGGCCTGCACCCGGCCGGCCTGCTCTACGCCTTCGATCAGCGGGATTCCGCCCAGAAAGATGTAGTTCCCCGCCGGGAGCCGCTCGGTCGAGTGGCCGTCCAGCACCACCACGTCGAACCGGCAACGGCCGTTGTCGGACAGCTTCTCCTCCGGGGCCTGCTCATACTCCTGCGGCGTCCAGAACGCATGACCGGCCAGCGGCAGGGCGTTCATCAGCTGCCGCAGAAACCGGTTGCCCGGGGTGACCACCAGCACCGACAAAGCCTGCGGCGGGGTGACCACCGCCAACGCACGGTCGTCGGCCGCCAGGGCGTCGGCCCCCGACAGCCGCACCTCGACCAGCGCCCCGGTATCCAGGTCAAGCTCGAAGGCCACCGGAAGGCTGCTCCCTTCGGCGGCCGGCCCGCCGGCCGCCGGGTCCGACAGTTCTTCCGCCGTGGCCGCCGGGGCCAGGGATGCCAACCGCCGCACGTCGCGCAGCCGGCCGTCCACCAGCAGCTGCACGTCCCGAGAGGCCGCCTCGGCGCCGAAGTTCCGGACCCGCGTCAGCACGGTCACCCGCACCGGCTGCTCGTAGCTGCGCCGCACGTCGAGGTTGACGATCCCGACATTCTCGGTCGCCCGCCCGATGCGGATGACCTCCAGCGTCCCGTGCTCCACCGAAACCCCGCCGGCGTCCGCGAGCCGCCCGTCGGTGAACAGCAGGTGCGCGGTCCGGGCGATCCTCTGGTCGGCGTCGGTGGCTTCGCCGGCCTTGGAGGCGTGGGCGTTGGCCAGGGCGATCGCCTCGGCCAGCCGCCCCGGAGCGTCGGTCGGCCGGATCGATTCGACCGCGCGGCGCAGCTCGGCGCGGTTGTCGGTGAACGGGGCCAGGACCCGCGCGCGGTCCGCAAAGGCGATCACCATCGCCCGCTGGGACCCGCCGAGGCCGTCGATCAGACGCAGGACCTCCTGGCGGGCGATGTCCAGACGCGTCCGTCCGCCGCCCTCATCGGCCGACATCGAGGCCGAGGCGTCCACGATGAAGACCGTGGCCTGCTCCAGCCGGCCGGCCCCGGCGCGCATCGGCTCCCAGACCGCCAGCACGCCGGCCGCCAGGATCAGCAGCTGCAGGATCAGCAGCAGGTTGTTGCGCAGCTTCTGGAACGGGGCGTTGACCCGCAGGTCCTGCACCGCCTGAAGCCACAGCAGCGTCGAGCTGATCGGCACCTCGCGCCGGCGGAGCTTGAGAAAGTACAGCAGCACCAGCGGCGGCACGGTCAGCGCCGCCGCCAGGGCCGGAACCGTCCAGGGCGCCGCGAAGCTCATTTCAGAAGCCCCCGCCGCCGCAGATAGTTCAGCACGAGCTGGTCGAACGGCACGGCCGTGCTCGTGAACATGTAGGTGACGCCCCGTCGCGTGCAGAAGTCGCGCAGCCGCTCGCTGTAGGCCCGGAGGTTGCGCCGGTAGCGGTTCAGCAGCGCCCGGGTGACGGTGATCTCGGCGACGTCCCCGTCCTCGAGATCCCGCAGCCGCAGGTCGCCCAGCAGATCCGGCTCGATCTCCTGGGGGCTGAGCACCTGGATCGCGTAGAGGTCGTAGTGCCGGCCGGCCAGGTAGCGCAGCGCGGCTTCATAGCCGGATTTGTCGAGAAAATCGCTGAGCAGCACCACGACGCCGCGCTGCCCGTGGCGGAGGGCGAACTGCCGGCACGCCTCCGACAGCCGGCCCGCCCCGGACGGGCCCATCGACGCCAGGTGCCCCAGCACCCGGTGGACCAGGTGCCGGCCGCGGACCCCGGCCAGCTCCGGCCCGTAGCCGCCGCCGAAACCGGCGACCGTGACCCGGTTGTAGCCCACCAGCCCGACGTAGGCCACGGCCGCGGCCACCCGGCGGACGTAATCCAGCTTGGACGGCGCGCCGTAGTCCATCGAGCCGCTGCAGTCCACGATCAGGCTGACGTGCAGGTCCTCCTCCTCGAAGAACAGCCGGATGAACAGCCGCTCCAGCCGCCCGTAGATGTTCCAGTCCAGAAAACGCAGATCGTCGCCGACCACGTAGTTGCGGTAGTCGGCGAACTCGACGGACTGCCCCTTGCGCTTCGAGCGGCGCTCGCCCTTCATGCGTCCGGCGAAGATCCGCCGCGAGACCACGTCCAGCCGCTCGAGCCGGTTCATGAACTCGGCGTCGAGAAGGTCGCCGGGCCTGTTCACTGCCGTGGCCATGTCTGAGCCTCCGCGGCCCGCAGGCCGTTCATCGGTCCTGCCGCTGCCGCATGTTCCGCATCCGGGCGGGCAGGGCGCCCGCCGCGTCCCGGGTACCTCCGCCCCTACGCCGCCGCCTGCTCGACCGTCGGCGTCCGCTGGAGAATGTCCTCGACCACCGAATCGGTGTTCAGATTCTCGGCCTCGCCCTCGAAGTTCAGCAGAATACGATGCCGTAATGCCGGAACTGCGGCCCGGCGGACGTCCTCGAAGCTGGTGTGGAACCGCCCGTCGAGCAGGGCGTGCACCTTGGCCGCCAGGGTCAGCGCCTGGGCGCCGCGCGGGCTGGAGCCCCAGCGCACGAAGCGGTTGACCGTCTCGGTGGCGCAGTCGCTGCCCGGATGGGTGGCCGAAACCAGCCGCACGACGTAGTCCTGCACATGCGGGGCCATGACCGTCCGCTGCACCAGCCGCTGGGCGCCGAGGATCTCCTCCCGGGTCATCACCGGCTCGATGGCCGGCACGTGGCCGGTGGTCGTGCGGTCCAGAATCTGCTTGAGCTCCTCGCGGCTGGAGTAGCCCACCACCAGCTTGAAGAAGAAGCGGTCCAGCTGGGCCTCGGGCAGCGGATAGGTGCCTTCCTGCTCGATGGGGTTCTGCGTGGCCATGACGAAGAACGGCTCGGCCAGCGGATAGCGCGTGCCGCCGACGGTCACGGTGCGCTCCTGCATGGCCTCCAGCAGCGCCGACTGCGTCTTGGGCGTGGCCCGGTTGATCTCGTCGGCCAGCACGATCTGGGCGAAGACCGGCCCGTGCTGGAACTGGAACATGCGCCGGCCGGTGCCCGGGTCCTCCATGACGATGTTCGTGCCGATGATGTCCGCCGGCATCAGGTCGGGCGTGAACTGGATGCGGCTGAACTGCAGGCTCAGGGCCTGCGACAGCGTGCGGATCAGGTAGGTCTTGCCCAGCCCGGGCACGCCCTCCAGCAGCGCGTGCCCGCCGACGAACAGGCAGGTCAGCACCCCGTCGACGATCTCCCGGTGGCCGACGATCGCCTTGCCGATCTCCTCGCGCAGCCGGGCGAACTTGCGGCGGAATTCATCGGTGGCCTTCTGCACCTTCGGATCGATGGCGTCGGACATGTCCTTGCTCCTTAAGCTGCATTCCCTGTTGACTCGCGTCCATCAGCAACGCCCGGCCCCCCTGCCGGCCGCCGAAGGGGTCGTGCCCCCGGCCCGCGTAAACGCGCGATTGTGGCTCTCCGGCGGATGTCGGTTTGGGGGTGCGCAGCGCTGTAGCGACCGGCGCCTCTGCCGGCCGTCGAAGGGGTCGTGCCTTCGTTGTCGGGAGGCCGGGGATCGAACGGCCAGGGAGCAAAGGACACCAACAAAGCCCGGCCGCGAGGCGTGGGTTTATCCGCGCTCGGCGGCCGGCAGGGGCGCCGGCCGCTACGGTGCGGGACGTCGTATCGGCGAGGTCATCGCGAGGGACGACGACACACCGGCATGCGCGGCCGCCAGGCACGCCGGCCGCTACGGCCGCGAGGCGTAGGTTTATCCGCGCTGGACGGCCGGCAGGGGCGCCGGCCGCTACGGCTCCGTGGCGTGCGACGGCAAGGCGCGATGGCGTGCGACGCGGTCGGCTGGGTTGTGTCATCCGTCGCCCTCCTTACGGTCGCGCATCTCGTCCTGGGCCCGCCGCTTGGCCCGGCGGAGCCGGTCGGTCAGTGAGTCCTCGGCCGGGCCGGCGTCGCGGTCCCGTCCCCGATCCGGCGGAGTCTCGGCCCGGGCTCCGCCCAGCGCCTCGGTCAGGTCGCCGGCGGATTCGCCGCCCGGGGCCTCGCCGAGGTCGAACCGCCGGGTCCGATCGACCTCAGGCGCCGGGACCGTGGGTTCCACCGGTCCGGATTCGGCGGTCCGGGCCTGGGTCTCCATGTCCTCCCGGACCCGCTCGCGCACGCCCTTGAGCCGCGACAAGGCCGCGGCGCTGCGCCGTCCGGCTCCGGCCACCCCCGCCACGCCGGCCGTCAGGTAGGCCAGCGTCGGCCTGATGGTCGCCCGCCGCACCGTCCACCCGACCGTCTCGGCCAGCACCAGCACGCCCAGGTATCCCCAGAAACCCCCGCCGCAGGCATGCACGCCGGCCCAGCCGGTCACCAGCACGGTCGCCTCGACATACAGCGACAGCGCCGGCAGCGCCGCCAGCCGCCGCACGGCCACATCCAGGACGAACAGCGGCAGCAGCACCCACTGCACCAGCCACCGCCAGGCCGGACGCCGCGAGACCGACGGGGGCAGGTTGCGGTTGAACACATCGTCGGTCGCCGGATCCATCGCCAGCATGCGCCCTCCGGTCCGGGCGACGACCTCCTGCAGCAGCGGCTCGTTGGCACCCAGGTCCCGGAACTCCGGCGAGTAGGCCATGCTCAGACCGGTTCGGATCAGCCCCGATTCGCCGCGGCCGTCGCTGTACTGCAGGTTCGCCAGGTAGTTGCCCTGCTCCGTGACGTCGAAGCTCCCCTCGTAGCGCCCCGGTCCGGTCTGATGCAGCTCCAGCGGCAGTCGCTCCATCGACGGCGTCATCAGCCGCCCGCGGATCTGCAGGAAGTTCAGATAGCCGGCCTCCTTGTTCAGGGCCTCGATCACGATGTGCCCTTTGCTGCCCTCCAGCCGGGTGATCACGTCGAAATCGGCCGATCCCTCCTGGCGCATCGCCCAGCGCACCAGCTGGGCCCAGAGCTTGCCGAACTTGTCCCAGCCGGCCCAGTCTCCGCCCCACCTCGGCCACCAGCCGCTGGTGAACACGGCCATCTTGCCCATCTCGAAGTTGCGGTAGGCCAGCACCGGATCCGATACCCGCTCGCCGGCGTCGACGCTCTCCCGCACGATCGGCACCAGGGCCTCATCCTTGCGTTCCGTGAGCACCAGGCCGCCCAGCGGCGGCAGCTCGCCCGGGGAGATGCCCGCGGTGATCTCCGGGAAGCCGATCGACATCCGCGGGCGGAAGGGGTTCTCGCTGATCAGGGCCCGCTTCACCGTGCGGGCCTCCTTGACGAAGATCTGCGGCAGACGACCGGGGTTCTTCACCGGGTAGAACCGGCCTCCGGTGACCTGGGCGATGCGCCGCAGCGGCTCCTCGACCACGTGGCTGCCGTAGCCGATGCCGACCGTGGAGCAGGTGATGCGGTTGCGGACCATCTCGTCGAGCGTCTCGTCCGCCGGCGGACTGGGGTCGCCGTCGCTGATGATGATGATGTGCCGCTGGGCGGCGTCCTTGAGGGCCATCAGGTCGCGGACCGTGATGCTCAGCGTGGTCCCGAAGTCGGGCATGTCGCCGATCTCCATGCCCCGGATCCGGCGGATCACCGCCTCCTTGTCCGTCGCCGGGGCCAGCGGCACCTCCCAGTTGGCCCCGTTCCGGCTCCAGGAGTAGGCGATCACCCCGAGGTAGTCCAGCGAACTGATCGCCCGCACCGATGCGATCGCCACCTCCTCGCCCCAGTAGTTGCCCCGCGGAATCTCGCAGCTGTGCATGATGATGGCCAGGGCCCCGCGCGGCATCTGCTTCTTGTGGCGGATCTCGAAACGCACCGGGCTGACCTCCTCGATCGGCGTGCCGATCCAGCCGCCGGCCCCGAAGGCCTCGTTCCCGCCGGTCATGATCAGCCCGCCGCCGAAGTCCCGCACATAGCTGGCCAGGGCCCGGTGCTGCTCGGCGGTGAAGGCGTCCGCCGGGACGTTCGCCAGGATCACCGACCCGTACTCCTGCAGTCTCAGCAGGTCCACGGCAAACCGGTCCACGGTCGCCAGGTCCACGTCGACGCGCTCCCGCCGCAGAGCCTCGGCCAGCACCCGGTCGTCGGTGCTGCCGGCCGCCGAGAGAATCAGCACCCGGCCGCGGTCCTCGACGAACGTGAAGGCCGTGGCCCGGTTGTTGTCGGCGATCGCGTCGGCCGCCTGGTCCACCGGCGCGATCCGGGCGTCGAAACGGTGCACGCCGCCCTCGGTCAGCTCCACCGGCAGCGTCACCGGGTCGGGCTTCATGTCCCCGCTCAGGTCCACAAAGGGGTCGGCCAGCGGAATCTCCGCCCCGTTGTGGTACACCGTCAGCCGCGCCCGGGCCGGTTTGCGGCTGCGGAGCACCATCCGCAGCGGAACCCGCGTCTGGCGGTCGGCCTGACCGGGCGCGACCAGGCGGTCGAACACGATCTCGTTGTCGTAGCGGTAGCGCAGCGGCACCACGTCCACGACGATGCCGTTGGCCGCGGCCGCGTCCAGCTCGTCGGTCAGGCGCCCCAGGTTCTCGTTGCCGTCGCTCAACAGCACGATCCGCCGCGCGAATCCCTCCGGAAACGCGGCCATCGCCATCCGAAGCCCGGCTCCGATGTCCGTCCGGTCCGGAGCCTCGGGCATCCCGAAGCCGGTGATCTCGAACCCGACCCGGCTGGGCATCAGGTCCACCTGGGCCGCCGTATCGAAGGCGATCACCCCGACGCGGTCGTCGCCCCGCGCATCCCGCACCACCGCGCGGATGTAGTCCTCGGCGGCCTTGCGCCGCTCGTCGGGAATGCTCCGCGAGCGGTCCAGAGCGAACATCACCGCCACGCCGTCATGCCGGCGCACGCACTCCACCCGGGCCAGCGCCGCCGCCAGCACCACGGTCACCGCGGTCCGCAGAGCCAGCGCCGCCCGGCGGCGCGAAGGCTCCAGCCCGCCCAGCGCACGGCGCGAGACCACCGCCAGCACCGGAGCCAGCAGCACCAGCCCCAGCCATTCCGGCCGGTCGAACGAGATCGGACTGGTCAGGGCGACCACCGTCCCTCCACACCTGGACGCGCCGACGCCGGCATCACGCCTCCCGCGCCGCCGCGGGCGTCACGCTCGCCGCGCCGCCGCACGATCCGGCACGCCACGCCGGTCCAGACGCCTCAGCGGATCTCGAACACCTGCACGCGGTTGTTTCCCGAGTCCAGCACGTACACCCGTCGGCCCCGCCCCACGGCCACACTCCAGGGCCCCAGGAACCGTCCCGGCTCGCGCCCCGTCCCGC
>Ga0209101_1002630_pt1 | contig 11638 bp, 6 predicted proteins | sample ConPoolayeCmetaG_FD_185481 | JGI IMG/M metagenome (GOLD analysis project Ga0209101, IMG submission 185481) | Hot spring microbial mat communities from California, USA to study Microbial Dark Matter (Phase II) - Cone Pool mat layer C metaG... ... | reverse complement strand
GTGCAGCCGTGCGCAAGAGTTGTGCAGCCGTGCGCAAGAGTTTTGCACCCGTGCGCAAGAGTAAAAAACGACCCGATAACCGTCGCGAACGGCGTTCTCAGCGTGAAAAATGCCGCTCCGGCGGGGGCGAGAGAGGATTCGCACGAGCGCCAGGCCTTGCGGGTCGTGCCGCCCCACCGGGACTGACTTTCCCTTTATGATATGGTGACGGCCTCTTTCCGCCCACCGGTTGTCAACGCTGATCCATTACGGCTGAAAGGTCCGTTGAAAAGCGGCCATGTCCAGGAGGTCGATGTCCGCGTCCCCATCCATGTCGCAGCAGGTACATTCCGTCGGCCGCGGCACATTCGGACCCGCCAGGCAGCCGGCAGCGTGCTCCCAATCCGCGAACGCGACCTGCCCATCACCGTTGCAATCCCCGTCGGAGACGTACTCGTAGGCCCCGACATCGTATCCGCTGCTCCAGGGCCTGGGCGTTCCCGCCAAGTCCGCGTCCGGAGCGGCCACGCCACTACCCACATCCACACCCGGCGAATTTCCCTTCAGGCGGAAATCGTAGTTGGCGACATTCATGCTTAATATCGTGGCGCCGTGCAGGGTGGTGAAACCATTGTCGATCGCCGTGGCGCGAAATGCCGGCACCGCCTGGACACACGCGGTCATCCAGGGCTCGAGCACGACTTCGCTCGGCTGATCCGACCAGAGCACATTGTTCTCAAACACGAAGTCCCCAACGGACACCCCATCCGTGCCGAAGACTCCGCCGTAGTAGCTGCCCTCGAACTCGCGCTTGGCCCGCGACCACACCAGGTTGTTCCGCACCACGGATCCACTGACCGATCCGGGCGTATGCTGTTCGATTAGCTCGATTTCAGGAGGCTGGTAGTCGTTCTGGGCGTCCCACGCGTTGCGAAAGCACGTGTTGTTGATGATGGTCGCGCGGCCGTCCATCGCGCGGATTCCCGCCCCGCCATTGTTGAAGCACAGGTTGTTCTCAATCAGGCAGGCGCCGCCGCCGCCGACGTCGAACATGATCCCGTTGCCGTCCGTGTGATAATCCGAGTGATCCAGGTTGTTGTAGCAGAGGTTGCGACGAATCACGTGCGCCGAGGCGGACCCGCCTTGGCCCTTGTTGTTCAAGTGTATGCCGCTCGCCCAACCGACGCTCCACCCGTTCTCGTAGCATACGTTGCCCTCCACGATCATGTGGGCATCATAGGCGGCGTGCGGATAGCTCGCGTAATTCAAGGCCACGCCGGCACTGCCATTACCGTGCAGGATGCAACCCCGCACCGTGACGTAGCCGGTGTGTCGGCACGATATGCCGATGTCATAGTAGTTGCGTACGACGAGCCCTTGAAAGACGTAACCGTCCAGTGCGATCAATTCGACGAACTGCCACCGCGTCAATCCGCCGTCCAGAATCGGCGTCTCACCGGGAATGTTCCGGATCGTAATCGGATTGCTCGGTGTGGCGTTGACCTGTGGATAAAAATCCCCCTCATAGTATATACCCGATCCGATGTACAGCGTGTCTCCGGCCCCTAGCGCGTTCAGCCCGCGGCCCACCGTGGCAAACGGTTTCGCGAGCGTCCCGGGCCAGGCGTCATTGCCCGCGGGCGGGGGCCGCACGTAATACTCTTTGGCCGCAGCCGGCGCCGCCAGCCACAGCAATATGCACCCCCAAGCCCGAACACTTGAAAGACCCCATGTTGCCTGCCGGTTTTCGCCTCGCATCCCCGAACTCCTATCGCCTCTGCGAGGTTGCCCCATCGCGGATCGTCCTCAACCCCGCTCCGCCCCCGTATCGTTATGCTACCTACTACGTGCATCTGACGCAACCGGTGCTCTTCGCCGTGGATCGCTGCTGGAGTCGAGCTTCACCTGCACCGCCGCTGAGTTCTTTACCCTGCTGCGCGAATCCGGTCTCACCCTCGCGGCTCGGGAAATTCGTTTCCGCGGCCGGCGGACGCGGGAGGCGAATCCCTCCGAAAGCCGTGCGAGAAGGGATTCGCCTGAGGGCGCAGAAGCAGGTCCACGGTCGGATCCCTTTGCTGTCGCCCAGATGGCGGTGGTCAAGACCGCCCGAGTCTTGTACCAGGGACGCGGGCCCCGACCGACAGACTGAAACCCATTCTGGACGGATGCGGCGCTGCGGGCAAAAACACGTATCATGCCCGCGATGACGGCCTGGGCGCAAAATCATGTCGGTGAGCTGGCCGGGCTGGCCACGTCGCTGCTCTGGACGGGCACCTCGCTGCTCTTCACCGCGGCGGCCCGGCGGCTCGGCCCCACGCTGGTGAACGGGACGCGGATCTGGATCGCGATCGTCCTGCTCGGCGCGACGCACCGCCTGCTGACCGGGCAATGGATCCCCGACCTGCGGCCGCGACAAGCCGCGCTGCTGGCGGCGTCCGGGCTGGTGGGGCTGACGCTTGGGGACCAGGCCCTGTTTACCGCCTTCGTGGACGTCGGCCCCCGCCTGGCCATGCTGGTGATGACCACCGCGCCGCTGCTGGCCGCCCTGTTCGGCTGGGGGGCTCTCGGCGAAACGCTGGGATCGACGGCTTGGCTGGGGGTGGGACTGACGCTCGGCGGCGTGACCTGGGTGATCCTGGAGCGTCCCCAGGGCGGCGGGCTGCCCCATCTGCGGCCTCGTCTGCGGGGCTTGGTCTGCGCCCTGGTCGCGGCGGCCTGCCAGGCGGGCGGGCTGCTGCTCAGCAAGCAGGGCATGGGGCACGGCTGGTTGCCAGAGACGGAGCACCTGTCCCCGCAGACCGCCACCTTCGTGCGGATGGGTTTTGCCGGGCTGGGCGTTTTGCCCATCCTGCTGTGGTGGCGGCTGCGGCCGCGACGTGCCGGCCATCCGCCGCCGGCATCAGGCGGATCTCGGCTGGGCGGCCTGGCCTTCACCCTGGGCGGGGCCACGGTGGGTCCGTTCCTGGGGGTGTGGATGTCGCTGGTGGCGTCCGACCACGCCCCGCTCGGAGTGGCCCAGACGCTCTGCGGGCTGTCGCCGGTGTTCATCCTGCCCTTCGCGGCGGTGATTCACAAGGAGCGGGTCAGCCCGCGGGCGGTGCTGGGCGCGGTGGTCGCCGTGGGCGGCTCCGCAGTGCTGTTTTTCGGGCGGTAGCCGCGGCCCCGAACGGCCGCCGGACGTTCCGTGGCCCGACCCAGGCCCTTGACACCGCCGGCGGGGGCCGCTTATAAGAAGGGGCTGACCGTCGCCACCGCCTCCCGGGGCCGTAGCTCAGTTGGGAGAGCGTCTGCATGGCATGCAGAAGGTCGTGAGTTCGAATCTCATCGGCTCCATCGGGGAAAAGCCGCCGACGCCGCCGCTCGGCGGCTTTTTCACGCGCGAACCAGGGCGGCCGACGTCCTCCGCGGCGTCGCCCCTTCTCGTTTTCCCCCCGTTTCCACTCGGTTCCCCACCGTCCGCGGCAACGCCCGCCACCACCCAGGCGGCGATGCCTGCCGAGCGGAACTCATCCGCGGCCGTGGCGTGCGGGGGGAATCGCTTCCCTGGTTCGTTCACGACTCCGCCCCTCCGCAAGATCCCGGCGGTGGCGACGTGCCGCCGCCTCGGCAAGCTCGGCCGGACCGCGGCGCCGCACCGAAGTGCCGCGACCCGTCAAAGTGAAGGCTTCCGTTGATCAGAGCAGTCCCGTCGACCGCCAGAGGGCGAGTCGAGGAGGAAGCCCGCCGGACGCTTGGAACTCGCCACGAGGCACAAGAACCCCGTCAGAGCACGAAAGAAGAAACGGCGGGGCACCAGCCGTGCCAACGTGTTTGGCAGGGCCGTAAAACGGCCTGATTCGCAACGGGCGGTGGTTGAGCAACCTACACCGCGTGCCGGCAGGCAGATATAACGGAGAGGGAGGGATTCGAACCCCCGGGGCGGTCGCCCGCCCAGCGGTTTTCAAGACCGCCGCCTTGAGCCACTCGGCCACCTCTCCCAGTGGATCCCGCGTCGGTGCGATGGTTCGTCCGCGCGGGTCCGGCATCCAGCAGGTCTCATCGTGCATATCTTATCATCCGCCGCTAAGTCCGAGAAGAAGAAACGCAACTTGCCGGTACTGATTCCCTGCCGTAGATGCTCACGGTCTGCTTGGTTGGACTGGTTTTTTAGCTGATCTGCGGGCGTGAGCATCCGATAGAGATGCCGCGGTTCCGCGTCGGGCGGTGGCATGGTCGGGACTGGGATCGGGCCGGCTGAAGGGCGACTCCGGCGGGCTTTGGGAGAGCGACCATGCGGACAAGTTGGACTGTCGGGCGGAAACTGGCGGCGACCTTTCTGCTGGTGAGCGCGATCACCGCGCTGCTGTGCGGCGTGGGCTACTACGCGGTGACGGACGGGGGCGCCTCGATTGACGAGGTCGGCCTCGTTCAGTTGCCCGCGGTGAAGAATCTTCTCTTCATCAAGGAGTGGGGGCGAGACATCCGCGGAACGCTGCGTTCGCTGGGCATCCCCGACCTGCCGGCGGACATTCGCAACCGGCAATACGACAACCTGGCCAAGGCCAGGACGGAATACGCGGCGGCCTTCGAGGAGTACGAGCGGCTGCCGCATCCCGCCGAGGTGGAGCAGCTCTGGCAGCGGTTCAAGACGATCTGGCAGAAATGGCGGGAAGTCAACACCCAGTTCGTGGAGGCCTGTCGCCGATTCGATGGGCGAGGTCTTCCGAACCCGGAATCCACCTGCAAGGATCTGGAGCGGTTTCGCGGCGACCACTATCGGCTCGGGGAGCGGGTCCTGCAAATGCTGCACACGCGGGAGACGTTTGAAGGGGGCGAGGATCACACGACGTGTGCATGCGGGCAGTGGTTGTCCAAATTCCAGTCCTCCAACGGCGAGCTGATGCGGGAAGTCGAGGCCATCCGCGAACCGCACCGGCGGTATCATGAGGCCGTCGCGGCCGTCAAGACTCTGGTCAAGGACGGCAAGGTGGAGGACTCCTATGAGGTCTATGCCGAGCGGATGCGGCCGGCCGCGGAGCAGGTCTTCAAGCACTTCGATGCTTTGCGCCAGATCGCCGGCGAAGCCATTGCCGAACTGAATCAGAACCAGGCCCTGCTCTTCGGCCCGGTGACGGACCTCCAGCGCGAAGTCGACGCGGCCCTTGAGCAACTGACCCAGGCGAGCCTCGACCATGCCTCGGCCGAGGTCGAAAGTGCCCACGCCCGGGCGGCGATCTTCAAGACGGTTTCCCTGGTTTCGGCGATGATCGGAGTCGCCGCCGCCATGGGCCTGGGCGTGATCATCACCCGTAGCATCAATCGGCGACTGACCCAGATCGCGACGCAACTCAACGACGGCGCGGCCCAGGTCAACGACGCCGCGGCGCAAGTCTCCAGTGCCTCGCAGCAGCTTGCCGAGGGGGCCAGCGAGCAGGCTTCCGCCCTGGAAGAGACCAGCAGCAGCCTGGAGCAGATGGCGGCCATGACCCGCACGAACGCGGAGAACGCCCGCCAGGCCAACGAACTGGCCACGGCGGCGAAGGCCAACGCCGAGAAGGGCGATCAAACCATGGGTCAGCTCAATCAGGCAATGCAAGCCATCAACGAATCCGCCAGCCAGATCAATCGTATCATCAAGGTCATTGAAGAAATCGCCTTCCAGACCAACCTGCTGGCCCTCAACGCGGCCGTGGAGGCGGCCCGCGCCGGAGAGCATGGCAAGGGTTTCGCCGTGGTTGCCGACGAGGTCCGGAATCTGGCCCAACGGGCGGCCCAGGCCGCCCGCGAGACCACCGCGCTGATCGAAGGGTCGGTGGTCCGGGCGAGCGAAGGCAGCGAGGTGGCGGCCCAGGCCGGAGAAGTGCTGCAAGCTATCGTGGGCGACATCTCCAGGGTCGCGGAACTGCTCAACGGCATTGCCCGGGCCTCGGGCGAGCAGGCCCAGGGTGTCGAGCAGATCAACACCGCCGTGTCGCAGATGGACAAGGTGACCCAAGCCAATGCCGCGGGGGCCGAGCAATCCGCCAGCGCCGCCGAGCAACTGACCGCCCAAGCCATGACCGTTCGGGGAATGGTCGAGGAACTGCAAGCCATGGTCGGTGGAGCAAGCCGCCGCGAAGGCGTCGGATCGACCCCCAAGGCCGCCAGGCACTCGGGCGTCTCGGTCCAGCCCGCCCGCGTCAAGCCCAAGGCCGCGGCGACGCCCGCTCAGCCCGTGGCGACGGCGGCCGATTCGGGGCCGCTCGATTTCTAGCGCGTGCCGCCCGGCCGAAGCGATCCTGACCGCCGTCCCCGCCACGGGCGGCTCGAAACCTTCGCGGCGTGGCCTCCGAGGGGAGTCACGCCGCGTTCGCGTGGGGCCGGCGGAGTCTGGTTCGTGGCGGCAAGCAAACGCCGGCCGTCAGCGGCGTCACTCGGCCGCGGACCGCATCTGGTGCCGAACAATCCGGCCGCTGCTGAGGAAGATGACGTTTTCGGCGATGTTGGTGGCGTGGTCGGCGATGCGTTCGAGGTTCTTGGCCACCGAGAGGAGATCCAGATAGGCGGCCAGGGTGTCCGGTGAGACGGAATCCTCGGCCACGATGGTCTTGACGATGTGACTATAGAAGGCGTCCGCGGCGTGCTCCTGAGCGAACACGGCGGAGGCCGCGTTGGCGTCCTGCGTCACATAGGACTGCACCGCGTGATGGACCATCCGTTTCACCACCGGGCTGAGCATCTCGTGGACCTCCCGCAGCCCGGAGAGTTCGCGGCGGTCCAGGTGGCTGGCCCGCTCGGCGATGTTGACGGCGCAATCCGCGACGCGCTCGAGGTCGCTGTTCACTTTGAGGATCGTGCAGAGCAGCCGCAGGTCGCAGCCGACCGGGTGGTACTCCGCCAGCAGCCGGATCACCTCGGCTTCTATGGCCACTTCTTCGGCGTCGATCCCGCGATCGCGGCGGATGACCTGCTCGGCCGCGGCCGAATCCAGGTTGAAGACCGCCTCGCAGGCTTCCTCGATCATGTCCTCGATCAGGTTGGCCATCTGAAGCGAGCGTTCTTGCAGGCGGCGGAGGCAATCGTCGAAGGCGGTGGCGCTGTTCATGGCAGAGTCCAAACTTTCCATTCTAGCGGTCCTGCAAACGAACGGCCAGCCCGGCCACGGGTATTGGTAGGGGCACGGCCGCGGACGGCGTTGGGCATGGCCGCGACTTCGGCTGAGGAACCGATTCAGACTGTTAGGCCGCCGTGGGTTTGGCGCTAATTTTGGGTTAAGAAGGCGGTGCGGCCCGCCGGTATTGCACCAAAAATCAGCGTGCCGAACCGTCTCGGATGCAGGCGACGACATCCTCACGACGCGGCCTCGGGAAGGCGGTAAAATGACCCGGCAACGGGCATGTTGCGGATCCGCCGCAACCGGATGACTCGCCCGTTGTGGTGATGCTCGCCATGGACAATGAGAAGACGCCTGCCACCGGCAAATCAATCCTCATCGTGGAGGACGAGACCGACCTTGCCGACCTGATCTGCTATAACCTGGAGCGGGAAGGATACGAATGCCGCTGCATCGCGGCGGGTAACCTGGTCCTCGACGAGGTCCGTCGCGCTCGGCCGGATCTCATTCTGCTGGACCGCATGCTGCCCGGTTTGTCCGGCGACGAGATCGTCGCTCATCTCAAGAAGAATCCCGCGACCTCCGGCATCCCGATCATCCTGCTGACGGCCAAAGCGGAGGAATCGGACCAACTCGTGGGCTTCGCGCTGGGCGCTGATGACTACGTGACCAAACCGTTCTCGATGAAGGTGCTCCTGGCCCGCGTGACGGCCATGCTCCGCCGCGTGGAATCCGGCCTTCCGGTGGACGATGTCATGGAAGCCGGTCCGCTCCGCCTGAGCACCAGCCATCACCAGGTCACGTTAAACGGAGAACCCGTTCCGCTGACGGCGACGGAATTCCGCCTGCTCGCCGCGCTCATGAAAGCTCAGGGACGGGTGATGGACCGTGCCCGTTTGATCGATACCGTGCTGGGGTCGGAGACCATCGTGACCGACCGCACGATCGACGTGCATGTCACGGCGGTTCGCCGTAAGCTGAAGTCGGCGGCCGAGTGGGTTCAGACGGTTCGCGGCGTGGGCTACACCTTCCGTCCGCCGGCGAAGTCGCCAGCCCGCAAGACCTGACCGCCGAGCGGCACGGCATGCGCAGCAAGTTCTTTTGGAAGCTCTTTCTCGGCAACGTTTCGCTGCTGATCCTGGTGGTGGCCGCTTGCGTGTGGCTTACCTTCGGGGCCTTTGTGGAGTTTCAGGATCAGGAGCTGACCCGACAACTGAAGGCCCTCGCCGAGATCTTCCGCCGGCAGGTCGCCGCCGATTTCGATCTGCGACACGCCGCCGAACTGCAAGAACGGGCCTTGGCCGTCGCGGACGACACCGGCCACACGATCCGGCTGACCCTGGTCGATGCCGCCGGCAACGTGCTGGCCGACACGGAATCGTCGCCCGCCGCAATGGAGAATCACGCCGGCCGGGAAGAGATTGTCGAGGCCCTGGCCCGCGGCGTGGGGATCAGCACCCGCTGGTCGCATACGCTCAACCGAGATTTGAAATACGTGGCGATTCGAGTGGACGGCCCGGAAGGCCCCCGCGGCGTGGTCCGCGCCGCCATGCCGGCACGCACGATTGCCGAGCGGGCCGAAGAGGTCCGACGGCTGTTCTGGACCATGGCCGGCGTGGTTCTGCTGGCCGCCGTCATCCTGGCCCTGGGATTGGCCCATCTCTGGAGCGGCCCGGTGGCTCGCATCACGGCCACGGCCAGAAGTCTGTCCACGGGCGACTTGTCGGCCGAGGCCCGCACCCACGGCCGCGATGAGATCGCCCTGCTGGCCCGTTCGCTCAATCAGATGCGGGACCACCTGGCGGCCCAGTTGCGGACCATCGATCGGCAGCGGCGGACCCTGGAGCGGCTGTTGGAGCAACTCCACGAGGGCGTCGTCGTGGCGGGTTCCGATGGACGCCTGATTCTCATCAATCCGGCGGCCCGGCGAATTCTGGCCATGTTGGGCGTACGGGTGGATAACGGTCGGGATTGGGTCGGCTTCTCTTTGCAAGATCGACTGCCGGATTCGGAATTGCGGGAGCTGCTTGCCCCGCAACGGCCAGGCAGCGACTCCTTCCGATTGGCGGCCGGAGATCCTGCTCTCAATGCGGCTTCGTCCTCCAGTGATGAAGCGGGACCGTCCGACTCAGCCCGCCACCCTGCGGCCATCGGCGAGTGCCGTCTGACCCGGCCCACCCCTGAAGGCCAGGTCACGATTCTGGGACGGGCCAGCAACATCGTGCTGCCAGCCGACGTTGACGAGCTGCTCGGAGCCGATCCGTCCTCCGCGGAGCGGAGGGAGGCCAGCCCGACGACCGGCCGGCTGCTGGTCCTGACCGACGTGACCGAGCTGACTCGCGCGGTGCAGGTGAAAGCCGATTTCGTGGCCAACGCCTCGCATGAATTGCGGACGCCGCTGGCCGCCATTCGGGCCGCGGTCGAGACGCTGGCCAGCCTGAACCCCGCGACGGAAGCTCGGGAGGTGGAGCGGCTGGCCGGGGTGATCCGCCGTCACAGCGCGCGGCTGGAAGCCATGGTGAGCGACCTTCTGGATCTCTCCCGGCTGGAGTCGCCCTCCGCGAAGTTCGAGCGGACTCCGCTGCCGCTGGATGAGATCATCCAGGATTTGCGGGAGCGATTTCTGGTGGCCGCGGAGGCGAAGAGCTTGTTCTTGGACATGGAGGTGGGCCAAGAATGCCGCACGGTTTGGGGGCACCGTCACCTATTTCGGCTGATTTTGGACAATTTGGTGGACAATGCGATCAAGTTCACCGACCCCGGTGGTCGGGTCGCGGTCAACTGCCGTGCGGAGTCGGAAACGCTGGTGTTGAGCGTGGAGGACACCGGCTGCGGGATCCCCCCGGCGGACCACGCCCGCGTCTTCGAGCGATTTTATCAGGTTCAGCGGTCGCGGTCCGGCCCGAGCCGCGGAACGGGCCTGGGGCTGGCCATCGTTCGGCACGCGGCGCAAGCCATGGATGGGGTCATCGAGCTACAGAGTACCCCCGGGGTAGGCACCCGGATCACCATTCGGTTTCCGAAGGCTGTCCGTCCGCCTGTTTCAGGCTGACGCGGCCGCACCTGGGGTCCGGTCGCTTCACCTTCTGCGAGGCGAACATTCCCGCACGCGGTGCGCAACTTTTCGCCCGCCCGAGGATTCTCCGCAGTGGGGCGACGCGACGGAGTCCGCCCGGACTTCGAGATTTCAAAAGCAGACAATCCGGCTCTGGAGGGGTGGTTCATCCACAGGGGCGGAGCGAAACGCGGTGTGGAGCTGGCGAGGAAGGGGCGATGCCTTCCCCATGGCGTATGTTAGTCAGGTCAAGGAATGCGAAAAAAACTTTTCAATCCGATGGTCTTTACTTCTGGCACAAGATTTGTTAGGATTTCATGCACAGAGCCCAAGAGCGGTGGGTGTACCGCGAAGGTTTGACCACGATTCCTTCCTCTCTCCGGCCCGAACACCTCGTGGTCAAGCTGGTATTCCCGCCGCTCTATTTTTGCGCGCCGCGGCTCCCCGGGCGTCACTTGGAGGCTTTCAGTTCCGCCACGATGCCGGTGATCATCTTCTTGGCGTCGCCGAAGAGCATCACGGTGTTGTCATTGAAGAACAACGGGTTCTCAATACCGGCGAAACCGGGATTCAGGCTTCTCTTGCAGACCATGACGGTTCGGGCCTTGTCCACGTCAAAGATCGGCATGCCGGCAATCTGGCTCCCCGGTCGGCGAGCGTCGGGATTGACCACGTCGTTGGCCCCGATCACCAACGCGACGTCGCATTGCTCCATTTCGCCGTTCAGTTCCAGGTCGGCGAGCTGCTCGTAAGGCACGTTGGCTTCGGCCAGCAGCACGTTCATATGTCCCGGCATGCGTCCGGCGACGGGGTGAACGCCAAAGCGGACTTCCACGCCCTTGGCGGCGAGGAGACTGGCCATCTCGGCCACGGCATGCTGGGCCTGGGCGACCGCCATGCCGTATCCCGGAATGACGAAGACCTTCTGCGAGGCCTCCAGGACCATCGCCGCTTCTTCCGCGTCCATCTGGCGGACCGTCTTGCCCTCCGCGGAGGTGTCGCCGGCCGCGGTGATTTCCTGACCGAACCCGCCGGCGACGACGTTGAGCAGCGAGCGGTTCATGGCGTTGCACATGATCTTGGTCAGGATGATGCCCGAGGCGCCGACCAGTGCGCCCGTGATGATCAGGCAGTAGTTGTCCAGGGCAAAGCCCGTGGTCATGGCCGCCAGACCGGAATAGGAGTTCATCAGCGAGATGACCACCGGCATGTCCGCGCCGCCGATCGGCGTGACCACCATCACGCCCAGGACGAGGGCCAGGGCGCTCAGCAGGATCACGGCCCACAGGGCATTCTGATAATTCGCGGTGATGAGGACGCCCAGCAGCACCGCGATGAGCAGCATGAGGATATTGATGGCGTGGTGGCCGGGCAGGAGCAGCGGATTACTGAGCGGCTTGCCGCCGATCTTCCAGCCCTGCAATTTGCCGAAGGCCGTGACGCTGCCGGTGAACGTCAGCATGCCGATCAGGGCCGAAAGGGCGATGGCCACCAGCGTATCCAGGCGCGGGTCGTGGCCGGCGTCGTAGTAG
>Ga0209101_1002629_pt1 | contig 11641 bp, 11 predicted proteins | sample ConPoolayeCmetaG_FD_185481 | JGI IMG/M metagenome (GOLD analysis project Ga0209101, IMG submission 185481) | Hot spring microbial mat communities from California, USA to study Microbial Dark Matter (Phase II) - Cone Pool mat layer C metaG... ... | reverse complement strand
ATCCCAAGATGATGCCGATCTTGGGGCGGTGTTGCGTTCTGGTCTGAATATACTGAGCAGCAGTCTCCATATCCTGGCGGCTTGGAAAGCGGTTTTCGTTCACAGCTTCTCCTTTTGGGGCTTCTATTCCCTTTGATTTATCGCTAAAATGCAAGCCCAATGCGGTTCAGTTAAGGCCCGGCGTCAAGGTTTTAGCCGCTCTTTTCCGCCTGCTGAAGGCTTGTTCTAACTGCTTGTCTAAACCGTATTGGGCTTGGCCTGCAGTCACATTGCGAATCGCGCTTGAGCAGGCTCTGCCTGAAGGCTACGCTTCCAAGCGGATTGTAGTCAAAAAGTACAAAAACGCAAGTGGCATAAATGAAATACCGCACCCGTGCTTTCGGCACAGATGCGGGTCAAAGCCAATGCTAAAGGTCATTTTCAGCCTCAATTGAGGTGTGGAGCCGAGGCTTGAGCCGGATGGGTTCCCTCAGGTTCAGTAGACACGGTCTGAAAAAAGAAAATCAGTGCTCTTGGGTCTCGGTAATCTCTTGATTCATTTGGGCGTAAATCTGGGTGGTGGAAATGTTGGCATGTCCCAGCAATTTTTGGATGGTTGACAAATCCATACCGCCACGCAACATATGGGTGGCAAATGAGTGACGCAGCGTGTGGGGGGTCACGTCGGTGTCCAGACCAACGGCTTTGACGTGGTTTTTGATGATCAGCCACAGCCCCTGGCGGGTCAGCCGATGTCCGCGATGGTTCAAAAAGAGCGCTCTTTCCTGTTCATCGTGCACAAGCGCGGTACGTCCACGCTCCAAATAAGCCCTCAGTGCGTTGCCAACCCGTTCTTTGAGCGGCAAGACCCGTCTTTTTTCTGCTTTACTTGCGCATTGAATGGTGTTGTTTTCCAGATCGATGTCATCTATGTTCAGAGAAACCAGCTCACTGACGCGCATTCCGCTGGCATAAAGCAATTCCAAAAAGGCCTTGTCGCGTAGCGATTTGGGGCTGGTCGATTCGACCGGTTCGTTGAGCAGAGCCTCGACTTCTTCGTAAGAGAGAATTTTGGGCAGACGTTTTTTAACTTTGGGTGAATCGAGCATTGCCGATGGGTCGTCTTCGAGCAAACCGGTTTCGACGAGATAGTGAAAAAAAGACTTGACAGCAGCGATTTTGCGGGCCAGCGTGGAAGAAGCGTATTTGCCTTGCTTGATCGAGTTGACATAAGCACTCAAGTTTGTGTGTTTCACTTCTCGCCAATCGGAAACCTGACGAGCAATAAAATCGAGAAATTGGCCGAGGTCATTTCGATAAGCCGAAATTGTATTTTCTGAGTAGGCTTTTTCGCCTCTGATGTGATGTAAAAAACTGTCGATTTCTTGTTGCATCTTGCTCGTCATCTGTCTACTCCTTTGCGCACGCTCTTGCGCACGCTTTATGTTCGCTTGCCCGATTTAATTATAGCACAACTTTGCATAAAATCAAATATCGTCCAAATCTTTTGACTTTATTATACGATAAATGATACAAGTTGAGAATTCTCATCCGGTTATGTCTCTTGCCGAGAAAGTAGAACCATAGTACAATTTGTCGGTGATGTCATCTCTCGGAGAATATTTTTGAGCAAAAGTGCACTTTTGACCACTTCTCGAATCGAAATGGGGCTGCGTCCGTTAAATCCAGGACGCGATCTGAGCCAGCTTGCCGATCTGCTTGAAAGTGCTTTTCGCGCCGAGCTGACCGGTGAAGGGCGCAGCATTTTGCGTGAACTGCGTTTTCTGGCTATGCTGGGGCCGTTAAATGCATTTTTCACCGCCAACCAGCCGGAAACAGAAGACCTGTTCACCGGCCTGGTGTGGGTGCAAAACGGGCGCATCGTCGGCAATGTGACGGTCAATCGCCCCACCGGGCATCCACGCCGCTGGCAGATCAGCAATGTGGCCGTGTCGGAAGAATACAGGGGACAGGGCATTGCTCGGCGGTTGGTCGAGGCCGCGCTTGAGCTGATTTTGGAGCGGGGCGGCAACGTGGCTTATTTGTACGTGCGTGAAGACAATCCTCCTGCCCGGCATTTGTACGAGCATTTGGGCTTTGTTGAACTCGATCGCCTGACCGATTTGGAGCTGGTTAATCCGGCTCACCTGCCGACCAGGCGACTTGAGCGATTGCGTCCATTGACCCCAGCGGAAGGCGCCCGGTTGTATGCCCTGGTGTCCGAGGCCGAAGGTGCGGGATACCGCTGGTTGTACGAGATTCAACGCAGCCAATACGAGTGGTCGGCCGACGAACGGGCCTTTCGCCGCCTGGAGGCGCTGTTGACCGGTGAACTTGAAACACAATGGGGTATCGGCCAGGGGGGGACGCTCGATGTCGGTGTTGTGCTGCGCATCCATTCTGGATTCAACCGCAAAGCGCATCGTCTGCGCTTGTGGGTGCATCCTGCCCGGCGTGGACAGATCGAAGAGGTGCTGACCCAGGATGTGCTGGCTCTTTTGTCTCAAAAACCCAAGCGCCCTGTGCAGGTGACCCTTCCGGCGGTCGAATCGGCGGCAACTGAAGCCCTGATCCGGCATGGTTTTTACAAGCATAGAACGTTGATTCTGATGCGTATGGAACTTTGATTATCCAATCGGGTCCTGGCAAATCTATGTCTGGCAGTGGTGTCGGGGCTTTAGCCGGATTTTGTACACCGAAGTCTCAACTCCCCAAAACGCCAGGGTCCAGTACCCAACCTTCGCAGGATACGATTCTGCCCAAAGAGGCTGTTATGATTTCTGAAATCATCAAGCGCATTCGAGACAACATTCAGACCGTCATTGTAGGCAAGGACGAGGTGATCGAGCTGTTAAACATTGCCTTGCTCTGTGAAGGGCATGTGTTGCTGGAAGATGTGCCCGGCATCGGCAAGACGACATTGGCCAGGGCCATGGCCATTTCGCTGGGATGCACCTTTCGGCGGATTCAGTTCACCCCCGATTTGCTGCCTTCCGACGTGACCGGCATTTATTATTTCAACCAAAAGACCCAGGAATTCGAATTTCGCGCCGGCCCGGTGATGGCCCAAATTGTCCTTGCCGACGAGATCAACCGCGCCACGCCGCGCACCCAGTCGGCTCTACTGGAGGCGATGCAAGAACGTCAGATCACCGTCGATGTGAGCACAATGCCCCTGCCGCGTCCCTTTCTGGTGCTGGCAACGCAAAATCCGATCGAGCTAGAAGGCACCTTTCCTTTGCCCGAGGCCCAGGTTGACCGTTTTTTGCTCAAAGTCAGGCTTGGTTATCCAACCGAACAAGAAGAGGGGGATATTTTGCTCCGTTTTGAGCGCGATGACCCGTTGGCAGCACTGCGGCCGGTTACCAACCCCGACGAATTGCTCCAAATGCAGGCGCGAGTACGTCAGGTGCGCGTCGAAGACTCGGTGCGCCAATATGCTGTGCGTGTGGTTCGTGCCACCCGTGAGCATCCTTCGGTGGCATTGGGCGCCAGTCCGCGCGGAACGCTGGCCCTTTACCGCACCGCCCAGGCCCGCGCAGCCATCCACGGGCGCGATTTTGTCCTTCCCGATGACATCAAGGCATTGGCCCCGGCCGTGCTTACCCACCGGGTGATCATCAACCCGCAGACCCGTCTGCGGGGACGTACTCCTGAAGAAGTGATCGGCGAGGTGATCGACCAGGTCCCTGCGCCGGTGGAGACGCTCTAAGTGCCTCCGGCAAATGTCCGTTCGCAACAGAATGGTGAGCCGCATTCCGGCATCCCGCAGGATGAGCTGCTGCCGGGAACCGTCAGCGCAAGCCGTCATCCCGACGACCTGGCCATGTTCAATGAAGCATGGGTTGCCCTGGCTATGTTGTGTGTTCTGATCGGCGTGCTGACCCGGCAGAGCGGGTTGTCTTTGATCGGCGTTTTGCTGTTGACCGTGTTACCCGTCGCCCGCCTGTGGAATCATTTTGTGCTGCGCCGCGTGTTCTATGCGCGTCGGCTGGAGCCACGCCGCGCCTTTATCGGCGAAACCGTCGAACTGACCCTGACCGTTGAAAATCGCAAGCCGTTGCCGCTGGGCTGGCTGATTGTTGAAGACGAGTGGCCCGACAACCTCCATCTGGTTGAAAAAGAGCAAGACTTGCATCCGCTCAGTTCTGGACGCCAAGTGTTGAAAAATACCCTCTCGCTACGCTGGTATGAGCGTGTGCGCCTGCACTACCGAATCCGATGTGAGCAGCGCGGTTTTTTCCAACTTGGGCCGGCGCGTATGACCGCCGGCGATATCTTTGGCCTGTTCAAACAGCGCTACTTGTTCTCCGACATTCATTGGCTGATCGTATACCCGCAGGTCTGGCCCATTGATCAGCTTGGCTTGCCGCCCAAAAATCCTTTTGGTGACATCCGTTCGCACGAACGTATCTTTGAGGACCCGGCGCGCACAGTGGGTGTGCGCGACCATCAAATGGGCGACGGATTCCGTCGCATTCATTGGAAGGCCACGGCGCGTCGCCAACAATTGCAGGCCAGGGTCTATGAACCGAGTAACTCGTTCACGCTGATGCTTTCGCTCAACGTCGCCACGTTGGAACGTTCTTGGATGGGCACCATCCCCGACCTGCTAGAACGTTGCATCAGCGTTGCCGCTTCGGTGAGCAGCTACGCCATTGAACAAAAATGGCTGACCGGCCTGATCGCCAACGGGGCCGTCCCCCATTCCGATCAGCCGATCAAGGTCTTGCCTGGACGCAGTTCACAACAACTGACCCGCATTCTGGAGGCCCTGGCGGCTGTGCGTCCGGTGGCCACAATGGAGATCGAGCAACTGTTGATCCGCGAGAGTCCCCATTTGCCCTGGGGGGCGACACTGGTGGTGATCACCGGCATCGTTACCCAGGAACTCGCCAACGCGTTGCTTCGCCTGCATCGTGCCGGGCGGCGGCTGGTGCTCATTTCGCTGGCCAAAACCCCACCAGACCCCCTGCTCGGCGAACAGATTCTAACCTATCATCTGCCCGACGCCGCAGCGACATACCGGCTACTGCAAACGGCAGCCGTTCAGCAGCTTGATGACCGGTTCCGTCGCGATGGGGTGTTGGCCCAATGGATGCCGCGCGTTGACCACCAGGAGGCCGGATGAACAAGTCGTCGGTCAACCGGGCGCCATGGTTGCCCCATCTCGATCTGCACGATGTCGATTGGATCAAGGAACTGCTCTATCTCACCCTGGCCACAGCCGAAGCGTGTGTTCTTTATCCGTGGTATTTGTTGTTCAATCGCCTGGCGGCCAATGAGGCGCACGCTATGCCACCAGTGGCCATGATCGTGCTGATGTGGATTCCCTATCTGCTTGCCGGTCTGCTCAATCGCAGCGCGCTCACGGCCGACCGTAAACAGGCTGCCGTCGCCGCCCTGATGTTGCTGATGGCCCTGATCGTTGTGCGCATCAGCGTATACGGCGATCACCACCTGCTCGATTGGACCTGGTTCATCACGCTAGCCGACCGCTTGTTCGGCCTCCTGGATGCTTTTCCGCCCGATTTGCCGGTGATCGGCGCCGTTTTTGTGGCCTGGTGGCGGGGAATCATTTTGAGCCGGCATGATTACGATATGCACCAGGTCGGATTTCATTTTCGGCTGGGCATCATCATTCTGGTAGGGTATTTTGTCGTTCACCTCTCCGGTTTTGAAGAAAATGCCCTGATAAGCGTTATCGGCTATTTTTTCTTTGGGCTGCTCACCGTCGCCCTGGCGCGCGTGCTGGAGGTCGGCGGCATCCACAGCAGCACATTGGGCAGCAGACAGTGGATTGCCATTCTGATCGGCGCATCGGCGGGCAGCATGACGCTGGCCATGCTTGTCGCCGCGCTCTTTTCCCGCCAGGTACTTGGCATGTTGCTGACCCGCTTCAAGGGGGCGTGGAATCTGGTCACCGGCCTGGTCTGGTATGTCGTTGCTGCGCTCATTTACCTCTTTTTCCCGCTGGTTGAATGGATCATCGATGTCGTTCGACAGCTCCAGCGCCAGGGTGGCGTGCAAGATGAGCAACTCTTTGGCTCGCCGCTGGCAGGCCAACTTGAAACACTGGAATATCAGAGTTTGCGGCCTGTGTTTGGCTATTGCAACACCATCCTGATGATCGTCCTGTTCGTCGGCGGGGTGGTGCTGATCACCCGGCTGATTCGCCGGATGTTGGCTCAGGAAGAGACCGAACAGGCGGTCGAGCGCGAATCGGTGGGATCGTTGAACGATCTGGCCAACGATTTGCGCAACGGTTTGAAACAAGGATTAGATAATCTGCGCGCGTGGATCGACCGGCTGGGCGATCGCCGAAAACGTTCGGCGGCCTCCATTCGCAAGATCTATGCCAGCATGGTCGATCTGGCGAGCGAAGCCGGCTACCCGCGCCGTCCGGCAGCAACGCCCTACGAATACAGCCCGACGCTCTGCCGGGCCTTCCCGGGCGGCGAAGAAGCGGTGCGGGCGATCACCGAAGCCTATGTGCGTGTGCACTATGGCCAACTGCCCGACACCCCCGAAGAGATGCAACAAATCGTTCGTCATTGGGAGCGGTTGCAACAAATTGCCGGGGTGAACGAACAGCCCTCGCGGGTACGATCATAGCCGGCACACTGTTTCAATAGGGCACGGAGTTTCACAGATTCGACAGATGAACGCGGATAGTTGTTAACTATTCCGATGGTTATCGGCAAGGGCAAAGTGCGTCTCGCCCGTACACCCTTGGGCCTTGACCGCCGGTCGACCGGCGCGCGTCGGCGCAGAGCGTCAAGAGGCCGATTTTCAATCAAGTTGAATGGTTAAGGCTATTCAAGTATAAGAAAGGAAATTTACATGCACATCACTCGAGAACAAGCCTGGGCTTTGTTGAACGAATACACGACCGGTTCCAGTTTGATCAAGCATGCCCTGGCCGTTGAGGCCGCCATGCGCGCTTATGCACGGCATCTGGGCGAAGACGAGGAACGCTGGGGGATTGTCGGCCTGATTCATGATTTCGACTTTGAGCAGTTTCCGACGATGGGGGGGGATACGCCCTGCGAGCAATGGCATACCTATGCCGGCGCGCGCATTTTGCGCGAGCGAGGTTGGCCGGAAGAGGTGATCCTGGACATCCTCTCGCATGCCGATTACGTGCCGGATGTGCCACGCGATACCCTCTTGCGCAAAGCATTGTTTGCCGTTGACGAGCTGACCGGCCTGATTATGGCCGTGGCTTTGGTGCGGCCGAGCAAAAGCATCCTCGATGTCCATGTCAGTTCGGTGCGCAAAAAGTGGAAGGACAAGGCGTTTGCCGCCGGCGTTAATCGGCAAGACATAGAAGAAGGAGCTGCCGCACTGGGAGTTGATCTCGATACCCACATCGACATCGTCCTGCGGGCGCTGCAAGGGATTGCCGCCGAACTCGAACTTGACGGACGGCTGGCAGGATAGCATGTTTGAACGAATATATTCTTTTTTAATCGAAAAATGGGGTAAGATTGCGTCTGTTCATCGTCGCCGCTGTCCACAATGTGGTGCGCAGGTCAGTGCATCGGCGCGCGTATGCTTTATGTGCGGCGCCGATTTGCCCGTGCGCTCCCGAAAAGCCGTCATTGCCCGCCCACGGCGTGTTGAACGCGCCTCCGGCACAGAACGGACCTGCCCTCATTGCGGCGCGCCGGTATCGCGCACCGCTCAAATTTGTTCGATCTGCGAAAAACCGATCGGTCGCCGGGGCCGCAAGGCAACCGCAGAAGCGTCGCTGCCCATTGTCCAGCCGGCCACACCTGCCGCGCAACGTCGCGCGCGTCGGCAATGCCCCACATGCGGGGCGTGGGTCGACGAACAGGCCGAGATCTGCCCCATGTGCGGCCAGGACCTCAAACGCGCCCTTATTGAAGCCGACGTGTCTGCAGCTCGAGAAGCGGTCGCGCCACCTGAGCCTCAAGAGCGGTTGATTGCCCAGATCATCGAACAAGAAGGAGAATCGCTTTGTTCTTGTTGTGGTGCGGTTGTCTTGGCGCAGGCCGAGCGCTGTACCATTTGCGGTGCTGTCTTTGCCGGGCCTGAGCGTGAATGTGCGCCCGAAGCGGTGGTGGTATTCAAACCGTGGTATCGCAGGGTCTGGGTGTGGACCGTCACCGCAGCCATTTTGGCGCTTGCCGTGACCGTGCGCGCCTATATGCCCAGGCTGGTTGCTCTGATTGCCCCGCCAGAAGATCTGACTGCCACCCCAACGCGCAAGGTGATCGCCGTGTACGATAATCAGACGGCGACCCCAACGTCCACTGTTACGGCCACGCGCAGACCAACGGATACCCCGCTGCCAACCCATACTCCGACCGCTACGGCCACGCCGACGCCAATGCCAACGGCGACGCCGGTCATTCACATCGTACAGCCGGGGCAAACGTTGTACGGCATTGCACGGCTGTATGGAGTGACCGTCGCCGCGCTGAGCCAGGCCAACGGCCTGAGCACAATGAGCTATCTGCGCCCCGGCGACCGGTTGGTCATTCCCGTCAATCCCGAGTCTCCATTGCCGCTTTCGCCTGCGCAGACCATTCACGTCGTTCAGGCCGGCGAAAAACTGAGCGATCTGGCTCGCCGTTACAATGTCAGCGAGGCACGCATCCGGGAGGCGAACGGGATGGGCGATGATGACCAGATCGCGGTCGGCGACCGGCTGCTCATTCCGGCCGAACCGACGCCTACTCCTACGCCGACCTACACACCCCTTCCAAGCGCCACACCGGGGCCGCTGTATCCGGCGCCTAACCTGACCTACCCGCCTCAGGATGCCCGCTTTGAAGGCGCAGCGCAAACGATCACCCTGCAATGGACTTCGGTCGGTGTGCTCAAGCCGGATGAGTGGTATGCTGTCTATTTGCGTTATCTGGGCCAACGAACAAGCGAACGTCCTGTTGAAGCGACTATGTACACACGCGCAACCTCGTGGCGCGTGCCTGCCGGGTGGTATCCAGACACCGGGGCCACCGAACGGCGTTTTCAATGGCATGTCAGCGTCGTGCGCAGTCGAGATGGGCAGAGCATTCAAGACATGCTCAGCCCGGTCAGCGAAATTCGCCGCTTTGAATGGCAATAAGGGCCTGTCCGGAAACCGTAGCCGATTTGTCCGGAAATCGTAGCCTTATCCGGAAACCGTAGCCGATTTGTCCGGAAATCGTAGCCTTATCCGGAAACCGTAGCCGACTTGTCCGGAAATCGTAGCCTTATCCGGAAACCGTAGCCGACGCATCCCTATGCGTCGATACAGTCGCGCCACCAATGGGTCGCGCGTTTTTATGCCGGACTGTACAAATTTTGGATAATTTATCTTGACAATATCCGTACATTACGGTATAATGATGGGTGAAACAAAGCCATTTGAAACCGACTGTTGGCACATAGATTTTCATCAGGTGAACAGGTTAACACCGATTTTAGAGCTTGTCCCAAAGCACAACCAACCTTGATGGTTCATAAGTCAAGGCTTCAGTCGGTCAAAATCCGGCTAAAGCAAAATTGACCATCTGACCGTTGTCGCCGCATCTCTGCGTGGTATCGAAATCTGTACACGACAGGTACGATGAATAAACAAACCAAACTAAAACGATTTTTCCGCACCCTCCTCATCGTTCTGGGCGTTCTGTTGATCGTGCTCTTGATCGGGCCGTTTATGGTGCCGGTGCCACCGCTTCAGGACACCCAACCACCTGAAGCGTTGGCCGATGCCGACAGCCGCTTTGCTCGTCTTGAAGGGCTTGAAGTACATTACAAACTGGTTGGGCAGGGAGAGCCACCTCTGATCTTGCTGCACGGCTTTGGGGCCAGCCTCTTTTCATGGCGTGAGGTGATGACCCCTTTGGGCCAATTGAGCACCGTGTTGGCCTTTGATCGCCCTGCTTTTGGCCTGACCGAGCGTCCACTGCGCGCCGAGTGGGGGGGACGAAACCCGTACACTGCCGATTTCCAGGTGGATCTGACCATCGCCACGATCGACATGCTGGGGGCCAAGCAGGCCATTCTGGTCGGCAATTCGGCCGGCGGAACCATTGCGATGTTGACGGCGCTGGCGCATCCAGAGCGGGTCAAAGCGCTGATTCTGGTCGATCCGGCCGTGTATGCCGGTGGCGGTTCACCGCCGTTGATTCGCCCGCTGCTGAACACCCCGCAGATGCGCCATCTCGGCCCTTTGTTCGTCCGACGTATCCGCACCTGGGGGCTTGATTTCCTCCGCACGGCCTGGCATGACCCAACCCAAATCAGTGCCGAGGTGTTGGAGGGGTATCAAAAGCCTTTACAGGCCGAAAACTGGGATGTCGCTTTATGGGAACTGACCATCGCCAGTCGCTCGTCGCAATTGGCCGACCGGCTGGGCGAACTCACTCTGCCCATCCTGGTGATCACCGGCGACGACGACCGCATTGTGCCGACCGAACAGAGCATTCGCCTGGCCGACGAATTGCCCAATGCCAGGCTGGTGGTCATTCCCAACTGTGGGCACGTGCCGCACGAGGAATGTCCGCAGCCTTTCCTCCAGGCGGTAACGGATTTTCTGGATCGCCTGGATTAAGGGCCTTCCGAAAAACGCAGCCGACGCAGAAAAACGCAGCCGACGCATCCCTATGCGTCGGCATAAGCGGTATAGAGGTGCCGCTTGTACGGCTTTTCTGAGTTGCGATTGTTCGTAACCGGACACCTGCATTTTTCAGGAGTTGAGGCTTCAGCCGGTTAAAATCCGGCTAAAACCTCGATTCCACTACCCAGTGTAGATTGGCCGGAGTTCAGTCAGGAATAAGAAAGGATGTTATATGACAAACAAAGTTGTTCTCGACACTTTGGCTCCCGATTTTGAGCTGGTCGATTGGAAAGGCCGGCCGGTACGCCTGTCTGAGTATCGAAATCGTCGAAACATCTTGTTGGTTTTCAACCGCGGCTTTGTTTGACCATTCTGCCGCCGGCACATGACGCAGTTGCGTCAGCAATATGATGAATTCCAAAAACGCGACACCGAAATCGTTGTCGTCGGTCCCGAAGACGCTGTGGCCTTTGCCCGCTACTGGCAGGCAGAAAACATCCCATTTGTCGGCCTGCCCGATCCAACCCATAGCGTGCTCAAGCGATATGGACAAGAAGTCAATTTGTTCAAACTGGGACGTATGCCGGCCCAGGTCATCATCGACAAAGCGGGCACAGCGCGTTATGTTCACTATGGCCATTCGATGAGCGACATCCCGTCCAATGATGAAATTTTGGCCCTGTTGGACGAGATCGGGAATAGAGACCCTAAAGGTCTTTGAGACCTTTAGGGTCTTGCGAGGAGACCCTAAAGGCCTTTGAGACCTTTAGGGTCTTGCGGGAGGAGACCCTAAAGGTCTTTGAGACCTTTAGGGTCTTGCGGGAGGAGACCCTAAAGGCCTTTGAGACCTTTAGGGTTTTGCGGGAGGAGACCCTAAAGGTCTTTGAGACCTTAGGGTTTTGCGGGAGGAGACCCTAAAGGTCTTTGAGACCTTTAGGGTCTTGCGGGAGGAGACCCTAAAGGTCTTTGAGACCTTTAGGGTCTTGCGGGAGGAGACCCTAAAGGTCTTTGAGACCTTTAGGGTTTTGCGGGAGGAGACCCTAAAGGTCTTTGAGACGTTTAGGGTCTTGCGGGAGGAGACCCTAAAGG
>Ga0209101_1002628_pt1 | contig 11645 bp, 13 predicted proteins | sample ConPoolayeCmetaG_FD_185481 | JGI IMG/M metagenome (GOLD analysis project Ga0209101, IMG submission 185481) | Hot spring microbial mat communities from California, USA to study Microbial Dark Matter (Phase II) - Cone Pool mat layer C metaG... ... | reverse complement strand
CGGCAAGCAGCGTTCGGTAGGGAGGCCCAATACTGCCGGGCCCCGCGCGGTTCCGCATGGCGAGACACTCCCGGGCATCGACGAGCGGGCGGAATGGTAACCATGCCCCAGAGGTTGGGCAAGAGCAATTTGCAACTCAGAACCCTTCTATCGGATGCTTCGCCCATGCTCCCTAAAGGGCATTTTTGTTCGGCTATGCGAGGCGACCCGGCCGTTCGCGAGCCGGTGCGCATCCAAATATGTCTGGTCGCAACCTGTTGGTTTAAGTTTGCAGATCAGCAATTAGTGAACGCCGCCTTGCCAACGGCGGAGTGAGCTGCCGAGGCAACCGGGGCGCATCACGTTCGAGACCGACTCCCCCCGAAGGACTTCCAAGGGAGGGATTGACTTCCCCCGGCAAGACTGTCATAGTATAAGTTGCCGGCAGGCACTCAAAAGGGGGCACGATCATGAAACAATTCACGCATGAAGAGCCGCGGATCATGGCCGCGGCCGAGCGGCAGATGCGGGCATGGTCTCTCGCCCAGGAGATCGCGCAGGGCTGCCTTTGTACCCAGCGCGTGGACCGCCCGCATGGCGAGTTCGGGGATTTCATTACGCTCTCTCGGGAAGCGGGGGCGGGCGGCGGGGAAATTGGCGAGGCGGTGGGGCGACGATTGGGCTGGGAAGTGCTCGACAAGGCCTTGCTCGACCGGGTGGCCCAACGCGGGCGATTGCCCCGCGCCATGCTGGACCTGGTGGATGAAACGCAATCGAACTGGGCCTACGATATTGTCGGACCGTGGCTGGATCGGCGGATCGTCCCGCACGAAAGGTACATGGTCCACGCCGCGCGGGTCGTGCTGGCCGCCGCGCGACGGGGCAACGTCGTGCTCGTGGGCCGGGGCTGCCAGTTCCTCTTGCCGCCAGGGCAAGGTCTTGCGGTCCGGATCATCGCCTCGGAAAAATACCGCGTGCGTCGCGTGATGGAGAAGTTCAACCTGAGCGAATCCCAGGCCCGGCAGTTCATCGCCGCGATGGATCAGGGACGCAGGGAATTCGTGGCCCGGTTCTTTCACCGCGACATAGCCGATCCCCATCTGTACGACCTGGTAATCAACGTTGACTTCCTCGGGCAGGAGGCGGCGGTCGAACTGATCGTCGGTGCCTGGCGGCAGTTCGAGGCCCGCCGTGGCGAGGCCGCGCCGCGGCCAGCTCCCGTCGCCCCTCGGCCGCGCTGACCGCTGGCCTCCCAAGCCGATCTTCGCACCCATCAAGCCGCGATTCCATCGTTTCAAGATAAGGCGAAGCCTACCACATCGCCGTCGACAACGATTTTGCGAGGGTTCGATTGACGGTCGATTTTCAGCAAATCCACTGGGATGAGTCGCTCCAGCGGGAGGTGACGGCGATGTTGCGACTGGCCATCCGCGAAGACCTGGGGCGTCGCGGCGACCAGACCAGCAAGGCCCTCATTCCCACCGGGGCCGTGGGGGCGGCCGAGGTCGTCGCTCGCCAACCGGGCATCGTGGCGGGCCTTCCCGCGGCCGAAACCGCCGTCCGCCTCGTGAATCGCGCCTTGGTTTGGACGGCTCGCCTGGGTGACGGTCAGGCGGTCGAGGCAGGCGATTGCGTGGCGCGCATCGAGGGGCCAGTGCGGGGCATTTTGGCGGCGGAGCGGGTGCTCTTGAACGTGCTTGCGCGGTTGTCCGGCATCGCCACGCTCACCAGGCGATACGTGGACGCGGTGGCGGGCACTCGGGCAAGAATCTACGACACGAGGAAGACCACGCCGGGCTGGCGGAGGTTGGAGAAATACGCCGTCCGGATGGGAGGCGGTCGCAATCACCGCACCGGCCTGTACGACGCGATCCTCATCAAGGACAATCACCTTGCCTTTGGCCGCCAGGACGAGGCGGAAGGGTTTTCTCCGGCGGAGGCCGTGCGCCGGGCCCGCCGCTGGATCCAACGCCGCGTCCCACCCGAAATCGCCGCCCGCATGATTGTCGAAATCGAAGTGGACACGCTCGACCAGCTCGACGAGGTCCTCGCCGCGGGCCCAGAGCTGATCCTGCTCGACAACATGACGCCCGACCAACTCCGCGAGGCGGTCCGTCGTCGCGACGCCGCTGCCCCTGAAATCGAGCTAGAGGCGTCCGGCGGGGTCCATCTGGAAACCGTTGGTCCCATCGCCCGAACTGGCGTCGATCGGATCAGCGTCGGGGCCCTAACCCATTCGCCGACGGCAATGGACTTCGGCCTGGATTGGGTGCGTCGCCCGACAGGTTGAAGGGGATTACATGGGCATAAGACGCGTGCGGCGGGAACGACGTTCGGCGCGTAGCCGGGCACGACGGCGAATCACGCTTGGCTTCTCATAGTATTCGCGGCGGCGCATCTCTTTCTTGATCCCACTCCGCTCAACCAGTTTGCGAAACCGCCGCACCGCCTCTTGAATCGACTCGTTGTCCCGCAACGTCAGTTTGACCACTCTTTCCTCCTTCTTAACCAGTCAATAACTCGAAACCCATCCATCTTATACCGTCCCGGCACCCCCCTGTCCACTGTATCGGACGGTTGGAAAGCAGTTTTTTTACCAAGTTTTCCGTTCCGATGCATGATCCGCGAGGCATATTCCTAATACCTTGCGCAGATTGACATTAGGATGAACTCCAACTCGCCAGGACTGGACTTCGGCCGCAGTGCCAGCCGATGGCATGTACAGCTTTCATGATTCCAGAACCATCCTTCCGAGGGGAAGGCAAGACAGGCAGTGAGCCTTGCCAATAGGCAATTCCTGGGCGGGCTGCTTAACATTTCGCACCCGGAGCGTCAACCGATGTCACTGCCCCCGGACCAGCTTGAGGCCATTCTCGACCTTGAGTCCCGCCACGACCAACTTCTCGAGATGCTGGCCGATTTGGAAAAGCGAGTAGCAAGCGCCTTGGCGGAATGGCAAAGCGCGCGGCTGGGGATGGGAAATGGTCCGCCCATTCCGGCAGAAGACAGCCGACCAGCAAAGACGGCCGCATGATCCGTCGGTGGCGGCAATGGCTCGCATGGCGGCAAACCCCGGGCCGATGTCTTTTGGCGCCGACGTTGCCCTCTTCATGACCTAGGCCCGCTCGTGGCGCCGCCTTCCCTCTTGGCTCTCAGGGGGTTACAATGCTCCGCGTCGTTCGCCAAGGCGAGGCTATTGAAGGACGCCAATTTGCTTCCAACCGTGGTCAAGAAACCGCGCCGCGAAGAGGTTCCCGCCGGCGCGTGCCTGTGTGCGTTTTGCGGCGCCAAGTGCTGCCGATATTTTGCCCTGCCCATCGATACCCCGACCGACTGGGCGGATTTTGATTCCATCCGCTGGTTTCTTTTCCACGACCGGGCGGCGGTGTTCATTGAGAAAGGCGATTGGTACCTATTGGTCTACACGCCCTGCAAGCACCTGCGCGAAGACAACCTCTGTGGCATTTACCACCAGCGTCCGCAAATTTGCCGGGACTATGACACGGGGGATTGCGAGTACGAGGACGATTGGGTCTACGATCACTATTTCGAGACCTCGGAACAAGTCGAAGAATACGCGGAGGCCGTGCTTGGTCCGCGCGACGGACGCTCGTTGCGTAGCCCCAAGCCAACCGAAAACGGGTTTGGAAATCCGGGGCCGGGGCGAGGCAGTTCCCGATCGAGGATCCGCCGGCCCTTGCGGCGCCGCCCTGCGAACCGGAATGGCAAACCGTCACCATTGAGAACCTGACACGCTGCATCCGTGAGCCAAACAACCCGAATCCCCCCCCGAACGCTCAAAGGTTTTCGCGACTACCTGCCGGAAGCGGCCATCCCGCGCGAGCGATTGATCGAAACGGCCCGCCGCGTGTACCGCTCCTACGGCTTCACCCCCATCGACACGCCGGCCCTGGAGTACCTGGAAATCCTTTCCGGCAAGGGAGGCGAGGAAAGCGACAAGCAGCTTTACAAGTTTCAAGATCAGGGCGGCCGTTGGGTCGGACTGCGATTCGACTTGACCGTCCCGCTGGCGCGATTTGTGGCCCAGCACGCCAGCGAGTTGACCTTTCCCTTCAAGCGCTACCACATCGCCACGGTCTGGCGCGGCGAGAACACCCAACGGGGCCGCTACCGCGAGTTCATGCAGTGCGATTTCGACACCATCGGCACGCGGGCCGCGGCCGCCGACATCGAGACCGGCCTGGTAATCCACGATCTCCTGCGGGCCATCGGATTCGAGCGATTCTGCATCCAAGTCAATAACCGGATGGTGCTTACCGGACTCTTGGAGCGGTTGGAACTGGCCGACCGTTCGGTGGCCGTGCTCCGCGCGTTGGACAAGTGGGGCAAGATCGGACCCGAGGGCGTGGCCGCGGAAATGCGCGAGACGGCCGGCGTGAGCGACGCCCAGGCCGCCGAGGTGATCCGTCTGGCCTCGGTATCCGGCACAAGCGATGAAATACTCACCCAATTGGAGCCGCTGGTCGCTTCCAGCGCCAAAGGCGAAGAAGGTCTGGCAAGGCTCCGCGAGGTGCTTGCCGGCGTCCGCGCGGCCGGTGTGCCCGATTCCCACCTCAAGCTCAATGTGGCCATCGCCCGGGGACTGGACTATTACACCGGCACGATCTTCGAGACGTATCTCGACGACCTGCCGCGGATTGGCAGCGTTTGTTCTGGTGGTCGATACGACAACCTCGCCGGTCTGTTCACGCAGCTCGAATTGCCTGGCATCGGCGCTTCGCTGGGACTCGATCGGCTCCTGGCCGCGATGGAAGAATTGGGGATGGTGGAAAAGGCGGCCACGGCCGCTTTGGTCTTCATCCCTTATTTCGATCCCGCCCGCCTGCCCGACTACCTCCGCCTGGCCGCGGCCCTCCGCGCCGCCGGGATCGGCGTGGAAGTCTATCCCGAGCCGAAGAAGCTCGGCCAGCAGCTCAAATACGCCGACCGCCGCGGCTTCCGCGTGGCGATCATCGCCGGCAGCGACGAATTCCAAAACGGCGCGTGCCAGGTCAAGGACCTTGCCAGTGGAGGCCAGCGGAACGTGCCTCTTGAGCCTGACCCCGCAAACCTCGTGACCGCGGTGAAGCAGGCCTTGGGGATTTGAACGGAATTGCGGAAGGGGTACAATGGTGGCGCAAGGCGCCGCTGCCTGCGCGACCGTTGGGAAGATCCGCAATGCCGATCCACGACTGGACTAGAGTCCGCGCCAACCGATTCCACGATTTCCATCAGAGCTGGACCATTGCCATCCGCAACGAGCTTAACGCGGGGCGACTTCCCCCGGGCTATTTTGCCATGGTGGAGCAAAAGGCGGGTGGGCCCGAGCCAGACGTGATCACCCTGGAACTGACTCCGCGTCCGGAGGTCTCGCCCGGCGGTGTGGCCGTCGATGTCGTTCCGCCGAAGGCCCGAATCGTGACGCGCACGGAAGCGGCCGGGTACGCCAGGAAGGCCAACCGCGTCACCGTCCGCCACTCCGACGGCGACGTGGTGGCGGTCCTGGAAATCGTCTCGCCCGGCAACAAGGAGAGCGCGTATGCCGTCCGGAGCTTTGCCCGCAAGGCCGTCGAATTCCTTCATGCGGGCGTCCACTTGCTGATCGTGGATCTGTTTCCGCCCGGCCCTCGCGACCCCCAGGGGATCCACAAAGCGATCTGGGACCGTCTGCGCGAGGAGCCGTTCACGCCGCCGCCCGACAAGCCGCTGACGGTGGCGGCCTACGCGGTCGGCACGGAGATCGTCGCCTACGTGGAGCCGGTCGCGGTCGGCGACGTGTTGCCCGAGATGCCGATCTTCCTCACGGCCCAGCGGTATGTGCCGTGTCCCCTGGAAATCACCTACCAGACGGCATGGAACCAGTTTCCCGCCCCGCTGAAGGCGCCGCTGGAAACTAGAACTTGATTTTGTCGGCGGGACGCCTCGGCGGGTCGGGAGAGCGATCGTGTCACCGGCGAGGTCGGACGACTAGCGCCGGGCAAGCAGGAAACGTGCCTCCGTTTTGTTGAGCGCCCATGGCCAACCGCGACAACCACTACGAGGCGGCCTTCGAGGCGTACCTGCGGGCGCGCGGCGTGCCCTATGTCGCGGTGGATGAAGCCCGGCGGAGCCTGATGGCCGACGGAGAGTCGATCAAGAGTCTGGACTTCATCGTCTCATCGTCGGGCCCGACAGTCTGGTTGGTGGACGTGAAGGGGCGGCGGTTTCCGTCCGGTGACGAGGGATCGCGGCACTATTGGAAAAACTGGTCGACCCGCGACGATCTCAAAAGCCTCGCCCACTGGGAGGAGCTGTTTGGCGAGAATTTCCGTGGGCTGTTCGTCTTCGCGTATCACGTCCTCGGCGATCGGGCCCCGTTGCCGTCCGAACAGCTTTTCGAGCATCGCGGCGGAGTCTACGGTTTTGTCGGAGTGACCCTGGCCGACTACGCGGCCAGTTGCCGCCTGATCTCGCCGCGATGGGACACGGTGGCCATGCCCACCGAGCACTTCCGCCAGGTCGCCCGATCGGTAGACGCCTTCTTTTTCACGCCGCGGCCCGAGGCTAGCCAGGAGGGAGTTCCGGTTTCAAAGGCGTGACGCCGTCCTTGCCGGTGGGATAAAGGGCGTTGTGCTTTTCCAGCGCGTCAATCAGGCCTTGCATCATGCGGCGGAGGACCTTGGGCCGCGAAGCCGCCAGGTCGTTTTGCTCAAACGGATCGTTGGCGAGGTCGAAGAGCTGGTAATGCGAATCGCCGGAAGCAGGGCCAGGAAAGTAGTGGTAAATGACCTTCCAGGATCCCTTGCGGAAGCAGGTAAAATAGTCGCCGCGGTGCGGCGCGTGGGGATAATGCATCAGGAAGACCTCGTCGCGGGCGGTGTCGCGGCGGCCGGTGAAGAGAAGGTCCAGCTTCTCTCCGTCGATCACATGGCCGCGGGGCGGATCGATCCCGGCGACGCCCAGCACGGTGGGAAACAGGTCGTACACCGCGGCTAACTGAACTTGGACCGCTCCGGCGGCGATCGGAAGCCGCTTTTGCCGTGGATTTTGCGGGTTCGGCCGGGCCCAAGCGGCAACCATCGGCACGCGCATTCCTCCTTCATAGTGCGCCCCCTAGTATTATCGGGACTAAACCACTCGCAAGGACGATTCAGCACGCCATCGTCCGCAGCCGATGAATGGCCTCCGCGAGGAACGGCACCACGCGATCCAGTTCCTCTGGGGTGTTGAACCTACCCAATCCAAAGCGTATGCTGCCACGAACGGCCTCATCGGTCATTCCCAAGGCCTTCAACACGTGGCTTGGTTCTGGATTGGCCGAGCTGCAAGCCGAGCCAGAGCTGAGGGCCACGACATCTTTTACGGTAAGCAAGAGCGTCTCGCCGTCCACGCCGTGGAAGCACAGGTTGAGGTTGCCGGGCAGACGCAGATCGGGCGGTTGCAAGGCAGGGCCGTTGAGTGTGGTGCGAGGGACTGCCGCGAGCAGGTCGCGGTAGAGCTGGTCACGAAGATTTCGCAGGCGGACACTTTCGTCGGGCAGTTGCTGGACAGAGAGTTCCACCGCCCGGGCGAATCCCACGATTCCCGCAACGTTCAACGTTCCGCTACGTAGCCCCCGTTCGTGGCCCCCGCCGTAGAGCAGCGGTTCGATGCGGATGGGCGGGGAGCGTCTGCGCACATACAACGCCCCAATCCCTTTGGGCCCATACAGCTTGTGGGCGGTGAAGCTCATCAAATCCACGTCCAGCGCGTTGACGTTGACGGGGAGCTTACCGACGGCCTGGGTGGCGTCGGTATGCACCAGCGCGCCCGCCTCATGACAGATCTTGGCGATCTCGGCGATGGGCTGTATGGCCCCGATCTCGTTGTTGGCCAACATCACGCTGACCAGGGTTGTCTTGGCGCGGAGGGCCGCGGCCAGTTGATCGAGTTCGATGAGTCCGGCGCGCGTTTCGGGGGCCTGGCGCACCGGGAGAAGAATCGTCTCCCAGCCTCGCTGGGCCAGGTTCTTGATCGGATCCAGCACTGAGGGATGCTCGGTACAGACGCTTACCAGGCGCTTGTTCGTTGGCGAGGCCCGTTCGGCGACGCCTCGGATCGCAAGATTGTTGCTTTCGGTAGCGCCGCTGGTGAAGTAGATTTCGCGGGCGGTGGCCCCGATCGCCGCGGCGATGGTTTCCCTGGCACTTTCCACCGCGTCTTTGGCTTGCCAGCCGTAAACGTGGCTCGTGCTGGCCGCATTGCCGTAGATTTCGGTGAAATAGGGCAGCATCGCCTCCAGGACCCTGGGATCGAGCCGGGTCGTGGCGTGATTGTCCAGGTAGATCGCCTTCTCCGGCAAACCCATGTGATGGCCACGTTTCCCGAGGTTACGTTTTGGGCAACTGGTAAAGGGCCTCCATGCACAACTGCGACCACGTCTCGAACGCAGCCAGTTCGGCGAGGATCGCTTCGACCGGCTGGAATCCGCAATCGAGGATGTCGGGTTCGTTGGGCACGACGGCGGGACGCTCGACCTCGAAGCGATAGACGATTCCCAAGTGTACCCGGCCGACGTCGGTCAGGTCGTCGTTGATCAACCCAACGCAGTGCGCCACATAAGGCGTCTGGATCGAGACCTCCTCTTCCAGCTCGCGGCGCATGCCAACCTCATAGGAGGAGGAGCTGTCGTCTCGTCCGGCATCGCGGGTGGAGATGTGGCCGCCGATTCCGACGCTTCGTTTCCTGTGCAAGCGGCCCTCGCCCTGCCCTGAACCTCGCGTGTACTGGAACACCCGCGGCCCGATCGCCGCGTCGCGGTGTTCGAAGATCACGTAAGGGATGAGCTGCTTGAAACGCGGATCGACTTCCACTTCGCCCCGCGGCCGGTAGCTGGTGTTCGCTGGCAACAACAGTTCCGGCAAGTAGCGCGAAACGTCGGCGGTGAAGCCCTGAAAATATCCTAGGCGCCGGAACAAGTCGGTCGATACCACGAGCACTTGCTCTGTCGAATCCATTGGCGTCCTTTCATGTCGCGGGACTCGTTTGCGGCGACGCCGAGTCGGAAGGTGACTGACCCACCGCCCGCGAAGTGGCCTTAGAGAATCAGCATGGCGTCCCCGTAACTGTAGAAGCGGTACTCTTCCCGAATTGCCTCTTCGTACGCGCGGCGAATCAGTTCGTCGCCGCCGAAGGTGCGAACCAGCACCAACAGGGTGGTGCGGGGCAGGTGGAAGTTGGTCATCAGCGCGTCGACCACCCGAAACTGATAAGGCGGCCGGATAAACAAGTCGGTCATTCCCTCGAAGGGTTGAAGCTCCCCGTCCCGCGCGGCCGTCTCCAGGAGGCGGACCGTGGTGGTCCCGACGGCGACGACGCGGCCGCCGCGATGCCGGGCTAGTTTGATTCTTGCCACCGCCTCGGCAGTGATACTCCCCCATTCCGCGTGCATACGATGTTCGGCAAGGGTTTCACCTAAGATCGGCTTGAACGTCCCCAGCCCGACCCGGAGGGTCAAAAAGCACACATCGACACCCTGGCTTTTCAACGTCTGCAGCAAGGCGGTCGTGAAATGCAGTCCCGCGGTGGGCGCGGCAACCGCGCCAGGGTTTTTCGCGTAGACGGTTTGATAGGCCTGGCGATCCGAAGCGACCATCTCGCCCTTGCGGATGTACGGGGGCAAGGGAACTCGCCCCACCCGGTCCAATGTGAGGTAAACGTCCTCGCTCGATTCCGGCCGAACGATCCACGCGCCCTCGGGCTGTTGCGCCACGAGAATCAGCCGAATATCCTCGATGCCCTCGGCGTTGATCAGGGTGATGGACTCACCTGGGGAAAGCCGTCCCCGTGTCTTGCAGACCACTTTCCAAAAGCCCTCGGGCGAGCTTTCGACGAAAAGCCCCTCCCAATGGCCATGAGTGGCTGTACGATAGCCGATCAAGCGGGCGGGAACCACGCGGGCGTCGTTGAGCACCAGGCAATCCCCCTTCAGGAGGATTTCGGGCAGATCGCGGACGTGCTTATGGGCCAGGGACTTGGTGGCACGATCCACCACCAGCAGGCGGGAATCGGCTCGGTGCGCCAGGGGAAACTGGGCGATCAAATGTCGCGGCAATTGGTAATCGTATTGATCGAGTTCCGACATGGCTGCCAAGCAAGCTTTACCGGCGGTTCTGAAACGAGTATAAGCATGGAACCTCGTTTGGGGCAGGGCCGGTCAAACGTCATGCGGATCGCGCTGTGCATCACCGATCTTGACGTGGGCGGGGCAGAGCAGGCCCTCGTCGCGCTTGCCACCCGCTTGGATCGCTCGCGGTTCACCCCCTCGGTTTATGCACTTGGTCCCGTGCCTACGCAGGAGGAGGCGTCTTGTATCCCTCCGTTGACCGCGGCGGGTATCCCGGTCCACTGCCTCGGCGCACGGTCTGTAACTGATTTTCCCGCCGTGGTGGTGAAACTGAGCCGCCACTTCCGTCGCTTCCAGCCAGACCTGGTTCAGACGTTCCTTTTTCATGCCAACATCGCGGGCCGAATCGCCGCGCGGGCTGCCGGGGTTAAGAAGGTAGTATGCGGAATCCGTGTGGCCGAGCGAAAGTCCTTTTGGCACTTGTGGGTGGATCGTCTGACCTCGCGTTGGGTTCATCGATACGTGTGCGTGAGCCGATCGGTTGCCCAATTCTCAATGGAAAAAGGCGGCTTGTCGGGCGAAAAGCTTGTCGTCATCCCTAATGGTGTCGATCTGCAACAATTCCCCGCCGAGAAGCCTGCCTGCTTGTCGGAGATGGGGGTGCCCGATTGCAGTCGGGTGGCGGTTTTTGTCGGTCGTTTAGAGCTACAGAAAGGCCTATCGTGGTTGCTTGAAGTCGCTCCCCAATGGCTCGCTCAGTCGCCAAACGCCCACCTCGTCGTCGTTGGTCGCGGACCCGAGAGAGCGGCCATGGAACGCCTCGCCCAGCGGCGGGGCGTGGCCGACCGCGTCCATTGGCTCGGATGGCGCCGCGACGTGCCAGAAATTCTCGCCGCCAGCGACGTGCTCGTCTTGCCGTCGCGCTGGGAAGGAATGCCCAACGTGGTGCTCCAGGCGATGGCCAGCCGAATCCCCGTTCTGGCTACCGACGTGGAGGGCATTCGCGAATTGCTCGGCGAAAACGCCGATCCTCAAATTGTCGCTTTTGGCAATACCTCGGCCCTGGTCGAGAAGCTCACTCGGTTGCTCTCTGACCGTCAACTTGCCGAGCGTCTCGGCGCGGAAAACCGCAAACGCATCGAGGAGTCGTTCAGCGTCCAGCGGATGGTCGCCGCCTACGAGACACTTTGGGAGTCGATGGCAAACGACCGCGAGTGAGCCGACGCCGATTGAGTGTAGGCTCCGCAGATGGATGATTCGTTATGCTCCGCCCGCGTTGAAATGAGACATTTCTCGAGCAAGATGGACTCATCTTCGGCCGCGCGGAGTATAATCACTCCGGCGCTCCGGCGGTCAACCACTTCGTTGGGGTTTGCCGGTCGTCTGATGGGGGTTATACTTTAGGCGGAGGGACTCTGCCGGGATTTCCCCCGCCCCATTTTGGTGAAGTGTAATGCCATGGCAACCGACACTGCGACGCACGATCCGCTGCTGGTGCTGCCACCCGAGCTGCATCCGAAGGTGGATCACCTCGTAACGGAGGACAACACGCCGGTGGACAACATTTTTTCCGAGAAACAGC
>Ga0209101_1002627_pt1 | contig 11647 bp, 9 predicted proteins | sample ConPoolayeCmetaG_FD_185481 | JGI IMG/M metagenome (GOLD analysis project Ga0209101, IMG submission 185481) | Hot spring microbial mat communities from California, USA to study Microbial Dark Matter (Phase II) - Cone Pool mat layer C metaG... ... | reverse complement strand
CCCTCGTGCCCACGCTCCGCGTGGGCACGCAGCAGGATCGGGCTACAGCCAGGCGTTCCTGACCGCGCAACCCGGCGTTTCGCACCCACGCAGAGCGTGAGTGCGGGCAGGGGCGGTTTTCCCGCACCGGCAGCGGGTCACACTCCCTACGAGCCGGGGGCCGGACTCTTGAAGCCGCTCCCGGTGAGAACTACGACGACGGTCTGGTCGGCCAACTGCTCCCGCAGCCGGTCCAGCGCAGCCACCGCCAGGGCCGAGGTCGGCTCGACGTAAAAGCCCTGGTGGGCCAGCCGACGCCGGGCGGCCAGAGTCTGCTCATCCGGGATAGCCAGGATAGCTCCGCCGCTGGCGCGGATAGCGGCCAGGATAGCGGCCCCGTGCACCGGGGCAGCGATACGCACCCCCTCGGCCACCGTATCGCCCTCCGGCACCGGGGCGGCATCAGCCGCGCCCTGTTCCCAGGCGAGGGCCAACGGCGCGCAGCCAGCCGCCTGCACACCATAGAGACGGGGCCAGCGGGCCAGGCAGCCGGCCGCCTGCAACTCGGTCAGGCCCTGCACCAGTCCCAGCAGGTGCGTGCCATGCCCTACCGGGAGCACCACGGCATCTGGTGCCTGACCCAGTTGCTCCCACAGCTCAAAGGCCAGGGTCTTGATCCCGTGATGGAAGAGAGGGTGATAGATGTGGCTGGCGTAGGCCAGATCGGGGCCGAGGGCGCGCAATACAGCCCGGGTTGTATCCATTCGGGAGCCGGGCACCGGAACTACCTGTGCGCCATAGGCGGCGATCTGGGCCTGCTTGACCGGCGAGGTGTGGGCCGGGACATAGACAGTGGCCCGCAGGCCGGCCCGGGCCGCGTAGGCGGCCAGGCTGGAGCCGGCGTTGCCTGACGAATCCTCCACCACATGCTGGACCCCGGCCATCGCCAGCGCGGTGACCAGAACAGACATGCCCCGGTCCTTGAAGGAGCCGGTGGGGTTGAGGAACTCGCACTTGAAATGGATCGGCAGGTCGCCCCAACGGGCCGCTACCAACGGGGTCAGCCCTTCCCCCAAAGTCACCGGCGCGGCGCGCTCCGCCTCCGGCAAGGGCAAGGCGCGGCGATAGCGCCAGAGAGAGCGATCGGCGTGGTTCACCTGAGCAAAGGCTGGCGCGCCCTGGAGACGCAATGCCCCGCCGCATTCGTTGCGCTCGCAGCGAAAGCGACGGGGGTCGAAGGGATATGAGGCCCCGCAGCGGGTGCAGACTAACGTCACACCACTCTCCCTCACCGCGTCCAATCCAGGACCCGCTCCCCGTTGAACTCGTATTTCACCGGCAGGTCCAGGAGCTTGCGCTGGCCCGTCCCGTCGGCGCGCATCACGTACACCTGCCATTTCCCGGCCCGGTCCGTGAGAAAGGCGATGTACCGGCCGTCCGGGGACCAGGCCGGGGCCACGCTGTTATAAGCCTTCTCCCCGATCTGCGTCCCGGCCGGCGTCAGCCGCCGCTTGTCGCCCCCGGCCGTATCCATGCTCCAGATCTCCCAGTGGTCGTGCAGCCAACGCCCGTAGGCGATGTGGTCACCCCTGGGAGACCAGGCTGGCGTCACACTGTTAGCCTCCGCCAGGTCCGGCGTGAGCAGGCGTGGTGTCTCCCCCAGCGCCGTGATATAGATGCCCCGGTCACCGTCGTAGGCCAGGTGCCGGCCATCCGGCGCCCAGGAGGGGGACAGGATAAAGGCATCGGCCGGGTAATCCCCCTCATAGGCCCCGGTATCCGGGTTCACCGCCTTGAGCACGTGGAGCCAGACCTCGCCGCCGGGGCTGATGATGAACGTGCCCCAGCCGGGGATGGTGATAACCTGGGGCGGGATGTCTTCCAGCCGGCCCCGCAGCGTGGCGATAACGTTGCCCTGAGGTGACCAGGCCGGTGACCGCAGGTGCTTGTCTGGATTGATCCGCTGTTCCCCAGACCCATCAGCCTTGATGATGTACAGGCCCCACGGCTCTCGCCAGCGCACGCAGGCGATGCGTTGACCATCCGGCGACCAGGACGGGTCAATGCCGTCGGTCAACTGGCGCAACCTGGTGCCATCAGCGTTAACCACGTAGAGCAGACCATCGGCCCCGCGCACCACCAGCTTGCCAGGGTAGCTGGGGCCGGGGGACGTCGGCTGAGCCGTGGCCGTCGCCGATGCGAACACCGTCGGCGCGAGGGCAACGGTGGCCGTGGCCGGGACCGGCGTCGGCGTGGGCGCCGGCCGGGTGGACGTGGCCGTCGGCTGAGGGCTTGATAGCGTCGGAGTTTGCCGCAATGCCTCCCGCCTCTGACACCCGGCCAACGCTCCCGCCAGCAGTATCCCAATGGTCAAGAACATCCCCGCCCGGCCGATCGCTGACCCCTGACCGCTGACCGCCGACCGCTTACTGAGGACTGAGGACTGTGGACTGTGGACTGAGGACTGTAGACTGTGGACTGAGGACTGTAGATTGCTCATTTTGCCCATTTGCCTATTCATACCGCAGCGCCTCTATCGGGTTCAACGACGCCGCCCGCGTGGCCGGGTAGATGCCAAAGAACAACCCCACGGCCAGACTAAAACCCACTGCCAGCAGGATAGATTCCATCGAGACCACCGTGGTAAAGGCCCCGCTCAGGTTCACCGCCAGAGCGAACCCCATGCCCAACCCAATGCCCATCAGCCCGCCGATCAAGCTGAGCACCACTGCCTCGATGAGGAACTGCATCAGGATATCCCGCCGCTTGGCCCCCACCGCCTTGCGGATACCGATCTCCCGCGTGCGTTCCGTCACCGAGACCAGCATGATGTTCATGATCCCGATCCCGCCCACCAGCAGGCTGATGGCGGCGATGGCTCCCAAAAACACCGTGAGCACGCCGGTGATCTGGTCCAACACGCCCAGGATGTCCTTCTGGCTCAAGACCGTGAAATCGTCCTGCTGGAACTGGACCTTGTGCCGATCCCGCAGGACAGCCGTGATCTCGGAGATGGCCTGGTCCACGCTAGCCTCGTCCACCGCCATCACATAGATGGTGGAGACTCGCTGGCCGGTGCTGGTGCGGGCGCTGAACAACCGCGTCTGCGCTGTGGAGATGGGCACAAAGATATAGGTGTCCTCACTGCCGCCGCCCCCGGCCCCCCGTTCCTCCATCACCCCAACGACCCGAAAGGGGACGCGGTTGATCTTGATGGTCTGATCCAGAGGGCTTTGCTCGCCAAAGAGGTCTTTGGCCGTCTGCGCCCCCAGGACTGCCACCCGGGCCTTGGCGATGTCATCGCCCGCTTCCAGAAAGCGTCCCTCGGCGACATAGGCATTGCGAACCGTAACGTATTCGGGCGTGGTGCCCACGATCTGGCTCAACAGCGTCTCACCGCCATAGACCACCGTCCCCTGGCCGGTGAACTGCGGGGCTACAGCGGCCACGCTGGGACAGTTGAGGGGATCGGCGATGGCCTGGGCGTCTTCCAACGTCAACGGCGTCGTGGGCCGCGTCATCATGCTGGCCCGCGAGGTCAACGCGCCGGGGAAGATGAAGATCAGGTTCGACCCGATGCCCTGGATCTGGTTGGTGATCTCGGCCTGGGCGCCCTGACCGATGGAGAGCAAGGCGATGACGGCCGCCACGCCGATGATGATCCCCAGCATGGTCAACCCTGACCGCAACTTGTTCGCGGATAGACCCCGCAGAGCCACCCGGATGCTTTCAGTGATGTTCATCTATCCTGCATCCTGTATCCTGCATCATGTACCCTGCACCACCAGCCCATCCCGTAGCCGAATGACCCGTTCGGTGTAGGCCGCGATCTCCGGGTCATGGGTCACAAAGACGATGGTGATCCCCCGTTCCCGGTTCAGCCGGGCAAAGATCTCCATGATCTCTTTGCCGGACCTGGTATCCAGGTTGCCGGTCGGTTCATCGGCCAGGATGATGGCTGGATCGTTCACCAGGGCCCGGGCAATGGCTACCCGCTGTTGCTGGCCGCCGGACAGCTCGTTAGGCTTATGGTGTAGTCGGTCCCCCAGCCCCACCGCTTCCAGGGCGGCTTTAGCCCGCTTGCGGCGATTGTTGGCCCCGGCATACAGCAGGGGCAATTCCACATTATCTAACGCCGTCGTGCGCGGGAGCAGGTTATACATCTGAAACACGAACCCGATCTTTTTATTGCGCACGTTCGCCAGTTGGTTATCATCCATCAAGCCCACATCAACACCATCCAGGAGATACGTGCCGCTGGTGGGTTGATCCAGGCAACCCAGGACGTTCATCAGCGTGCTCTTGCCAGAGCCAGACGGCCCCATGATCGCCAACATCTGGCCCCGGCGCACCTGCAAGGAGACGCCCCGCAGGGCGTGGACCTGAATATCGCCCAGCCGGTAGATCTTGGTCACGTCCCGGACATCAATGACTATATCGTTCACCATCGCCTGTTGTCCCTTATTGGCCGCCGAACCTGAAATTCAGGGGGTTATTCGTCGCCGTGACCCGGGTGACCACCAAATCGCCCTCTGCCAGGCCGCTGAGCACTTCGGTGTACTGGTCGTTGCTGAGGCCGGTGGTGATAAAGACCCATTCGGTCGCGCCATCGCGCCACACCTGCACCTGCTTCTTGCCCTCGCGCAGGCGGATGGCCCGGTTCGGCACCAGCAACACCCCCTGTTTCGCCGCCACCACGATGTTGGCGTTGGCCGTCATGCCGATCTTGATGTCCAGCTCACATGGGTCCAGGGTGATGGTCACCTTGTAGTTGACCACCCCCTGGCTGACGGTGGGGGCCAGGGCGATCTCGGTGACCCGGCCCGTGATCTCGCGCTCGCCAAAGGCATCCAGGGTAAAGAACACTTCCTGGTCCACCGCCACCTGGCCGATCTCGGACTCGTCCACCAGGACATCCACTTGCAGGTGACCCAGATCGGCGATGACCACGGCCGGCAGGGTCGCGCTGGTGAACTCGCCCTCTTTAACGTTGACGGTCAGCACCGTGCCGTCCAGGGGGGCCATCAGCCGGGCTTCGTCCAGGGCGCGGCGGGAGGCCGCCAACGTGATCTCGGCCTGCCTGATCTGCTCTTGCAGCAGGGCGATGTCCTCGGCCGTCGGGCCGCGCATCTGGAGGTTATAATTGGCCTGGGCCACCTGATAGTCCAGGGTAGCCAGTTCCAGTTGGGCCGCCTGGGGGTAGAGGCCGGCATCGCTGCGCCAGGCGATCTTGTCGTATTCACTCTGGGCTTTTTGCAGGTTGATGCGCGCCCGTTCCAGGTTCGCCCTGGCCACGGTCAATTCATCTTTGCTCTTGGGCTTTTGGGCCTTCTCCAGGTTGAGCTGGGCGACACGCAAGGCGGATTCGGCCTTGGCCACCTGGGTTTCCAGATCGGTGGTGTCCAATGCCGCCAGGAGATCACCGCGCCGCACCCGGTCGCCCGGAGCCACATGGACTGCGGCCACCCGGCCGCCGCTCTTGAACGTCACGTTGACCTGCTGGCGCGGGGCCACGGAGCCAGACACACTCACCGTGGCCGTTATATCACCCCGGACCACCGGCGTCGTCTCCGGCACGTCCGTGGCCTGGGCCGCCACCGGCCGGTCCAGCCAAAAGTATCCGGCATACCCGATCCCGGACACGCCCACGACAAGTACCCCGGCGATCATCAACCGCACGATCCACCGGATCACCTTATTGTCCATCGTTCCCCCTATGTTTCAATAGCTTCCACCCGCTCTCGCAACGACCGGCGCAGCTTGCCCAACAACGCGATCAGCGTCGCCTGTTCGTCTGCCGAGAGACCTGCAAACAGGTCGTTCAGAAAAGTCCCCTGCTGCGGGATGAGCGTACACACCAGCGCCCGGCCAGTCGGGCTGAGGCGAATGTGGAAGCGGCGATGATCCTCCGGGCACAGCGCGCGCTCGATCAGACCCTCAGCCTCCAACGAGCGCAGCAACGCACTGATGGTGTTGCGGCTGACGAGCCGAAACTGGCTCAACTGGCTGGGCGAGAGACCGTCCGCGCGCCCGAATTGCTCGCCAAGGTACAGCCCAAGAAGCAAGCCCAGACGTGGCAACGACAGGTCACTGTCCTGAAGGTGCCGCGAGATCACCAGCCCCAGCAGGCGCATGGGGGCTTGCAGCGCGAACAGCAGCTCAAAGGCGCGCGGATCGTCCACCCCGCATTGGGCCAGCACCTGGCGCATACGCTCGTCGAGTTGATCGGGCATCTCGTCAAAGGTCATCCTTCTGGCCTCACATGCCGCCGAGGGCCGCGCCGATGGCGCCCATGGCCCAGGACAACAGGATCACCACCGCCCAGTACAGGAGCGGCAACACCGCCGCGCGAACCTTGCTCCCCCCGACAATGCCAGCCACCGCCCACACTAACAAGACCACGTTCCAGACGTGGAACACGTCCACGTGTGACGCGGCCACAAAGGCCAGGCTTTTGGCGTTCACAAAGCGATCCGCGCTCTGCGCCACCAGCGCCGAAAGGCCGGGGAAGAGGATCAACCGGTCGCTGAAAAAGATATAGGCGGCCTGAACCAGGTCCCGCAGGATAAACGGCACCCAGGCCCAGACTACCGCCTCAAACATGGCGCGATACGGCCGCTGATTGCCCATCGTCATGGAGAGCAGGTGCAGCATCGCCGAGCAGGCCACCCAGGCAATGAACAGACTGATGATGCTCCCCACGATAAATTGCACCGCCACGGCCTCCGGGCTGACGATGCTCATCATCGTCGCGGCCTGCCGGGCCGTCTCCTCCGGCATGGTCGCCAGGATGCGCCGCATCTCCGCATTGGCCTGGGCCGAATCCAGCGGCGCGGAGGCCAGACCGCGCACCACCACGGCAGCAAAGGCCGCCAGGGCCGGCGCGATCCAGCTCCAGCCCGGGTACTCACTGATATATCGAAACAATGCGCCTGGCGCGACCAGGACGTTTACCGCCCGCGCCAGGATGTTCATGCGCTCCCTGGTGAGCGGCTCTAAAACTGCTGCGACGTCGTCGTTCAACGATTGCCTCCCCCTGTAGCACAACAGACCGGCCAGGACGGCCGGTTTCATCACACCTCGAATTATACGATATGGAACTATTTTTGTCAAGGCCAGCGATTGACATCCGGGCGTGATTTAAACGCACGAGGACACTGTCCCACTCCCCACTTCACGTCCCTTCCGGGGAGGGAAAAGAAGGCCTCATAGGGTTTTTGCGACGGCGAAGCCGCCGCAAAAACCCCAGAAAGGCTTTTTATCCTCTTATTCCCTCCCTAACAGGAGTTATGCACGGATCAATGGCGATTGACATCCGGCAGTCAGTGGTCTGTGGTCGGTGGGCTAGTCCCGGCGGCGGCTGCCGGTGGCCAGAAAGATCAGGTAGAGCAACTGCGACAGGGCCTGGGCCAGGGCTGCCACGTAGGTGAGGGCAGCCGCGTTCAACACGCTACGCACGCCATCCAATTCGATGGTACTCACCAGGCCGGTGGAGCGGAGCAACTGCACGGCGCGCTGGCTGGCCCCGAACTCCACCGGCAGGGTGATGAGGGTAAAGAGCACCGCCAGCCCGAACAGCCCGATGCCGCCCCAGGTGATCAGGTTCCCGAGCTGAGCCATGGCCGACGTAGCCCCGGCGGCCCCCTGGATCACCAGGCCCAGGAAAAAGAAGGTGTAGCCCAGCATGGAACCGATATTGGCCGCCGGGACCATCGCCGAACGCAGGTTGAGCATGAAATCGCCGGCCCGGTCCTGCTGAGCGTGCCCCACCTCGTGGGCCACGATGCCCAGGGCCGCCACGGACGCACTGTTCGCCACATCCCGCGACAGGCGCAGCACCTTCTGGCCCGGGTCATAGTGGTCGCTCAACCGGCCTCGCGTCCCCTCGATCTGGACATCATACAGGCCGGAGGCGTCCAGCAAGGCTCGCGCTGCCTGTAAGCCGGGGATGCCCCGCGAATTGGGCACCCGCAGGTAGTGGTTGTAGGTGCTGTTCACCCGCCACTGGGCAAACAACACCAGCAGCAGGGCCGGCAGCACAAAGACCAGGTAACAAGGGTCGAAGTAAAAGTATGGCATGGTCCCCTCCTTTGTTGATCTGGCAGAGTAGCCCTACAGAACAGCGTGGATTTGCTTTCCAGGCGGAAAAAGAGTATCATTATACGGCCCGCCTGAAGGCTCGACCAAGTCCGATCCCATCATACAGCCCTATTATTGTACTCCCTTCAAGCCAGCCTGTAAAGCGGGTGATCGGGTAATCAGGTGGTCCGATGGACTGCTGCCTTGCCCAATGTTATACGTTGGACCATCCCGCCGGTTACTCGCTGCCCTCCAACCTGCGGCAGGGTGGGCAACCACGCGGGAGGAGCACAATTAATGCGATAGGAGGGAGATATGAGATATACCTGCTCGCGGCGGCGACCACCGGGAGTGCCACCCGCCGTTGGACGCGGGGTCGCAGACCCCGCGTGAGCACAAATGCTGATAGGAGGGGATATGAGCTTTCTCTCACACCTTGAATGTGCCTTATGTAGCAACACATTGGACGCCGACCGGTTGTGGAACCTTTGCCCGAAGTGCAGCAAACCGCTGCTGGCCCGCTACGACCTGGCGCAGGCGCGCCGGGCCGTCACGCGCGAGCAGATCGCCGGGCGCGCGCCCAACCTCTGGCGCTACCGGGAACTGCTCCCGGTGCGCGCCCCCCGCTTCGTGCTGTGCCTGGGCGAGGGCATGACGCCCCTGGTCCACGCCACGCGGCTGGGCCAGGCCGTGGGGTTCGAGCGGCTGTTCATCAAGGACGAGGGGCTGAACCCCACCGCGTCGTTCAAGGCGCGGGGGCTGGGCGTGGCCGTCTCGCGGGCCTATGAGCTGGGCGTCCGGGCCGTCTCGATCCCCTCGGCCGGGAACGCGGCCGGGGCCATGAGCGCGTATGCGGCCCGGGCCGGCATGGCGGCCCATGTCTTTATGCCCCGCGACGTGCCGCCCCTGTTCGTCGCCGAGTGCCGCGCCCTGGGCGCCGAGGTCACGCTGGTGGACGGGTTGATCACCGACTGCGGCCGGGTCGCCGCCGAGGGCGTGCGGCAGTTCGGTCGGTTTGACGTGTCCACCCTCAAGGAACCCTACCGCATCGAGGGCAAGAAGACGATGGGCTACGAGGTGGCCGAGCAGATGGGCTGGACGCTGCCGGACGTGATCATCTACCCCACCGGCGGCGGCACCGGCCTGATCGGGATGTGGAAGGCGTTCGCCGAGCTGGAGCAGTTGGGCTGGATCGGATCCAAGCGGCCGCGCATGGTCACGGTGCAGGCCGAGGGCTGCGCGCCGATGGTCCGGGCCTTCCACGCGGGGACCGAGTTCGCCGAGCCGTGGTCGGGGGCCAGGACCATCGCCGACGGCCTGCGCGTGCCGGCGGCCGTGGGCGATTTCCTGATCCTGCGCGCCCTGCGCGAGAGCGGGGGCACGGCCGTCGCCGTCCCCGACGACGAGATGATCGCGGCGGCCAACCTCATCGGGCGCACCCAGGGCATCTTTGCCTGCCCGGAGGGCGCGGCGACGCTGGCGGCCTTCCAGCGGCTGCGGGCCCAGGGCTGGATCGGCGATGACGAGACCGTGGTGCTGTTCAACACCGGCAGCGGGCTGAAATACGCCCACCTGTGGGCCTGAGGGATTGCCCCCTGCACTCGCGCCCACGCTCCCGCCCGTGAACTCGCGCCCACGCTCCCGCCCGTGAACTCGCGCCCACGCTCCGCGTGGGCGCGCCGGCTCCCACGCAGAGCGTAGGGGCCAGCGAACAGGGGCCGTGAACTCGCGCCCACGCTCCGCGTGGGCGCGCCAGGGCCGCCGCTCCGCGTGGGCACGCTGGCCCCCACGCAGAGCGTAGGGGCCAGCGAACAGGGGCCGTGAACTCGCGCCCACGCTCCGCGTGGACGCGCCAGGGCCGCCGCTCCGCGTGGGCACGCTGGCCCCCACGCAGAGCGTAGGGGCCAGCGAACAGGGGCCGTGAACTCGCGCCCACGCTCCGCGTGGGCGCGCCGGGGCCGCCGCTCCGCGTGGGCGCGCCGGCCCCCACGCAGAGCGTGGGGGCCAGCGAACAGGGGCCGTGAACTCGCGCCCACGCTCCGCGTGGGCGCTGAGGGCGCGCTGGCCCCCACGCAGAGCGTGGGGGCCAGCGAACAGGGGCCGTGAACTCGCGCCCACGCTCCGCGTGGGCGCTGAGGGCGCGCTGGCCCCCACGCAGAGCGTGGGGGCCAGGGCTGGTGTGCTCCGCGTGGGTGCGCCGGGGCCGCCGCTCCGCGTGGGCGCGCCGGGGCCGCCGCTCCGCGTGGGCGCGCCAGGGCTGGTGTGCTCCGCGTGGGCGCGCCGGGGCTGCCGCTCCGCGTGGGCGCAGCTCCTGGCAGCAAGGTTGACATTCATCGAAACTTGTGATACATTACGCGCCGGAGGTGCTCCATGACCCAGAATACACCCACGCCGCTGACCCTGCGCGTCTCCTTCTCGTCCGACGGGCCGGACGCCCCCATCCGCTTCAGCCTCTCTTGCCCGGAGCTGGACGTGGACGCCGGCCCCTACCCCTTCACCCCACCGCTGGATGAAAAGGCCCTCGACGGGCTGCGCTGGTACATGGAGCAGTGGCACCGCTGGCCGGCCGAGACCGAACTGCCCCGCGCCACCCGCATCGAGGCGCAGATGGAGGACTGGGGCCGCGCCCTCTTCCATACTATCTTCTGCGACCCGCCGGCCGCTCGCCTCTGGCAACAGTTCCGCGCTCACGACCAGCAGGCCCGGCTCCTCACCCTGGACGCGACCGACTATCGCGTGCTGCGCCTGCCCTGGGAGCTATTGGCCGACGAGGAGGGCCACGTCTTTGCCCTGGGCGTCTCCATCCGGCGGCGGCTGCACCAGGTCCAGGCCGCCCAGCCCCGGGCCTTTGACCTGCCGGTGCGCGTCCTCATGGTCATCCCCCGGCCAGAGGACGAGACCTTCATTGACCCCCGCGCCAGCGCCAGCGCCCTCCTGGACGCCGTGGAGCCGCTGGGACCAGAGCGCGTCGTCGTCGAGTTCCTCCACCCGCCCACCCTCAAGGCCCTCACCGCCCGCCTCCGCGACCGCCAAAAGCCCCCGGTCCACGTGGTCCACTTTGACGGCCACGGCGTCTATCGCCCCCAGACCGGCCTGGGCTACCTCCTCTTCGAGGACGCGAACGGCGACCGAAGGGAGGGCGACCCGGTGGACGCCGACCGCCTGGGCACGCTCCTGACCCAAGCCCGCGTCCCCCTCATGGTGCTGGACGCCTGCCAGTCGGCCCACGCCGACGCGCCAGACCCCTACAGCAGCGTCGCCGCCCGCCTCATCCGCGCCGGCGTGGGCAGCGTCGTCGCCATGCAATACAGCGTCCTGGTGGAGACCAGCAAACGCTTCATGGCCGCCTTCTACCGCGCCCTGGCCGCCGGCCAGACCATCGGCCTGGCGATGGACGAGGGCCGCTACGACCTCCTCTCCGACACCCTCCGCGCCACCCTCTACCGGCCCGACGGCTCTGAGCGCAAGTTCCACCTGCGCGACTGGTTCCTGCCGGCCCTCTACCAGCAACAGGCCGACCCGGCGCCGTTCCAGACCCCCGCCGTTCCACCCTCACCCCCGGCCCCTCTCCCTATCAGGGAGAGGGGCC
>Ga0209101_1002625_pt1 | contig 11651 bp, 13 predicted proteins | sample ConPoolayeCmetaG_FD_185481 | JGI IMG/M metagenome (GOLD analysis project Ga0209101, IMG submission 185481) | Hot spring microbial mat communities from California, USA to study Microbial Dark Matter (Phase II) - Cone Pool mat layer C metaG... ... | reverse complement strand
TATCTTTTAAAGAATGATTTTGAAAAACTTCATTTTCGAAGTAAAAATATTATCAAAAAAGAAGCTAATTTTCACTGGCATGGTTTTTCTGAACAGTTTAGTTTTCCGTTAACTTTATTAAAAGATAATCTTGATTTAATGCATTTTACTTACTTTACTTTCCCAATTTTTTATTGTAAAAAATTTTTGATTACAATTCATGATATGACTCCGATTTTATTTAAAACTGGAAGAGCATCAACAAAAAATTTATTAATCTATTACTTAAAACATTTTATTTTCAAAATTGTTTTTTTTCTTGGTTTAAAAAATTCAGTTAAAGTAATCGTTCCAACAAAAACAGTTAAAGACCAAATAGTTTCTTATTATGGAGAAAAATTTAAAGATAAGATTGAAGTAATTTATGAAGGTGTTTCTTATAATCTTTTAAAAAGCAGTAAAAAAAAGATTAATCAGAAAGAATTTTCTTATAAAAATTTTTTTCTTTATGTAGGCAATTTTTATCCTCATAAAAATGTGGAAAATTTAATTGAAGCTTTTTCTTATATTAATAAAAAATATTCTTTAATTTTAGTGGGCACTGATGATTTTTTTGCTAAACGAATTGAAGATTTGATTAATAAAAAAAACGTAAAAAATATTTTTCTTGTTAAAAATATAAAAAAAGATAAATTAAAATGGTTTTATCAAAATTCTTTAGCTTTAATTCATCCATCTTTATCTGAGGGATTTGGTTTAACATTAATTGAGTCAGCTTATTATAATCGTCCAATTATTGCTTCAGATATTAAAGTATTTAAAGAGATATGGGGGAAAAATTATATTTCTTTTAATCCAAAAGATCCAAAAGATATCAGAAAAAAAATTGAATATTTTTTAGAAAAAAAACCTAAATTTTTCTACAAAAATATACTTAAAAAATATTCTTTTGAAAAAATGACAAGGGAGACTTTGAAAATTTATCATAAGATTGATTAAAAATTTAAAAATGAACTCCCCTAAGCTTTTGGCTCAGGGTAGTTCATTAAACTAACTTGATAATTTTTTAGATATATAATTTGTTTTTTAGACTTTGAATTAAAGACTTATTAATGTATAATATAGCTTAATATGCTAAGAAAAAAACTTTACTACAAAAAAAGAAATTACCAAAAACTAATTATTGATCTAATTAAAAAAAAATATTTTAGTTTAATAACTGGTTTATTAGTTTCCTTTTTATTTTCTTCTTTTATTTATAATCAATTTTTATCTCAAAGAATTTCTAAAATAAATTTAAAAAAAATTAATCTCTCTTTTTTAAATAACAACAAAAAAGTTAGTACTTCTTTAAAAAATAATCAAAACAAAAAACAAGAAAAAAAAGAGAAAGATTATCAGCTTTATACTGTTTCTGAGGGTGATTCTTTATCTTTAATAGCTCAAAAATTTTATGGTGATTTATATAAATGGCCTTTTATTTTAGAATACAACAATCTTAATAATCCTGATAACATTGAGGTAGGGATGCTTTTAAAGATTCCAAAAATTACTCAATGAAAAAAATTGCCATTGTTTATGATTGGTTTGATAAATGGGGTGGGGTAGAACGAATTCTTTTAACGCTAAAAGAAATTTTTCCAAACGCTATATTTTTTACTTCTTATTTTGATGAAAAAAAAGCTTTTTGGGCAAAAGATTTTAATATTAAAACTTCTTTTATTCAAAATTTACCTTCTTTTATTAAAAAGAGCCGGTTTTTATCTTTTCCTTTTTATTCTTTAGCCTTTGAAAGTTTTGATTTTTCTGATTTTGATTTAGTCATTTCTGTTACATCCTCTTTTGCTAAAGGAGTAATTATTAAAAATCCAGCAAAACACATTGTTTATTTATTAACCCCAACTCGATTTTTATGGGTAATGCCGGAAAACTATCATCTTTATGGTTTAAAAAAATTTTTTCTTTCTCCATATTTAAATTACTTAAAAAAATGGGATTATGTTTGTGCTCAAAGAGCCGATAAAATTATTTCTATTTCTAAAACAGTTCAACAACGGTGTTTAAAATATTATCAACGAAAAAGTAAAGTTTTATATCCACCGTTTGATTTGGAATACTGGAATGGAATAAAGTTAAAAGTTAAGAATAGAAAGTCAAAATTTGAATTTAAAAGTCAAAAGTATTTTTTAGTAGTTTCAAGGCTGGAAAGTTATAAAAAGGTAGATTTAGCAATTAAGGTATTTAATAAAAGAAAAGAAAATTTAATTATTGTTGGAGAAGGCAGTGAAGAAAGAAAATTAAAAAAAATAGCTTCAAAAAATATTTTCTTTTTTAAAAAATTGAAAGATGAAGAGTTAGCCCATCTCTATTCTAATGCATTAGCCCTAATTATGACTCAAGAAGAAGATTTTGGTTATGTTTCTTTAGAGGCTCAGTTTTTTGGTTGTTCAGTTTTAGCGTATAAAAAAGGTGGAGCAGTTGAGACTGTTTTAGATGGGAAAACTGGTCTTTTTTTTGATAAGCAAAGTGAAATAAGTCTTTATCAATTAATTGATCGATTTAAAAGAATTTGTAGTCAAATAAAAAAAATAAACTTGAAAAATGGTTTTAAAAATGTTAAAAAATTTGATAAAATTTATTTTATAGATCAATTAAAAAAAATAATATGAAAATTGTTATCTTTGCTGGTGGGGCTGGTACAAGACTTTGGCCACTTTCACGTAAAAAATCCCCAAAACAATTTGAAAAAATTTTTGATAATTACTCGACTTTACAACTAACAGTTTCTCGTCTTATTAATGATTTTTCTTCAAAAGATATTTATATTTCTACAAATAAAAAATATAAAGAGATTGTTTTTGAACAATTACCACAAATTCCTAAAGAAAATTTTATTTTTGAGCCAGAAAAAAAAGATGTTGGTCCAGCGATTGCTTTAGTATGTGGTATATTAAATCGTAAATTTCCAAATGAACCACTAGCAATTTTATGGAGTGATCATTTGGTAAAAAAAAGTAAACTATTTGTTTCTTTACTTAAAAAAAGCGCCTCTTTTATTGAAAAAAATCCAGAAAAAATCATTTTTATTGGTCATAAGCCTCGATTTGCTAGTACTAATCTTGGTTATATTCATTTTGGAAGAGAAGTAGAAAAAATAAAAGATCTTTCTTTTTATGAATTTAAAGGATTTAAATATCGTCCAAATGAAGAAACAGCTCATAAATTTTTTCAAGAAAAAACTTATGCTTGGAATTTAGGTTATTTTGTCACAACATCTTCTTTCATTTATAAACAGTTTTTTCTTTTAGCCCCTAATATTTATCATAATACTGAAGAAATTTTAAAACATTATGGTAAAAGTAATTTTGAAGTAATATTAAATTTTAAATATGGTAATGTTGAAAGTATTAATTTTGATAACGCAATTTTAGAAAATCTTGATAAAAAAAATGCTTTGGTAGTAATTGAGGATATTGGTTGGAGCGATATTGGTGCTTGGGAGTCTTTAAAAGAAGCTTTAGAAAATCATCCTTATGAAAATATTATTCGTGGTCGTACATATCTAGATAATGTTAAAGATAGCTTGATATATAATTATGAAGATGGAAAATTAATAGTAGGAATAGATGTAGATGAGTTAGTTGTTGTTAATACAAAAGATGTTCTACTTATTAGTAAAAAAACTTCAGTTTCTAAAGTTAAGAAAATTGTTGAAAATTTTGAAGGTACAGAAAATGAAGGTCTTACTTAAGCCATTTTATGGTGAGACTTATAAAAAATTTTTAAAAAGAATTTTAGATATTTTTCTTTCTTTAATTTTAATAATTATTTTTTTACCTTTTTGTTTTATTATTGCTATTCTAATTAAAATTGATTCTAAGGGACCAATTTTAGCTGATGTTCCAGAAAGAGTTGGGCAAAATGGAAAAAAATTTAAAATGTATAAATTTCGTTCAATGATTACAAATGCTCATTATTTACTTCGAACAGATAAAAGATTTAAAAAACTTTATGAAGAATATAAGAAAGGTAGTTATAAATTAAAAAATGATCCGCGAGTAACTAAATTTGGTCAATTTATTAGAAAACATTCTTTTGATGAGATTCCTCAGCTTTTAAATGTCTTAAAGGGCGAGATGAGTTTAGTTGGGCCAAGAGCTTATTATCCTGATGAACTTATTCATCAACAAAAAAAATATCCTCAGACAAAATTACTAGTAAAAAAAGTTTTATCGGTTAAGCCAGGAATTACTGGTCTTTGGCAAGTTTCAGGACGATCTGAGGTAAACTTTGATAAAAGAATTGTTCTTGACACATCATATGTTAATAATCTATCATTATTTAACGATTTGAAAATTATTTTAAAAACTCCTTGGGTAATGATAACTGGTAAAGGAGCAGTATAAAAAAGCAAAAGTTAAAAGTTAAAAATTAAAGAGTTATAAAAATGAAAAAAAATAAAATATTAGTAGCATTAATTATATTAATTACTACTTTTTTAATTTTTATTTATTTTTTTATCTACAGACCAATTTATGCCATTAGTAAAAAGGCAGAAAAACTAAATTCCTCTGTTAATAAATTAAAAAAAACTTTTTCTAAAAATGATATTAGTCTTTTAAAAAATGAAATGACTGATTTTTCAAACCAATATAAAGACTTTCAAAAAACTGCAAAATCAATTTACTGGTTAAACTTTATTCCTTATGTTTCTGATTTTATGAATGGAGTTGAAGCTGGTGAGTATATGATTAAAGCTTTAATTGAAAGCATAAAAGCAATTGAACCTTATGCTGATTTAATTGGATTTAAAAAAGGTGAAAACTCTTTTGTCAACAAATCAGCTGAAGAAAGACTTCATACGGCGGTGTTAACTCTTGATAAATTAGTTCAAAAAGTTGACCCAATCGCTAAAGATATTGATTTTGCTAATGAAAAAATTTCAAAAATAGATCCAAGTCGTTATCCGAAAAAAATTGGCAATTTAGTCATTCGAGAGAGATTAACAAGCTTAATTGATCAGTTTACTGGGTTAAGTTCTCTTTTTGTTGATGCTAAGCCTTTAATAAAAAAATTACCAGAAATTTTAGGAAGTAAAGAAGAAAAAACTTATTTAATTCTTTATCAAAATGATAAAGAACGAAGAGCTACTGGTGGATTTTTAACTTTTTATGCGGTTTTTAAAATTAAAGATGGTAAAATGATTATTGATTCCTCTAATGATATTTACTTTTTAGATAATTCAATAATTAATCATCCAAAAGCACCACGTGAGATTTTAACTTACCACAAAGGTGTCAACCTTTTTTATATTCGTGATAGTAATTTATCACCTGATTTTAAAGAATCAGTGAAACTTTTTGAAAGTCTTTATCAAAAAAGTGGTTCTCGGGTAAGATATGATGGAATCATTGCTATGGATTCAAAAATTTTGGTTGACTTACTAAAAATTTTTGGTGACATTTATGTCTCTGGTATAAATTTTTCTGCTAATCTTGATAAAAGATGTAACTGTCCATCAGTTATTTATACTCTTTTTGATATTGTTGATAGACCAGTTGGATATGTTAAAGAAAATAGAAAAGGAATTTTAGGAGATTTGATGTATACCCTTTTCCAAACTGCTCTTCGTTCTTCACCATCAAAGTATTGGGGAAAATTAACTGATGTAATGTTTGAAAATTTACAAAAAAAACACATTCTTTTATATTTTGTTGATAATGATATACAAAATGCGGTTGAGCAAGTTAATTTTGCTGGAAGAATTCGAGATAACAAAAACAGTGACTATCTGCATATCAACAATGTTAATTTTGCTGGTGCTAAATCAAATATGTTTGTTTCTGAAGATATTCAATCAGTTACTAAAGGTAGAGAAAGAGAAATAACGGTTAATTATAAAAATCCATATCCTCATTCTGATTGTAATTTAGAAAGAGGAGGTCTTTGTCTTAATGCTACTTTAAGAAATTGGGTAAGAGTTTATGTCCCTAAAGGTTCAAAGTTGATTGAGTTTCAAGGGTCTTTAAAAAAAGTTCAAACATATGATGAGTTAGGAAAAACTGTTTTTGAAGGATATCTAGAGGTGCCAACCCAAGGAAAGGCTTTAATTAAAGTAAAATATACATTACCATCAAATATTTCCCCTAAATCAATTTTGATTCAAAAACAACCAGGCGTTCAAAATCAAAATTTGACTATTTTAATTGATAATAAAAAAGTTTATGAGGGAAATTTTGATACTGATAAAGAATTAAATTAAAACCTCAAAGAGCTGGTAAAATTGATTAATGAAACAAAATTTTAAAACTGAGGCTGTTTTTATTAATAAAAAGACACTCCTTAATAAAAATATTTTACTTACTCTTTTTACTAAAGATTTAGGAAAGATTAAAGTATTTGCTTTTGGTGTAAAAAAAATCACTAGTCGTCGAATTTCATATTTTCAAACAGGTAATTTTTTAAAAATCATTATTGAAAAAAAAGATGATTATTTTTATTTAAAAGAAGTTAGTTTAATTTCTGGTTTTTTATCAATTAAAGACAATGAAAAAAAATGGTCAGTATTTTACTTCTATTTATATATTTTGGAAAAAATTTTACCAGAAAATATTAAAGATGAAAAAAACTACAAATTAACTCTGAATTTCTTAGTAAATTTATCTAAAAAACAATTTAACTTAGAGAGTTTAAATTTTTATTTAAATTACCTTCTTAAAAATCTTGGCTATCTAAATCAACAAAAGCAATCTTTTAAAAAAAATATTACTACGATTGAGGACATTATCAATGAAAAATTACCAAGATTTAAGTTATAATATTTAATATGGAAGAAATTATTTCTTTAGCAAAAAGGCGAGGATTTTTTTATCCATCAAGTGAGATATATGGTGGTTTAGCAAATACCTGGGATTTTGGCCATTATGGCTTCTTGTTGAAAGAAAATTTAAGAAACTGGTGGTTAAAAAAAATAGTTCAAGAAAGAGATGATATTGTTTTAGTTGATAGCTCAGTTATTCTTAACCCAAAAGTCTGGCAGGCATCAGGTCATGTTACAGGTTTTAATGATGCTTTGGTTGATTGTAAAAAATGTCATTATCGAACACGCGCCGATCACTTAATTGAAGAGAAATTAAATAAAAAAGTAGAAGGATTATCAGCAGAAGAATTAACAAAAATTATTAGAGAAAATAAACTTGCTTGTTCTAAATGTGGTTCTTTAGATTTGACCGAAGTAAAAAAATTCAATCTTCTTTTTGAGACTCATATTGGAATTATTGAGGAAAAAAAGTCATTAGCTTATCTTCGCGGTGAGTTAGCTCAAGGAATTTTTATGAACTTTAAACAAGTTCTTTCATCTTTAAGAGTCAGAATTCCTTTCGGAATAGCTTCAACTGGAATTGTTTTTAGAAATGAAATCACTTTGGGCCAAGGTGTTTTTCGAACTTTACAATTTGATTTAATGGAATTTGAGTATTTTATTCATGAAAAGAATTGGAAAAAAGTATATCAATATTGGCAAGAAAAGATGTGGCAGATGGCCCTTGATCTTGGTTTAAATGAAAAAAAACTTCGTTGGCGTGAACATGAGGAATTTGAAAGATCTCATTATTCAAAAAAAACAATGGATATTGAGTATTTTTATCCTTTTGGGTGGAAAGAGATGTGGGGATTAGCTTATCGAACTAACTATGATTTAAGTAATCATATGAAAAATTCTGGCGTTGATTTAAATTACACTGATCAAATAACTAAAGAAAGATACATTCCTCATGTAATTGAGCCAACTTTTGGATTATCTAGACTTTTGATTACTTTAATTGTTGATAGTTTTAATAAAGAAGAGGTTAATAATAAAAAAAGAATTGTTTTAAAAATTAAACCAAGTTTAGCTCCAATTAAGGTAGCAATTTTCCCTCTTTTATCTAACAAAAAAGATTTGATAGAAAAAGCAAAATATGTTTATAATCTACTTAAAAGTAGTTATTTTACTGTCTTTGATGATAGAGATAATATTGGTAAGCGTTATTTTGCTCAAGATGAAATTGGGACACCATTTTGTGTGACTATTGATTTTAAGACTTTAGATGATGATACAGTAACAGTTCGTGAGCGTGATACTATGAAACAAGAAAGAGTTTCTATTGATTATTTAAAAAAATATCTAGACAAAAAGTTATTAGTTTAAATTATTTTAAAATATGTTTTTAAAAGAAAAAAAGAATTTAATAATTTTTTTTTCATTCTTAATTTTATTAACAATTTTATTATTTGTTATTAATTTTATTTTTTTAAATAGAAAACCAAAAAAAATAAATGGATCAAATATGATTATTCCAACTGAAGAGTTAATTCCCACAGTAGATTCTTCAGTGAAAGTTAGTTTTAAAACTTTAAAAAAAGGAGAAGTCCTTTTAACTATTACTAATGAGCCAAAGAACACAGAAAATATTGATTTTGAATTAAACTATAAAGTATTTAATAATGATATCGTTGAAGGTGAAAAGGGAACTATAGAACAAGGAGCATTAGGAAAGTGTTATAGACTTAATAATTCTTGGCAGTGTGGTGAAGATGATAAAAATGGTGGTCGAAAAATAGTCCTTGGAACTTGTTCTTCTGGTGTCTGTCGTTATCATGATATTGTAGGATCAGTTAAAGTAATTTTGAAGTTTGTCGGTGATTATGGAGAAAAAATTTTTGAAAAAGAATTCAATATTTAATTGTTTTATTATTTTGAAAGGAGGGGATAAATAAACTATGCCTAATTTAAAAACTGCTAAAAAAAATTTAAGAAAATCAAAAAAAAGACATTTAGCTAATAATCAATATAAAAATAAAATTGATTTTTTATTAAAAAAAATAAAAAAAGAAGTAAAAAAAGGAAGCAAAGATTTAAAAGAACTTGTTAAAAACTTTTATAAAATTGTTGATAAAGCATCTAAAAAAAATATTATTCATAAAAACAAATCTAGTCGTTTAAAATCTAAGATCGCTAAGTTAACAAAAAATAATTCATGAAATATAAAATTAATCTTTTAAATAAAAAAGATATTTCTTTAATTGATAAAGTGGTTTATTTTTCAATAAATTATCTGCGTTATATTGTTGTTATTACAATGTTAATAATTATTTTTGTCTTTTTTTATAGGTTTCAACTTGACCAACAAATTATTGATTTAAAAGAAAGCATGATTCAAAAAAATGAAATTATTAAAGTAGTTTTACCACTTCTTAAAGAAGGAGAAACAATCGAAAAAAAACAGATGGCTGCAAAAATGCTTTTGTCAGATCAAAATAATACATTATCATTTTTTAAGTATTTTATTTCAATTTTTCCTAAAGGATTAATTTTAGACGAATTAATAATGGAAAAAGACTCTATTAATATTGTTGGAACAACAATTCAATTAGAAAACCTTCAGGCATTTATTAATTTAGCTAAGAAAGAAAAAAAATTTAAAGAAATTGATTTAAGGTCACTTAAAAAAGTTGAGTCTGGATTTAATTTTGAGTTAAGATTTTCTAATTTTTATGATTAATAAAAATATTTTTGAAAAAAAAATGATTAATTATACTTATTTAATAATATTTTTTTTAATTTTTTCTTTTTCTATTGTTTTTATTATTCGTCCAACCCTAATTACATTATTTTCCTTAAATAAAGAATTAAGTGATTTAGAAAAAATTAATAAAGTATATGATGATAAAATAATTAATTTTAGTCAGTTGCAGCAATACCTAGAAACTAATCGTGACAAACTAGTTTATTTAAAAGAATCTATTCCTGATAAGCCAAATTTAAATAAAATTATTGATGATTTATATAAATCATCAAGCATGAGCGGCTTAATTTTTAAAAAAGTAAGTGTTCCAGAGGTTAATTTAAAAGAAGAAAAAGAAAAAAAATACAATACAGTAGTTTTTAATGTTGAAACATTTTCTGATTTTAGTCAAATAATGAGTTTTTTAGAAATTTTATTAAACCAAAGAAGATTAAAATCAATACAAAGATTATCAGTTAATCGTAATAAAGAAGCAAGTCCATCATCTCAGTTAAAAGTTGAAATTAAAATTGAGGTTGGTTATTTATGAAAAAAAAAGAATTTTTTTTAATTTCTTTAACTGTTTTTTTAATGGTTTTAGCTTGGTTAGTGGCTGATATTTATCATGTTAGTCATCAAGAACGAATAAAAACACCAAAGTTACCGATAATTAAAAGCTATAATTTAGATAGTAAAATTCTTGATGAGTTGGTTAAAAAAAGTCCATAATTTTTATGATTTATTCTAGATTATATCTTAAAAATAAAAATCATATTCCAATACCTTTAGCGATTTTAATTATTTTTTTATTGATTATATTTATTTCTAGATTTTTTCACAAAAATTCTTTTCAATCAAAAGCATCAAAAAATCTGTTAAAAAGATTAGAAATTACTAATTTAAATTATAATCAGGCGACAATTTTTTGGCAGACGGATGAAAAAACAACAGGATATATTTTTTATGGTGAGGATAAAAATAAAATAACTAATCCTGTTTTTGATGATCGGGATACATCAACAAATAAAAATAAGTTTTTTTCTCATGTTGTTAATTTAAAAAATTTAACACCAAAAAAGCAGTATTTTTTTTTAATTGTAATTAATGATCAAATTGTAAAACAAAGTAATGGAGCTCCTTTTTCTTTTTTTACTCCGAAACTTCAAATAGAAAGTAAAACTCCAAAATTAATTTATGGAAAGATTATTAATTTAAATAATCAGCCATTAGCAAATGCAATTGTTTTTTTAAATTTTAATCAATATTATTCATTTTTAACCGTAAGTAAAAGTAGTGGTGAGTGGTTGATTCCTGTAAATATTTTTTATAGAAAAGAAAATTTATTAGCAAAAATTCCAAAAGATGATGAAAAAGCAAATATTGAAATTTTATCAGAAGATGGATTAAAAACAACAATCACTGGCAAAATAAATCAACTTTCACCAATTTCTCAAGTTATTGTTATTGGTAAAAACTACAATCTTTTTTTTGAAGAAAATATTTTAGGTGTTGAAAATGATGTAATACCTAAAACTAAAAAAAATACTCAATATGAAATTGAAATAATTTTTCCTCAAGATAACGCAATTATTCCTGGTAATAAACCTATTATTAAAGGAAGATCTTTGCCAGAAAAAGAAGTTTTTTTAAGACTTTTTCCTTTGTCAGATAAAAATAAAAACTATAGCGCATTGGTAAGAGCCGATAAAAATGGTCTTTGGTCATTAAAATTTTTAGAAGATCTTTTACCATCTTTATATCAATTAATATTAGAGACAAAGGATCAAAATGATGAAAATTTTCAAATTAAAAGAACTTTTCGTTTAATTGGTAATCAAGCTATTGAAGGGCGAGTTTTAGGTGAATCAACACCTTCAGCAACAATTATTCCTAATCCAACATTATTACCCACTCCAACATTTTTACCAACTTTAATTCCAACGCCAACATTTGTTTTGACTCCAACATTTGTTTTGACTCCAACAGTTCCTGTTTCCGGTGGTGCTAATATTGTTTTATTATCAATATTTGCTTTTCTTTCAATTATTATTGGCTTAAAATTACTTTTTGGTTTTTGATTTTTTTGTTACCATTTTTATATGGAATATATATTAATTTTTTTTTCTT
>Ga0209101_1002623_pt1 | contig 11662 bp, 8 predicted proteins | sample ConPoolayeCmetaG_FD_185481 | JGI IMG/M metagenome (GOLD analysis project Ga0209101, IMG submission 185481) | Hot spring microbial mat communities from California, USA to study Microbial Dark Matter (Phase II) - Cone Pool mat layer C metaG... ... | reverse complement strand
CCGGTACATTTCCCCCTCCGCCCACAACGTTCCCCCGCCAGCGGCGGGGAGAACGTTACTACACCCTGCAACACCATGCGGCACTTGACGCTCAGTGCGTCCCCCCTGGGCGCTCTTCCAGCCTGCTTACCACATCCGATTCATTTCGCTGCTTGACCGGCTCTTCGGCCCTCATTAGGTTTCGGGACAACTGTTGAATAACTTATGCGTCCGACCTTACCAGTCCTAACAAAGCTTGTTGCCGCTGCGTTTGTGGCTGGCTGCGCCAGCCGCGAGACTCCTGTGGCCATTGGCAACCGAGAACAAATTCTGCATCTCGGAAATTTGTCGGAGCCCAAAGACCTTGACCCGCACATTGTGACCGGCGTCACCGAACAAAACATCCTTTCTGCCCTGTTGGAAGGTCTGGTGGCTGAAGATCCCTGCGATCTGCATCCCGTTCCGGCAACAGCCGCAACCTGGGACGTTTCTGAACAGGGCAGGGTGTACACGTTTTATTTGCGGCGCGAAGCCAAGTGGTCAAACGGCGATCCCGTTAAGGCTCAGGATTTCGTGTTTGCCTTCAACCGTATATTGTCGCCAGGCCTGGGCGCCCCCTATGCTTACATGTTATTTTGTCTGACTAATGCCGAGTCCTATTACCGCGGACAAATTACGGACTTTTCAAAAGTTGGCGCGAGGGCGCTGGACGATCACACTTTGGAATTGAGACTCACTTCACCCGTCTCGTACTTTTTGGCCTTGTTGAGCCACCAATCATGGTTTCCGGTCCATCCGCCCACAATTTTGAAGTGGGGCCGGATGGATCAAATCGGAACGCCTTGGACAAGACCCGGCAATTTTGTGGGCAACGGTCCGTTTGTTTTAAAGGAATGGGAACCGGGATCGCGGATTGTCGTGAGGCGCAGCGATACATATTGGGACCGCGACCGTGTACGGCTCCGTGAGGTTCAGTTCTGGGCGATTGGCGATCACCAGATAGAAGAGCGCGCCTTTCGGGCCGGTCAACTGCATGTAACCGGAACCGTGCCCATCGATATGTTGCAGTTTTACAGAGATCGTTACCCGGAACGGCTGCGTCTTGCCCCGTATTTCGGCACTTATTACTATCTCCTCAACGTCAGGCGGCCTCCGCTGGACGACGTGCGGGTGCGTCGTGCTCTGGCGTTGGCGATCAACCGCGAACAAATCGTACGCTACATTACGCGGGCCGGGGAGGATCCGGCATACAACTTTACTCCGCCTGGCGTTGCGGGCTACGTGCCGCGCGCGCGGCTGACAGGCGATCCTGTCACGGCCCGGGCCCTGCTGGCGGAAGCTGGATTTCCCGGCGGGCGCGGTTTCCCGAAACTCCAGCTCCTCTACAACACCTCTGAGGCCCACGAGCGCATCGCTCAAGCCATTCAGCAGATGTGGAAAGACAACCTTGGAATCACTATCGAACTGGTCAACATGGAATGGAAAGTATATGTGGCCCAAACCCAAAGCGGGAAATACGACCTGGCGCGCGCCGGCTGGATCGGCGACTACCCTGACCCCAACACTTTTCTAGACATGTGGGTCACGGGCGGCGGGAATAACCGGACGGGCTGGTCAAACCCCCTGTACGACAGCCTGATTCGTGAGGCCGCGCGCGAGCAGGACCCCGCCGCGCGTTTGGAGCTGTTTCAACAAGCCGAAAAAATTCTCATGGACGAAGTGCCCATTATTCCCATCTACTTTTATCGCAGTAAGGCTTTAGTGCATCCTGCCGTCAAAGGCTGGTTTCCCAATCTGCTTGGTCGTCATCCCCTAAAGTATGTCTACCTGGAACTGCCTGAAACAGGACTGGAAAGATAGACATGATCAGATTTCTTTTGCGGAGAACATTTCAAATGATCCCCGTGCTGTGGGCGGCGATTACCATCACCTTTCTGCTCATCCGTTACGCGCCGGGCGGGCCTTTCACCGAGGAGAAAAACTTTCCTGAAGAATCACTTCAGCGCCTGAACGAGCACTATGGCTTGACCGATCCACTCTGGGTTCAATACTGGCGCTATCTCGGCAACATGCTGCGCGGTAATCTCGGCCCCTCTTTCAAATATCCAAACCGAACGGTGAATCAAATCATCGCCGAAACCTTTCCCGTCTCGCTCGAGCTGGGTACGCAGGCTTTTCTTTTCGCTTGCATCTCGGGCATAGTGGCCGGACTTCTAGCCTCCTTGCGACCGAACAGTCTGTGGGATCACACCTGTATGGCCGTGGCCATGACCGGTATCTGCGTGCCGTCCTTCGTGCTGGGTCCCATCCTGGTGCTTATATTTGCGTTAGGGCTGGGCTGGTTCAACGCTGCTGGCTGGCAGTCGCCAGCCGACCGAATCCTTCCGGTAGTAACGCTGGGCGCGCCCTATGCAGCCTATATTGCCCGGCTGACGCGAGGCAGTCTCTTGGAAGTTCTCCCGCGAGAATATGTCCGCACAGCACGCGCCAAAGGTCTTTCGGAAACCCATGTGCTTTTACGACATGTGTTGCCCAACGCTTTGGCTCCGGTTGTTTCCTTTTTCGGTCCCGCGGTGGCGGGTTTGTTAACCGGATCGTTCGTTGTTGAAACCGTATTTCACATTCCCGGCATGGGACGCGTGTTTGTCGCTGCGGCGTTCAACCGCGACTATTCGCTGATCCTCGGTTTGGTTGTCTTCTATGCCTTTCTGGTGGTCCTTTTCAACACGCTAGTTGACCTGCTGCTGGCTTGGCTTGATCCTCGGGTACGAATGGAAGTCTGACTCAGACTTTGCGTTTGAGAAACAGCCTGGTTGTATAACATATTGGTAACATAGTTGTTAGACTACTAAACAGCTTGAATGGTAAACACAAACAAGTGAATGCGGACAAGGAGAGAAAGAGGCCGTTTCTCGAACCGCTGCGGGACCGGTCCGAGCGCGGCATCTGCTTTGTTGCGAGGCGCCGGCAGTATCGGGATACAGCGGCGCCAACCGCGCCGCGCATCTGCCGCACTCCGGCCAATCACAAAATCTGAGTCCAAGGAGGCTGCGTTGGAAGAACGGTCCTTTTCAACCTGGCTGGAAACCTGGCGGCGCCTTCGTCGAAATCGGCCTGCCATGGCCGGGCTTCTTTTTCTCGCTGCGCTCGTCGCCGCCTCTGTGCTGGCGCCCTGGCTATCGCCGTACCTTCCCGACCGGCAGGACCTCGAGCTGGGGCCGACGCCCCCCAGTTTACAGCATTGGCTTGGAACCGACGTTTTAGGTCGCGACCTCCTGAGCCGTCTGCTTTATGGCGGCAGAGTATCGCTCAGTATCGGCCTTTGTGCCACGCTCGTCTCGCTGATGATCGGCGTCAGCTACGGCGCGGCGGCCGGTTACGCGGGCGGACGCATAGATGCCCTCATGATGCGCCTCGTAGATGTACTGTATGCCGTTCCATTTACTGTCTTCGTAATTGTGCTCATGGTAGTCTTCGGTCGAAGTTTCCTCCTGCTTTTCATGGCCATCGGTGCCGTGGAGTGGCTGACTATGGCGCGGATCGTGCGGGGTCAGGTGGTCAGCGTCAAACATCAGACTTACGTCAAAGCCGCGGAGGTGCTCGGTTTTTCCAAACTCCGCATCATCGCTCGTCATATCCTGCCCAACGTATTAGGGCCCATCGTCGTTTATACGACCTTGACAGTCCCCCGGGTGATGCTGCTCGAAGCTTTCCTGAGTTTTCTCGGACTGGGCGTGCAACCACCAATGAGCTCATGGGGGGTGCTGATCCGTAACGGGGCTGAAGTGATGGAAGCCTACCCGTGGTTGATGATTTTTCCCGGAACAATTCTGTCGGCCACGCTTTTCGCGTTGAACTTCCTGGGTGACGGCCTCCGAGACGCGCTGGACCCGCGCTTTAATCCGCAGCAGAGCTGACACGCGACCGCCTCGCCGTCAGAACTCACGCGTCTGCAATGCGCGGATACCCAGACGCAACGGCACAACCGTGCTCACTGCCGTAATGCCCGCCAGCCACAGACTCGCCCCCAGCAGAGCGGAACGGAACTCCGGTTGCGTAAATCTGTCCAGCGTGTACCCTTGAAAGATTGCCGCAAACGGCAGAATTGCCGCCAACATAAAAACAAGGCTTAGAACCAGATTCAGTGTGCCGCCAAACCCTGAGACAATGGCCGCCGGATTGCGTTGCCGCAGATCGAGAAATACCGCACCGAGTCCCGTGGACAGGCCGCACACCGCGCACGCAACGGAGAATGCCAGGGCAGCACTCACCGCTACGGCGGCCGGAGTGGTGCCCAACTTTACTGCTGAAAGCACCGCCAACGCCACGCTGACCGGAACCAACCCGCTCAGCGCCAGGCAAAATTTGGTCAGTATAATTCGCCGCATGGTCGTGGGGGCGAGTCCCAGCAGCCAGAATTCCTGCCCTTCCAGGCTCAACTGCGGATAAATGAACCGCGAGCCCAAGGAGCAGACAACCGACGCCACGCTGGAGACGTTCAAGAAAACCATCAGATTCCGCCACATCGGGGTCAACAGGCCGTATTTCAGCGAACGCAAATTCGCAAAATACAGGGCCAGCAGGCCGAAAAATACCAACGCCTGCGACCATTGCATCGGATCACGCACAAACGTGCGTAAGTCCTTCAGTACCAGCGCGCGTATGTCGCACCTCATTACTCCCAGCCACCGATCCAGACCTTTGAAAAGTGGCGCGCGCCGCGGAGACCTCGTCGGTCCCATTTGAATTCGCAGCCAGGAATCATGGAAGACCTTGCTTCCAAACCACTCCACGCAAATCACTATCATCAGCGCTGACGAAAGCAGCACACCCCCGAACATCAGGCCGCGTCCCCATTGCGTTCCACAGAGCGACATAATCCCTTGCGCCATCCAGTAACTAGGCATCAGGGGATGCGAGGCCAGCAGCATGCCCGGCACCAAACGGGAAACAGCAAACCGCACTTCGGACCCGCTACCGGCGCCGTCTCGACCGGTCGTGAGCCACGCCGCAAGCCCTCCGCTGATCACCAGCAACCAGAACAAGCCGCGCCACCGACCGCGTGGAATCCAACGCAACCATATCATGGCCAGGGCGCACCCGATACCCGCACACAAAACCAGGAACGGCAGCGAAAATAGAAACGTCCAAACCGCAAAAAGCACCGAAGCTTGCGTATACAATGCGTAGGCCAGCACAAACGGGATAATCACCAAGAAATAGGCCCACGATGAAAGCGCCGCCGTGTGCACGAACTTGTAGACAACAATCGCGTTGATCGAGACCGGCTGCGCCATCAAAAACTCCGTCTCGCGCGACCGAAACATGGTCGTGTAAGCGGTGACCATGCTCGAGACCACCAGCATGATACCCAATCCCAGGAAAAAAAGAGCAAACAACCGCCCGACCAATAATCCCCCAAAGCCGCCCAATCGATCGAGCCAGCGAAATCCGTCAAAGAACAAATAGCCCAGTCCTGCTTCACACCCCGCCGCAAAGCAACCGATAAAGACAACCTTGAAACGCGACTGTTCCCGCGCCAGCCGACGCAGGTTGAAGACTTCACGCAACGTCTTTCTGAAGAGAGCGGAATTCACTGCCATCGGCTCACTTGTTCCTCTTGCTCCCGATATTCAGTCTTGGGTCAGCAGTCAACCGCAGAAAAACATCTTCGAGATTCCGACCACCCCATTGTTGCCGCAACTCAGCGACCGTTCCCAGGGCGATCAACCGTCCGTTCATGATTATGCCCGTCCGGTCGGCTATGTCCTCAGCCAACGCCAGAATATGGGTTGTCAAAAACACCGTCATGCCGGCGCGCGCCTTGCTGATCAGCAGTTCCTTCAGAAGGCGAATCGTGTAGGGGTCCAAGCCGGTGAGAGGTTCGTCTACAAAAAGTACCCGCGGCGCGTGCAGAAAGGTGGCACAGTAAATCAGCCTCTGCCGCAAGCCGTGCGAGAGGTCTTTTACCAGCACATGCCGATAATCCCACAGACCAAAAAACTTGAAAGAGCGCTCCAGTTCGTTGTCGAGCGCCGTCCGGGGAATGTCGTAAAGATCCCCGATAAACTCAAAAAACTCCTGAGCGGTAAGCCGCTCATACACGAACGGCAGGTCCGGGATATAGCCGATCAAACGCTTCGCTTCGAGCGGATTCTTCTCGATGTCAAATCCGCCAATCCTGGCTGTGCCCCGCGAGGGACGGAGAAGACCGACAAGAATCTTGATCGTGGTCGTTTTTCCGGCACCGTTCGGCCCCAAAAAGCAGAAAATCTCGCCGGGTGGAATCTCCAGGCATAAATCGTCGACGGCTACCAAATCCCCGAATTGTTTGCTCAAATGCTCAATCGCGATCATTGAATTTCCTCCAATACTTTGATCCTGAGGCGGCCAATTATTCTTACCAGCTCCAGATGGTTGGCCAGATCGCCCTCCAACAGAGCCACATGCGTTGCGTCGACAGCCATCTGGCCCAAAGTCGGATCCATCTCCAACCAGTCGCCGACAAAGACAGCCGGCCAGGCGTGGTAGTAAAACGTGCCTTCGTGGTAGACTACCCCAAGTTTCACTTTGCAAGGCAACCCCGCAGCCCGTGCAAGAGCGGCAAACAGATACGTGTGTTCGTTGCAGTCGCCTTTCCTGACTCGCAGAACATCCAGCGCAGAAGGCACGCTAACCGTGAGCTCTTTCTCCACATTTTCATTAACCCAGGCGCAAATGGCGCGCGCCTTCTCCAGCGCGGTCTCTCGGCTATGCACAATCCGCAGAGCCTGCGCCTGAATTTCAGGATGATCAGCCTGAACAAAGAGCGACGGCGCCAGAAAGTTCTGCAGCTCGGGCGTTACTAAGCTCTTTGCTTCGCTTGGTCCGGGCTCTGCTTGAGAAACCAACAGCTCAATGCCGCTGGCGTCACTGTCCAGAATTTTTTGCCGGTTTGACTCCAACGTGTAGCCTTCGAGGGCTACACCGGACAATCGTAACCGGAGCATCCGCGCGCCGGTAGGGTTCGAGATTGCGCCATCGCACTTGACGGCCATGCCCGTCAGCATATCCTCGCCGCCGTGTGCCGCCCGCAGGGCTTCAAAAGCTTCCTCCGCAGAGCAGCGCTCCAGAGTCCACCCATATGGTGTTTCCTGCCTCAGCATCTGTCCGTCCGCCAACCAGGCCTTGATGGCTGCCCCGCGGTAATCAATTTCCAGGACCGTAGCCAGATAGTTGGTGCCGCCAATTTCGAGCGGTTCCTTCCTGAGGGCACGAACAGTCAGCGAAGCCGTAGCGAACATAGCGGGGTCAAATACGCGCATCACCAGGTGCTGCCCAGGTTTCAAACGTTCCAAAGCCAACGCCATGGCTGGAGATTCAATAATCACGTCGTCGGGAATTTCAATCAAGAGCCGCTCAGTCCCCCCCACGGTGCGAACCGACACATCAAATGTACGCTCTTGCCACCGGATCCCTTTGACCAATAGCGAATATTCTCCTGAAGAAAGTTGAAATGAAAAACGCTGCAGACTGAAGGCTGCATCCAACCGTACGGTCGTTTCGGCGTGAATTCGGCGCGTGGTTCCCATCAGATTCACGCAAAGTTCAATGTGATTCTCAATGACGTAGCGCCCAGTGATGCTGCTGTCCTCGGTTTCCTCGTGAGTGTGGCTATATCCGATCGGCCGGCCATTGAAGAGAATTTTTGACCATGAATCTTCGATCAGGATATCGCTCGAAACCAAGTCCCGGTACCCGGCCAAGGAATGCGAAAAGTAATGAGGAAAAGCCTCATAGCGAATCAGCCATGCCAGCATGACCGCCCAGAAAACGAAAACCGTGCCTTTGACAAACAAGCGTTTCATTCCGGCTTTCACGCTTGATGGAGATTTTGCAGTTGAACCGCGTGACACAGACGCGCGGCACACAACGCGCCGCTGTATGTGGATACTGCCGGCCCAATTAGTCCGGGAGTTATTTTCAAATCGACCTTCTCAAGTGTACTCACCTTGTCCCCGAGCGGCAATCTTTCCTCTGGTGTAGTTACGTTCTCCCCGAGCGAAGCGAGGGGGAACGTACCCCCCGCCCATTTCTCAAGCGCAACATCCCGGTTCAATCCGCCCAGTTAATCATCTCCGGCTGCGCTTGTAACTTTGACAGACAGCGGCGGCGTTTGCATAATCCACTCCCGAACCTCCTGCGGAAGCGGACCCACGGCGACGATTCGGCAGGGCTCGGTTCCATCCCCCTCGGCGCCCGGCAGAAGCACTTCGTCTCCAACCTTGTGACCCTCAAGAGCTTCGGCCAGTTTGCTGCGGTTTGCGATAATTCCCAACGCTTCGTCACGATCCCACTCACCCAAAATGCAGAACCGCTCTTGCCGACCGTCAGGCCGAGCTACTACCACGCACGTTCCCATGCCGGCGACGTCGAACGTGGCGTGTGTAAAATCTGTGCCACGGACGGTCGTAAGATCGCGTTCGAGTTCATTTTTTCTTTGTAACAACAACCGTTGACGGTCTTTCGCCGCCTGGTACTCAAAATTCTCACTCAGGTCACCGTAGCTGCGTGCGTGCTCTATTTCCCGGCTGTTTTCAGGAATGGTCTTTTCGACGAGCTGCCGTAACTGCTCCTGTCGCGCGCGGTAGGAACGCCACGAAGTCATCCTTACTTCGCGACTCACGGTCTTCCCGCCTTGTTCCAGCGCGGTTAACGTTTCGGTCAACTCCGGATACATCCGGACGATGGCCGCGAGTGTTGTTCGCTTGCTCGCTTCCGGCCAACCGCTCGCATTGTAAACGCGCCTCAATAATTGCTCACGCTGTGAGCTCTCCATGATTGCCAGCACCCGCGCCAGCCACTTGCGATCTTCAAACAAACCGCACAACTGCCGCAGTGTCCTTCGGCTCGCTTGCGCAAAAATTTGATCCACTGCGGCGGCTACATTGAGCACGAGTTCTGGCAGGTCGAACTCAGGCCACGCTTCAACGGTTTCAGGGTTGGCCGCCAACCAGTAGAGAAGCTCGCCCGACGCGCTCCCTGAACCCGCCGCAGTTGCCAAGCGCACCGCGCACTCCCGTTCCCGCCCCAGGCGTTGGAGGCATGCCACCACCCCGCCAATTACATTGGCCGGCAGGTTTGCCAGCAATTCGAGCAAGGCGCCTGCCGTCCGAACCGGATCGTGCCGCGTAAGTGCTTCCAGGAAACGTTCAAGATCGCGCCCGCTAAGCCCGGTGAGAGTCTTTTCCAGTAGCCCCTCCGACAGAAACCAGGCGTAGATATCATCCAGCGAGCCGGGAATATTCCGTGAGCGTGAATCAACGCCTGACGCGATCGCCAGGTTCTCCGTTCCGAACTGTGTCAATCCGACCTCTTGAGCGGCCAACGCCAGCCTCGCTGTCAACGTCGGATGTTCCCGGCCCGACGCCCACAGCGCGTACGCCATCTGCTCCTCCAGCGACCGCCGGCTGTTTTCCGGGAGTGAGTCAATGTCCACAGCCTTGGTGACCTCGCGAAATCTCGCCAATATGCGCTCCGGATCCTTCTCCGTGGCGAACTCAAGAAACCATGCGTCGTCATGAGCCATGTCACGTTCGAGCAAACGAATCGGCTCCGTCCTCCCGACAGGGAGCGCCACACGCGGGTCGACCCGCAAACGCTTTCGGGCGTTTTCCCAAAAAACCTTCCATTCGGTCTCGGGAACAATCTCCTCCGTCAGAAGTTCCTTCAATTGTGTCGGAGTAAGCGGCCCGTAACTGCGCAACGCCAGCTTGACTACTTCGGCCGGATCCTTTTTAACCAGCGCTGCGATCCGATCGGGATCTCGAAATTTCTGCGACAGAAGATGCTCCTCGTCGATCAATTGCAAGGTTTCGGCGGCATAGGCTAACGACATCTGGTGTCCGGGTTTTTTGTTGAAATCAATTGTCACCCGGCGATAGAAATCGTCCATATCTTTGACGACTCCAAATCCCCAAGTCCGATCAATGCAAAGCCGGCCCGGCTGAAGGGCAAGCAGCACTCCCAACCTGCGCAGGCATTCCCGCACAGGGACCTCGTTATCGAGACCGATGCTTTCGATCATCGCCCGTCCTCGCCGATCTTTGAAAACCGCGGCGAGCGCCTCGCGACACTCAGCACGAAACGTCGCGTCATTCTCCCGCCAGGCATAACGACACTCCAGAAGCTGCAATAATAATTCGCGCTGTCCCTTTTGTATCAGGGCTTCCTCCATGAGAACGGCCAGCGTTTCGCATCTGTCTATTTCACTGCGCTCGGCCATAGTCCTCAGTATCGCCAGCATTTGAGTTACGGGAACAGGCTCCTTGTCGAGCATGTTCAGAAACTGGCTTTCCAACTCGTCGGGCGTTTTAGTCTTCAATTCCTGGGGTGATTCCATGTATACGTCATGCCTAGAATAAGTTGCTGTTAAAATCGCACACATACCATAAATGCGGCTTCAAGAAAAGCTTCGATGAAAATAGTACGCCTGTTTGTACGACCGACGGAAAACGGCCTCACGCTGCAGGATTTCCTGGCGGCGCGCTTGCGCCTTTCCCGCAACAAAGCAAAAGCCCGCATTGACGCCCGCAAGGTGCTTGTGAATGGCAACCTCGTGTGGATCGCCCGGCATGTTCTGAACGCCGGCGATTGCGTGGAAACAACGGAGCCGGAAAGAAGTCCAGCAAATCGGGCCTTTGATCTTCCCATCGTTTTCCAGGATGCCGAATACGTAGTCGCCAATAAACCCCCAGGCCTGCTCGCCAACGGGCCCCACAGCGCCGAGGAGCTGTTGCGAGCCGCCACGGGAATCGGCACGCTGCGCGCGGTTCATAGACTCGACCGCGACACGACGGGCTGTCTTCTTTTAGCCAAGCAGTCCAGAGCGTTCGAAGCTGCTGTGTCTGTCTTCAAAAAACGGTTGGTCCGCAAAACCTACCATGCAATTGTCGCTGGGGCCGTTTATCCGCCCGTACGCACCATCACCTATCCTCTTGAAGGCCAACCTGCCATTACCAAGGTGAGAACGGCGGACGCGTCTCGCGAAGCCAGTCACGTCATCATTAAAATCGAAACCGGCCGCACCCATCAGATTCGCAAACACTTGGCGCGGATCCACCATCCGGTACTCGGAGATCGTATTTACGGGCAGCACACCGCATTGTCCGCCGCCGATCTTGCGGTGCCACGCCACATGCTGCATGCGTCAGAGATTGCCCTGGTAAATCCCATTACCAGGCAAGCCATCCGCGCCAGCGCACCACTTCCCGAGGATTTTCGCAGATGCCTCCGCCGTCTGGGACTGAAGTAAGCCCGCGCCGCCTGGATTGCGACCAGTCCGCTTGTCCGGGCTTTTACGCCAAAAGGCCGGCGCAGTTGGAATAGAAAGGCAGTTCAGGCGGTCGCGTTCGCTTGCGGTTGTGGTCCATCGAAGGAAATAATGGCAGCGCGACAGTTGTCAGCCTAGCCCGGATTATTCATGCAGGTGTTGCGGCAGGCTCTGTTCTGGGGTCATGATGGGGGTTGCGGGGTGCGATTGCAATTCTCGGTTGTGGCAGCTCAGGAAAAGTGGGTGAACGGGGCGCGGGAAGGGCGGTTTTTTCGGGGAATGGGCACACCGGTCCTGCGCGGTGGGTTCTGCTCGGCGAGGATGGGGGGCGGGAGGGGTCTTAGCCGCCGGGCACGGCGCCCAGAGCGCGGG
>Ga0209101_1002622_pt1 | contig 11665 bp, 8 predicted proteins | sample ConPoolayeCmetaG_FD_185481 | JGI IMG/M metagenome (GOLD analysis project Ga0209101, IMG submission 185481) | Hot spring microbial mat communities from California, USA to study Microbial Dark Matter (Phase II) - Cone Pool mat layer C metaG... ... | reverse complement strand
GCATTAATTTCATCAAACTGCTGCCGCCGGTAAGCGGTCTGCGTATCGTAGCGATATCGTTCAATTATGTAGATATTGCATGGGATGCGTATCCTGGCGCCGCGCTTTATGTAGTGAGACGGTATAATGCCCCGGACGGACAGGAGCAGATGAGCGAAACGGATCCGCTGACGGGCTACGTCGACCATAGCGTCGATCCGAGTACACGGTATTTTTATCGCATATCGGCGGTTCTTGATGGCAATACTCACACGCCGCCCTCCGATCCGCTCGAAGTGGTCACCAGCCCAGCGCCGCCAATCCACATCGGCTTCCCGGCAGGAGGAGAATCCTTTGCGGTTGGAAATCCCATAACCGTCGAATGGCGGGTATATGACGTGGCCATTGCCGCCGTAAAGATCGAGCTGTCCACCGACGGCGGTTCCACGTGGGGCGGCCTGTTTATCGATCCTATCGAGCGGAATATTCGCGACCGAATCTGGATACCCAGGCAACAGGATGTCAGCGACGCCTGCCGTATACGGGTGGTGGCCGCCGCCAATCCACTCGTTGGTGACACCACCGGTATGTTCAGGATCGTGCCATAACACGGCGGCGTACTCCGCAAACCTGCAGCGGACCGATACAAGCGCGTCTGCTCATGAGCGCAGCGCCGCACCTGTGTGCGGTCATTATCTATATTTCGATTCTCAATATCATAACGCGAACAATAGCCGGTCGATGACAGCCGCTCAAAGCGAATGTCCGTTGAATGTATGACCAGGATGCAGCACGCCCGTCAGGGCACCATTTCCGATGAACTTGCGGCCGTTGCGGCGCGGGAACGCATTGAACCCGAAACGCTTCGCAGAGGCGTTGCCGACGGCACGATTGCCGTTGTGCGCAATAAAATCCGCGATGTCACCCCGCTTGCCATCGGCGGTAAAACCCGCATTAAAATCAACGCAAACATCGGAACGTCGTCATCCAGAGCCGAGATCGGCGAAGAACTGGAGAAACTGCGCGTTGCGGTCACATACGGCGCCGACGCCGTCATGGATTTGTCCACGGCCGGTGACCTGGCCGCAATCCGCACAGCGATTATCGAACAATGCCCGGTTGCCGTAGGTACCGTCCCGCTCTATGAAATGGCCGACTATGCGCGGCGGCATTCGAAATCAATCCTTGAGCTGACCGGTGATGAGATGTTTCATGTCGTGGAAGAGCACTGCCGCCAGGGCGTCGACTTCCTGACCCTTCACTGCGGCGTCACCATGCGGACAGTGGAGCGGTTCAGGGAGGTGGGCAGGCTTGCGGGCGCGGTGAGCCGCGGCGGCACCATCATGATGGAATGGATTCATTACAATAAAAAGGAGAACCCGCTGTACGAACAGTATGACCGGCTGCTTGATATCCTAGCCGAATACGATGTGGCGGTAAGCCTCGGCGACGGATTCAGGCCGGGGGCGCTCGCCGACGCATCGGACCGGGTTCAGATCGAGGAGCTGATCGTGCTTGGCGATCTTGTCAAGCGCGCGCGCATGCGCAGCGTGACCTCGTTTGTCGAAGGGCCGGGACACGTGCCCCTCAACCAGGTCATCGCCAATATCCAGATGGAAAAAACCCTGTGCAATAACGCGCCGTTCTATGTGCTGGGACCGCTGGTCACCGATATCTCGCCGGGCTACGATCATATCAGCGCGGCAATCGGCGGCGCGCTCGCCGGCATGGCAGGCGCGGACTTTCTCTGTTATGTGACGCCGGCCGAGCATCTCCGCCTGCCCTCAATCGACGATGTGCGCGAGGGGGTCATTGCCTCCCGTATCGCGGCCCATGCCGCCGACGTTGCGCGTGGGCTTGAGGGCGCCATCGAGTGGGACAACGAGATATCCCGCGCAAAGGCCGGCCTTGACTGGGACAAACTTATCTCGCTGTGCGTCGATCCCGAGCGCGCGCGCCGCTATCGCCAGTCCCTGCCGCCCGACGGCGACAAGCATCTCTGCAGCATGTGCGGACAGTTCTGCGCGGTCAAACGCTCAAAATCCGTCGCCCCAGGCGCATGAACAAATCCTTTTGTCTTTCCTGCGCCATCCCTGCGCAACAATCGGAAATTGCGTATGCGCTCCTGTATAGCTGCCGGTGCCGGGGAATCAACGAGACGCCGCGCGGCGGTGACATCGGCATCGAAGCATTTTTTGATGATGAGCTTACTGCGGAGGCTGCCCGCCGCAGGCTTCAGACTGCCGGCGTCGCCGTCGAGGCGGAAATGAGGGAAGTGCCCCCGCAGGACTGGATGGCGACATGGCGGGAGAACATGCGGCCTGCCGATCTCGGCAACGGGCTGTGGGCCTCGCCGCCGTGGCTGCCGCCTCAAGATAAAAACCTGCGGCACTGGATAAAAATAGAGCCAAAAATGGCGTTCGGCAGCGGGCATCATGAAACGACGCGCTGCGCGGCCGCGCTGCTCTACGATGCGATAAAAACGCGCGAGCCGCCGGTATCGGTGCTTGATATCGGGACCGGAAGCGGAGTCCTTTGCTTTATCGCGTCGGCAATGGGCGCATATTGTACCGGCCTGGAGATTGACGGCGACTGCCGGTTGAACCTCGCCGAAAACCGTGCGTTGAACGCGGATGCGAATACGCCGCGATTCGTCATCGGCACCTGCGATGCGCTGAAAATGACGGCACTATTCGACGGTATTGTCATGAACATGATCCTCAATGAATCAGCGCACCTGCTGAACCGTATCAGGGAGTTATGCCGGACACACGGCGTATTCATTTGGTCGGGCCTGCTTGCGGCGGAAAAGCGCGAAGCGATTGCGCGCGCATGCGCCAGCGGCTTTGGCCTGAACCGGGAACTCTCTGAAGGGGAATGGTGGGCGGGGGAATTTATTGCGCGTTGAGCATGAAGGGAGACCGAAGCGAACATGCGGGGCGCGTGCGCCGCGGCCGTTTCGCCGGACAGCTACAATCTTTCGTTCACCGGTTTCAACGCTGCATGCAGGCCGCGGTAGATTTCAAACCGTGAAGCGTATGCCGCGGCCATATCAGGCCGCGGATGATATGCGTCATTGTGCCTTACCGTCGCTTTCACCGCATCGGCAAGCGAGGGATACACGCCCGCGGCCTTTGCCGCCAAGAGCCCCGCGCCAAGGCATGCCGCTTCCCGCACCGCAAGCGTTGCAATCGGCCTGCCGAGAATATCCGCCTTTAACTGCAGCCATGTTTTTGACTTTGCGCCGCCGCCCACGGCTATAAGTTCCTCTATCTCCACGCCCGCATCCTGCATCCGGTCAAGGTTTATCCGCAGTTCGAAACATAGTCCCTCGAGCGCGGCCTTGGCGATATCGTGGCGCGTGGCGGCCATGGTCAGGCCCACAATCGCGCCCTTTGATCGCATGTCGCACAGCGGCGTGCCGCTGCCGTTAAAATGCGGCATGAGCATCACCGGCGACGGGCCCTCGGGCATGGCTTGTGTGATAAGGTCATACGGGTCGGCGCCCGACTGCCGTGCCGCGGCCGCTTCCGCGGTCCCCAGGTTGTCGCGGTACCATTTGAATACGATGCCGCCGCTGTGAAGCAGCGCGAAGGTGAAGAGCATGTCCGGTACGGTATGGCAATACAAGGGGTAATAACTTTCGAAAAAAACTTTTCCCGGCGTACGGGGTCTGAGCGCGGCGGACATGACTTCGGCCGTGCCGGTCGAAATCACCGCCCGGCCCTCGTCGATACCCCCTGCTCCAAGCGCCGCGCATGACTGATCGTGTCCGCCGGCCGCTACGATAACTCCCCGTCCAAGCCCCGTCGCGGCAGCTATATCCGGCAGTAATGTCCCGATTGCTTTGCCCGATTGTTCGGGCCGCGACAAAAGCTGGGGCGCAATGCCCATTTTTTCCAGAAGGTCGCACGCCCACGCCCGCGTTTTGAGGTCAAAGCACATGGTTCGTGACGCCATCGTATGGTCGATGACCGCCTCGCCGGTCAGGCGGCCCGCGATATAATCGGCATAGGTAACGATGCGTTTCGCTTGCGCGAACACGCCGGGACGCCGCTCTTTGAGCCACAGCATCTTCACCACCGAATTCATCGGGTGCGGACGCATGCCGGTGCGATCGAACAGCGCGCGATCGCCGAACCGTTCCGCGCATTGGCGGGCCTGCGGCTCAGAGCGGTAATCCATGCCGAGAATTGCAGGATATAGCGGGTGGAAGTCCGTATCCGCCGCGATAATCGCATCACCCTGAACCGAGAGGCTCAGCGATGTAATGGATGCCGCGTCACCGCTTTTCGATACCGCTTCACGCAGCACTTCGAGCGTCAGTTTCCACACCAGATCCGCATCCTGCTCCCCCATACCCGGTTCGGCGCAGATCACGTCATATTCGCGGAAAGCGTATCCCCGTATCGCGCCGTCCGCGTCGAATACGCAGGCTTTCACACCGGTCGTGCCGACGTCAAGACCTATGAATACCATGCGGCGTTCCTTTCACCGGCGGGCATTTTTCATGCCGAAGCATCCTGCTCCCGTCTCAGCTTCGCCAGCATCGTATCGGGAAGCGATGCAATCATGTCATACGTGATGACCTGCCCCGCGGCCACGTCCGTCTTCAGCGTGCAGTTTTTCGCAAGGCCGGCGGGAAGCAGTCTCTCCGCCCGCGCGACGTCCGCCCGGTCGATGCTGACGCGGTAGCAGAATCCTCCGATGCCGTCAAGCGTTTCGCCCGCTTTCAGGTTTCTCTTGGCAACCGCGATGCACTCCGAGGTACGTGTGCTGAGGGGATGGCCGGACGATTCGCCGTAGATGACGGTCTGCGCAGCGGTCAGCGGCACTTCGATACTGCACAGATGGAACGGACGGAAGAGCGTATAGGCCGGTCCCGTGCCCATGTCGCGCTGAATGAGCGAGTCGCGAAGACGCGCTGATTTCGAGCCGACCACCAGGAACACGCCCGGATGCACGCCGATGGCAAAATCAACCGCGCCTGCCCGCTCAAGCACCCCGCCGTCCTTTTTCGTGCAGAACACCTTGTTAAGGGTATCGACCGTAGATTTTGCGCCGTGCATCCCGCGCACGTCAGGTACCAGCCCGGTTGCGTTGGACACCGCCGCCATCTCGATTGCGGTCTTTGAACCGTCGACAAACTCGCACAGCATCGATGCGCTCATGTTGCGGGCTTTTGCCTTCTCCGCAAGCGTTTCCGGCGTAGCGGTAAGGTCGAGCGGGTTGTTCTTGCCCTTGCCGGCGCAGATGATTTCAAAGCCGAGCGCTTCGGCGAAGCGGTAGAGTTCCATGATCGCGGCAGGCTCGTCGCCGGCGGCAAGCGTGTAGATAATGCCGGCGGCCTCGGCTTTTTTTCTCAGGATCGGGCCGACCGTGACGTCGCACTCGACATTCATCATCACGATGTGTTTCTTGCGCGCGCAGCACTCCAGTGTCACGATGGCGCCCATCTCGGGCGAGCCGGTCGAGTCGATAACCACATCAACAGACGGGAGCGAGACCGCGATTTTCCAGTCGGTCGTGGCCGCCGTTTTCCCCCCCGCCGCAGCCTTCTGCGCTTCGTCGAAGCTGTCGGTATACACGACCTGGCGGCGGTATTCGGCGGTCGCAAAGGCTTTGCGCAGCCGCTCGAACGACAAATCGACCACGATCGGCAGCACAAATCCTTTCATCTGCTCGGCCTGCGCAATGATATCGGTTCCCATCTGGCCCGCGCCGATAAGCGCCGCCCTCACCGGATTGCCCTTCTCATGGCGTTCAAGAAGTTTTTCGTTGATTGCGTACATGCATGCTTCTCCTTTAAATCCCGCTTCCCTGCTTTGAATTTTGAATTTTGATATTTGAATTTTTGCTTATTCCCACGGCTTCACCACGACTTTGAGCGCCTTTCCCTGTTCGGCCAGGGCCATTCCCTGCGGTATTCGGTCAAGCGTCACGGTTTCGGTCACATATTTTTTTGCGGATATTTTTCCCGCCGCGATGACTGCCAGGGCGTCGGCAAGGCCTGTCGCCGGGTAGGAGAAAGCGCCCACAATCGTTAATTCGTTATAATGAATAGTGTTGCTGTTCAGTGTTGTCATGGGGTCTTTTTTGGAGACCCCGCCGAACAGCACCACGCGGCCGCGCTTGCGCACCATGTCAACCGCCTGCTGTTGTGTCTTTGCCACAGGATTGGCGCAGATGGCGATGTCGGCGCCCCATCCGCCGGTAATTTTTTTCACTTCCTCCACCGGATCCTGTGCGCCGGCATTAATAATGTAGTCGGGCGAGAACTGCGGCACCGAATCAAGCCGCATGAGCCCGACCATGATTATTCTCGACGCCCCCCGCGCGCGCGCCACCTCGACATGCAGGCACCCAATAGGGCCGTCGCCGATTATCACAACCGTATCGCCCAGCCCGACATTGTTGCGCGCTTGACAGGCGACAACCGATGAGGCGGGCTCAGCCAGCGCGGCCTCATCGAAGCTGAGATTTTCCGGTATGGACTCCACAAATCCCCTGCGCATGACAATGCCCGGAAGGTAGACGAATTGGGCAAAGCCGCCGGGCCAATTGGTTCCGAGCATTTTATGATCCACGCACAGGTTTACCAGGCCGCGTTTGCAGTAGAAGCACTCTCCGCAGCTTACATCCGGCGCCAGCGCGACACGATCGCCTTTCTTGAACCGCGTCACATTCCTGCCCGTTTCTTCGACAGTGCCGGCGACCTCGTGCCCCATGACCTGCTTGTCGACGCCGTAGCGGAGGCCGGTGTGAAAATTGCGGATATCGCCGCCGCAGATGCCGCACGACTCAACCCTCACCAGCATCCCGTCGTCTTCGACGGCCGGAACGGCAATATCACGAACGACAATGGTCTCGATGCCTTCGAAGACAGCCGCTTTCACGCGTGTTCTCCTTGATGGTATTCTGTTCTATTTTTTCCCGGACAGAAGCCGCTCGCCGACCGCGCCGCTGGGGTGGATAACCGCGAACTGCTCGCGGGTATAGCCCGTGTATCGCATCAGCGCGATGCAGATTGCGTCGAATACGGCAATGACAGCCATGGTGCTTGCGGTTGCAAGCATATTGAAGTCGTCGGGTTCGCGATGAACCTTGATCTTAAGCACCAGGTCGCTTGCCGTGCCAAGCGCCGAGACGGGATTTTCCGTGACGCCTATGAGATACGCTTTTTTGGTTTTAATGGCGGGAATGATGTTGACAATCTCCCGGGTGGAACCGCCTTTAGAAATACATATCACGATATCATCGGGCTGCACCACCCCAAGCCCTCCGTGTACCCCGTCTCCGGGTGACAGAAAGCTTGCAGGACGCTCGATACAGCACAGGGAGTGCGCAATTTTGCGCGCGGCCGCCATGGAAGTTCCGCAGCCTGCGACAAGAACCTTGCCGGTGCATGAGGCAATCTTCTTTACGCATTCCACCATGACGGCTTTATCAACGGTCCGCCGCAGGGCGGCAACCGCCGCTGCTTCCATGGCAAGAGTCCTGGCAAAACTTGAATATAGCCTGCGGTCATCCATCTGCCGAGCCTGAGACCTAGTACTGCTTTCCGTTGCTAATTTTTTGCCCATATTTGCAGGAATTTTTTAATGTTGGATGGAAAATTTAACCGGATATACACAATTAAAAGAGAGGCGTCTTTTTATACATGACCCGGATACTCCGAAAACAAACAGGATTACACAGAGTTTGACTGTGGAATAAGACGTTATAGATCATATTCTTATCTGACTTATATGCGCATCCCCTGCATATAAAGTCAGAGACTCTGTCTCCTTATTCTCAATCAAATACTACAACACTCCAAGATATCATACTGTCAATAAAAATATACTTCAACATTCCCGTATCTTCAATTCGATTAAAGTAAACTTCGTTTTCGTAAATATATCAAACAAAATTACTGTGGTGCATGAATGGGGGTATGAACGGACCTCTCCTAATCTCGACGACCCGATTTTCGCAAGGCCGGCCTAATAGTCGAAAGGGTTTTTTCAAGGTGCGCCTTAGCGTTGCCTTGGTCCGTTTTGCCGCTGAACGCATCAAGAGGTGAGGCTCATATACACGATGGAGCGTCAACGGCTTTGCGCATCCTCGGACTGGCGGCGTCAGCGGCGTTTCTGGCGGCTTCACAAGGGGTAGCGCAGACTTCAGCCGGCGGTGGGCTTTACGCAAACACAACGTGGAGCCGTGTCCAGAGCCCCATTGTCGTAACACGGGAAGTTATCTTGTTCCCCGGTTACACTTTGACCATTGAGCCTGGGGTGCAGGTGCTTTTTGAGGAGAACACGGGGTTGACTATCCGCGGTTCGCTGATTGCCGAGGGGACAGCCTCAGACAGCATCGAGTTTACGGCCAATAGCGGTGTTTCGTCGTGGCGTGGCATTACGATTGCGAACCGGCAGGGCGGGAGCGGGAGGCTGTCGTATGTGAAGGGGTCGAAGGCCCAGGAATTCATCGGCGTTCAGTGCTGCGGCAATGGCGGTCCGGTTGTGGTCAGGCACGGCCGGTTTTTTGAAAATGCTGTGGTATCGGGATCGTACGCGGGGTGGACGATGACGTTTGACAGTTGTGTGTTTGAGGGGAACCAGACGGTGTTTACGTCTGCGGACAAAGAGGTTACCAATTCGGTGTTTTGCAACAATGTCTACGGGTTATACAAGACAGAAAGGTGGAAAAACTGGGAAGGGATCCTTCAACCTAAATTCCGCAGTTGGATGCGGCGCTACGGCCGCAAAGGGCAATGGATACGAATAATTTCGGCCGAAGGCCGGTATACCTTACCCTTATGAACGGAGTGAAAATCTGTTGAGCGCTCTGGCGCTTCAGGCGACTTGGACATATCACTCGGCGGATATGCCCTGCGCCGCCTTCACGCCATATCATCTCAACATCGTGCGACCTCGCATCCACCCCAACTGCGGAATTTAGGTTCAATTCTTGTACTCGATTCCGGCATGGCTGCGGATTCGGCAATGGGTGTTGCTGTTTCAATTATTGAAGTCGGCGCCGGCGTGGCTGCGGACTCGACGGAGGGTGCGGCGGATTCGATTACTTCCACCGTTGAACCGCGGGGACGCATTGCTGTTGCCGCCAGCGAACAGGTTGTATATGACACGGGTTTTACCGCCGTTCGCACTCTCGATTTCGCGCCCTCATCCGATGTCGTCGAAGGAATGAGTAAGGCGGTGCTTACGTTCTCGTACGATGGAGCGGCATTGACTGAGGAGGAGATCGCAGGCCTCGGCGTGTATTACTACGACAGGGAGACGTGGCAGTTCGTGGGTGGTGAGCTGGATACGGCTGCAAGGACCGTTAGCGCGCCGATTGACCACTTTTCCACCTATGGGCTTTTGGTTGACCGCAACGCCGTTGCCGCGCGCCGGATAAAATCCCAACAGTTGTACACGATCGGCAGGGGAAACATCCGTTCCCTGCCCAAAGGAGGAGTAGAGGTCGAGTTTCGACTATCGCATGAGCAGCATGTTGAGATCGCCGTGTACACTGCAGGGGAAAGGTTGATGGGATATATTGTGCGAGGAACACTGCCGCCCGGCGTGCATCGCAAGTGTTTTTCGACGCCATCTTCTGCTGGAGTTGTACTCGTTGTCATACGAGGCGGCAACGGCATCTTGGCAAAGCATACGGGAGTATATCACTAGGGCACTTCAAAAAATTTAGTTTTGTTACGAGGCCGAGCGAGAATGGACAGCGGCCAGGCGAGACGACGATCCGTAACATATTGCATTGCAGGGATGAGGGACGGAGCGCTAGTGGTATTGTAGCCAAACCTTCTTTATTTGCAAGCTTTTCTCCTTCCCTTACCGCACGGCCTCCGATGCCGCGACACATCAGATGGAAGAAAGTTGCCGGGGGTGATAGAGGTGCCTTTCGAGGAGTGTGCTTAATATTTATTTGGCGCTCCGTCCCTGTTTCCCCTGTTTCCCTCACTTTGATTTGAAGAACCGCACGCTGCCTATCACTTCCTTACCTTCGGCTTCTTCCCTTCATCGCCCTTCTGCGGTTTTTCCGTCTCTTTCTTCACCATGTCGAGCGGCAGGCTTGTCTGGCCGGTTTTGGGGTCCTCGTCAGCCGGTTTCATGTCCAGCACCTGCTGTTCTCCCCTGCCGGCGAATTTCGCGGACTTGATCTCGCGTTTCGCCAGCCGCACACCTCCCGCTTTGACGCCTTTGACAAGGTAATCCTTAATCTCGAACTGTTCCTCGAGCACCCGCACATACGGCGCGGGTTTGTATTCCACCATGAGCGTCGCGTCCGTGTCGGTGGTGAGCTTGAGCGGCGTGCAGTTTTCAGGCACGATTGAATACCCCTTGCCCAGTATCCACTGCTCGATTTTGCAGCGTTTGATATAGGGATATCCGGTCTGATCGTCGCGGTACACCACGGTAAACACGGTCTTTGCGAGCGCCTCTTTATCAGCAAGCCCGCACCACAGCATCCCCTTGTCGACGAACAGCTTATCGGGCGCGTCCACCACCGAATACGCGCCGGTCTTGCGGATAATGAGCACCCGGTCATATTGCGACACGTCGAACAGTACGTTGCCGCCCGATTCGTAGCCCAGGTACCCGGTGTCGCGATCGTACTTGAGCTTGAGGTTGCGCTGTGCGGCCTCGCGCACGTCCACCTTCTCGAAACTGATAATCTCGGTGCGCCGCGGGTACAGCGGCCCGTATTTCTCAATAAGCCCCTTGAGAAACGAGACGGCGTAGTCGGTGAGGTGTCCCAGGTGATGCTTGATCTCCTTGAGCCGTTTTCGGATTTCCTCCATCTCCTCCTTCATCTTGTTGATATCATACAGCGATATGCGCCTGATGGGGATCTTGAGCAGCCGTTCGACGTCGTCAAGCGTCACCTCGCGCTCGATTTCGCCGGCAAAGGGCTTGAAACCGTCGATGACTGCGTTGGTCACGCCGTCCTGCGATTTCTTGTCCTCGATTTTCTTGTAGATGCGGTTTTCGATGAAAATCCGTTCCAGAGTGCGCGCATGCAGCCTGTCTTTGAGCTGTCCCTCCTCGAGTTTAAGCTCAGCCTTGAGTACTTCGAGCAGCCGCTGCGCCGAGTAGTGAATGATTTCGCTTATTGACATCTGCACCGGCAGATTATCCTTGATCACCAGGCAATTGACCGCAATAGACTGTTCACACTCGGTGAATGCATACAGTGCGTCAACCGTATCCTTGGTATGCACCCCCCAAGCCAGCCGTACCTCTATTTCCACGTTTTCGGCGGTGAAATCGCTGATGCCTGCTATCTTGATGCGGTTCTTCTTGGCCGCTTCCTCGATTGAGGCAATCAGGCTCTGGGTGGTGGAGCCGAACGGCAGTTCGCGGATAACGATTCGTTTCGGATCCTTGGTGTCCATCCGCGCCCGTACCCGCACTTTCCCGTTCCCGTCATTGTACTCCGACACGTCGACCAATCCGCCGGTGGCGAAATCGGGGAACAAAAGCAGTTGTTCGCCTTCCAGATCGCTCACCATCGCCTCGAGCACTTCGGTGAAATTGTGCGGAAGGATTTTCGTGGCCATGCCCACCGCGATTCCTTCGGCGCCTTGGATGAGCACCAGGGGGATTTTTGCGGGAAAAACCACCGGCTCCTTATTGCGGCCGTCGTAGGAATCAACGTATTCGGTGATAGCGGGGTTATAGAG
>Ga0209101_1002621_pt1 | contig 11667 bp, 4 predicted proteins | sample ConPoolayeCmetaG_FD_185481 | JGI IMG/M metagenome (GOLD analysis project Ga0209101, IMG submission 185481) | Hot spring microbial mat communities from California, USA to study Microbial Dark Matter (Phase II) - Cone Pool mat layer C metaG... ... | reverse complement strand
CGACGCGATGCCGCAGTTGTCCGTCGCGACCGGCCCGAAGCTGAAGGTGCTCGCGTTCAGGACGATGTTGTCGACCAACATGACCTGGTCGTACATCCAGCTCCCGTCCAGCACGACCAGCACGTACTTCACCTCGCCCGTGCCGACCAGCGTTACCGCCTGCGCATGCGTCGCATAGAACGGTCCGCCGAACTGCGTCAGGTCGAACCGCGGCGTGCCGTCGGTGATCAGATTGCCGGTGTTGAACCACTGCCCCGGCGTCGGGCAGTCCGTGTAGTTCGGCGGGGTACCCCAATACACGAACACGTGGCCGTCCACGACCGTGTCGTTGTTCGTGTCGAGGCCCAGCGCGAAGCGCGGCGAGCCGCCGCCGAAGCAGCCGGTGACCATGCTGTAATCGGCGCTCAGCGCCGTCACCGCGCTGAACGTCAGCGGCGCCGGCGGCACGTACTCGGCGCTGCCCCACGGCGGCGTGTTCGCGCCCAGAGACCGGAGCTGAAGCACGTACCCGTTGGCCGGCGGCCCCGCCACGATCGACGCATCATCCACCAGCGTCCAGCCGGACGTCAGAAGCTGGCCGACCGCCGCGCTGCACTGCCCCGGATCATTCGCCACGGTGATGTTCGCCGGGCACGTGATGACGGGGTCCTCGTCATCCGTCACCGTGATCGTCTGCGCGCAGGTGGCGGTGTTGCCGGCGCAGTCCGTCGCCGTCCAGGTGATCGTCGTGGTGCCGACCAGGTACGGCGCCGTCAGCGGCTGGGAGTCACTGCGCACGCCGATGAGCGACGCGATGCCGCAGTTGTCCGTCGCGACCGGCCCGAAGCTGAAGGTGCTCGCGTTCAGGACGATGTTGTCGACCAACATGACCTGGTCGTACATCCAGCTCCCGTCCAGCACGACCAGCACGTACTTCACCTCGCCCGTGCCGACCAGCGTTACCGCCTGCGCATGCGTCGCATAGAACGGTCCGCCGAACTGCGTCAGGTCGAACCGCGGCGTGCCGTCGGTGATCAGATTGCCGGTGTTGAACCACTGCCCCGGCGTCGGGCAGTCCGTGTAGTTCGGCGGGGTACCCCAATACACGAACACGTGGCCGTCCACGACCGTGTCGTTGTTCGTGTCGAGGCCCAGCGCGAAGCGCGGCGAGCCGCCGCCGAAGCAGCCGGTGACCATGCTGTAATCGGCGCTCAGCGCCGTCACCGCGTTGAACGTCAGCGGCGACGGCGGCACGTACTCCGCACTGCCCCACGGCGGCGTGTTCGCGCCCAGAGAGCTGAGCTGAAGCACGTAACCGTTGGCCGGCGGTCCCGCCACGATCGACGCATCGTCCACCAGCGTCCACCCGGACGTGAGTAGCTGGCCGACCGTCGCGCTGCACTGCCCCGGATCATTCGCCAGGGTGATGTTCGTCGGGCACGTGATCACCGGCGGCGTGCTGTCGATCGTGATCGGCGCCAGATTGACCTTCGTCGGGTAGATCGCGTTGTCAAACCGGTCGCTCAGCCGCGTCGGCGGCACCCCGTCGGGACTCTTGAACCGCACGGCGTTCTGGACGCCACAGCCCGGCGCGATCGCCGTGAACCGGAGCTGCGCCATCGGCCCGCTCTGCGCCCCAGTGCCGTTGTTCGGAATACCCACCGACAGGAAGATCACCGGCGGGTTGTGCTGCGTGAAGATCAGCACGGACCACGGCGCGACCCCCACCGGATTCCCGCTTCCCGGCGCGTACGACAGCTTCGTCGGGTCGTACTCGAGCCAGAACTGCCCGCCCACGATCTCCGTCGTCGCCCCCGACAGCTCGATCGTGACGACGACTTCCTCATTCACTTGGTAACACGCCTTGTCCGACGTGAGCTTCAACTCCTCCACGGCCCACGCCGGTGCGGCCGCCAGCACGACGGCCGCCAACCCCATCATCCGCGTTCTCATCCGTCAGCCTCCTGAGCGGTCGGTCACAACGCCCGGCGCCCACGCCGGGCGCTGCGCCGTCCCTGTTTGCAAGGGCCCCCACCAGTCACGGGGCCTGACTCTCTCGAACCGCGGGCCGGTCTACGCTCCGGCCCGCACCAGGCCGGGGAAACCCGGCCGACGGGCACGGGCCCGGCGGCGCACACGAGCGCGCCGCCGGGCCCACCCAACCTGCCGACGTCACGGCTGCTGGAGCCGTGCCACGAGCAGGTCGATGTCGTCGAACATGACGGCGCCGTCGCCGTTCAGATCGCCGTTCAGCCACCGGCCCTGCGGATAGACGGCCAGGTAAGCCGCCTCACCCTGAAGCGCCAGCACGAACGCATCGATGTCCTCGAAGTTGACGACCCCGTCCGCGTTCAGGTCGCCCGGCCGCGCCGGCCGCACCCCTTCCGCGAACGCCTCCATGTCGGCCGTGTCGAGCCAGCCGTCGCCGTTCAGGTCCGCCGGAATCAGCTCCGCCAGACCCTGCGCCTTGAGCTCTTCCACGCTGATCCGCGTCACCGGCCCACGCCCGCCGAGGTTCTTGGTGCCGCAGCCGGTGTCGTCGCTCAGCAGGAAGTTGGCCTGGATGAGGGCGAAGTCCGCGGTATCGACCAGATTGGTGGAGCCCGGCGACAGGTCCACCATGTTCGGGTGGCGTCCGGTCGTCGCGCAGGTCGTGTTGAGATCGAACGTCTGCCCGAACCGCACGACGTAAATGCCGAAGTCGATGACGTCGATCCACGGATCCTCGTTCAGGTTGCCCAGCACGAGGCGGTTATCCAGCGGCGCGTTGTCGTCCGTGAAGTCGGCCACGTACTGCGTGCCGACGATGCCGAACCCCTCGGCCGGGGTCTGCGCGGCCCACAGCGTGTGCAGCGCATCCCGCGCCCGCACGCAGTTGAACGGCGTCAGCGGCGAGCAGGAGATCGGCACCGTGACGATCACGTTGTCCGCCCGGCCGCCCGTGAAGGAGATCACCTGCGACACGGTTACGTTGCCCGGGTCGAACTCGAACGTGATGCATCGCGTGAACGGATACGACGAGCCCGCGTCGCGGAGCTCAATGTTGAGCTTGACCTCGTTCACAGGCAGCACCGTCACCGTGAAGCTGCACGGCGTCGCGGCGTTGCCGCACGCGTCCGTCGCGTTGTACGTCACCGTCGTGGTGCCGACCGAGAACGTGTGGCCCGGACTGTGCGTCGACGTGAAGCTCGCCACGGTGCAGTTGTCGCTCGCCGTCGGCGGCGTCCACGTAACCACGGCCGAGCACTGGCCCGCATCCGCGGGCACTATGACGTTCGCCGGGCAGCCGGTGATGACCGGCGCCGTCACGTCGTTGACGTCGGCCGTAGCAATCGCAGGCGTCGCCACGTTGCCGCCGCAATCCGTCGCCGTCACCGTCACCTGCACCGTGGCCGGGCAGCCCGTCAGCGCCGAAACCGGCACGCTGCCGGCGATTGCCACGGTCTGCGGGTCGACCTGGGTCTTGGTGACGGCCGGCGGGCCGAGCGTCGCGTTGCCGGTCGTCAGCACGACCGCGACGCCCACATCAGCGGCCAGGACCCCGCAGTTGTCGGTCACGGTGCCGCTGAACGTCACCGTCGCTGTGCATGCGCCGTCAACATTCGCACCGACCGCGCTGACCGACGCCGCCGGCGCGAGGGTGTCGATCGCGATGGTGCCGAGATCCTGCAAACCAGGGTAGATCTCTTCCGTGACCTCGCCGGCCAGCCGCGTCGGCGGCCCGCCCGGCAACGGGCTGGTGAACTTCACCAGCCCGGTCACCTGGCACACGCTGACCGCGGCGTTGACGGTGAACGTCAGCTTCACCATCGTGCCGGACGTCGCCCCCAGCGGCGCGACCAGATCGCCGACATGCACGAACTTCACGTTGGCCGGATACGTCCACGGACCGGGGTTGACGAACGTGAAGCCGTCCCACGGCGCCTGGCCGGCCGCGCCGACGAACGTCAGGTACGTCGGGTCGAACTCGATCCACCACTGCCCGCCGGTGACGTTTTCCGTGGCGCCGGACAAGACGAGGTCCACCATCACGGTGTCGCCCGGCCCGTAGCAGGTGTCGGCCGTCGTCAGAGTGCACAGCGCACCGACGGTCCAGGGGCAATAGTCCACGTGCTCGCTGGCCTTGTTGCCCAGGCCGCCGCCCGGGACGACGTTGACCATGTCATTGACCAGCGTCGGGCCGCAGTCGAAGCTCGACACCTCGTACGTGCCGGCCAGATTGAGCGGCCCCTCGCCCGAACCCCAGTTGTTGTATTCGGCCATCTGGATGGTGGGCCCGGTCGCGAAGAACCCGTGCGAAACGTTGTTGAGAATGTGGTTGCCGTTGGCCCTGAGGCTGACCGAGCCCGGGTTAACCTCCTCCGCCACGATGCCGTTGTACCAGTCCTTCACCGTCGCGCCGGTGATCGTGCCCGTGACCGTGGCGCCGTTGCTGTAGAAGTACAGTCCCGAGGTCGACGGGTGCCCGGCGCCCTGGAACACGCCGCCGCTGACCGCCACGGTCATGTCGCCGGGCCCCTTGTCCACGGGCGCCGCCTCGGCCTCCGCCACCGGTTGCGCGGCCGGTCGGCCGGCCGCCTTGTCGGCTGTGCTGTTGTCGGCAATCAGGCCGTACAGCCCCTTCGGATGCGTGAACGTCACGTTCGTGCCGGTCACCGTCGCGTTGGTATCCAGGATGTACACGCCGGCATTGGCGTCACCCAGCGTGCAGCCGGACACCGTGACCGTCCCCGCGTCGTACAGGAGCACGTCGGCCGCCGCCCAGGTGGCCGGGGTGTACACATGCCCGGACGAGGCGCAGTTCGTCACGCTTCCGCTGGCGCCGAAACCGATCTGCACGCCGTTCTGCGCGTTGATGCTGATGGCGCCGGCGCCGATGGTCGTGCAGCCGCTGACGTTCGCCGTCAGCCCGTCGCCGTTGAGCGCCAGGCCGTTTTTCTGGTAGTCAACCACGGTGGTGTTGGTCACGTTGACGGTGTACGTGCCGGAGTTCCCGTCGTAGGCGTAGATGCCGACGCCGTGCTGGTTGCCGCTCAGCGGCGTCTCACGCACGCCGGTCACGTAGCAGTCCTCGACCGCGCCGCCGGCCTTCCAGAATGCAACGCCCATGAAGCGGTAGTTGCCGTTGCCGCGGCCGTAGCCGTCCACGCGCAAATTCTCGATCTTCACGCCGGTGGCGTCGTGAACTCCGACCACCGGGTAGTTGTTGACGCTGGTCTCGAAGAACCACGGCAGCGTCACGGGCGAGCGGATGATCGTGTCCTCCGCCGGGTCGTTGCCGCTGCCGGCGCCGATCAGGTGCAGGGCACTCTTGCCGATGACGACCTGCTCCTCGTAGAGGCCGGGCAGAACGTTCACAGTGCTGCCGCTGACCAGATCCGCCGCTTCCTGGATTCGTCCGACGGTTCCGGCCTGCGGGCTGCCGTCATCCACCCAGAGTGTGCTGAAGTCGCCCTGGAAGCCGGGCGTCCCGGGCTGCGTGTCCGTGGCGATGTCGAGCCAGGGGGTGTAGTCGACGTAACTGCCTGCACGTGCTGACACAGCACTCGCGACATTCGAACCCCACCAGTTGCCCGAGGCGTCGAGGAGCACGGTGGACGCGTAATCACCCCACACGACAACGGTGCCACCGATCGAATTGTCATGCAACACGTACGAATGCGTCGAGCTCTGGGCCGACGCCACGCCGTAGAGCACCGCCCACCACACGTAGTTGCCGTAAATCGCGTTGTTTTCGACACGGTTCGGCAGCACCGTGTAGGTGCCGTCACCGCCGTGCCAGTTGTTCAGCCCGAGCCCACCCTCGGCGTGTGACGCGCCGGTCAAATGAACGTCGTTGCCCTTCACGAGGTGGTCGCCGTACGTCGCCACCGTGCCGTAGTAATTGAAGATGATGCCCTCTGCGAGGACATCAAACTGGTTGTTGATCACGTCCACGGCGCGGCAATTCTCGAACAGCACGCCGCCGTGCGAGGTGAACTGGTTGTCGTGAATCCGAATCGCACCGGTCGTGCCCCGCGCCAGCTGCGCGGCGCCGTAGACGTAGATGCCGAAATCCTGCCCGCCGTACAGATCCCACGGCGTGTTCACATGCTCGAAGCAGTTGTCATGCACGTCGAGCTCGAGCGATTGTGAATAGGTCGGGTTCCAGCCGGCGTAAATGAGCTGGTTCTGCTGCGTCTGGAACTTGATCCCCTGAATCTGCACCGTGATGTCGGCCGGCGTGACCGAGTCCCGTTGGATCGTCAAGGGGATCCCGGTCGCCGTCGCCGCCTGCCACAGCGTGTACTGGCAGCCCGCGCCGGTCAGCGTCAGGCTCTTCTTGCAGACGACACTCTCTGCGTAGGTCCCCGGCGCGATCAACACCGTGTCTCCCGGACTGGCCGCGTCGATCGCCGCCTGGATCGTGCAATAGTAGAGTCCCGTATTGACGTTCTTGACCGGCTTGGGGTCCACGCCGAACTCGATCCGGTCGCCGTCGTTCAGCAGATTCGTCTCCAGCCAGTCGATGTACGTCGTCGAGGTTTGGGTGCTGGAGCCGAGGCCGAACTGGATGTTCGTCACCTTCGCCCCAGCGCCGAAGATCACTTCACCCCACGTGTACGTGGTCAACCCGATTGTCACCGCCGGAAGACTCGTGCTGAAAATCTCGTTGAGCGACATCGGAGCCAAAGGCCCGGGGTCATTAAAGAAGCTGTTCCCCGCTTGTTTGTAGATTTTCCAGCAAACCGTGCCAGGACCAATGTTCACATCGTTCCACTGGTTGGGAGTGAGGGGATTCGGGTAGCCCGGCCAGGCGACCAAGACAATGTCCCACGTCTGTTCCCCCGACCGAATTGCCGTAAAGCCGTTTTGCGACTGCCCCGGGCCGGTCCCCCACAGCGTCGACTGGACGCCGATCTTCAGCGTCCCGGCCTCTGCGTTGCTCGTCGTGTAGTACCGCCACTTGGCCGTGAAGCCGGAGCGCCAGTCTCCGGATGCAAACCCCGCCAAGTTCACCGTGCTCAACGTGCACTTGCTGAAGCCGCCCCCGACGGACTGCTTGGTCAACTCCAGCGCCGGCGTCCCGCCCGGACCGTCGCACGGGAACTTGATCTGATCGGCGATGGCCGCGTCATCGGCCGCGGTCGGCGTCTGCCCCGGCTTACCGTAGTGGGTGTAGTTCACTCCGACCAGGTCCACTCCGTGGGCATTCCGCGTATCGTCGGATTTCCAGCCCTGATCCCCCAGCCCCGCCACAACGACCGTACCGGCGGTGGCCGCCGCCACACACCCCGCTACCGTCAGCAATACCACGGTCCATTTTCGCATCGTCGAGCCCTCAGCGTTTGAGCCTTCGTCCACAGCGTCAGTACACGACCGCGCGTCAGGTCGGTGCCGTTTGCCCTTGCTACCGATGGCGTACCGGAGACTCCCGCGCGCAGGGGCCGCTCTAACAGGCGCGCAAGCTCCCCGTCGGCTGCGGCGGCATGCAACGCCCGCCGCCGAGCGCTCGCCCGCTAGCGCCGCGCAACGTCCTCCGTCGCCGGCTACCCGGCTGCCTTGCCAATAAACCCGCGCATGGGGGTGGGCCTGGTCCTCTCACACCCCCAGAATCGCACAGCCCCGGACGCGCTCCCCGAGGTCACACGCCGCAGACCCCGGGTCGCATCCGACCTGTCCCCTTGCCCAGTCGCGACCCCCGGCATGCGCCGCGGGGCCGCAGAGCCGCATGCGATTCCCCAACTACCGAGAACCTCCTTCCTTCTCTCTCGGCGGTGTCGGCGACTCGCGTCGCCAATCCAAGATACAGCCCGCTCGGCGGACGCACGCTTCGGCGTCGCGGCCCCAGCGGCCGCTGCCCTCAGGTTTCCCCGTCGTCCGCATCAGTTGCACACGGTACCCAGAAGCGCGACGAACGGATCGATGTCGTCGAACGTAACGGTCTTATCCGCGTCGCAGTCGCCGTTGTACCAGTTGCAGTCAGGGAACACGGCCTCGTAGGCTGCCTTGCCGGACAATGCGAGCACGAACGGGTCGATGTCGTCGAAATCCACCTGGCCGTCGCAGTTCATGTCTCCCCGGCAGATCGGACGGATGAGAATGTTGGCCGATCCGAGCGTCCCCGTGACGATGGTACCCGCCTCGGTCGATCCGAGCACCCGCGTGAACAGCGTCGGGTTGCCGCCCGATACGGCGATGGCGACCGGCGTGCCCTCGATTACCGCCAGCGCGCGGAAATGGAACGTCGTAAACAACGAGCCCGCGTCGGTTATCGTGAGCGGCAGGCCGAGCTGCGCCCAGGCTCGGTAGTAACCATCGCCATCGGCGGGCGGCAGCGTCGGGCCGTTCAATCCGTATGGGTCGTTCAAGGGCAGCGTGGAAGACAGCAATGGAACACCCCCCGTATTGTCGATTCCCAAGAACTGGAGCTTCGTTGGGTCCCATGTGAACACCACATCCGCCGCCCGGAACAACTGTGTTTCCGCAGGGTTCGTGAAGAGATACAGCCCGAGCGCAAACTCGACGTCCGGCGCCGTACGCTCGACGGCCGGGCGATACTCGATGTTGATCACGGGATGCGCAGCCACGGCCGCGTGAACCAAGAATATCGCGAGACCAATCCCGATGAAACAGTTTCTAAGCCCACTCACTGGTGTCCCCTCTCATGAACAACAAACAGGCGCCTCCTGCGACGCGCGATGATGCCCGCCGCCCATTGCGGAAGGCGTTGTCGACAGCCTACCCCTTCGCAATCTTGGCACAATCGGGGTTTTACGGTAGACCGAAGGTGCTCGCTGGCGACCGCCCCGCCCAACCAACTCCGCACGCCGCCCACTGGTAAATCCAAGCATCGATGTGACCGATGTTTGCGCACCCGCGTGCGCGACTGGGGATGACAAGAAATCTTCAATACCCTACCAGGCAGTGTCCCCTGAACAGTCCACAGGGAGCAGGGCAACTGCCGGCAACCGCTTGCGACGCGCAGCCTCGCTACGGCCGTCACGCGACAGCAGCACCGTGTACGCCAACGCTTGAGGCGGTCGGCCCCACCAGAACTCACCCAGATAGAAAAAATTGCGGGCCGCCGACCGTTGCCAACTTCGCGAGTGGCCCACATGGAACAGGGACCGAAAGGAGACGCGGCCGGACGAGTCCGCCCACGACGAACATGCGATGACTGACTGCGGGGCGGCGCGGCCCTCCCGGCGAGGGCGATGTAACGTCGACCTCGAGACCGGCCCGGCGGCCGAGCAGCATGCTCTCACGGCGCGCCGACGCGACCGCCGCGACACCCCCGCGGCGAGCCACGACGATATTTGCTCCGGTCCGGGCGTGTCGCGCTCGCTGCGGCCGCGAACGACACCGCGTCCACGGCCGTCGCCGCGACTTCCCCGACCGGACGGCCGTCCTTTGTAACGGGCTGCGCCGCACACCGCGGGCGGCGAGCCGTTCCAGATCGGTCTTTGCAGAAGGTCCGGAGCCGTCCCGCGTGAGCGGGGCCGCCAACAGGACCGTCCGCCCCCGGAAGTTGCCAATGTCCCCGATAACGAGTTGTCGCTAGGCACCGCGACCAACCGCTGGTACCATGACCCGCCAGCCCCCGACGCCGGCGTCGGGGGCGCGTCCGGGGACCCGAGTCGGGGGCAGCGTTTGCCGCTGCGGGCGGCGACGGTGGTCGTGGAGCAGCGGCGCGTGCGTGACTGCGAGGAAGTGTTGACGCTCCCGGGGGTTGCGACGACGCTGCGCCGCGTGCCCTGCCCGCGGCCGCGCCAGATCCTCGTGTTCTTTCACGGCTTGCTCGGCGACGCACGTCAGTGGGAGCTGTTCGACTGCCATACGCCGCCGGCCGCGTGGGCCGATTGCCTCTATCTCGACTTCCATTTCGAAGTGCCCCGCGCGCGACCGTTGACGTTCGCCGACATGGTGCACGACACGACGGTGCTGCTGCGTGCTGCGGGCCGCAGATTCCGGCCGCTCGCCGCGGCCTGGGAACCGTTCACCGCGACGCCGAACGGTCCGCGCCCGCCGCCCGTGACGTTCGCGGGCAGCTCGTTCGGCGGCCATCTGGCGTTGTACCTTGCATCCCGCGGGCCGCTGCGGCCGGACCACCTGGCTCTCTTCGCCGCCGGGGGTATTCCGGAGGCGGCCCGCCAGCGGGGGCTGCTGAAGAGCTACCGCACGGTCGACAAAATCTTCGACGTCAGTTTCGAGCGGATCTTCAGCGAGCCGGGCGTGGCGGAGCACCCGGAGATCCGCGACCTGTTGCGAACGTACAAGGAGCGTATCGCGCCGCACCGGCGCGTCTTCATGCGCAACCTGCTGGACTTGTCCCGCAGCATGATGAGCGCCAGCCTCTCGCACGACGAGTTGCGGCGGCTGGACACGCGGACGCTGCTCGTCTGGGGCCGGCGCGACATCGTGACGCCACCGGAGGTCGGCCGCGTGTTCGCGGAGCTCCTGCCGAACGCACACACGGTGTGGGTCGACGCCGGGCACGCTGCGCACATCGAACGAGCGGACGTGGGCAGCCGGGCGTTGCGCGCGTTCTGCCTGTACGAAGACGAGTTCGCCCACAGCGTCGGCGGCGCGCCGAACACGGCACTGGCCGGTTAGACGCGGCCCCGCGCGCCCGATCGCATCGCCCGCCCACACCCGTCCCGGACATGCGCGCTTCACATCCTGGACGTCGGCACCCGTCCGTTCCCCGGATAGCTCGACCGCGGCGGCAGGACGCTGTCTGCTCACTAAGGGGCACGCGGCGACCGCCGGTCTCAGAGGCGAGATAAACGCGCCGCGCGCCCCGGCAATCCCCCGGACGCGCTGACCACGACCGCGCCGGCCGGCGGCTCCCGCGGCTGATCCAAACCTCGGATCCCGCTCGGCGGCCGGATGAACGGGTTCGACGGCCACCACGAAGGTGCATCGCGCCAGCGCCCGGCCCAACGGTCGCGACGCGGCTCAAAGCCACCGGCGGGACTCGAACCCGCAACCTGCGGTTTACAAAACCGAGAGCGCCGCGCCGAAGTGTTGCCGCAGCAAGGGGTTACAATCGCACCGCCGCTCGCTTGTACCGAATCTTGCATCGCCGACGCGGAAAGCGGGCGCGCCGGGGCGGCCGACGGGGGCCGGCCGACGGGGGCGGGCGAAGCAACCGCCGACCTGGCCGCCCTGCTGGCCGGCTGGTCGAAGCTCGCCCCCGAGCTGCGGCGGGCGGCGCTCGAGGCCGTGGAACGGCTGGTCGCCGAGCGGGGCGGCGCGCCGACCGGCGACCGCGACCGACGGAGCGCCGCCGAGCCGTAGCAATGGCAGCTCACCGGATGCCCCTAAAACGCGTTCAGAGGCCCGCCATTCAACGCGGCGGGTCGGGGTGCTACCCCGGGTCGGCTCTAGGTTCTTTTGCCGGGGGGGTAGCTCTGCGGGCCAAGGCGGCTCGCGATATTTATATCCGTTTTCGGCATTTGTTGTCGGCCACTGTTGTGGGGCGGTAAACTTGACGTGCACGGGCTAGGCCGACGGGCCGAAAAGCGGACTCCCGACCGCCTGCCCGTGCTGCGACATTCGGGACCGCATCGGGAGCGGGCATGTCTGCGAAACGCAAAGCTGACGGCGATGCGATTCGGGCGCGCTTCGATGAGCCGTACATCGCCCCGGAGTGCGCCGCGGAGCTGAACGCGGCGCTGGACGCCTGCTTCAACGCGCTGACCG
>Ga0209101_1002619_pt1 | contig 11672 bp, 8 predicted proteins | sample ConPoolayeCmetaG_FD_185481 | JGI IMG/M metagenome (GOLD analysis project Ga0209101, IMG submission 185481) | Hot spring microbial mat communities from California, USA to study Microbial Dark Matter (Phase II) - Cone Pool mat layer C metaG... ... | reverse complement strand
GGACATTATCGGGTCGGAATGTTCACCCGATGGGGAACTAGACTGTGACGGTGCCATAGTCGTCAAGTGTGAGCACGGCCTCTGGAAGAACAAAGAAAACTGCGCAGAAGACGATAGGGTGTGTGCGGTGATCGGCGGCGTCGCCCAGTGTGTTACTCTTGCTCCCGATAACGACACCGGCGTTGATGTTGACCAAGATCGAGAGCAAGACGCCGACACTCCTAGTGATACCATTCCGGATACCGACACCACTCCCACCGCCTTTTGCGGCGACGACATCATTGACCCAGGGGAAGAGTGCGACGGAGGGATGCAGAAATGTTCAGAACTTGGTTTCGTGAGTAGTGCATTGGCTCCCTGCAAAGAGGATTGTTCCGGGTGGGACACGAGTGTCTGTGAAAATGATACCGACAACGATGTGGTGCCCGATAGCGAAACTGACCTCCTCCCCGATGCCGACAGCGAGACGGGAAAAACCTGTAATGAAATCTTTCAATGCATAAGTAACTGCGACACCGATGATCAACCCTGTTCTCAAGCCTGCTACGATGAAGGTTCTGCCGCTGGAAAGGCGACATTTGATGTGCTGATGCAGTGTTTCCAAAGCCAGTGTGGGCACCTATCTGACCCAGATCAATTCAACGAATGTGTCATTACTCAATGCAGCAACGAAGTGATGGAGTGCTTCTCCTCGTAGGAATGCCATCGAACGCCTATCTAAACTCTTTCCATTTCCCTCCCCCACTTTGCCAACCTGCCAGATTTCCATAAATTCAGCCACCGCGCTTGACAAATTCATGCAGATTCGGGAAGCGCCATCACAATCGGCGCAGGAGCCTGTCGTTCCCGGCATCGTCAGCGTGATGCCCCGACACATTACAACTCACCCCTAGCCTGCGAGTACAGACAACTCACCCCTGGCCCCTCTCTTGCGAAGAGAGGGGGAAGGCGGTGAGTTCTGCAGAGGGACAGCGGGTGTCCCTGTGGAGGGGTATACTTTTAAGAAAGCGATGCGGGGGAATGTGAAGAAAGTTGCCAAACAGTAAGAGAAATCGTTGATCTGGAGCAGCGAAAGCATACGATTAAATGCATGGCAGAAGAGAAGGCTATCTATTTTATTGCCAGGTGAGAAAAATATGAAAAAGACACATGCCTCCATACCTAAGCCGAGGCTCAAAAAACTCGAGACAGAAGAAAGAAAGCCGTGCGAAAGGAACAATCTGATTGTGAATGATCGACACGCCCACAATCTCTACGACCTTCGTGACACCAAACCCGACATGGTCATGGAGGCTCTTGTCGAATACATTGCCAAAAAAGAAACGCACGTTGTTCCTGTTTTTAAAACTGATGATTTTGCGCTCTACCACCAAGACGCTCTCGAAGTAATGGCGCATTTTCCCGAAAACTATGTGGACATGATTTTTGCCGATCCTCCGTATATGCTTTCCAACAATGGTTTTACCTGTCAAAATGGAAGGATGGTCAGTGTCAACAAAGGTCACTGGGATAAGTCGAAGGGGTTCGAAGAAGATCTGCGTTTCCACGAAGCGTGGATTTCTGCTTGCCGTCGTATCCTCAAGCCAGAAGGAACAATCTGGATTAGTGGTACCTACCATAGTATCTACCAGTGCGGTTTTCTTCTCCAAAATCTAGGATTCCATATACTCAATGATATTGCGTGGTTTAAGCCAAACGCCGCACCGAACCTCAGTTGTCGCTTTTTCACCGCATCACATGAAACCATCATTTGGGCTCGTAAGGACAAAAAGGCACGGCATTACTTTAACTACGAAGCAATGAAGAACGGTTACTTCAATGGAGATTTTCTCAAAAAAGAAGGGGCTCAGATGCGTTCTGTCTGGGCAATAGCAACGCCGAAGGCAGAAGAAAAGGAGTTTGGGAAACACCCCACTCAAAAGCCAATAGCCCTGCTCTATCGCATTGTTCTTGCCTCTACCAAGCCGGGCGACATAATCCTCGATCCCTTCAACGGAAGTGGAACAACGGGGATCGCAACTATTATGGCAGGAGCAGGTAGAAAATATATCGGGTGCGAAACAGATGTGAAGTTCATTCAGACGACAATACAACGGTACAACAAGGTTAAGATGCAACCAAGTCAAAACAGGGGTCACAGCATTTTTATTAAAGTTTAGCAGTAAAGCCCCTTTGGGGTCACATCTAATTTTTGCCATATTTCTTTCTACTCCGCTTTGCCAACCTGCCAGATTCCCATAAATTCAGCCACCGTACGTGACAAATTCATGCAGATTCGGGAAGCGTCACCCTAATCGGCGCAGAACCTGTCGTTTCCCGCATCGTCAGCGTGACGCCCCGATAAGTTGCAAAACACTCTCTCTGCGGTATAGTCGGATGCGTGGTGTTTCCAACGATACACTCGCGGGGAGGATTCCATGACGCTCGATCGGCTCTACGATCTGCTCCTTGTCGCGCAGTTTGTCTCGGCAGCAGGTGTCTTTGTCGCGCTCTATTTCATCACCGCTCCCTACGGCCGCCATGTCCATATCGGCTGGGGGCCGCTCATGCCGGCGCGCCTCGGCTGGGTGGTCATGGAACTGCCGGCGGTGGTGGTCATCGCTCTCTTGTGGGCGACGGGCACTCCGAAACTCGTGGGAACCATTTTCCTCTGCATCTGGGAACTCCACTACCTCCAGCGCACCTTCATCTTCCCCCTTCTCATGCGGGGTGGCCGCGGTATCCCGGTGCTCATCGTCCTCTTCTCGGTGATGTTCAATGTCATGAATGGCTTCATCAACGGGTGGTACTTGTACCACCGCGCTCTCTACGAAGATTCCTGGCTTTCCGATCCCCGCTTCGTTGTCGGGCTTCTCATCTTCATCGCCGGTTTTGTCATCAACCTTCACAGCGATCATGTCCTCCGAACCCTCCGGAAACCGGGGGAGACAGACTATAGAATTCCGATGCGCGGTTTCCACCTGTTCGTCGCAAGTCCCAACTACCTCGGCGAACTCCTCGAGTGGAGCGGCTGGGCACTCCTCACCTGGTCACTGCCCGGACTCGCCTTCGCCCTCTTTACGGCGGCGAACCTCGTCCCGCGCGCCCACGCCCATTGGCAGTGGTACCGGCGCACCTTCCCCGACTACCCGCCCGAACGGCGGCGTATCATCCCCTTCATCTACTGAAGCGCTATGCGGCGGACGGCGCTCATCCTCTTTCTTGTCTCGTTCGCGGCACGGCTCGCCACGCTCCCCTTCATGGAAATCCCCTACGACGAGGCAGCCTACGCGTGGACGGCACAGAATCTCGCAACGCACGGCGGCTGGCTCAACCTCTATGGAAGCGATGATCTCTTCTTCTTCCCGCCGCTCTTCAACTACCTCGCTGCTCTCGTCATCAAACTCGGCGTGGACCGGCTCTATGCGGTGCGCCTCGTCACGATACTCTTTTCCTCCGCCATCCCGCCGCTCATCTGTCTCCTTTCGGTGCGATCGGGGCTCTCAGCGCGGGCGGGGATCATTGCGGCGGCGCTCTGGCTCATCCTGCCGTGGGGCTGGCACCTCTCGGTCGCCGGGATGGTCGAGACGCCATGGATTGCCTGCCTGCTTGCCGCACTCTTCTGCGCCCAGCGCGGACGCCAGGTGGGGCAGGTGCGCGATGCGGTGCTCGCGGCGATTCTCTTCCTCGCCGCGCTCTGGATCAAAGAAACAGTGCTGGGCACCGTGCCGCTTTTCCTCTGGGCATTCTGGAAACAAAAACGGCTCCTCGCGTGGTGGAGTATCGTTGCTTTTGCCGGTTTTGCCCCGCTTGCGGCGCAGTCGTTTCTGCCGCACGAGTACGACCTGTTCTACGAGATAACGACCCCCATCATTCTCTGGAATAACTTTTCGTTCGATCCGCTCATCGCCAACTGGGGCATCATGCACGGCACAGCACTTGCCCCGTGGCAGGGGTGGGGGCAGGCGTTTACCGTGTTCACGCTCATCGTGCTCGTCCTTTCGATCGCGGCGGTACCGCGTGCGGCGTGGCGTGAACACTTTATCCTGCCAGCGGCGGCGGGGTTCCTTCTCATCTATGTTCCTTTCTTTATGCTCTTTCCGAAGAAGTTCCCCTACTACCTCCTGCCGGTATACCTCTTTGCGCTCTTCTTCGTAGGGCGCTACCTCGCCGAGCGGCTCCGCTTCGCAGTGCTCTATGGGGCGATTCTTCTCCTTTTCGCCGTACCGGCCATCGCGCGGCTCGCCGACCGTTCCGACGAGGAAGACTACCGTACTGCCTTCTCGATGGTGCTCCGCGAGAATCCGGCTGGACGAATCGGGCTGACCCTGCCGCGCAAGGCGGAGTATGTCGCCGAACGGGCAGGCGTGCCCATCGCCCTCGACCCTACCGATTGGCTCCACTGCCGCGGGAAGGCAACCGAATGCCTCTACCGGAATGACTATATCATGAGTGACTCGATGTTTCTTCTCATGCTCTTCTGCCGCCAGTGGCCTATGAGCCCCGAAACCTGCGACATGAACGCCTACACGGCCGCGAAAGAGCGCCTTGTGCCGCTCTTCAAGGGGAGAGACTTCACTCTCTACCGGGTGAACCGCCCCGAAGCGCCGACCACCCCCTGACCACGGTCTCCTGACAGGACGCCCGTATCAGCACGGCGATAGGAGATGGGAAAGAAGCGTCGCTGTTTCGGCACGGTGCGCTGCAAGCACCTCTTCGTAGCAGCGGCGGATATCGCCCTGTCCCGTGTCGGTTGCACGACGGAGACTCATGAAGGGGATATGGCGGCGGCGGCAGACATGGCACAAAAAGATCGTTTCCATCGTGTAGAGGAGCGGGAGCGGGCTCTCAGATGCCCAGGGGATCTCCTCGCCACGGTAGAGGCGGTTCTCGGAAAGAACAGCCGCTACCGGAAGATGCGGCACGGCGGGAACGGTCTCATGGCATACGCCGGCACGATCAACGATCTGGGTAACAGTGTAGCAGCGGCCTATCTCGGCCCTGTGTACCGCCGCAGCCCCGCCATACTCGACCACCTCTGTCACCGGGGAGCGAGAGTCGAGTGCGCGGGCAAGCCGCTCGGAAGCCCCCTCCCCCACCCCCGTGAGGAGGAGCAACATACCAGCGTAGGGCACCGGCTCTCCCAGGGTCAGCGACACGGGAAAGGGATTCTCGGGAGGGGTCGCGAAGGTGACGAGAATCACAGAGGCACCTCGGTGAGCGCCGTGTAGCGCGGACCGTGCGGCGTAAGGTCGGAGTTGAAGAGAACGATTCTCTCAGGGACAACGGTGAGTTCCCGCGTGAGAGCGGGAAGCGGAGTACCGATGAGCCGTCTCGGTTCTGCCTTGATACGGGCAATGGTGAGGTGGGCGGTAAAGCGCTCCGGTGCAAAGTGACAGCGGGCAGTGACGCGTTCATGGAGCGCTCGGAGGTATTCTTCACCCTTCACGAGCGGGAGAAAGAGGGGAATGCTCGCTCGAGGACGCATGAAGCAGGCACTCTGGCGGCCAATAATGATCTCTTCACGCCATGTCTCCATGCCGCTAAGAAGTGAGCCGATCCGTTCTGCCTCGGCGGGTGACGCTTCACCGATAAAGCGCAGGGTAAAGTGGAGATTCTCCTCCTCGACCGCCTTGTAGTGAAAACGCATGCCAGCAAGTGCTCGGTGTGCCTCCCCATAGATTGCCTGCTTCACCGCAGCAGGTAAGTCGAGTGCAATAAAGAGACGCATCTCTCCTACCCTCCAGAGGAAGATACGAGTTTCGCTTTGTAGCGGGAACGGAGCGAGAGTAAAAAGGATGATGCCGGCTCCCGCAGGTAATCGCGATAGGTCCACGGAAGCGGCTGGATCTCACCATTTTTCGTGAAGAGGAGCGTCACCTCCGCCCAGACACCGGTTCCCAGGTAGATGCGGTGGCTGTAGTTCTTTCCCGTCGAGAGAACAAAGTTCTCCATGGTGAGAAGCCCGGGATCGAGATTGACCCGCCGCTTGCCATCAACTGAGAAGCGTTCTTCTAGTGCAACGGCAGTGCGCTTCACCGCTGCAATCTCCTCGCGTGGCAAGAGACGCTGGAACGAGGCGATACACTTCATAACGGGATGTCCCATCTCCGCATCGTAGTGGGAGGAGATTGCCGAAAAGTCATAGGGGTCACTCACCGCATCCACCGGGCCATAGCGATCGGTGAGGAGCGTAAGCGCCTCCGAGAAGAAGGAACGGTCATGATAGGCAATCGAACAGGTGAGATTCGCAGGAACCGGCGTTTTGAGAAGACTCATCTTACGGCTGGTACTCGAAGGCGCCGATATCAGCCTCGATACCCATTCCATCGCCCTTCCCGGGAATGTTGCGCCGCTGGTTACCGAGAAAATCATAAAGTGGAACGGACGAACTATCGGAAGAGGTGTCAATGCAGGGGGAGGTCGATTTCAATAGGTACTTCAGTACCCCCTCGCCGCTGCCGATGAAAATAGGATCGTTCGTGATATTGCCACGCTGGCCCGCGACAAAACCAGTGGGATTGTTGATGCGTTTGGCGGTATCGCCGATCGGATCGGCAGCGCCGCCGATGGCGCAGTTGTCTATCGTTCCGGTTGTTTCCGGTCCTCCCGATCCATCGTCGTTCATGAAGAGTTGAGAGGCACTCGCGGCGGTGTTGAAAAAGAGAATGGTGTCCTTCATGACGAGGGTTCCTTGCCACATCGCGATGCCTCCTCCTTTGGCGGAAGTACCGCTGGCGCTGTTTTCCGCTATCGTGCTGTTGTAGATATTGAGGGTAAGCGCAGGGTGGTTAATGAAGAGCGCGCCGCCGTGTCCTGCGGCGCTGTTACCGGCGATAACGACGTTTCGAAGTGTAACCGTCGCAGAGCGGGTGTCTCCATCGATGCCGATGGCACCGCCGGTGCTTGCGGAAGCCGTGTTCTCGGTAAAGGCACAGCGATCGAAGAGGATATCACCCGGATTGTACGCCGCAAAGGCTGCGGCGCTCTGTGCACTGCTGGTGGTAAAAAGAACATCAGAGAAGGAGGCTCGCGCCCCGTCCGTCACATAGACTGCGGCGCCGAACGAGGTGGCGCTGTTTCCTACGAACGCGGAGTGGAGCACGTGTATGTCGGCATTGGATTTCTGGGCAAAGAGCCCAGCACCACCGCCAATGTTCCCTCCATTGTCTTCGATGCGGCAGTTGGTAAGGATCAGACTTTGCGGATTATAGGATGCGTCAACATACACCGCACTTCCACTGCCCCCATTGATGACCCGAAAACCGCCGATAACCGAATTGGTTCCGCCCCCCGTAAGCCTGAATGCAGAGGCCGCCCCATTCTCGAGGTCAATAACCGTTTCGTCCGGTCCCGCAATACCGTAAAGGAGAATGTCCTTTCCGTTGGGAGAGACATCGGTATTTGCTGTTCCCGTATAGATACCGGGATACACAACGATGATGTCTCCATTCTGGAAATTGAAGAAGGCGGCACCGATGGTGGTGTAGGTCTTCCCCGCTCCTACCTCGAGGAGGTTCCCGGAATAGACTGCGAACGAGGCATTCAAGCGCACCGTGTGACCGGCAGTATCGGTGATAGTAATGGGGAGCACATAAATGCCGTCTGAGAGAGAAGAGAGCGGTATATCCGTCCAATAGTAGAAGTGGTGGGAGTCGGATTCGCAGGAGAGGGAGGGCAAGTCTTGACGAGGCAATGCCCCTATGTCGCTCAGGTCCCACACTCCCTCGACAATATCGTATACAGGAGGAGAGCTGCATATGCTATTGTCGTCGCTGACATGTATGATTACTCTCGTCGTCCCATCGGATTTTTTGACGGGATTCTTGGTGAACTCGACCCACACGGTAGGCGGTGTGTTGATTGCATTCCCTACAATAGGAATTTCCTTACTTACGTAAGGATTACCGGAGGCAACCCATTGAATTTGAAGGCGATCCCCTGAAGAGCAGGATGATTCCTCTGTCGGGGCATAACGGAGGAGCACCTCATGAGATGTCCCTGGAGCCAGGATCACTCTATTACTCGGCGTTACTGTTCCTGAGACAATGGTGACCTTCCCTCCACAGTCCATCGGGAGATAGATCTGGTTGAGTACGAGGTCAACCAATTCCGCCGTGTTGGTAATGGTAACGGTTATGTCCTTGGTGCTATTGTAGCCGATGGTACCAAAATCTATCTTGTCATTCGGTTCGAATTGTATGGCAAGGTCGGTCGAGAACTCGATCGAGGCTGTGCTCCCCACTCCTACCCATGCTAGCGTCGGTTGAACAGAGATCGAGTGAGTGCCCGAATACCATGGCACCGAGACAACGATTGATTCCTCTTCCCCGACATTTTGTGTGGCAATGTGATCGGAGCATAAAACATAGCTATCCAGACATACCCGATAGGAGTCGTAGCAGATAGTATGTGGACCGGGGGCGGTCCAGGCAGCTCTTACCGTATCTACGGTACCGGTGTACTCGACACGCAGGTCGGTAATAGAATCCGGCGGCTCAATGGTGCAATTTGCCGAACAGCCATCGCCGTTCGTCGTGTTGCCGTCATCGCACTCCTCGCCGCTTTCGACCACACCATTACCACAGACCGGAGAGGTAATATCGACATCTGTGCCATCTGGATAATCGGCGTCACTATCATCACCATCGATAAGGGTTTCATCGGTGTCAACGACATCAGGAATCGGTTCGTCGGTATCAACGATATCAGGAATCGGCTCGCCGGTGTCAGAGAGAAGTTCATCAGTATCGGCAATGGGTGTGTCGGTCATGTTATCGACATCGATACTCACGGGCACACACCACCCGTCCACGCAGACAAGCCCCGCATCACAAAGGCCATTCTCGAAACAGGGTTCACCAGCGCCCCCCATCTTTTTCAACTCGAAGTCTGAGCAGGCTCCGGTAATGGCTACAATCGCCGCCCATACGAAAAAAGCCGTCCGTTTCATCTTACCACCTCCATGACGCACTCACTGATATACCACCCGGCAGCGGGGTCACGGCCACCTGGTGACTCTTCTGCTCCTTCCCTGTATGCGGCGAAAGGGCATCGAGCACAAGGAGCGTCACCCCCGCCGCAACGCCGGCGCCGCCGACGGCATATCCAGCAATGGCAACACTCTTCCACAGGGTAAAATCATCTTTTGCTGCTGCACTCCCACTCCTTTCATAGTCCGACTTCGCCTCGACCATCTGCCAGTGACCAACACCGCCGAGCACCGCAACCAGCGCACCGGCGCCAAGCGATGACCAGCCCCCAATGGCGAGCGGGCTCAGGGGACGCGCAGGAGCAGATGCCGCGGCCGGCTTTTTCTCTTCTTTCGTTTCTTTCGCTGGCGCTTCCGCCGGGGGCACCACGGCGGCCTCCGGTATGCCGCCCAGCGCAGCGGCGGGGGCAGGCGCCGGTGCCTGTGACTCTACCGGCTTAGTCGATGCTGGTTGTCCCTGTGCCTTCTGTTGGGGCATCTCCAGCGGAGATGGTTTTCCTTTTACCTCCTTTGGCCCCTGTAAAGCCCGTACCAGCTTTTGCACCAACACCTCGCATGCCCGCACCAAGTCATCCTCGTTCTTCGCCACCTCTTTCTCGGCAATGATGATGTTCGCCTTCTCCACACTCACCAACTTCATAGTGACAACGAGGCTTTGTCCTAACTTGCCAACATTGCCAATGATTACCTGCTTGAGGTTGAGTATACGCCCTACTTCGGCCGCCGTCTCGCTCTCGGTGACCCCCGTCTTCTGGAGCCCTTGCTCGTTGAGTATCTTCTTGACCTGCATCCGCTCGATAACCTCGAAAACAGAGGTGTTGACCAGCTCGGTGCTCAACATGTCGGTCACCGACGCCGCAATACCCTCCGGTACATTCGACGGCGCAAAGTCGAGCACTGCAATACGTTGTTTTTCCTCGCTCTGAGCAAGAAGAGAGGCTGCTCCAAGGAGTACTGCCGTTCCAATCGCCGCCAGTATCCATCTCTTCCCTGCTGCGTGCATAGTATCCTCCTGCAGTAGCAATGAGTCACAGGTAACAAGTCCAAGCGTATCATGCGTCTCGGAAAAATCAAAAAAAACGGTTGACTTCTCTGCCCCATCATTGACAAAGAGGCGCTGAAATGGTACGGTCAACAGTGCTGGTGCGAGACACTATAGTAACCACATGACGATACCTGAAACATCTTCTCGTGAGCTGGAACTCAAAGAAAAGAAAGATCCTTTCCTGGGACAAACCATCAACGAGCGGTACCTCATCACTGGACTCATTGGCTCTGGTGGAATGGGGAATGTTTATCTTGCCGAACATGTCATTCTCAAAAAAAAGGTGGCGGTTAAGATCCTACACTTCGAACTGTCGAAGAATAAGGATACCCTTGAACGATTCAGACGGGAAGCGATAGCGGCAAGCAACATCGGCCAGACCAATATCGTGGATGTTACCGACTTCGGATACACCGAGCAGGGGAACGCCTATTTTGTCATGGAGTATGTGGAAGGCGAATCGCTTGCTGACATTATCAAGAAACGGGCGCCTCTGCCTCTCCACCATGTGGTTGCGATCACCGCGCAGGTTGCGCTTGCGCTCTACAGCGCCCATGGCAAGGGGATTGTCCACCGGGATATGAAGCCGGAAAACATTCTCATCACGGCAAAGGATGAGATTTCGCCATTCGTCAAGATCGTTGATTTTGGCATCTCGAAGATCATCGGGACAGGTGTAACGACGCGCAAAGAGAGGACGCTTACCAAAGCAGGTGCGATCTTTGGTACGCCGGAGTACATGTCTCCGGAGCAAGCGGGCGGACAACAGGTTGACCCGCGGACCGATATCTATTCGCTCGGCGTTATGATGTATGAAATGCTGACCGGTGTCTTGCCGTTTACCGATCAGAACTATATGAAGGTTCTCCACAAGCATCAGTATGAAATACCTGATCTGCCTTCTTCCAAAGAACCGAGTGTTCCGCCCGAGATGGATGCCATTGTAATGCGGTGTCTCGAAAAAAGTGCGGCAAACCGTTACCAGACCATGCTCGATCTCGTCGGCGATCTTAAGAAAGTGTATGCCAAATATGGACTCGAGAAAAAACTCAACCTCTCTTTCTTCCTTAATTCCACAATAGTGTCGCGCTCCACTGGGGAGGAAAAAAGCGCTTCTTCGCATGAACCTCCGCCCTCGGAGCGTGACATGCTCCTCATGCTCAATCAGGGAACGATGGCATCCCCGCGCCGTGGATGGACCGACACCATTGCCTCCCCGCGCCGCAAGGCAGTGCTTGTAACCGTTGCTGTTACGGTATTGTTCCTCTCACTTGCTGTTATTCTCGGGTATCGCATGGTGACGCAAAAAGAAAAAGTTCTTGTTGCGGAACGGACGATGCCTGTTTCTCCTAAGGAGAGAGTGGAACAGGAAAAAAAAGCAGGCGAGGACGGGGAAAAGAAAATCCCTTCTCAAACAAAGCCAGGTGCTCGGCAGAGCCAGCGAATGCCGCAGGTGAAAGCAGGGAGCGTTGTTTCTTCTTCCCATCGAACGATCAACCTTACGGTCAACTCGAACGTGGAAGGAGTCACCGTGATTGACAATGAGAATGGCAAGGTGATCTGTGTCACCCCCTGTCGAACGAAACTGCCGCGGGACACTAAAAAGATCATGGTGCTCGGTTTTAGGAAGGATGACTTCGACATTCGTCCGATGGC
>Ga0209101_1002617_pt1 | contig 11682 bp, 9 predicted proteins | sample ConPoolayeCmetaG_FD_185481 | JGI IMG/M metagenome (GOLD analysis project Ga0209101, IMG submission 185481) | Hot spring microbial mat communities from California, USA to study Microbial Dark Matter (Phase II) - Cone Pool mat layer C metaG... ... | reverse complement strand
GACCACTCCTTCGTCTCCAGAAGATTCTGTTTTCGTCTCAGATGGATAGGGCGAACGGCTCAATACGGCCTGCCCGATATTAAGCTGTATCCGACGCCGACAGCAAGACATAGCCGGTGGCGTCGGCGGTGTAATCGCCGCGCCGCAGCACCGCCGACAAACGGTAACGGTCGCCCTTGATCCAAAGGTCTGACAGCTCAATTGGCGTGTCATCGCGCAGGTAAGCGATCTGCTCCATGTACATAATCGGGCTGCACGCCTCAATATCCAACAGTTGCGCCACTGTCTGGTCGGCGATGCGGGCTTCGAAAGAGCGGCGGCCCCAGCTAATCTCCAGGCCGAATCGCCCTTCAAGCACTTCGAATAGACGGTATCGGGTAAAATCGGTCGTCTCAATGCCGGCGCAACGTTTGTGGACGACGTAATTATGCAACAGCACGACGGGTTGCCCACCGATGGACCGGATGCGTTTGAGGAAAAAGACCTGCTCGCCCGGCTCGATGGAAAGCAGAGAGGCCACCCGCCGATCAGGCTGGATCAGCGATTGATCCAACACCCGCGTCTCAAAGGCAATGCCCTTGCGCATAAGGTCTTCGGAAAACGTGACCAATTGCGCGGCCAGAGGCTGCTCCAGCGCATTGCCCGTGACGAACGTACCCAACCCATGGCTGCGCACCAACAGGCCTTCAGCGATGAGCTCAGAGATCGCCTTGCGCACTGTGCCACGACTCACATCCAGTTGGGCGGCAATGTCATCTTCTGACTGCAACTTGTGGTGTTCGGCCCAGGCTCCGCTCTGGATTTGCTGGCGCATCCATTCTTTGATCTGGACATAGATGGGTACCGGGCCGGTCCTCGTCAATTCTGGCATCATAGGCAACTCTCAAATGTTCGAGTTCAGCAATCAAGTGGGGCAAGACCTATAGCAACAACTATAGTCGTCTATAGACGTATATATTATAGCAGGAAAAGAGCCTCTTGTCAAGAGGAAATTGACTGAATTCTCACCCAACCAGGCGACGGGGCGTAATGTCCCCATGGCGCAGCAGGCGCCATGAGGACGTTGCGAAGAGGCTTTCGACGACTTAATTCGCTATTTGACTGTCACAGTCACTTCAAAGGTCTCTGCCGGTTCCTGGTCTTTTTCCCAGGGTCGGTGATAGACCAGCTTGAGGTCAGTTGTCCCCACGCCGACGGCGCGGAACTTCAGTGTCATCAGGCCGCCCGCGCCGATGGCGTCGCTCTCAGCCCTGTAATCCGGTTCACCCTCCAGCTTAATAATCTGTGCATCACCCGCAGCCACCTCCCAAGTATAGCCGGTGGTGGGGTTGGCCTCGAGGGCAATCGCCAGCATCTGTCCCTGTGCCAGTTCGACCGCCTTACCGTCATCATCTTGAGTCAGCGTCACGGCCGACGGAGTCGCCGAGCTGCCGGCCCGATACGCGACCAGCCTGAGGTCCATCGCCGCTGGAGAACCGTGGTGATTGTAGCTGTACTGCGTGAAGCCAAGTCCCGGCACAAAGCTCACCTGCTGATCGTCGGACAGGGTGATGAAAGACAGCTCATACTGAAGCAGGTCGGCGCCGGCTTCTACGCCTGCAATGCCTTCCAGCGAGGCCGGGCCCTGACCCGTTACGTTCCAATAGTACATGCCATCCTGGCGAGTTACCTGAAATGTCTCGCCAAAGATCTTGCCCGGCGCGAGAGGCAGGTCAAGAAACAGGTCAGTATCCCGCACCAAATCGGTCAGCACGTCATCCTGGTCCTGCAACCGCTTCAGTGCATCTTGCGCCCGCTCCTCCATCAGCAGATAGTACTGGTCCTCACCGACCCGCACGATGAGGTAGTCGCCCGGTTGGGTCTTGCCCTCCTCGTAAAAGGTCAGGTCCAACGGATGGCCTTTGACCACCGCCGCCAGCACGTGCTGCCGCTGGACCGTCTCAGTAATTTCCATGTCCCAGGTCACGACCTTTTCCATTGCATCGTCAGAGCCTTCAGGAACCCACTCGACCGGACCTTCGAACGTCCAGGCTGTCCCCTTCTCCAGCGGGAAGCCCTGCCCGGCGGGCCCGGCAGCCAACGCCGGCGCTGTCATCATCACCATCAACACCATCGCCACCAAAATCGCCTTACCCCATTGCATTTTCACTCTCCTTTCTCGCACCTGAGCGGCCCTTGAGTGCGTCCCTTTACTTTATGTGGCCGGTTTGCCCCCGCGCGGGCCACGCGGCGTAGGCAAGTATTCCACCGACGGCAGCCGACGCACAGGCTGCGGATACAGGCTCATAAGCTGTAAGACGTGGGGCGGCATGTCGCAACTGACTCTCAAGCCGAGTTGGGCAGCCATCTCGTAGGAAATGGGATAATCGTGCGTCCACTTTCCGGTCGACAATAGAGCGGCCAACTCGTCCGCCTTTTCCCGGGATACGCTCCTCGTCAGCAGCTCGCTCACGCTTTCTCGAAGCTGGTCAACCGCTTTCTGGGCCACGTCAGCCAGTATCAGCGTTTCGTCGTCAATCTCGCTCACCGGCTTCTGAGCGACGACTTTCAGCAGGGAAGCCGCCGGGTATTGGCCCAGTTGCGGGTCAACCGGGCCCAGAATGGCGTGCGGCGACATCACAATCTCGTCCGCCGCCAGCGCGATCAGCGTGCCGCCAGACATGGCATAGTGGGGCACGAACACCGTCACTTTGCCTTTGTGCTTCCACACCGCCCTGGCGATTTGCAGCGACGCCAGGACGAGCCCGCCGGGAGTGTGCAAAATAATGTCGAGCGGCGTTTCCGGGTCGGTCAGCTCGCAGGCGCGCATGATCTCCTCTGCGTCGTTGACGTCAATGTAGCGCATGATGGGGAAACCCAGCAGGCTCATCGTCTCTTGACGGTGCACCAGCAAGATGACGCGCGAGCCCCGTTCCTGCTCGATCTTGGCGATGAGCCGCTGCCGCGAGCTCTCCAGCAACCGTTGTTTGATGGTGGGTTGCAGCGTAACCAGGATGAAAAACAACCAGAACAGCTCACCTATGCCCATATTCCGTCAGTGCCTCCGGGGCATCCAGGCGCCTTCAATGCCATACTCGTCCTGTTGCAGCGGCCGGGGAGGCTTGCGCTGCGGCAGCAAGAAAATCCGATGCAACGCCACGCCAGCGACGAACCCGCCGACATGCGCCCACCAGGCCACGCCGCCCACCTGCTGCGAACTGAGCCCGGCCAGCGCCCCACCCCAAAGCTGCGTCAGGAACCAGATGAACAAGTAAATCACCGCCGGTATTTCCAGAAAGAACGGCCAGAAGAAAATCGGGAACAGAGTGATGACCCGAGCGGATGGAAACAAAATGAAATACGCCCCCAACACCCCGGCAATCGCGCCAGATGCGCCTACCGCCGGCACGGTGGAGAAGGGATTGGTCAACGAATGAACGAGGCCCGCCGCCAGGCCACAGAGCAAGTAGAACACCAGGAAGGGAATGTGGCCCATGCGGTCCTCGACATTGTCGCCGAAGATAAACAGAATCCACATGTTGCCGATGATATGTGCCCACCCGCTGTGCAGAAACATACTGGTCAGAAACGGCCAATAATTATCAACCGGCAGGCCGACCCATACAGCCCAATCGGGATGGGTGTATCGGGCAGGCACCAGGCCAAACAGGTAGAAGAACGCCTGCGCGGCCCGCGGGCCCAAGCGCAGCTCGTATAGAAAGACGAGCACGTTCGCGCCAATGATCAGCCAGGTGATCACCGGCGCCCGTCGGCTGGGGACTGTGTCAAAAAGTGGAATCATCGCTGTTGCTCACTGGTTACCAGATATTTCTAAGCCTGGACCTACCTTGGCCGCGGCCTCACCCCATCTTCACTATCTCATTGTATCACAACAATCGGCCTAAGCCAAATGCGCTATCCCCGCCAGCATGCGCCCAGGATTTGAGGCGAGTGTAGCCGTAGCCGCCGCAGGTCGGGTATGGAAAACCCGACCTATGGCTGGCCGTCATTCTGAGCTCTCCCACGGCGCGTGGCGTGCCGCCCATTGGGGCGAGAAACACCGCCTGCTCCCGTCATGCTGAGCCGAAGGCGAAGCATTTCGCGCTGGCAGACGTTGAGATGCTTCGCCGCGCTCAGCATGACGCGACGGAGGCTTCTGCTAACTCACCCAAGATTCTGGACGCACCCCCTTGGCGTTGCATTATTTGACAGTCGCCTGTACGCCATGATATACTCGATCAACGACAGTCAGCATCTGCTTCCCGTGCGTTGATTCTAAAGTCGGCAGATGCATCTTTTGGGGGCTTTGGCGCAAGGACGGTTTCACACCAGAGGACTTCATGCGGATGGTGAAAGCTCTGCTGAAGCATAAAGCAAAAGGCGTAGGGTGAGGGAGAATATGCATGTTTTTGAGAAAACTCTAAGCGTTTGCGCTGAAGATATTGAGTTTGAGCTCAGAGGATATGCCCTTGTTCCCTGGTCAGATTTTCTCCTCAATCCGCGCCGTTTGCATTGAAGGCCAAGTTTATTGTGGATAGGAATGGTCATATCTTGCCTTACGTACATTTTGAAGGTGGCAAGATGGTTTTGGGGGAAGAAGCGTTAAGTGTTTTGAGAGAATTAAGGAATGCAAAGAACTGATCAGTACAAAGTGCCTCCCTCAGGACAAGCCAGAGAGAGGTTGAGAGAAAAAGGACAATTTTGGACACCTGACTGGATTGCTCAGCCAATGGTGGAATACGTGCTGGAGGGCCAGGGCGGCGTTCTGTTTGATCCAGCAGTCGGCACGGGAGCGTTCTTCCGTGCAGCTAAGGTTTTGGCAATGGAACGCGGACTTTGTGTTTCTCTTAGAGGGATGGAGATTGACCCCACTGTGTTAAAGCAAGCTCTGGCGCATGGTTTAGAGGAAGCTGATCTGACGGGTGTGGTTCTAGGCGACTTTATCCTTCATGCGCCGAACACCAGATTCCCTGCCATCGTTGCCAATCCTCCGTACATCAGGCACCATCGGCTTACTCAAGATAAAAAGGAACAACTGCGGAGGCTGAGCTTCCAAACTACGGGCAAAATCTTGGACGGCCGAACCGGCTTGCATGTTTATTTTCTGATTCGAGCCTTATCACTACTGGAAGAAAATGGGCGATTGGCGTTTATAATGCCTGCTGACACGTGCGAAGGCAAGTTTGCAAATGATTTATGGTCTTGGATATCAGTCAATTTTGCTTTGGATGCAGTTGTCACCTTTACGCCAGAGGCATCGCCTTTCCCTGGAGTGGATACGAACCCGCTGATCTTCTTCATCCGTAAATCAGCTCCAAGAGAAAAATTCTTATGGGTTAGATGCCAGCGGCCTGGAACTGATGCGATAAAAACTTGGGTTCGTTCTGGGTTTAGTTGTGTCTTGGAATCAGACCTGACTGTTACTGAACGAAAGTTGGACGAGGGCCTAGTCACCGGACTCTCGCGCGAGCCGATATTGAATGGTGCCAGCAAATATGTGCTTGGCGACTTTGTCCAAGTTGTTCGTGGCATTGCGACTGGCGCCAATGAGTTCTTTTTCATGACAGTCGAGAGAGCAAAGAGACTTGGCATCCCCGAGGAAGACTTCGTCAAAGCCATTGGCCGAACGAGAGATACGCCTGGAGAAGAGATTACCAGGGAAACTATGGCCAATCTTGAAGCAAGAGGGAGACCAACTCTGCTGTTATCACTCAATGATGGTGACATGGAGCGCTATCCTGAATCAATTAGACAATACCTGAGTGAAGGCGAGAGGTTAGGTTTGCCCAAGCGACCTTTGATCTCTCAACGCAAACCATGGTACAGGATGGAATTTCGAGTCCCTCCGCCGTTCTTGTTCGCATATTTGGGGCGACGTCATTCAAGGTTTATCCGAAACACCGCCGGAGTCGTCCCACTGACGGGTTTTTTGTGCATCTATTCCAAAAGCAATGACAAAGCATATCTTGATCGGCTTTGGAAGATCCTGAACCATCCGGAAACAATTGCGAATCTGCCGAGAGTGGGAAAGAGCTACGGAGATGGTGCACTGAAGGTGGAACCGCGCCTCTTGGAAAGGTTGCCTATTCCTGATAAAGTCATTGAGCAAGTCGGTCTGCCAGTGCAGATGCGCCTATTTGAACAGGAAGAATCGTACATAGCTGGACAGGACTCGTGTCGCGCAGCTACATGATAGGCCAGGAGGGTGGTGCGATGTGGCGCTGGACTGTTTGTGTCGTTGCAGCGATGGTGTTGTGTGCGTGTCAGCCGGGCGCCCGGCCTGAAACGTCTCCGCCCCTGACTTCTCCACCGCCAGAAGTGGCGAGCTCCCTCAGCCCGACCATTTCAGGGACGGTAGAACGCCAGATCGAAACCCCGGCGCAGCCAGAACCATTGGCGACTCAGGTAAAGGAGGAAACGATGGGCTTGAAATTGACCAGCAGCGCGTTTGCTGAAGGTGATGCCATTCCCAGGCAGTACACTTGTGATGGGCAGGACATCTCGCCGCCGCTGTCGTGGACAGGCGCGCCAGCCGGAACCAAGAGCTTTGTCCTGATTTGCGACGACCCCGACGCGCCGGTGGGGGTGTGGGACCATTGGATTTGCTTCAACCTGCCGCCCAGCCTCACCGGCCTGCCGCAGGCCGTACCACGCACCGAGGCTCTGCCCGACGGGGGGCTGCACGGGCGCAACAGTTGGGGCAAACTCGGCTATGGCGGCCCATGCCCACCTGGCGGCGTGCATCGCTATTTCTTCAAACTCTACGCGCTCGATACCGAACTCAGCCTGAAGGCCGGCGCGAGCAAGAAAGACGTTGAGAAGGCGATGCAGGGCCACATCCTGGCCGAAGCTCAGTTGATGGGCCGTTACAAGCGGTCCTAGCCCGGCCTAGAACTGCCGTTGCATTGACGCAGCGTAACCGGTCAGTTCGACGTAGCCGCTGCCCTGCACGGACTGGCCGGCACGTTCGCCCTCAATGCCGACCGCCCCTTCCCAGTAGGTGTAGGAGACGTTTAGCTCCTGGTCGCGCAAATAGGGCCTGATGCGCAGGCTCAGGTCAAGCTGGGGCACGTCCAGCGTCCAACCGGACGGATAAACGGCCTCCGAGCGCGGGCTGCGCCACGTATCTGTGACCGCCAGCACAAAATCCTCCCGCCCCAGGCGCGTCGGCCGGCCGTCCGGCGCGACGAACGTCCCGCTGGAAAAGGGGTCTACGCTGCCATCGGCCCGGCGGATGTGGAAGACCATCAGCTCGCTCGTGTCGCTGAGCTGCAGGGCGAACCAGTCCCAGCCGATTTGTTCGGGCGACAGGGCACTGGTGCTGAATTCATGGTCCATCCAGCCCAGGCCAGTCACCTGAAAACTGCCCTCTTCGGTTGTCACCGCGCCCGATATGGCCAGCCGGGTCAGGCTGTAGTACATCGAGGCGTTGCCCGGGTCGGGGCCTTTCTGGCTGTAGCCATCCAGCCCCTGCAGCACCGGCCCTTTAGCGTCGGCCAGGTGCAGGTCTATCGCGATGGTCCCCTGGCGCGCCTGTAGCCGCGTTGCCCCGTCTGTGGTCTCTTGGGCGTGCCAGTCTTCCAGCCAGACCCGGTAGGGTTGGCTTTGCGCGCCGGCCAGGTCAACCGCCCCGCGCGCAAACCGCTCGAAAGCGTGGTAGCGTTCGGCCCTCACGTCGGTCAGAGCGAAATGGGCCAGGTAGATTTGGTCGGCGGCCCAGCGCGAGGCGCGCGAGGTGCGTTCTGCGGCCGGCAGCAGCGCACGGCGGAAGAAAGTCAACTGATAGCCAAAGTGCCGTTGGCTGGGGGATAAGGCTTTCAGGTTGCCGGTATAGTACCACCACTCGGTCTGGTAGTCGAGGTGGGGGCCGTGGTCCTCGGGAAAAGACAGCCTCTGCCCCGGCTGAACGCGGGCGAAGCCGCTGGCTGTCTCGCCCGACAGGCCAGGCAACTGCGAGGCGGTCGGGGTCGCTGGCGGTTTCGCCAGGTAAATCCCCAGTGCCACGGCTAAGCCGAGCAGGAACAGGCCGCTCACCAGGCCAATGCGTCGCTTCATTCGCGCCTCAATGCTTCAATGGGGGACATTTTCCCCAGGCGGAAGGCCGGGTAGAGCCCGGCCAGCAGCGCTGCTGTCGTGGCAATCAGCAAGGCGTTGACGAAGGGCCAGCCGCTCACCTGCATTTGCAGCGTCCAACCGAACGACCGTCGGTTGATGATGTAGATCAAAATGACCGACAGGGCCAGGCCGGTGGGCATGGACAGGAAGCCGGCGACCACGCCCATCAGGCCAGTCTCCAGCAACAACAACCGCCAGAGCTGTTGGGCAGTCAGGCCGACAGCGCGCAGCACGCCAAACTCGCGCTGTTTGTCCAACTGGACGGCCAGCATGGCGTTTAGCACGCCGATAAACGCCACCACAGTCGCCAACAGTTGCAGCGCGCCGGTGATGGCAAAGGTGCGGTCAAAGATGACCATGACATCCTGGCGCAGCACGCGGTTGGGGCGGATGAAGACGCTCTGTATCGGCGCGAGGGCTTCCTCCAGGCTGCGGGCCGTCTCGTCGGCGTTCGCTTTGGAGCTGAGGCGCAGGGACAGGGCGGTGACAGCCTCGTCGCCCCACCAGCGACGATAGGTCTCCGCCGACATGGACACGGCCCCCTGGCTGGAAGTGTAGTCGTAATAGACGCCCACGACGGGAAACGTGTGGAGGCCCTGTGTTGTTGCCAGCGTGATTGAGCCGCCGTGTCGCGGGATGTCCAGCCGATTGGCGAGCGGTTCGCTGATGATGACTTTGTCATCCAACATCGCCGCCCAAATCCGTTCGGGCGGCAGATCGGCGGAGACGTAGATGCGTTCACTGCCGTAGTTGGGGTTATCAACGGCGGCTACGCTGATCGGGCCTTCGGGCGAGTCCACCACCGCCGCGCGCAGCGTGTCCACTCGCTCGACGCCCGGCCAGCGGCGGATGGCTGCGACGAGCGCAGGGTCGAGCGGCGTCGCCGTCTGGGCTGCTGGCGTGGTATAGGCCGCGATGTAAATGTCGCCGTGCAGGGTCTGGGCCAGCCATTCGACCACCGTGTTTCGGAAGCTGCCGATCATCACACTCACGCCGATAGTCACCGACACCGCCACCATGAGCGCGGCAATGGCGACCGATGTCCGGCTCAACGAGCTGCTTACGCCGCGCGGCCCCATGCGGCCCAATGCGCCGGCCAGGCGACCGAAAACCGGCGCCAGGGCTTTCATCAGGATCACGGTGGCCGCAGGCGTCAACATGGCCGCCCCGAGGATCACACAGAACGTCCCCACGAAACTGACTGTCAGGTCGCGCGTCGGCGCCAGGAGAATGGCTGTCCCGATGATGAGGGCCAAAATGCCTCCACCCGCGGCGGTCAGGACTGCGGAGCGTGCCTTGCCTTCCAGACCGGAGCGAGACAGCGCGGTCGTGGGCGGAACCGACGCCGCTTCCCAGGCTGGCGGTGCAGCCGCCAAAGCGGCGGCGAGGATGCCCAGCAACCCGCCCTTGACCAGCGGCGTCAGCGGGATACCGACGTTGGTCACCGTGGAGGCGAAGTACAGGTCGTTGATGGTCTGGCTGACCATTTGTACCGCGCCCCGTCCCATCACAATCCCCAGGCCGACGCCCAGAACCGAACCGACTACGCCGACCAACGCCGCCTCGCCGATGACCAGCACGAATACCTCTGCCCTGGTCACCCCCAAACAACGCAGCGTCCCGAAAAGCGGGCGGCGTTTGACCACCGAGAAAGTGATGCTGTTGTAGATCAGGAACATACCGACCACCAGGGCCAGCAGGCTCAGGGCCGTCAGGTTGATGCGGAAGGCGGACGTCATCTGCTCCAGGGCGTTGCTGCGGCTTTCTGTCGGGATGAGGCTGACGCCGGGGGGCAACTGCTGCCGGATGGCCTGCGCCTCGTCCTCGCGGTGAGTGGGCAGAATCAAGTCAATGCGGTCCAAACGGCCGATCCGCCCGGTCAGTTCTTGCGCCGTGGCGATGTCGGCCAGGATCAGGCCATCCAGAGCACGGCGGCTCAGATTGTCCGGCGGAGCGACCAGGCCGGCGATGAACGCCGTACGCGGATACCCGCCAACGGTCACAGTGATGGCCTGGCCCACCTGAAGGTCATAGCGGGCGGCCAGGTCGGTGGAGAGCACCAGCGCGCCGCGTTTGGTCAGCAAAGCGATGACCACATCGGGGTCGGGCTGCGCGTTTGGTCGCCGTGCGTCGGTCAGATAGCTGCGAAAGGGCGGTTCGGCGAAGAGGTCAACGCCCATCAACTGGAGCAGGCGGTTGCCTATCTGTGGGGATGTGACATAATCCAGGACGATGGGGGCCGCCAGACTCGCCGTGCCGCTGAGCTTCAAGTCGGTGTAGAGCGTCTCCTCTACGCCCTGCGGCCCTCCGATGATGTGATGCGTCGCCCGACCGGTCATGGTCTCGACGCTGAGGTCAAAGCTGCGGCTGGCGCTGACATTGGCCAGGTCAATGGCGACAGCGACTGCCACACCCAGCATGATGCCGATGATCATCAGCGCAGTCGGCCATGGGCGGCGCAGCAAATACCGACTGCTCACCTGCGCCAGCGTGCGGGGAAATGGCCGGGCGAGCCTCACGCACCCTCCCGGCCTGCGCCAGAGCCAACTTCAAGCCTTGCCTGCCGGACAGGTAGGTCTTTGTGTCCCGCGTGCGTCGTCCGGCCATCGGGCGCGGCTGGCGGAAGGACTACGCGCCCGGCCGGGCCAGGCAGCTCCACCTGTTGAATGGCTTGCAGCCGGCCATCTTGCAGTTTCAAGACGCGGTCGGCGAAGCTGGCCGCCTCCTGGCTGTGGGTGACCAGCACCAGGTTCTTGCCGGCCTGGCGGGTCAGGTTGTCCAGCAGGGTCAGAACCTGCTGGCCGGTCTCGTCGTCGAGGTTGCCGGTCGGCTCGTCGGCCAGCACGAGCAAGGGGTCATGCACCAGAGCGCGGGCGATGGCGACCCGCTGCTGCTCGCCGCCAGACAGTCGGTCGGGAAAGGTATTGCGCCGGTCGAGCAGGCCAACCAGTTGCAGCAGCCGCTCGGCCTGCTCGCGGATCAGGTGAGCCGGCGCGCCGTTCAACTCCAGAGGCAACACCACGTTCTCCCACACGGTCAGCAGCGGGATCAGATTGAAAAACTGGAAAATGAAGCCAATGTTGTGGCGACGAAACAGGGTGCGCTGTCGTTCGTCCAGGGCGGTGAGTTCCTGACCAGCGATCCACACTGAGCCGCAGTCGGAGCGGTCAATGCCGCTGATGAGGTTGAGCAACGTGCTCTTGCCGCTGCCGCTCTTGCCCAAGATGGCGACGAACTCACCCCTGGCGAACGTGGCGTTGACGTTGTTCAACACCGTGCGGATGTGCGCGCCCTCGCGGTAGGTCTTACACAGGTCGTGGATGTGGACGAAGGGTTCTGTCCCTACGCCGGTCTGAGTCTGCGAATCAGTTTCCACGAGAAGGGGATTGGCCCTTGTTCAGAGAGGTCCGGAGACCGATGCGATAGCTGTATTTGCCCATGTAACTGCGACTGCCGCGGGCTTCGGGCGTCCGCGCCCACAACAGGCGACGCAAAATGTTCATGGCGAGAGGGTCGAACCTTTTCTCGCCGCAGTAGGTGCACACCATACCGGGTATATTGGGTATCAGGATGAGCTCATCCTCAAGG
>Ga0209101_1002616_pt1 | contig 11683 bp, 8 predicted proteins | sample ConPoolayeCmetaG_FD_185481 | JGI IMG/M metagenome (GOLD analysis project Ga0209101, IMG submission 185481) | Hot spring microbial mat communities from California, USA to study Microbial Dark Matter (Phase II) - Cone Pool mat layer C metaG... ... | reverse complement strand
GGGGCACGGCCGGCACCGTACTGGGGGTGGTCGGTGCGATCCCGTTGTTGACGGGGCTCGTCGGATACTGCCCGCTCTACAGCGTGTTGAACGTTCGCACCAATCGCCGCAGTGAGCCGTCCATCTGAACGTGAGCTCCGGCGAGGTCGATCCGACGGACGAGCGCAGTGCGCGGCGCGACGGGCCAGTCGTGTTGGCATTCGTTGCGCCCTGGTGCGGCCTGTGCCACCGTCTCGAACCGTTGCTCGGCGAGGTAGCAGCAACCCATCGATCGGTGGTCGGCTTCGAGGCCATTCGTGTCGATCAGCATCCGGAGCGGGTTCGCCGCTACGCGATACGAGCGACCCCGACGATTGTGGTCGAGCGCGGCGGCCGCGAGGTCGCCCGCGCAGTTGGTGCGCTGAGCCGCCGCGAACTGGACCAGCTGTTCACCATGGCTCGCTCGCCGCAGCGGAGCGTTGTCGGGCCACGAGGAGGGAGCCGCACCGATGCCGTGCTGCGGTTCGGCGCCGGGGCGAGCTTGGTGACCGCCGGCGCGCTCCTGGGCCCCCAGGTGGCGTTGGTGGCCCTCGGTCTCGCGGTGCTCGTGTGGGCCGGACTCGGGTGGTGGAGGATGAGGTTCAGCGAGCAGGATTCGAGAGTTCTCCCGGACTCGAGGCCGTGAAGGACGAGGGTGCACAGACGCCGTCGCCGAGCGACGAGATCCTGGCGGCGGAGCTCATCGCGTTGTATCCGTTCGCGTTGTCGATCACGCGGGACCGCGACCTCGCCGCCGATCTCATCCAAGACGCCTGGGTTCGGGCATCGCGGTCGATCGGCCAGTGGCGCGGTGACGGCCCTTTGGCGTTCTGGTTGCGTCGCATCATCCGCAACCTCGCTATCGATCGGGCCCGTCGTTCTGAACGCGAGGTCCTGGTCGAGGACGTAGAGCAGCGCTGGTGCGACGACGAGTACAGCGTCGACGCGGCCGCCGTCGCTGAGCGCGCCCAGATCCGCGCGGAGCTCGAGGACGCGCTTGTCCGGCTTCCGTTCATCTACCGCTCCGTCGTGATGCTCCACGACATCGAAGGGTGGACAGTCGCCGAGATCGCAGAGCTGTTCGAGCTGGGACTGCCCGCGACGAAGCAGCGGCTCCGGCGAGGCCGGATGATGCTCGTTACCGCGCTTGCCGAAGGCCACGAACGGCGGGAGAAGCTGAAAGGGGTGCCCATGGCCTGTTGGGATGCGCGACAGCACGTGTCGGATTACCTCAACGGTGAGCTCGATGCCGCGACGGCGGCGGCGCTCGAACGACACCTCGAGCTCTGCCCGACGTGCCCGCCGCTGTACGCGTCGCTGGTTGGGGTACGTGCCAAGCTCGGCGGGCTACGGGACCCCGACGCGGTGATACCGCCCGAGCTCGCCACGCGGCTCCGCGCCCAGGTGCGGCGGAGCCCCCGGCGATAGTGGTCGGCGTTGCGCTGGTCGAGCCAGGCGTTGCACCGGTTCTCGCAGGACGAGTCTCGGCTCGTGATCGCCCTGGCCGGGACCCCGCCACGATCGAGTGCGGGGGAGACGACCGTGCCCTCCGTGACGCACGCGCCGCCGGCGAGGATCGAGCCGCGGCCGATGCGGATCGCCTGGCGCTCGGCGCACAGCACCAGGTGGCATGAGGGCGCTACGGGCACGGCTGCCGCCGCGCGCCCATACGGCCAAGCCAGGTGCTGCTAGGCCTGCGCCGCGAGCCGTTCGAGATCGGCTCGGACCATCATCTCGACGAGCTGCGGGAAGCTCACCCGCGGAGCCCAGCCGAGCACGCGGCGCGCTTTGCTCGCATCGCCCACCAGCCGCTCCACCTCGGCCGGACGGAGCAGCGCGGGGTCCTGCACCACGTGGTCGCGCCAGTCGAGGCCAGCCACCGCGAAGGCGAGCTCCACCAGTTCCTGCACGGAATGCGACTCGCCGGTCGCCACGACGTAGTCATCCGGTGTCGGCTGCTGGAGCATGCGCCACATGGCCTCGACGTAGTCGCCGGCGAAGCCCCAGTCGCGCCGGGCGTCGAGATTGCCCAGGCGCAGCTCGCGCGCCAGCCCGAGCTTGATGCGCGCCACGCCGTCGCTGACCTTGCGGGTTACGAACTCGAGGCCGCGGCGCGGGCTCTCGTGATTGAAGAGAATGCCCGACGACGCATGGAGCCCGTAGCTCTCGCGGTAGTTCACCGTGATGAAGTGCCCGTACACCTTGGCCACACCATACGGGCTGCGGGGATGAAATGGCGTGGTCTCGCGCTGCGGGATCTCGCGGACCAGGCCGAACATCTCGCTCGAGCTCGCCTGGTAGAAGCGCGCCTCCGGGGCGACGAGACGCATCGCTTCGAGCATGCGGGTGACGCCGACAGCGTCGAAGTCGGCCGTCAGCACGGGTTGCACCCAGGAGGTCGGCACGAAGGACTGCGCCGCCAGGTTGTAAATCTCGTCCGGGCGCACGTCTCGCATGAGCGTGACCAGCGAGAGCTGGTCGAGGAGATCCGCCTGTCGCAGCTCGAGCCGATCCCGGAGGTGGGCAATGCGCTCGAACTTCTCCGTGCTGGCGCGCCGCACCATGCCCACGACCCGATAGCCTTTCTCCAGGAGCAGCTCGGCGAGATAGGAGCCATCCTGGCCCGTGATCCCCGTGATCAGGGCGGTGCGCGCCATCGCACCGTACCCTAGTCGAGAGACCGGGGCCGTGTCGAGGCAGCAGCGCTCTCCTGCCGCTTGAACCGGGAGCGGATGGCGGCCTAGGGAGACAGCGGGAAGGCGGCGTGGCGAGCGAGCGGGGCGCAGGGAGCCGGCTGATGCGAGCGCGGGTCGATGCGCTTGTCGCCGGCGTAGCGGTCGCCGCGTGGACGGCGTGCTTCCGCTCGTACGGCGTGTTCGACTTCGCGGACGAGGGGACGCTGCTCATGCAGGGCTTGCGTGCTGCGCATGGGGAGCGCCCCTATACGGACTTCGCCACCGGCTACGGGCCGTTGTACTTCCTGCTGCTCGGGCCGCTCGTGGCGCAGGGTGGTCTGCCCACCGTGCGCCTCGCGCTCGTCGCGCTGCACGGCGTGACGGCGGCGGCGCTGTTCGCCGCCGCTCGGCGCCTCGCCGGTCGCGGCGGCGCCACGCTGGCCGTGCTCGTGCTCGTCGCGTTTTTTCTTCCCGTGGCGCCGGGGCGGGGCGCCCCCTTTCTCGTTCCCTATCCCGCCTGGGTCGTGGCCGCGCTGGCGCTCGGCTGCATGCTGCTCCTCGATCGCAGCGCGGGCGGCATGACCCGCTGGCGTTCAGCGCTGGCCGGAGCGCTCGCCGGCGCCGCGCTGGGCTTCAAACCGAACGCGGGTCTGCTGCTGCTCGCGGGCAGCGCGGCCACCGTCGCGCGCGGAGACGTCGATGACCGGCGTGCCGGTCCGCTCGGTGCAGCGGTCTTCGCGAGCCTCGTCGTGGGCGTGCTCCTGCTGGTTCGTCCTGTTGCCACAACCGTGCTGTGGTGGACGCTCGTGCCACCGGTGGTGGCCCTGGCGGCGGCGGGGATGCGGCACTGTCGCCCCGACGAGGAGATCGCGCCGCACCTGCTGGCGATCGGGCTCGGCTTCGTCATCGTGGCGGTGCCGTCGTTCGCTCCCGCACTGCTCCGACTGGGGCCGGCGGCCTTCGCGCGTGAGGCCCTGCTGCTCGGCGCCGGGGTGGCCGAGGTCTACGCTGTGCCTGTCCCGCCAGCGGCCCTGCTCGTCGCCCTCGGTGCCGGCATCGCTTGGGCTGGCGCTCGGCGCCTCGGCCTCGGGTTGGCAGGGGCTGGCCTCGTGATCGGCGGCGTAATGGCGATGGCGGAGGCGTCTCGCCCGACAGCAGGCCTACGGCTGGCGGGCGAGGGCGTGCTGATGGTCGCCGTGCCCCTCGTGCTCTGGGGCGGTCTCGGTGCAGCGGCTCGCACGACGGCAGCCGGCGTGGCGGCGTCGACCCTGGCGATGGCGAGCGCCGTGCTACTCTACCCGCGACCCGACTTCCTGCACCTGGCCACGATTGCGCCGGCGCTGCTGCCTACCGCGGCCTGGCTCGTCCAGGCGGCGGCCTCCCGCAACACCAAGCTCATCGCCGGACGGTCCGCCGTCGGCGTTGCGCTGGCAATCGTCGCGCTCGGCCGTCTCGCGCCGACGCTTGGCACCGCGATGGCCCTTCTCGGTGGCCACATGGAGGAGGTCTCGATTGGCCGGGTCGTGCTCCGTGCGGAGCCCGAAGGCCTGGCGCGTCTGCGTGCGCTCGCAGACGCTGTCCAGAGCGTCGCCACGCGTACCGAGCCGACCACCCGCGTGGCGACCTTCCCCGCGTGCGCGATGGTTCCCTTTCTGGCCGGGCGCCTCGGAGCTGGCCCGCACGACTACTTCTTCCCCGGCCGACCATCCCGCGCGGAGGGCGCAGCACTGGCCGCGGCGTGGAGCGTCGCCCCGCCGCCGCTGGCGGTTACCTGCGACGCCACCGGGACGGATCTTGCCCGGGCCTGGTCGGCGTACCCCGAGCTCGTGGCGCTCTTCGAGACGCGATATCGCCCGCTGGCCGTGGCCGGACCGTTCGTCGTACGCGAGCGTGCCTCGTGAGCGACCGAGATGCTCTGCTCGCCATGATCGCGACCGGCGTCGACCGGCTCGCCGCGCTCGCCATCGCGCTGTGGCTGCCGCGACACCTCGGGCTCGCCGACTACGGGGAATACACGCTGGTCGTGGCCCTGCTGGCCGTCTTTCAGTCGCTTCCCGACGGCAGTCTCGAGAGCGTGCTCGTGGCGCAGCTCGCCCGCGAGGGCGTGGCCAGCAGGCAACTGGCCGGCGCGGCGATCCCGGTGCGCGTCGCCGTGTCCGGCGTCTGTGGCCTGGCGGGGCTCGTGGCGTTGGGGCTCGCGAGCGGCCAGGCGCGGCTCGTGCTGGCGGCCGCACCCTGGGCACTCGGGTTGTGGATCGCGGCGGCGAATCCCTACCGCGTGCTGCTGCGCGCCGAGCTACGCTTCGGCCGTTATCTGGCGCTGATTGCCAGCCAGGCGGGCGCGATGATCGCGGCGCTCGCTGTCGTCCTTGCGCTGGGTGGGGGACTGCGCGGCGTGCTCGGGACGGGAATCGTCGCTGCCTCGGCCGGTCTGCTCGCCGGGTGGTGGCTCGCCGGCGGCGGGATTCGCGCCCGGTACGATCGCAGCGTGGCACGCGCCCTCCTGCGGGGCGCGGTGGCGCTCGCAGCGACGGGCGCGCTGCTCGTGGGAGCGCAGCAGTTCCTCGCGCTCGTGCTCCTGCGCCTGCATGGCGCAGAGGCGGTCGGGCTCTACGGCGGCGCGCAGCGGCTTGTCGACGCCGTGAACCTGGTGCCCCAGGCCATGACTGTCCGCGTCTTGCCGCTGCTCGCCCGACGAGGCCGCGCAGCCGAGGTGACCGCGGCTGCCGCCGCCCGGCAGCTCGCCATCCTCGTCGTCCCGCTGGCGAGCATCCTGATGCTCTGGCCTGCAGAGGTTCTCGCTATCGTGCTCGGGAGCGCCTTCGCCGCCGCGGCACCGATCCTGCGCGCCCTGGGGCTCGTGGCCCTCCTCGGGGCGAGCGGCCAGGTCGTGACGGCGCTGCTGGTCGCGACGGAGCGGGAACGGCATCTTTTCGCCACGACCGCGGTCTCCGCCGGGATCATCGTCCTGCTGGGCGTGCTTCTCGTCCCGGCCTTCGGAGCGCAGGGCCTCGCCTTGGCGATGGCGAGCGGCATGATGAGCGGACAGATCGGGCTTGCGATGCTCCCTACGACGCGCGCCAGCTTCGTGCCGGTGGTGCGGGCGAGCGGCCGCGCGCTGGCGGCAGGGATCCTCGCGGCGGCCCTGGCGCTCGTGGCCGCAGGGCCCCGCGGCACGCCGGTGTGGTGGGTGTTCGCGAGCGCCTATCTTGCTGTGGCCGTGGGGGGAGGCGGCGGGGCGCGCCGACTCTGGCGCCGAGCGGGGACGCGATGACCGGGGCTCAGGCGCAGCGTCCGGCGAAGAGCCGGCGCCAGAGATCGGTCTGCCAGCGCAGCTCGGGATCCAGCTCGCGCTTCAGCGCCAGGAACCGTCGCACGCGCTCCTCGTCGTAGTAGTCCCCGAGGTCCTCGGGCGCGAGGATCGAGTCCTTGGCGAAGTAGAACCGTCCCCCGGCGCCGGCGACGACACGGGCCAGGGCCCGGCAGTGCTGCCAGAGCGCAGGACGGCGGCGGCGCGTGACGCGAAAATCCATGGCCAGCGACCAGCCGTCCAGGCCGTGGGTCATCCAGAACGGATCGGCCCGGTGGCGCTTGAGGACGCCGAGGTAGGGCACGATGCCCGCGCGCTGCGAGCGCACGATCAACTCCGGGTACACGGCGGGTGCCGCGGTGGCTGGCACGAAGGCCTGGAACTGCACGAGACCCCCCGGCCCGTAGGCGCGTTTCCAGTCGGGCACGTAGTCGAGCAGGAAGTGAAAGGCCACGTGGGGCTGGCGGTACCGCCCTGGACCCTGCCAGGCGCCCAGGTGGTACTTGGCGGCGTTCACCAGGCGCACGCCGTGGTCGTGCGTGACGGGCCGCATGAGCCGCCACATCACCGACTTCGGGACGACGCCGAGCAGGGTCGAGGGCAGCTCCTGGGCCTCGGCTCGCAGGGTCTGTCCCGCCTGGCGATCCTCGCCGGGGGGCAGGTGGTATGCCGCATGGACGAGACCGCGGCCGAGCTGCGGGCCACGACCAAAGCAATCGATCCAACCGACGAGATAGTCGGCTGTGCCCAGGCGCTCCTCGAAGATCCCCAGCATCTCCTCGAGCGAGCGGGCAGGGAGCGCCTCGACGTCGAGCAGGCCCGAATGGATCCGCTCGAGCTGCAGCTCGAGGCTCACGAAGCAGCCGAGCATGCCGAAGCTGCCGATGGCCGCGTGGAACAGCTCGGGACGCTCCTCCCGCGAGCAGTGCACCACCTCGCCGGAGGCCAGCAGCAGGTCGGCTGCCCGCAGGTGGTCGCCGATCGGCCCGACCTTCCACGCGTTCTTGCCGTGGACGTTCATCGCAGCGGCGCCCCCGAGGGTGATGGTCATCGTGCCGGTGACGACCGGGGGCCACCAGCCATCCTCGAGGACGTAGCGCCAGAGCTGGTGGAGGGTGACGCCAGGCTCGACGCGGACGATGCCGCGCGCCGGATCCCAGTCGAGGATGCGCGTCATCCGCGAGAGATCGAGGCTCACCCCCTCGGCATTGAGCGCGGCGTCCCCGTAGCTCCGGCCGGCCCCGCGCAGGCCCACGCTGAGCCCCCGCGATGCCGCCAGCTGGAGGACGTCGCGGATGCCGTCGATGGTGCTCGGGCGCCACACCCAGCTCATCACGCTGTCGGCTCCGCCCCAGGCCCAGACGCGCTCCAGCCGGTCGGCGGGAAGCGGCGGGAGCGCAGCGCGCTGGGGGACCGGAAGGGTCGCGGCGGGGTGCATCGCTCAGAGATCGAGCCGCCGGAAGACGATCGAGGGGATGTTTCGCATCACGAACATGATGGGCCGCCAGCGCGCGGGAACGTAGGCGACCGTCGTGCTCCGGGCCGCGGCCGCCAGTGTGGCCTGGGCCGCTGCCTCCGCGGAGATCAGAAAGGGCAGACGGGCGCGGGGAAGGCCGCGCGTCATCGGCGTATCGACGGGCCCCGGTTTGACCGTCACCACGCGCACGCCGAGGTGAGCGAGCCGGTTGCGGACCGACTCGAGGAAGGCGTCGAGGCCCGCCTTGGAGGCGTGATAGGCCGGATTGCCCCGTCGGCCGCGATCGGCGGCGACGGAGGAGATGCCGACGATCGTGCCCGCGCGCCCGCGCTCGAAGCGCTCGGCCACGGCGTCGATCCAGGCCATGGCCCCGAGCAGATTGACCGCGACGATCTCCCGGTCCTTCGCGAAGCTCCACTCGCTCGCCGCCACCGGCGGCATGATGCCGGCCGCGTAGACGAAGAGGTCGAGCCCACCGAGGGTGCGGCAGATCTCGGGCAGCAGCGGCCCGGCGTCTTCGCCTTTGGTGACGTCGTGCACGAAGACGAAGGCGTGCTCCGGGCCGATCTCGGCGGCCAGCTCCGCAAGCGCCTCGTGTCGCCGCGCCACCAGGGCCACACGACAGCCGGCCTGCCCGAGCTGCCGGGCCACAGCAGCGCCGATTCCGGAGGATGCGCCCACGACCAGCGCGTATCGCCACGGCACGCTCACGGGCGGAGGTTCCCCGACCGGGCGGCCGGGGTCAAGCCGCGGGCCCTCGCGACAGTTGCGTCCCGCGGGCGACGGCGACATGGAGGAGGATCTTGGCTGCCTTCCGCAGGACGACCTGGCTCGTGGTGGTGCTGACGCTGGCCGCCGGCTGTCTGCCCGCGCGTCGCAGCGCTCGCGAGCTTGCTGGCACGCCGGGCGAACCTGCCGGCGCAGCTCCGACGGGCGAGGTCCGCGAGGGCTCGCTGCATGGAGGCTTCATCACGATCCGCGTTGTGTTGCCGTCGGCCGGCCCGCGGCCCGCACCCGCGGTCCTCACGCTGATCGGGCAGGAGGACGCCCTGCTGGCGCTCGGCCTTGCCGTGGTCAGCTTCGAAACGCACTGGGAGCTCCTGCAGCCGCTTGTTGCGGCGTCCCGGCCTGCGGGCGAAGCGGCCACGCCGTCGCCTGCGCAGCGCAGCTGGGGCAAGTGGCTGCTGGCATCGCCGAGCCCCCGCACCGTTGGCGAAGGGTACTTCCGGTTGATCAAGGGGACGGCGCAGGGAACGATCCCCCAGGTGCTCGACTGGCTCGGGCATCTCCCCGAGGTCGATGCCGGGCACGTGGGGATTGTCGGCACCTCGACCAACGGGTTCACGGCGCTCCAGGCCACGGGCGGGGATCGCCGCATCGTCGCCGCAGTCGTGCTCGCCGCCTGCGGGGACTATCGCAGCTTCGTGGCGCGCTCGCCCCTCGGCCTGGGAGGGGAGATGCCCTTCGATCCCACCCCGGACTACGCGGCCTTCCTCGCAGCGCACGAGCCGATTCGCCACCCCAAACGTCTGCTGCATGCGGCCGTGCTCATGGTCCATGGCGATGCGGATCACGCGGTCCCCATTTCCTGTGCGCGAGACACAGCGCGCGTGCTGGCGGCAGCGTACCGGCGCGCCGGAGTCCCCGAGCGCTTCCGCTACGTCGAAGTGCCTGGAGGAACGCACGATCTCGGCGGGGAGGGTCGCTGGCAGGCATTCGCCTGGCTCTATCGCTGGCTGCGGGGCCCGGAAGGGCGCACCCTGGGCGGCCGAGAGCGCTGAGCCGTGACCGCGACACGGCAGACGCCAGCAGGCGGCGAGGCGCGGGCGCCGGGGGTGGTCGGGCCGCTCGTGGTCTTCGGGGTGGCACTGACCTACTTTGCGAGCTTTCTCGACTACGGGATCAACGTCGAGGACGAAGGGCTCGTCCTGCACCAGATCGCGCGTACGCTGCGCGGCGAGCGGCCCTATCTCGACTTCCACACCGGCTACACCCCGGGCGTCTTCTACCTGAACGCCGCAGTCTTCCGGATCGCGGGCGAATCGCTCCTCCCGCTGCGCCTACTGCTCGCCGGCGTGAATGCCGCGTCCGTGACCATGATCTTCGTCCTCGCCCGGCGGGTCGCCGGACCGGCCCTGGCGGCGGTGGCAGGGCTCGGCTGGGCAGCCTTCCTGCCCTGCTTCGTCGGCGAGTTCGCCTCGTTCAACATCCCCTATCCCTCGTGGTACGCCATCCTGGCCTTTCTCCTCGCGCAGGAGCGCATGGACCGCTACCTCGTGCACCGTGGGATTGGCTCGCTGTGGGCGATCGGTGTGCTGTGCGGCCTCGCCTTCTCGTTCAAGCCAAATGCCGGGGTGCTCGCGGCCCTCGCCGCCGGCATGGTGCTCGCCTGTCTGCGTGCGGGCACGGGCGATCCCGACCGGCGATCGGCTCGCGTGCTCCTCGCCTCGGGGATGCTCCTGCTCGTCGTCACCTTCGGCGCGGCGGTGCTTGGGGCCGAGTTTCCGACGATCTGCGGGCCCCTGGTCGTGCTGGCTCTGGGACGCCTGTGGTGGGCGCGCGCCCCGCTGCCAGGGACGATGCGCTTGTGGCCGGCCATCGGCGCGATCGCGGCCGGTGGACTCGCCGTGACGCTGCCGTGGATCCTGTACTTTCTCGCGCAGCTCGGTCCGCGGGGCTTTCTCCGCGAGGTCCTGCTTCTGGGGACGGAGGCGGACGTCATCTACGCCACGCCCTATCCGATGCCCATCGGCTTTCCGGCGAGCTGGCCAGCCGTGGTCGCGGTGGGCCTGCTGGGGCTCGGCGGGCTCGCGCTCGCGGCCGAGCGTCGCCACATCCGCCTCGAGCACGCAGCGTGGCTCGTTGCGACGGGTGGGGGCACCGTCCTCGTCCTGCTCTGGAGCTGGGCCCGGATGCCCGAAGGCGTCGCGCGATCGATCGTCTGGCAGGCGCAGCACGTGGGTTTCTTCCTCGTGCCGCTCATGGGAGTCGCTGTCGCGGCGCACGTGCTCCGCCGGCTGCGCGGCACGCGGGGCCAGCTGAGTGGCGCCGAGCAGCGGCTCGTGAGCACGCTCGTGTTCGCCCTATGCATGTACGTCACGCTCTATCCACGCGTCGATACCATGCACCTGATTGTCGCCCTGCCATCGGCGCTCGTGCTGGCGGCGGCGTGCACGGCACGGATGGTGCGGGCCTGGGAAGACGTGCTGCCCTGCGAGCGTCGCGTGGTCCGCGGGCTGGTCGTGGGCGGCGGCGCGGCGCTCGGCCTTGTCGCCGCAGTGCCGAACTACGCCGGACGCCTCGCTCGCCCGCAGGTCGTGCTCGGGACGCCGGCAGCGCCCGTCCGTCTCGAGGATGCCCGTGCGGCAGACCTTCGGGCCCTCGACGCGGTGCTCGATCACCTGCGGACGCGGCTCGAGCCCGGCGAGCCGCTCTTTGCCTTTCCCGCGCTGGCGCTGGTGCCCTACGCCCTCGGTCACCCGACCCCGACCCCGCACGACTACTTCTTCCCCGGACGTCCCGACCATACCGCCGAGGCCGAGGTGGTGCAGGCGCTGGCCAGCGATCCGCCCCGCTACGTCGTCACCATGAATCGGCGGCTGGGCTTTTTTGCCGAGGCGCCGGCCTATTTCTTCATCCTGCGATCGTGGCTCCGCGAGCGGTACGTGCTCGAGGCGCGCCTCGGACGCTACGATGTCCTGGTGCGCGCGGACCGCGCCGCAGGGGCGCCGATCGTCCGGAGCTTCGCGCGCGTTCCCGCCACCGAGGAGCTGGCGGTCGAGCTCGGCGATCCCGATCGCGAACGGCGCCGGGCCGCGGTCCAGCGGTTTTTGGATGCCGCCCAGAGCCCTGCAGGCATTGCCGCACTGGCTGCGCGCGTGGCGCCCAGCGAGCGCGAGCAGCTGCTGCTCCTGCGCAACCTGGCCGAGTCGGGCGATGCGCGGGCTGTGGAGTTCCTCGTCTGGACCGTCCAGACCGCGCGCGCGCGGGTGAAGGGCGAGGCGACCGGCGCGCTCGCCTATCTCGTCATTCGCGAAATGGCCCAGCAGTATCTCCTCGGGCCGCCGCCGGACCCTCCGCCAGCGCGACTTGCGGATCACGTGGCGGGGATCCCCGTTGCCGAGGTGCGCTGGTGGTTGTCGCAGCCGAAGAGCCGCCGGCAGCTCGGGGTGTTCGCCGCCGCCGCGCTGGGTCTGGTCGGCG
>Ga0209101_1002615_pt1 | contig 11685 bp, 8 predicted proteins | sample ConPoolayeCmetaG_FD_185481 | JGI IMG/M metagenome (GOLD analysis project Ga0209101, IMG submission 185481) | Hot spring microbial mat communities from California, USA to study Microbial Dark Matter (Phase II) - Cone Pool mat layer C metaG... ... | reverse complement strand
GACCAGCCTTGCCCACCAGGGCGTAGGTCACTGTGGTCAGGCCAACGATGCCGCCAACCGACAGGTCAATGTTGCCGGAAATCATCAGCAGGGTGAATGCCCCGCCAATCATGATGGCCGGCACCGACTGGCGCAGGATGTTGATGATGTTCGGCAAGCCGACGAATTTCGGCGAGATCAGGGTGAATACCAGGACGATGATGGCGAGCACACCGATCACGTACAGATTGCTGACGACCGCCTTGACCGAGACTTTTCTAAGCATTGCGTTCATGACCTACACTCCTTCCCGTTACACGTTGCGCCGGTCGAGGGCGAAGCGTTGGGCGAGAATGGCGACGATGATAACCAGGGCTCTGACGAGCATTTGCAGCGAAGGCGGGAAGCCGAGCATGTTGACCGAGGTGCTCAGTATGCCCAGGATGAACGCGCCGATGACCATGCCGGCGACCGAGCCGAAGCCGCCGAAAACGCTCGTCCCGCCCAACACGGTGACCACCAGCGCATCAAATTCGTAGCCTGTGCCCAGGGCGCAATTTCCTGAATTGAACTTCGACGCCATGACGATACCGGAGATGCCGCCCAGCAACGCGCTGAGCATGTACAGCAGCGACAGCTCGCGGTCAACCTTCACGCCTGACAGCCGCGCGGCCGTCTGGTTCGCGCCTATCTGATACATCCGTCGGCCAAAGACAGTCTTCTTTTCAACGATGAGCGCGCCGATGAGCAGGACAATCATGATCAGCACCGCCAGGTTCAGGGTGCCGACGAAAGTGAATGACCCGCATTCCTTAAAGATTGGCGGCAGGCCCGTGTTGCGTTGGTCGCCCTGGGCGACGATCATGGCGATCCCGCGCGAGAAAGCCAGCGTGCCCAGCGTCACGATGACCGAGGCAATCTTCATCTTCACAATGAAGAAGGCGTTGATGGCACCGATGCCCACGCAGCAAATCAGCGTCAGGACCAGAGCCAGCCCGTAGGGGATGCCCAGGCCGCTGCCCAGCTCGAAGCTGGCCGCGGACGGCGCCTGCGAGAAATAGGCGGAGAGCACAGCCGCCATGGCGATAATCCCGCCTACGGACAGGTCGAAATAGCCCGAGATCATCAGAAAGGTCACGCCGATGCCGATGATGATGTCGGCCTGCTGGGCGATCAGATTTGACACGTTGTTGATGTCGAAAAAGCGCGGGACAAGCAGCGAGGCCACACCAAACACGGCTACCAGCACACCAAACATTGCCAACGTGATAAACGACAGGTTGCTCATGCCCTTGCCGTTGGCCTTCTGCCGTACTTCAGTAATCAGAGTGTGCATCATCACTCACCTCCCGTCACGATGTGAATGATCTTCTCGCTGTCGACGTGCGGTCCGTTCTGGATTTCAGCTTTCAGACGGCCGTCGTAGAGCAGGAATATTCGGTCGCACGAGTTGAGGATTTCGGGCAGTTCCGAGGAGAAGAACACGATGGCCTTGCCCTGCGCCGCCAACTCGCGGATGATGCTGTAAATTTCGCTCTTGGCCCCGACGTCTATGCCGCGCGTTGGCTCATCGAGAATCAGCAGGTCGGTATCGGCAAACAGGCATTTGGAGAAGACTACCTTCTGTTGATTGCCGCCGGACAATTTGAACATCTGCTTTTCGATGCTGCTGGTGACAATGTTCAAGGCCTTGACGAACTGCTCGGCGGCCTCCCGTTCCTTGGCGCTGTCCACAAAGCCGCCGCACGCCACCTTGGCCATGCTCATGACCGGGATGTTGTCGCGGATGGTGAGTATGGGGAACAGGCCCTGCGTCCGCCTTTCCTCTGGCACCAGCGCGATGCCAGCCTCAATCGCGCCTGCTGGATGGCAGGCCAACTTTCTGTTCTTGAAGTAAATCTCGCCGCTGTATCGGTCTGCGCCGAAAATGGCCCTGGCCAACTCGGTCTTGCCGGCGCCAACCAGCCCGTAGAAGCCCACGATTTCCCCCGGCCTCACGGCAAAGGAGATGTCATGTAGCTTATCGGTAGTCAGGTGCCTGACTTCGAGCAGCGCGGCCTCGGCCCCAATCTCTCTGGGCACATACTGCTCGAAGACCGCCTTGCCGATCATCATCTTGATCAGCTCAGCGCGGTCCTTGACCTCTGCCACCGGCTTGGTGGCGATGTGTTTGCCGTCGCGCATGACGGTGACCACATCGCCGATTTCAAATATCTCGTCCAGTCGGTGCGAGATGTAGATGACGGTAACGTTCTTCTCTTTCAACCCTCTGATGATGCGAAAGAGCCGCTTGATTTCACCTTCGGATAGGGCAGCGGTCGGTTCGTCCATGATGATGATGTCCGCTTCCGAAGCCGCCGCTTTGGCAATCTCCACGATTTGTTTCTTTGCTACGCTCAGTTTGCCTACTTTCTGTTTGGGCTCGATGCTGGGCTCAATGCTGCGGAGTACTTCCAACATCTGTCTGATCTTGCGGGATTTCGTAAGGAAGCCGAACTTCACATCCTCGACCCCCAGGGTCAGGTTGTCCTCAACCGTGAGCTGATCCACCACGTTGAGCTCCTGGAACAGGGTGGCGATGCCTTTCTGCCTGGCCTCCCTGGGGTTATACGCCACATATTCTGTCCCATTCAGCAGAATGGTTCCGCTTGTCCGCAGGTACGCGCCGGTGAGAATCTTGATCAGCGTGGATTTGCCCGCGCCGTTCTCCCCCACCAGGCAGTGGACGGTATTTCGTCTCACGTTGAAGCTGACGTCGTCGACGGCGCGCACACCGGGGAAATCCTTGACAAGGTTTCGGATCTCCAGCACATAATCGTCCACCACGCCCATCGTCTGAAGCGACTGGAGGGCCTCGCGGACGCTGGAGTTGCTGACCCCCAAACGGCGGGCGATTTCGCGTTGGGGCGGGAGCCGTTGGTCGGGTTGGAGCTGACCAGCGGAGATTTCGGCCAGAATGCGCTCGATGACCGCCTCTGCCACCGTTTGGGGCCGGATCTTGTGATCCATTTGCTCACTCCTTGAACAGAAGTCCATGTATCATGAATTCTGGTACTCTGTTGTTCTGAACACTTACGGTGTAGCACACTTTCAGAGGCTTGTCAAGGGGTTTCGGGACGAGTTTTTGAAATTCGGCTGTTTGCTCTCATCACCTGCAGCCGTGCACACCAAAAAGGGCTGATAGCTTTGCGCTGCGCTATCAGCCCTTTCGTTTGCTTGCCCACCAGAGGCGACGGCCGGATTCGAACCGGCGAATAAAGGTTTTGCAGACCTCTGCCTTGCCACTTGGCTACGTCGCCCGAACATCGTTTGCTGCGTAAAAAATTAGAGCGGAAGACGGGATTCGAACCCGCGACCCTCTGCTTGGCAAGCAGATGCTCTACCACTGAGCCACTTCCGCCCGGAGTGCCGAAGCCCAGACTTGAACTGGGGACACCTTGATTTTCAGTCAAGTGCTCTACCAACTGAGCTACCTCGGCATTGTGGTTATTATTTTATACCAATTCACTCACTTTGTCAAGAGGGCGAATTGCCCCATCAGGGCAAACGCATCTCAAGTGAACAGGCCGGAAAGGACTAGAAGTAGATAATCGGGGTCCCAGGCGGCCTTCAGTCTTTTGCTCTGAATACCACATTTAAGCGTTTTCTCGTGTCTTAGCAAGTTCAGGGCCATGTGGCGCAGGACGGCAAAGTTCTCGGCTGCATGGCCCTTGCGCATACGACAGCGGTCCTCATCAAAAGCAACGTCCAAAATCCAGTGGACGCTGTTCTCGATACCCCAGTGACTGCGGATGATGTACAGGCAACGTTGGGCGCTGACCCTCAAACTGGACAGATAATAGCGGTCTTCGACGCTCACCTGATCACCTATCTGTCGTTTAGCCCGTACCAAGATGACACTTTGTAAGGCGGGCCAATCTTTCCACTGGCGCAGGTAGGCCAGGTAGTCAGCGTCAGTGATCACCCAGCATTCGCGCGTCTCCATCCGCCCGTGGCCTTTATCTACCGTCCGATGGTAGTCGTGTTCAACCCACCGCAACGGAGCACGAGACGCAAACTCCAGGGCAAACAGGTCGTGCACGTCCTCGTACAAATGCTCCTGATTCTTCTTCAAGGCCAAGACGTAGTCGCCACCTTTATTCACGATGCGGCGGGCTATGTCCGTCTGGCAGCCGATGGCATCGATGGTCACCACACAGCCGTTTAGCTCTAACACCTCCAACAGTTCGACCAGCGCCGAAATCTCATTTTGACCTTCGCCCACCTTATGCTGCGCCAGCACCAGATGGTTGGCCTCCGCCCAGGCGCTGACCAACTGTAAAGCCGCCTTGCCGTTGGCGCGATCATGCGCACGACGCACGGTTTTCCCATCCAGCGCAATGATTTGCCCATCTTGAACCTGATACACCGCCCGCACGAAGCCCATAAAACACTTCTGCCAGGCTTGCGGGTCCAGTCGGGCAAACACCCGATTGAACGTGTCGTGCGACGGAATCCCATTGGGCAAGGCCAAAAAGGTGCGCAGCCACGCCTCCTTACTCTTGCCGAATTCCTCTATATCATTCCAGGTGCGGGCCCCGCAAATTACGGCACAAATCGCAATGATCACAATATCAATCAATAAGTGTCGCTTGGTATGATCGGAGCGCGGGTCAGGCAAATCGGTCAAATGCTCTATCATTTGGGCAATCAGTATCGGCGGCATCTTTCTCCTCCAAACTCCAGATGTAAGATGCCACCTATTATCACCCTTGTCCCTTCAAAAGCAATTTCAGATGCGTTTGCCCTGACTTTGAAATTTGAACACTGGCCCATCGCGGCAGACGAGTTGGTCACCGTGCGTGCATGATCCGCAGACGCCAATGCCACAGCGCATGTAGGCTTCGTAGCTGAGCTGGCCGGCCAAACCATGTTCGCGCAAGATGGCGGTCAGGGCGTCGAGCATGGCGTTCGGGCCGCAGGCGTACACGGTCCTGAACCCGATGTGGTTCATCAGACGCTCGGCCACGTCGGTCGCCAGGCCCTGGCTGCCCTCAGAGCCGTCCTCGGTGGCCAGGTAGACGACACAGCCCAGGTTGAGGAAGCGGTGGGTCAGCAGCAGGCTGGCGGACGTCCGCGCGCCGAGAACCGCATAGACGAGCTGGCTGGCGTCGCGCAGCGAGCGGGCCAGGAAGGACAGCGGCGCGCTGCCGTAGCCACCTCCTACCAGCAGGGCTGGCCCTGGCTCAAGGGAAAACCCTGTACCAAACGGCCCACGCAACCAGATGCGGTCACCGACGTTGAGGCCGTGCATGGCCGTCGTGAACGGCCCTACCCGCGCGACCGTCAACGCGATGGGGTTTGCGTCGGCCAGGCTGAACGGCTTTTCATCAACGCCTGGCAACCAGGCCATGACGAACTGCCCCGGCGTGGCCTCCATGCTCCCGTCCAGCAGGTAGGTTCGGGTCGTCTCGTTCTCCTCGACGATGTATTCGATGTGGTAGGCACGGGGAAGATGTGGTTGATACGCGGACGCGCCAGGCGTCCTTCGTTCGGAGTCAACGGTCATGGGCTATGCCTCGAATTTCGTCCAGAGAGCGATGGTGATGGGCAGACATAAAATCGCTCATTTCCCGACAGATGCGGGCGAAAACCTCTGGCCCGTGCCAGTAGACGGCTGAGCCGATGCCGACAGCGGTGGCCCCGGCCATGACCATCTCTATGGCATCCCGCCCATCCATCACGCCGCCGACGCCGATCACCGGCACGTTGAGGGCGCGGGTGACGTCATACACACAGCGCACGGCGATGGGGCGAATGGCCGGCCCGCTGACGCCGCCGACGCGGTTGCTCAGGATGGGCGCGCCGCTCTCAATGTCAATGACCATGCCCGGGCCGAGGCTGTTGATGAGCGTCAGGCCGCGCCCCCCGGCCTCGACCGCCGCCTGCGCGATAGCTACCAGGTCGGTCACGTTCGGCGACAGCTTCACCAGGATTGGAATATCGGTGGCGTTGACGGCTGCCCGGGTGGCCGCGGCGGTCGCTGCTGGGTCGAGAGCGAACGGGCGGCCCATTTCGGCGGTGATGTTGGGGCACGACAGGTTGATTTCAATGAGGTCGGGATGAGCTTCTGCAACTCTGGCGGCCATGTAGCCGAATTCATCGGCCGAGCGGGCGAAGATGCTGGCGATGAGCGGCGTTCCGAACGGTTTCAGCCGGACCGCCGTTTCTTGTAACAGTGGAATGGCTTCGTCAACGCCCGGATTGGCCAGGCCGACGGCATTGATCAGCCCCGGCCCCCAGTGTAACACGGTCGGGTTGCGGTGCCCCGGACGCGGCTCAGGCCCGCACGATTTGGCGGTGACCGCCCCCGCGCCGCAGCGGACGACTCGCTCCATCAGGGCTGCTTCGGTACCCAGTATGCCGGAGGCCAGAACCAGCGGATTCGCCAGGCGCACTCCGCACAATTCGACGCTGAGGTCTGGGATCATGTCGCTGGCCCCTGCGCCAGCCAATCCAGAACGAGCTGAGCTTGAGCCGACTCGATCCGCCGATGATGGACCAATATCTGTAGCATTTCCGTGAGGGTAATGACGCTGTGCACTCGATAGCCAGCGCGAACCAAGTCCTCCACACCACCGCCCTGACGGTCAATCAATACGACGATGTCGTGCACTTTCAAGCCGGCAGACACCAGCGGCTCGATGGCTTCCAGTTTGCTCGCGCCTGTGGTGATGAGGTCGTCCAGTATCACCGCACACTCACCAATTTTGAACTCGCCTTCGATGGCGCGGTGGATGCCGTGCATCTTGACCTCTTTGCGCGGGTAGATCATCGGACGGCCCGTACAGAGCGACACGGCAGCGCCGATGGGGATAGCTGCATAAGGAATGGCGGCAATGCGGTCGTATTCTAGGCCGGACAGCAAGCGGGAATAGGCGTCGGCGACGCGGCTCAGCAGGTTGGGATAGGAGACCAACACCCGCAGGTCAATGTACACGGGCGATGTCTGTCCCGACTTGAGGGTGTACTGGCCGAAACGCACTGCGCCAATGCGGGCCAGGTCGAGGACGATGTCTTCAATGGCTGCGTCCAAGCCGCTTGCCGGGAGGTCAGACTTGGGCTGGGCGAGAATGTGCCGTCGGGCATCGTTGATTTGGTCGCGCAGCTCCTGCGCGGCTGTCCGTGGGTCGTCAGCCTGATAGATGCTGCGCGAGGCGTTGATCAGCAAGCCCAGGCCGTTGGGCCATAGCCCGTTCCGCAGCGATGCTTCCAGGTCGCCGCCCTGTTTTCCTATGCCGGGCAGCAGAATCCACAGGTCGGGCGCCGCGCGCCGCACAAACTTTAAGGCTTCCGGATAGGTTGCGCCCACCACCAGCCCAACGTTGTCATGCCGCGTCCAGGTCACAGCCCGACGCGCAACCTGTATGTAAAGCGGCTCGCCACTGCAATGGCCCTCCTGAATCTCTCTGGCGCCGGGATTGGAGGTGTGACACAGCACGAGCACCCCTTTATCCTCCCGGCGCGTAAACGGCTCGAGCGATTCACCGCCCAGATAGGGGTTGACCGTGACCGCATCCGCGCCAAAGACATCGAAAGCAGCGCGGGCATACGCCTCGCTGCTATGGCCGATGTCTGCCCGCTTGCCGTCGAGGATAACTGGCGTGCCTGAGCCGATATACTCGATGGTCCGGCGGAGCGCGTCCAATCCGGCCAGTCCCTCGGCTTCATAAAATGCTGTGTTCAGCTTGTAGGCGCATACCAGGTCGCGCGTCGCGTCAATGACGCGACAATTGAAGGCATAGATGGGGTTCGGTTGTGCCATGAACTCCGCCGGGAAATACTCCGGCATAGGGTCCAGTCCCACACACACCAGGCTGTCGTTGCGGCGGGCCGCCTCAGTGAGTTTGTCGAAAAAGCACATGGCCTGCTCCTATTCTTGCGTTCCTTCAATCTTGGCCCAGGTGTCCCGCAGCGAGACCGTGCGATTGAACACCAACCTCTCTGCCGTTGAGTCCGGGTCGGTGCAGAAATAGCCGAGACGTAAGAACTGATAGCGGCTCAAAGGCGGCGAGCCGGCCAGACTGGGCTCAACCTTGCAGCCGGTGAGCACCTCCAGAGAATTGGGATTGACGTAGGCCGTGAAATCCTGGCCCTCCGGCGTATCGTCCGGATCAGGTTTGGTGAAAAGCAAGTCATATAGCCGGACTTCGGCGTCGAGCGCATGGGCAGCCGAGACCCAATGCAACGTCCCTTTGACCCGCCGGCCATCGGGCGTCGAACCGCCGCGCGAGGCCGGATCATAGGTACAGCGCAGCTCGGTAATCTCGCCGGTCTGGGCGTCCCTGACCACTTCGCGGCAGGTGATGTAATAGGCATGTTTGAGACGCACTTCCTGGCCTGGCGCCAGACGAAACCATTTCTTGGGTGGGACTTCGCGGAAATCATCTCGCTCGATGTAAATCACCCGTGAGAAAGGCACCAGCCGTGTGCCGGCGTTGGGGTCTTCAGGATTGTTTTCTGCCTCGACCTCTTCCACCTGACCCTCCGGATAGTTCTCTATGACCACTTTTAGCGGGCGGAGGACGGCCATTACCCGCTGGGCGCGACGGTTAAGATCCTCGCGGATGCACGCTTCCAGTTGCGAAATGTCTACCACGCTGTTGGTCTTGGCGATGCCGATGCGCCGGCAGAACTCGGCGATGGCTTCAGGTGTATAGCCGCGCCGGCGCAGGCCGCAGATGGTGGGCATGCGCGGGTCGTCCCAGCCGCGCACATAGCCGCCCTGCACCAGCTTGATGAGCTTGCGTTTGCTCAGCACCGTGTAGTTGATGTTAAGGCGGGCGAATTCAATCTGGCGCGGGTGATAGATTTCCAGCTCGTCGAGGAACCAATCGTACAGCGGACGATGGTCCTCGTAGGCCAGGTCGCACAGTGAGTGGGTGACACCTTCGATTGAATCGCTCTGGCCGTGCGCCCAGTCGTACATGGGATAAATGCACCATTTATCACCAGTGCGGTGGTGGGTGGCATGGCGGATGCGATACATCACCGGGTCGCGCAGGTTGATGTTGGGCGACGCCATATCTATTTTGGCCCGCAGCGTCCGCGCACCGTCCGGAAATTCGCCGGCCCTCATGCGCTGAAACAGGTCGAGATTTTCCTCGACGGAGCGGTCGCGGTATGGGCTGTTCCTGCCTGGCTCCGTCAGCGTGCCACGATATTGGCGGACTTCCTCCTCGCTCAGGTCGCAGACGTAGGCTTTGCCCTTCTTGATGAGCCGAATGGCGTATTCGTAAAGCTGCTCAAAGTAGCCGGAAGCGTAGTACAGGTGCTCGCCCCAGTCGAAGCCCAACCAGCGGATGTCCTCCATAATGGCCTCGACGTATTCCTGCTCCTCTTTGACGGGGTTGGTGTCGTCGAAGCGCAGGCTGCAAAACCCGCCAAATTCTTTGGCGATACCGAAATCTATGTGGATGGCCTTGGCGTGACCGATGTGCAGATAGCCGTTCGGTTCGGGTGGAAAGCGGGTCTGCACGCGGCCACCAAATCGGCCAGAGGCGATGTCCTCCATGATGGCGCGGCGAATGAAGTCAACCGATTCAGCGGTCGGGCTCTCCGGCGCGCCTGGTTTGGCAGATAGGTTATCGGTCATGCTGGTCGCTCTCCTCTATACGGAATGTTACTGTGGCGCATTATAGCATACTCTCGTGAGGATGACAACATAACCGAGGCGGTGGGGTGCGTCCGGGATTTCAGGTGAGTGTAGGAGAAGTCTCAACTGCGTCATTTTGACATTAAAATTACCTTGTGCTATCATGAACCAGCGTGATTGGGCTATTCTTGAACGAGATGCAGGAAGGCGCGGCGATGAACGTCAGGTTTGGACTGACACTGGCAGCGATAACGGGCGTGAACCTCTGGCTTGGCACCAGTCTGCCGGCGCTGTTGCCTCTGATCGCGCCGCTGGCCTACCTGCTGGCGATTGTCGTTGTCTTGCTGTGGATTCTGAGCGCGAGCCGCGCCAGCGGCCGACGGACTGTTCGGCGGGCAGCCGAGCGGCCGGCGGGCCTTCCGCCTTCGGAAAAACCGCTGAAGGCGGCCGATATCCTGGCGCTGGAGTTTGAGTATGCGCGGGTCACCGCCTCCGAGGCCATGAACGACCGCCAGGCGATGGTCAATTTCTACCTGGCCGTCGCCGGGGCAATCCCGACCGTCATCGCCATTCTGATCATTGATGGGCCGGAGGTCGCCAGCCTGGCCGTTTATCATACGGCCGGCGCGGCGGCCCTATGGATACTGGTCGCCATTGGCTGGGTGTTTTTCCTGAAGGTTATCCAACTGCGCCTGGCCTGGCATCGCAGCGCGCTGGCGATGAACCGCATCAAGGATTTCTACCTGGAGCATACGGCCGACTTCGATCCCGATGAGCTGAGGCAAGCCTTCCAGTGGCGAACGAGCACCCTGCCTCCGCGGGACATGAGGTGGAATATCTTCTTCTACTCAGCCATGCTGATCGGCCTGCTGAACAGTCTGAGCTTCACTCTCGGCAGCTTCTTGCTCGACCTGCGCGTCGCCGACGTCGGCCGGTACGGCTGGCTGGCTGACCTGCATTGGACGGTATGGATCGGCCTGGGCATCGCCATGTTCGCTTTGCATTTCTTCATGTACTCGGCCTTCCTGCGAGAGACGCGCAGGCGCGACAGAAAGGACATTCTCATGAGCGACGATTGGAAATGGGCGGCCCGCCCCAACCGAAGGGTAGAGGTGCTGGAGACGGTCCGCGAATACGACGGCTTTTATAAGATTGACCGGGTGCGTTACCGCTTCGAGCGTTTCGATGGGACGATGAGCGAACCGGTCACGCGGCTGGTCTTCGAGCGCGGCGACTCGGTGTGCGTGCTGCCGTATGACCGCGCCAAAGACGCCGTACTCTTGATCCAGCAATTTCGCTACCCGGCTTACGTGCGCAATGGCCCAGGCTGGCTGTGGGAGATCATCGCCGGCATTCAGGACAAGGGCCGCGACCGAACGGCTGTAGCCCACGCTGAACTGATGGAGGAAGCTGGCTACCAGGTTGACACCCTGGTACCGGTTGCCAGCTTCTATCTCTCGCCCGGCGGTTCATCTGAACGCATCTACCTGTACCTGGCTTACGTCTCGCCGGCCGACCGGAAGACCGCTGGCGGCGGCCTGGCCGAAGAAAACGAGGACATCGCCGTCTCGGCCGTGCCTTTTCGCGAGGCGATGAAGATGATTGACGCCGGCGAGATCATTGACGCCAAGACCATCATCGCGTTGCAGTGGCTGGCCCTGCACAAAAACGACCTGCCGCGTCTGGCCCGCAGCAGCGGAAAGAAGGACTGAGAGAGGTTGCATCTGAAGCGCGGCAGACAATGGCTCATTCTGGTCCTGTTCCTGGCTCTTGTTGTAAGCCTGCGCGGGGCGAACGACGCTGCGGCCGCGGGCGGGCAGGAATTGGCGCCCGCCGCGGCCACGTGCGCCGGGCAAGAGGGTCACAGCAGCCTGGCCTGCTACCTGGTCAGAGGCGACACGCCAGAACCGACCTGGGTGGGACGGCTGTTGCCGCTGGTGCAGGCTGCCGAACGAGACGAAGCGCGCGTCGGCCTGATGGTCTACGACATGGCTACAGGGCGTTACTATGCCTATAACGCCCAGGAACTGCTCATTCCGGCCTCGACCATCAAGCTGCTGACCGCGGCGGCT
>Ga0209101_1002613_pt1 | contig 11685 bp, 7 predicted proteins | sample ConPoolayeCmetaG_FD_185481 | JGI IMG/M metagenome (GOLD analysis project Ga0209101, IMG submission 185481) | Hot spring microbial mat communities from California, USA to study Microbial Dark Matter (Phase II) - Cone Pool mat layer C metaG... ... | reverse complement strand
GAGCCGGGGCTATTCACCCGCCTGGCCAGAGGGTAGCCCCAGGGATCAGGACCCCCGCCCGGACAGGCGGCAGTGCCCGTCCTTCTCTGGCGTCCGTGTCCGTGTCCGTGTCCGTGTCCATGTCCGTGTCCGTGTCCGTGTCCGTGTCGGTGTCAGTGCCCATGACACTGTCGGTGCCCGTGACAGTGCCCGTGCCGGGCCTCTCCACCCGCCTGGCCAAGGGGTAGCCCCAGGGATTTCAGGACGCCAGGCGCAGCCCGGCTCCCGGGCCGACTGGCAAACCGAGGGCGATCCACACCACTAGCAGCAGGCTCCACCCCAACAGAAAGGCCACCGTGTACGGGAGCATGGTGGCGATGAGGGTCCCGAGCCCCGCCCGCGGGTCGTAGCGCTGCACCACCGCCAAAATCAAGGCAAAGTACGACATGGTGGGGGAGATGACGTTGGTCACGCTGTCCCCCACCCGGTAGGCGACCTGGGTGAGCTCCGGCGTGTACCCCAAGAGCATGAGCATGGGCACGAACACCGGCGCCATCACCGCCCACTTGGCCGAGGCGCTGCCCATGAGCAAGTTCACCGCCGCCGACAGCAGCACGAAGCCGAGCATGAGGGGGATACCCCCCAGGCCGGAGCTCTGCAAGATCTCCGCCCCCTTCACCGCGCCGATGAGCCCCAGATGGGACCAGTTGAAATAGGCTACAAACTGCGCCGCGAAGAACACCAGCACCAGGTATGACCCCAGGGTCTCCATGGATTTTCCCATGGCCTTCATGACGTCGGCGTCGGAGCGCATGGTACCGGCGGCAAAGCCATAGGCGATCCCAGCCACAGCGCCGCCAAGGAATATGAACGGGACGATAGCAGTGAGCAGCGGTGAGCGCAGGATGCTCCCGGTCTCCAGATCGCGCAGGAACCCTCCCTCTGGCAGCACCCCGGCCAGCACCACGGCGGCGAACAGGGCGAACACCGACCCGGCCCAGGCCAGCCCGCGTTTTTCAGCCCCGGTCAGCGCGGCCAGCTCGCCGGTGCCCTGCTCAGGGCCGCTGTAGCGACCGAGCCGGTGTACTACGATGCGTTCGGTGACCCAGGTCCCGAGAAAAGCCACCACGAAGGTGGACGCCGCCAAGAAGTAGTAGTTCGCCGCCGGACTCACCTGGTACCCAGGATCCACAATGTGCGCCGCCTCCTGGGTCAACCCGGCCAGCAACGGGTCGATGGTGCCCAGGACGAGGTTGGCGCTGTACCCGCCGGAGACTCCCGCGAAGGCCGCTGCGATGCCGGCCAGGGGGTGGCGTCCGGCGGCCAGGAAGATCACCCCCGCCAAGGGGATCAGCAGCACGTAGCCGATCTCGCTGGCGGTGTTCGACAGAATACCCGCCAACACCACCACGAAGGTGAGCAGCCGGCGCGGGGCGGCCAGCACCAGCAGGCGCAAGAAGGTGGCGAGCAGGCCGCTGCCCTCGGCCACGCCGATGCCCATCAAAGCCACCAACACGGTGCCCAGCGGAGCGAAGCTGGTGAAGTTGGTGACCGCGGCCTTGAGGATGCGGTGCAACCCCTCCACGGTGAGCAAATTCACCGGGGTGATCAGCTCGCCGGTGCCGGGGCGCACCGCCGAGACGCCCAGCCAAGAAGCGGCCGCCGAGCCCAGCACGACGCCCACGGCCAGGACGAGGAAGATCGTCGCCGGGTGGGGCAGGGCGTTGCCGCCGCGCTCGATCACGCGAAGCAGAACGTCGAAGAAGCGGGAGCCCCCCTGGCCGCCGCCGCTGTGTGCCCTCTTCTTGGCCATCGAACACCTCGTTCGCACCGTGCCGCCAAGGCACCGGTATGCAGGGCCAACCGCACCGACGGTCGCCGGCATTCCGCGCCAGCTCGAGGCCGTCCGGCCGCGCGCCGCGAACACCGGCGGCTCCCCGAAATCACCCGGGATCGCGGCCAGACGAAGACTCCGACCTTCCCACCGCCAACCCACACAGGAGACGCTCTCTTCGCAGCGCGGGCCGCGAGGCCCACACTTCGAGGGCGTTAGACCTCGCCCGGGCGTCACGGTCCCGGACACGGTCACGTTCCCGGACACGGGCACGGGCACGGACACTGGCACGGACACGGACACTGGCACGGACACGGACACGGACACGGGCACGGCCACGGTCACCGACACGGACACGGGCACGGGCACGGGCACGGACACGGTCACGGACAGGGACACGGGCACGGACCCTGGGAGTGCGGGCCTCGAGGCCCGCCCCTGGACAGCCCGCGCCCAGCCAGCGCCGCACGAACATCGCCACCAGCACGAGTCGCCGACTCGGCCACCGTCACGCGCCCGACGCCGGCCGCCATCGCCGGACCCAGTCGCGCAGGGGCCCACGCCGACCCGAAGGGAGAATCAGGGGCGCCGGAGGAGGCTATAAGCCGAATTCTGTCCCCCCGCTTGCGCGGGGTGGGCACTCATTCATCTGGCGACGCCCTCACGGACGCGCTCCAGCGGCCTACCCGGGAGCCCTCCCTCGCGTGGGGCGAGGGAACCGGTGGTGGGCGCCGTTGACTCCCCTATTTGGCCTTGCTCCGCACGGGGTTTGCCGTGCCCCGACCCTCGCGGATCGAGCGGTGGGCTCTTACCCCACCTTTTCACCCTTACCCGGGGCCTGGCCCGCGGGCCTCCACCGGGCGGTGTGTTTTCTGTGGCACTTTCCCTCGCGTTGCCGCGGCTGGGCGTTACCCAGCGTGCTCCCACCCGGAGTTCGGACTTTCCTCGCCGTCCGCCGAAAACAGACGGCGCGAGCGCCCACCTCCTCCAGCGCCACCTTACATTGTACCCGTTTCTTCTGGCGCTGACTCTCGCCCGCGCAGCGGCCCCGTCTAGGATTTCCGTCGCGCGCCGCCTCGCCGGCGCACCACCCGCGCCGGGGCAGGCGGCAGGCGGTTGCGCGCATCTGCGAAGAACGCCAGTTCCCGCCGCCACAGCGGCACTCCCTGGTCCGCCGCCGCGGAGCCGGGGGACAGCTCTTCCACCCGCGCCCAGAACGTTGCCCCGGCCACCACCTCGGTCCCCTTGTCCCGCGCCCGCCGCGCCAGCTCGCGGTCGTCCGTGGCCAGCCTCCACCCTGCTCCCCCCGCTTCCAGCAGGCCCAGGATCGCCGCATCGGCGTGGGGCGCGTAGCGCACCTCCACCTGTCCCAGCCGCTCCACCTCGCCAGTCCCCGCCGGCGGGGCCCCGTCGAACACCACCACCACCTGGACGCGCTGAACGCGGGCCATGGCCAACGCCGCTTGCCGGACGCGCTCCCGCGCCCCTCCGCGTGCCAGGTTATTGCCGTCCAGCAGCCAGGGCATGGTATTTCAGAACCTGCGTACCAAAGCCTTGAGCGTCGCCGCCACCCACTCGTTGGTGGGATCGGCTTCCAACGCGCGCTCCAGGCAGTGCCGCTGCTTGGCCGGCTGGCGCCGGCGCTCCCAGAATCTTGCCAGCTCGATCCACGCCTCCACGAACGTGGGGTCGACGGTGACGGCGCGGCGCAGGTGGTCGAGCCCCCGTTGCACCCACATGGGATTGCGAAACTCCAGGCGCGCCAGGGTCAGAAGGGTGCGCGGCTGCGGATCGAAGCGCACCGCCTGGTCGAGTAGCTGCACGGCCATCCCCACGTCTCCGGCGCGGGCCAGTTCTTCGGCCCGTTTGACGTTGGCTGCGGCCAACTCGCGTTTGGCCTGCTCGCGCTTGAGGTCGTCCACGTGGGGTGTGGCTGCGGGGCGATGCTCCGCCAAACGGCGGTCATACTCCGCCCGGCGCGCTGAGTTGGAGAGGGTTTCGTACGCCTCCTTGAGCGCCAGCGCGATCTCCTTGAGATCCTGGCGCAGCAAGCGCAGGTGTGGCTCCCGCGCCCGGTCGGGGTGGAACAGCCGGGTCATATCGGCGTAGCGCCGATGGATCTCCTCGTACGTCGCCCGCCGGTCGAGGCCGAGCCGCCGATAGAAGTCCTGGCGGCGGCATTCATCCACCAGCCGGATGACCCGCTCGTACTCCTGCTGTTGCTCAGGGGTGAATCGCTGCGCCACGCTCTCCTCGCCCAACGCGGCCGGCGGTACCGCCACCGCAATGGGCTCACTGGGCCGGCCGGCACGGGTATCCCGCAGCTCCACCAGTCCCGCGGCCCGCAGGCCCAGCAAGGTGCGGTTCATCACCTCCCTGGGAACGCCGGCCATCCTCCCGAGCTGCACCACGGTACTCGTGCCGTCAATGCGCGACACCAGGTAGGCCTCGGCGGGCTGCAGGTTGACCCCCTGGTAGCGCAGCAGGGCGTCCTCCGCCGCCCATACGTACTGATCGGGGGAGAGACCGTCCAGGGGCAGCTGTTCGGCCGGAATCACGCGGTAGGCCGCCATAATCAGCGACGCCGTGGTCATGTCCATGGTGGCCGCGTCGGCTGGCAGGCGCAGAGCCGGCTGGAGTTCATAGGTTCCCTCCGCAACCACCAGCGCCGACACGATGCGCACCGCCAACCGCTCCAGCTCCAACCGCAACGTCTCCACGTCCAAAAGCCCTTCCTCGACCAACATCTTGCCGAACAGCACACCTTCCGGCTGGCGTACCAGGGCAAGAGCCATATCACGAGCGCTCAGGAGCTTCTGTTCGACGAGCCAGCTCCCCAGCTTCTCCTGCTCGTCCGTGGAGGTTACGGCGCGCACCTGCCCGGCTTCGAGCCACAACGAGCGGCGGATCTCTCCGGTGGTGGCGTCCAACCGTCCCTCGGCAAGGCCCGAGACCAGGCTTCGCAGCACCGCCGGAAACTCCCCGGCCGCAAAGGGCACCTTCTTCGGTGTCCTCCCCCCCGTGCTCGAGATCGTGATTCTCCGCTTGCCACGGGTGTTCATGGCGAGCCCTCATCTGCTCGGACCACGTGCGGCGCAAATCCCCGCGTCAGCACCCCGGCGGGCAGCGCCGCCATCGCCGTCTCCGCCGCCTCGCGATCGGGGAAGCGACCCCACACCAGACGATAACAACGCTCGCCACCTTCCCCGAACGGCACCACTCGGAAGCTACCGCGATTGGCGTCCTGGCGGCGGTAGAGCCGCTCTACTTCGGCTGGCTGACAACCCCCGTCCACGGCAATCGACCACGGCCCCTGGGCGGCGACCACGGCGCGCTCCTCCCAAGGACGCAGCACGGCGAGCACCGCCGCGACCACCCCAATGGCCAACAACACCAGCACCCACGCCAGCCCACCTCGCCGCCGCGCCGGCTCGACGTTCCCCGCCGGCTCGGCCGGGGCCAGCACCACGTCGGCCAGGCGCGGCGAGGCGTCCACCAGGCCGGCTCCCACCGCCGTGGCGAGCAGGCGCAGCACCAGCACGCGATTGTGAGGCGAGGGTTCGACGATTTCCCGTGCCGAGCGCACGTCATTGATCTTGGCGAACACCGCCAAGGCCTCGTCGGTCAAGCCCAGAGCGCCGACCCGTCTGGCAAAGTCAGGCAGGCGGAAGAGCACCAGCTCGGGATCGGGCAAGAAAACCTCGGCCAGCTCTTCGGCGCCGCTGCCCAGCATCATCTCGATGATCAAGTGCGGGTAGGAGATGGTGAACTGGGCCGGCTCCAACGGCAGCTCGTTATCGAACGTGACGGTGCTATCGTCGGCGAGAAAGAACTCCTTCAGCCGCGCCGCCAAAGCCCGCTTGACCACTGCGGCGGCCTCACCCTGGGAGACCTGCCCGGCGTTCACCGCCGCCTGCGCCTGGCGGAACCACTCGCGATCCGAGACAAGGCCGAACGCCGACGCCAGCCGCTCCCCATCGTCGCCTTCCACCGCCAAAATCTGCAATCCGTCCACGTACAGCGCAAGGGTGGCTTTGCCCCAAGCGAGCTGCGCGCGCCCCCTCCCCTTGCGGCCGATCCACAGCGCCAACTGTCGTGCCGCCGACACTCTCCGCATAGTGTCAGAGTAGCGCGAGTTCTCCCCCCAGTCAAAGCCGAAAAACAACGCCTCGTCAAGCCGCGCCGGCGCCCACCCCTGGCGGACGAGCCGGAGCGGTTGCAGGCTCGCGCTCCCGAGGCCCCTGCCAAAGACCGCAGGGCAGCAGCCCCTCAGGGCAGTCGGGGGACAGGCTGCGCCCGCGGCCTCCGAGGGGCGGGCGCGCGCGCCCTGACCCGCCGAGAGGGAGCCGCGCCATGCCCGTTTCCGTTTGCGCGTACAGGTACCGTGAAGGTGGTCATTGGTGGGCGATTCTTGAGAAGCCGGCTGCTGGGGGCGCCCCTTGCGCGGCGTGCCGAGGAGTGGTAGGGTCTGTTATTGTGAAGGCCTTCACGATTCACACAAGAAGCAGTGACGAGGGCCGCCACGGACAAACAGTCAGATTCCCCGGTGGGGCGAAGTGGTGGGGGCCACCGTTGGATCTCCCCCCCCAAGCCATCCGACACCCTGGCCCTCCGCGCCCCGCCGGGGCTTTTCCTCACTTCGCAGGCTTGCCACAATGACGGAGGAGGAGTCGATGAAGCGCATCCTATCCGGCAACGAGGCGATCGCCCGGGGTGCCTGGGAAGCCGGCGTGTACGTCGCCGCCGCCTATCCGGGCACCCCCTCCACGGAGATCCTGGAGGAGTTCTCCCGTTTCCCTGGCGTCTACTGCGAGTGGTCCACCAACGAGAAGGTCGCCGTGGACGTGGCCGTGGGCGCGGCCTACGCCGGCCGGCGCGCCCTGGCGGCGATGAAGCACGTGGGGGTCAACGTCGCCGCTGACTCGCTGTTCTACGCCTCGTACACAGGAACCGAGGCCGGTCTCGTGATCGTCTCGGCGGACGACCCGGCGATGCACTCCTCCCAGAACGAGCAGGACAATCGGCGCTACGCCGCCTTTGCCCGCGTCCCTTGCCTCGACCCCTCCGACTCCCAGGAGTGCAAAGACTTTTGCATTGCCGCCTTCGACCTCTCGGAGCGCTTCGACACGCCGGTCCTGCTGCGCACCACCACCCGCATCAACCACTCCTCCACGCCGGTGGAGTTGGGAGAGCGGGGCGAGGTGAGGGCGGCGCGCAAGAAGTTCCCCCGCGACCCGGCCAAGTACGTGATGGTGCCGGCCAACGCCCGCGGCCGCCACCCGGTGGTGGAGGAGCGGATGCGGCGCCTGGAGCAGTGGGTGGAAACCTCACCGCTGAACCGCCTCGAGTGGCGCCAGCGCGAGGTGGGCATCATCACCGCCGGGGTTGCCTACCAGTACGCCCGCGAGGTGTTTCCCGCCGCCTCGGTGCTCAAACTGGGGATCGTCCATCCGCTGCCGGCCGGGCTCATCCGCGAATTCGCCGCCGGCGTGAAGCGCCTGGTTGTCTTGGAAGAGTTGGACCCGGTCATCGAGGAAGGCGTGCGGCTGCTGGGCCTGCCGTGTGAGGGGAAGTCCATCTTCCCCTTAATCGGCGAACTGGACCCCGAGGTGGTGCGCCGGACGGGGGCTGCCGCCGGCCTGCCGGTGGACCGGCCACCGGTAAAACGGGCGGATATCCCGCTGCCGCCGCTGCCTGGCCGCCCGCCGGTGCTGTGCCCCGGCTGCTCCCACCGCGGCGTCTTCCAGCTCCTCGCCAAAAAAAAGGTCGCCGTCTCCGGCGACATCGGCTGCTACACCTTGGGCTTCTTGCCGCCCCTGTCGGCGCTGCACTTTTGCGGGTGCATGGGGGCGTCCATCGCGGTGGCCCACGGCGCCGCCCAGGCGGGGCTGGGCGAACGAGTGGTCGCGGTGCTGGGCGACTCCACCTTCTACCACACGGGGCTGCCCGCCCTGGCCAACGTGGCCTACAACAAAGCCAACATTCTGTTGATCATCCTGGACAATCGCACTACCGCCATGACCGGACACCAGGCCAACCCAGGTACCGGCATGACCTTGCTCCGCCAACCCACCGACGTGATCGAACTGGAGCCGCTGGTGCGCGCCCTCGGGATCAAGCACGTGGCCACCGTGGGGGCCTACGACGTGGCCGCGCTGGAACGGGCGTACAAGGAACTGATGGCCACCAACGAGCCGGCGGTGATGATCGCCCGCCAGCCGTGCGCGCTCCTGCCCGAATCGCGCCGCCAGTGGGTGCCCCTGGAGGTGCTGGAGAACTGCAACGGCTGCGGCGTGTGCTTCCGCATCGGTTGCCCGGCGATTTTGAAGAGCGACGAGATCGACCCGGTTAACCGCAAGCCCCTCGCCCTGATCGATAAAGACCTGTGCACCGGCTGCGAGATCTGCACCCAGATCTGCCCCCACGACGCCATCACCACCCGCGACCAGATGCGCCTTTTTGAGGACGGCGAGCACGGCTCGTGCGCCCTCGCCCCCCAAGGAGGTGCCCAGTGAGCAGCTCTTCCCTTGCGGTGAACTTCGTGCTCGCCGGTGTGGGCGGGCAGGGCACGCTGCTGGCCTCCAACATCCTCGCCGACGTCGCGCTGGCGGCCGGCCTCGACGTCAAGAAGTCCGAGGTCCACGGCATGGCGCAGCGCGGGGGGAGCGTGATCTCCCACGTGCGCTGGCACCCCGAGAGGGTGTACTCGCCCATCGTTGGTGTGGGCGAGGCTGACATTTTGCTCGCCTTTGAAAAGTTGGAAGCACTGCGCTTTGCCCACTACCTTCGCGAGGGTGGCACCGCGGTGATCAACGACATGGCCCTCGTCCCCATCACCGTGTCCGCCGGCGGTGCGGTGTATCCCGACGACGCGCATCTGGGGCCGGCGCTCGCCGCCGTGCGGGCAACCATGATCACCGTTCCCGGAGAGCGCCTGGCCCAGGAGGCGGGCAACGTCAAGGCCGCCAACGTAGTGCTGCTGGGCGCCCTGTCCACGCTCCTGCCGCTGTCAGAGGAGCTGTGGTGGTCCTGCCTGGAACAGCGGGTACCCAAGAAGTTCCTGGACTTGAACCGCCAGGCGTTTGCTGCCGGACGAGCGGCGGCGCTTCCGGCCGGGTAGCCGCGCCGCCGGCCATCGATCCCCTACCGCAGAAAGCAACGCGGGCGGGGCGCAGAGCCCCGGCCGCACGTTTCCCCCCTTGAGAATCAGGGCAGGGCCGGCAGGGTGGTGGGGTCGTTGGTTCCGGCGTCGATGGCGGAGGCCGACGCCTCCACCCCGCTGCCCGCCAGCACGTCGATGCGCGCGTACCCCTCGTCGATGTTGTTGCGGCCTCCTTTGTTAAAGAACGGGCGGCTCTCCTGCTTCCACTCGCCGGGAGCGAGGGTCACGGTGTAGGCGGTGACGAGCGCACCGGCGCCATCGTAGAGAGTTACGGCCACCCGCGCCGTGCTGCGCCCGGAGTTGGTGAGGGCAATGTTGGAGCGGAACTGGCTGTTTTCCTTCAGTCCCAGCAACCACCCCGTCTGCCCGGCGCTCATCGCCTGGGTCGACGCGAAACCGCGGTAGTACTGGCCAAAGGTTTCGGTGGCGCTTTTGAGGTTGTAGGTGCGGGAGGCGGCGCGCACCGGCTGGTCGGAGCACAGCTCCAGCGCCGCCGAGCCGGTGTAGTTCATCTGCCCGACCACATCGGCAAGGGTGCGGTGCTGCCGCGCGGGGACCGTAGCGGTCAGGGTCCGCACTCCGCCGGAGGCGTGCAGGCGAGCGGTGACCTGGGCTGGCTGGGCGCCCAGGTTGAGGATGAAGACATCCGTTCGCCACTGGCTGCCCAGCGCCCCCGCGGCCCGGCTGCCCACCTGGAACCAGGTGCTGAAGTTGCACCCGCTGGGCGGCGGCTGTGCGCCGCCGGCGCCGGGCACAACGATGGTGCCGCTGCGCACGCAGTACACGCCGTCCACCACGGTGGTCATCTGCCACTCCCAGCTCCCCGGCGCCTGGTAGGTGTGCGTGGGGGTGCTGCCTCCGGCAGGGATGCTGCGGTCGCCAAAATCCCACACGTAGATGGGCGGGCCTGAGCATCTGGACCACGTGGCAAAGCCGCGGAAACTCACGCTCTGCCCCACCTGGGCGACGGCCGGCACGAGGGCAGTACAGTCCAACGTGCACCCCGAGGGCGCCGCTATGGTGATGGTGCCGGTGCGGCGGCACACCACCCCCCCCACCACCACCGCCAGGTGCCAGCGGTACACGCCGGGCGCCGGGAACGTCCAGGTGGTGTTCTGCGCCTGCGCCACCGCCGTGGTGCCGTCGTCCACCGACCAGAAGTACTCCGGGGCGCCCTGGCAGTTGGCCGTGGTGGCGGAGGCTTTAAACGGCACCGGCACGTTCACCTGCCCGGTGGCTGGCACCAGCGCCGTGCACCCCACCGTGCAGCCGGTGCCCACCGCGCCGGTGATGATGATCGTGCCGCTGCGCCGGCAGATGACCTGGCCGATCACCACCACCAGCTCCCAGGTGTAGGTGCCCGGCTGGGTATAGACGTAGCTGGTGTTCTGCGCTTGCGCCACCGCCGTGGTGCCGTCGCCGAAGAACCAAAAGTACTCGGCTTGGCCCGAGCACCCGGTGGCCGAGGCTGACCCCTGGAAAGTCACCGTCTGACCGACCTGCGCCGTCGCCGGAACGGTGGCGCTGCACCCCAGGGAGCACCCGCCGGACGAGGTGGTGACGGTGATCGTCCCGGTCTTGCGGCAGACCACGTTACCCTGCACCACAGCCACCAGTTCCCAGGTGTAGGTGCCCGCCGCGGTGTAGGTGTAACTGGTGTTTTGACTCTGGGCCACAGCGGTGGTGCCATCGCCGAAGAACCAAAAGTACTCGATGGCGCCGGTGCACCCGCTGGCCGTCGCCGACGAAGTGAACGTCACCGACTGCCCCACCAGGGCGGTGGCCGGTACCGTGGCTGTGCACGAGAGGGTGCACCCTCCCCCGCCCCCACTACCGGTGACGGTGAAATCCTTAGAGCAAGTGGATTCCAGCACCCCGGTGGCCTTGTCGAACACCAGAACTTCCGCCTTGTAGGTGCCCGCCGGAGCATTGCTCGGCAACGCCAAGGTCACCGTCTGGGGGTCGTTGCCCGACCCCGAGGTGGTGTACACCTTCTCCATCCCCGCCACGATCTGCCCCGACGGGTTCTTCAGGTTGGACTCCACCCGAATCTCCTGGGTCGTCCTGGTGGTGTCGATCTCGTAGGTGACCTGCACGTTCTCGCCCGGCGCGTAACTCGTCTTGTTGGTGTTCACGTACCGGCACGACGCCGAACCCTGACACCCCCCGTCGATGATCAGCTGCGCCTGCGCCACCCACGTACACCATTGCCCCGAGTTCTTCGTATCGACCATCACTTTGATCGTGTTCTTACCCGCACGAACCAGATTCAGCGGAATGCTGAACGACGGGTTGGACCACTGGTTGTTCGCCCCGGTGGTCGACCCCACCTTGGTGTTGTTGAAGTAGACGTCGTTGATCTCGTCCGGGTAGTCCACGTCCCAGGTTTCCAGGAACAACTGCGCCGACGAGGTGGGCAACGGCCCAGTCACAAAGATGTTGAACTCAATGGGATGCCTGGAATCGGTGTTGTACAGACACGACCCCCTCCCCGACACCCCCATGTCGCCATCCGCCGTCCCCGTCCCCGCGTTGTTCTCGTTGTCCTCGGTGGTGATGTAGGTACCACAACTGCCCCCACCCCCGCCGCCACCGGTGACGGTGAAATCCTTGGAGCAAGTGGATTCCAGCACCCCGGTGGCCTTGTCGAACACCAGAACTTCCGCCTTGTAGGTGCCCAGCGGAGCATTGCTCGGCAACGCCAAGGTCA
>Ga0209101_1002612_pt1 | contig 11687 bp, 3 predicted proteins | sample ConPoolayeCmetaG_FD_185481 | JGI IMG/M metagenome (GOLD analysis project Ga0209101, IMG submission 185481) | Hot spring microbial mat communities from California, USA to study Microbial Dark Matter (Phase II) - Cone Pool mat layer C metaG... ... | reverse complement strand
GTTGTGTGTTCATGGGGGAGCGGTTGTTTTGCGCGCAGGTATTCGGGTCATCCCGGCGCACAACGGCCAAATCCGCTGCCATGGCCAAGTATCTCTTCGACATCGCAGGCATCGACCTGAGCCGGGTGCTCTATGACCAGGAGGCGGTGCGCCGTGCCAATCCACAGCGGGGCGAGATGGAGCACCTGAACGGCATCGTCTGGGCAGACCCGCAGACGGGACGCATTATCGGCTACAAGGATGTGCGCAACGACGAGTTCTGGGTGTCCTGCCACATCCCCGGCCGCCCGCTGCTGCCGGGCGTGCTGATGATCGAGTGCGGTGCTCAGCTCGCGTCGTTCTACACGCGGACGTTTGACAAGTGGGAGGGGTTCATCGGCTTCGGCGGGGCCGACGACTGCAAGTTCCGCCAGGCCGTCTCGCCCGGCTGCCGGATGTACGTGCTGGGCCAGAAGCTGTGGGAGCGGCACCGCCGCATCCACTGCCGGGTGCAGGGCATCGTGGATGGGGGCATCGTGTTCGAGGCGGGGATCACCGGTGTGCAGTTCTAAGTCAACCCACCCGCGGAGGCAACTTGTCGCTCATCGTCACCGGCTCCATCGGCATCGACACCATTGAGACCCCCGCCGGCCGGCGCGACAACGTCATCGGCGGCTCGTCGATCTACTTCGCATACGCCGCGTCGTTCTTCACGGCCGTGCGGCTGGTGGGCGCCGTGGGCGATGACTGCCCCCGCGAGGTGTTCGACATCTTCAGGGACCGCCCCGTCGACACCGCCGGCCTGGAAGTCCGCAAAGGCTCGCGCACGTTCCGCTGGCACGGGTCCTACCTGAGCGACATCAACCAGGCCCAGACCCTCAAGGTCGACCTCAATGTCCTGGCCGAACGCGCCCCGGCCATTCCGCCGCAGTTTCGCGACAGCCGATTCGTCTTTCTGGCCAATACACACCCCCTGCTGCAGCAGCAGCTCCTGGCCGAGTTCCCCCGCTGCGACCTGGCGGTCGCCGACACGATGAACCTGTGGATTCAAAACGAGCCTCAGGAGCTGCGCAGACTGCTGGACCGAATCCATGGGCTGGTGCTGAACGACGCCGAGGCCCGCATGCTGACCGACCGGACGAACCTGATCCAGGCGGCTCGCGAGGTGCTGAAGATGGGGCCCAGGTTTGTGGTCATCAAGAAGGGCGAACATGGCTGCCTCATGTGCTCGGCTGACGATCTGTTTGTGCTGCCGGCATTTCCGGCCGAGCAGGTGGTGGATCCGACAGGCGCGGGAGACAGCTTCGCCGGGGGGATGATGGGGCATCTGGCTGCCGCAGGCGGCTACTCGCCCGCCGAGTTGCGCCGGGCGCTTGCCTACGGCACGATCATCGCCAGCTTCACCATCAGCGACTTCTCACTGGGCGGGCTGCTGCGCCTGACGCGGCAGGAAATTGATGATCGCTGGCGGCAGTTCGCGGCCGCCCTGCGGTTCTGATCGTCGCCTTTGCCCGACGGTGGCGCCGCGGCGGCGGAACATGCGCAACCGGCCTTTGAGCGGCGCCGGGTGTGCCCTGTCCCGCTACGGTCGGCCGCTTCAGCAGGCGGTCCGCGCGGTCAGAGGGCCATCTGCGACAGCAACCGATCCCGCGCTGTCCTGAACTCATCCTCCGTCAGGATTCCCTTGGCGCGCAGCGAGTCGAGCTTTCGGATTTCCACCAGCAGCGACTGGGGCAAAGCCGCCGGTTCGGAAGCGGGTTGTTTCTTTTTTCGCGCTGGCGAAGGCGGAGACGGCGCCTGTGCCGGCCGGGGCGCGGGCGCCTTCGTCGGCGTGGCGGGCGGCTGTGGCCTGGGCGTCGGCTCCGGCTCGCCCCTGATCTGCCGCTGATACGCGGCGTGCATCAGGTTGCGCAACACCATGAGCAGCACTTCAGGCTCCAGGTAGCTCGGAGGCGGCCGGAAGTACAGCGTGCTGTCATCGACGATGCGCAGCGTGCCCGGCGCGCCGGCCAGCGCCTGCTGCACGCGCTGGGCATCGCGCAATTTCAGGATCACATCGGGGGGCTGGCGGATGATGCTCTCGACGCCGAAGTGGCCGGCCAGCAGGCGCAGCTCCGTGAGCGCCGCGAGGATGGCGACCTGTTTGGGCGGCTCGCCGAAGGCATCCTTCAGGTCGGCGATCAACTGGCCCACCATCTCGATGCTGGAGCAGCGCGACAGCCGCCGGTAGGCGTCCAGGCGCTGGCGATCGCCGGGGATGTACTGTTTGGGGATCAGAGCCGAGACGCCGATCTCGACGTGGGCATCGGGCCGCTGGGGCCTGGGTTCGTTCTTGAGCTGCCGCGTGGCCTCCTCCAGGAGCTGGCAGTACATCTCATAGCCCACGGCCGCGATGTGGCCGGACTGCTCGGGCCCGAGGATGTTGCCGGCGCCGCGGATTTCCAGGTCGCGCATGGCGATCTTGAAGCCGGCGCCAAGGTGAGAGTATTCCTCGATGGCCTTGAGGCGCTTGGCCGCCACGGGGGTGACGGGGCGATCCGCCGGCAGCAGCAGATAGCAGTAGGCCCGATGTTTCCATCGCCCCACGCGCCCGCGAAGCTGGTGCAGCTCGCTGAGGCCGAAGCGGTCGGCTTGGTTGATGAAGATGGTGTTGACATTGGGGATGTCCAGGCCGGATTCGATGATGGTCGTGCAGACGAGAATGTCCGCCTCGTGGCGGATGAACTGGAGCATCACCCGCTCCAGCTCATGCTCGTGCATCTGGCCGTGGCCGATGAGAATGCGGGCGTCGGGGACGAGCTGCCGGACCTGCTCGGCGATCTCCTGGATGTTGTGGACGCGGTTGTGAACGAAGTAGACCTGGCCCTCGCGATTCAGTTCCCGCAGGATGGCGGCCCGGATGCGCTGCGTGTCGAAGGGGATCACCTCGGTGACGACGCTGCGGCGGTCCTGCGGCGCCGTCGTCAGCGATGAGATGTCGCGCAGCCCCAGCAGGCTCATGTGCAGCGTGCGGGGAATGGGCGTGGCCGACATGGTGAGCACATCCACCATGGTGCGCATCTGCTTGAGGCGCTCCTTGTGGGCGACGCCGAAGCGCTGTTCCTCGTCGACGACCACCAGTCCCAGGTCGGCGAAGTTGATGTCCTGACTCAGCAGGCGATGGGTGCCGATGAGGATGTCGATCTCGCCCGCCGCCAGCCGCTTGAGGATTTCCTTCTGCTGCCGGGCCGACTTGAAGCGGCTGATCGATTCGATGATGAACGGGTAGCCGGCCATGCGCTCGCGGAACGAGCGGTAATGCTGCTCGGCCAGGACCGTGGTGGGCACCAGCACAGCCACCTGCTTGCCGTATTCGACTGCCTTGAAGGCCGCGCGCATGGCCAGTTCGGTCTTGCCATAGCCGACGTCGCCGCACAGCAGCCGGTCCATGGGGCGGGCCTTCTGCATGTCCTGCTTGATCTCCTGAGCGCTCTGAATCTGATCCTCCGTAGGCTCGTAGGGGAACTCGGCCTCGAATTCCCGCTGCCACTCGGTATCGGGCGGGTAGGCCACGCCCTTCTCGGCATTGCGGGCGGCCTGGATGTCGAGCAGTTCGGCCGCCATGTCCATGACGGCCTCGGAAACGCGCGCCTTTTCCCTTTCCCAGGCGCCGGAGCCCAGGCGCGAGAGCTTTGGCGTGCCATGGAAGCCGCCGACGTATTTCTGAACCAGGTTGATGCGGTTGGCGGGGACATGCAGCGAGGCGTTGTCGGCGAAGCGCAGCGTGAGGTATTCCTCGCTCCTGCCGTCCTTATTGATGGTCTGAATGCCCGTGAACTTCGCGATGCCGTGGGCCACGTGGACGACGTAGTCGCCGACCTTCAGGTCCAGGAATGAATCGACGGGTCGCGATGCGATCACTTTCCTGACGCGCCGGCGCTGCTCGTAGCGGTGGAAAAGCTCGTGGTGGCCGATGAGCGCGATTTTCGATTTTCGATTTTTGATTTTCGACTGCTCCCCTTCGTCGCTTCGTCGCTTCGTCGCTGCGTCGCTCTGCTCCTCCGTCATTCGCCCTTCGTCATTCGTCATCAATTCGGGCTTCGGGCTTCGGGCTTCGTCATTGCCCTCCCCCTCCTCCCACACAAACCCCCGATGCAGATAGCCGATCGGCATCTCGATCCGCTGCCGCAACCCCGGCCGCACCTGATCCAGCAGCTCGGCGAACCGCTGAAGCTCGCCGACGTTTTCACAGAAAACCGCCACCTCGTGGGTGTCAGCCAGCTCGGCCAGTTCGGCGATCGCCCTGGGCACGTCGGTCTCGAACTTCTGCAGCGAGCGGATAGGCAGGCGGAAGACGGGCACGCCGCCGTCGCGGCCGCCGATCAGCGAATGGACGGCCACCGCGCTCTGCTCGAACTGGCTCAGCTCCAGGCACGTGAACTGCGAGGCGAGGCGCAGCACGGCCTCGAGCGGATAGATGCCCTTCACATCGGGCAGCCGCTCGAGGTAGCTGCGGGCCTGCTCGGCGATCTCCAGCGGTGCCCAGAGCACCACGATGGTGTCGGGCGGAAGATAACTGAAGAAGTGGGTCGACTCGCCGCTCTCGGGCAGCCGGCCCGTGAGGTCGCTGATGCGCACGCTGGACAGAGGGGCGCGCGAGCCCAGCGAGTCCAGGTCGAACTGTCGGATGGACTCGATCTGATCGTCGAAGAAGTCGATGCGGACGGTCAGGCCTACCTGCTCGCCGGACTGCTCGAATTCGCCGGGGAGATAGATGTCGATGATCCCGCCGCGCACGGCGAAGTCGCCGGGCACCTCCACCTGTTCCAGCCGGTTGTAACCATGCTCGCAGAGCCAGACGATCAGCTTCTCGGGCTCAAGTTGCTGCCCCACGCGCAGAGTCCGGACAAGCTGAGCCATCTGCTGCCGCGACGGCACAGACTGCATCAGGGCTTGGATGGGAGCGACGAGCACATTGGGGATTTTCGATTTTCGATTTTCGATGGAGGGGGAGGAGCTTCCAGTTGCCGGTTGCCAGTTGCCAGTGCGCGCACCCTCGCCGCCTTCGTGCCCTCGTGCCTCCGTGCCTCCGTGCCTTCCGCTCCCTCCGTCGCTTCGTCGCTCCGTCGCTTCGTCGCTCTCCCCGTTCGTTATTGATTCGGGCTTCGGACTTCTGGCTTCGTCGTTGCCCTCTCCTGAACCCTGAACCCTGAACCCCGAACCCTCCCCCGCCATTCTCGCGAGCAACGCCAGCCGATTCGACGCCAGCTCCTCGCTGCCCTGGCCCAGCGCGCCGCTCAGCTCCAGCGTCGGAAGAATATCGGGCCGCCGGCCGCTGAACAGCTCCAGGTCATCCGCCAGATCGTCGGCCTCGTCGACGTGCCCGCAGATCAGCAGAATTGGCCGCCCCAGCTCGCCATGCACGGCGGCGGTGACGGCCGCGACACTGCTGCCCCACAGGCCCGATGCCGCCACGGCGGGCGCAGCGCGCAGCGCTGCCGTCAGTTCCTTCAGCGCGCGCGCAGCGACAAGCCGCCCGACGGCGGCGGGAATGGTTCCTCGCATAGTGGTGCAGAGATGGTAAGGCCGCGTCGGGTCCAGGTAAAGCGGCGCGGAACGCAAGCGCATTTGGGTAGAGTCGGGGGCACGGGAGGACGCCCCTGTTGCGGTTGGGGGCGCTACATCGTTGGGCACGGGCCAGACGCGCCAGACGCCCGTGCTACGTTGTGCGCCGGCGCGATTCCGGGCTGCAGGCCGCATTAGCTCCACGCGCCCGCATTTGGGTTGCCACCACCGACGCGCGCACCAACACCTGGCCCCCACGGCGACGCCTCAGACTGCGCCGGGACGATTTCGGACCTATGGCTGCGTAACCAACAGCGGGAAGTTCTTCTGCTCCTCTTCCTGCTGAATGATGATGATCGGCTTGACCAGAATCAGCAGGACCTGCTCGTCCTTGGCCGTCGACTTGTTCGTGAACAGCCGCTTGATGAACGGAATCTTCGAGAGAATGGGCACGCCCTGCTCGACCTCGATCTCGCCGGCCAGCGTCTGGCCGCCCAGCAGCAGCGTGCCCTGGTCGGGCACGGCCACAATGGTGTAGACCGAAGTGAACTGCGAGAGCGGCAACTGCACGTTGGCGCTGAACGTGGTGCTCTGACCGCCCGTGCCCGTTCCGCCAGTGCCGGTCGTCGTGCCGCCGGTGGTCAGGCCGAAGACCGGGAAGCTTACGAGACTGACAAGCTGCCGCACCTGCGGGTTGAGGGCCATGGTCACGTACTTGCGGTCGTGCGACACCGTGGGCGTCACCACCAGCGTCACGCCGCTGGGGATGATGTCGATGATGGGGTTGAACAGACCGACGTTTTCGCCGGTGACCGGCTCCAGGTCGCTCACGTAGGCCTGCTCCGAGGAGACCACCACCCACGCCTGCTGGCCGTTGAACACGGTGACGCGCGGGGCGGTGACGATCGTGCTGTTCAGCGATGCCTGAGTGGCGCGGATCAGGAAGTTGACCTGGAAGTCGTCCAGGAAGCTGCCCTGCACAGTGATCGACGGCTGCGCGTTGGCTCCGATGCTGCCGGGCACGGGCGTTGTGGGCGTCGCGGGGAACACGGACGAGGCCGATTGCACCGAAATCGGGCTGAAGCGGTTGGGGCTGTTGATGTTGAAGAAGAAGTCCAGGTCCAGACCGATGTCGTTGAGGAAGTTGCGCTGAATCTGGAGGAAGCGCGTCTCGACGCTCACCTGAATGGCCCGGTACTGCCGCAGGCGCTCCAGAAGGCTGACGATGCGGGTCTGGTTCTCCTGGGTCTGGGTGACGATGAGCTGGCCGTTGAGGAACTGAAGCGAGCCCACCGAGCCGCCGTTGTCGATCCAACTGTCGCGGTCGATGTGGTCGAGCAGCAACTTCCTGAGTTGCTCAATCTGGATGCCGGTGCGGGCGGCCACACCGGCGCCATGCCCCACCGTGGTCCGCGAGTCGGACGAAATGGGCGGGGCGCCTCCCTGGTAGCCGGCACCGCCGCGATAGTACGACGCGTCGCCGTAGTAGTTTGCATTTGCATTCTGCTGCCGGTAGGCCGTCGAGCCCGGACGGTTGCCGCTGAAGCCCGGCGGTTCGGTGACGTCCGGGGCCACCGCCAGCAGATCCTGGATGTCGTAGACGTTGGTGACCGTCTTGCGGTTCAGGTCGTTGATCGTCGAGACGGTAATCACATTGGCGTCGATCGCATAGCTGAGCGGCACGCGGCCTCCCGCGGCGCTGAGCATCACATCCAGGCTCTTGGCGAAGGGGACGTTCTGAAGGTGAAGCGTGAGGGGCGTGGTCCGCGTGACCCCCGCCTTTTCCAGCTCGTTCCACTTCACGAAGATGTTAAGGCCGGAGTAGTCGCGCAGAAGGCGAAGAGCATCGACCAGCGGCGCATCATCCAGGTTCAACTCCCTCAGCATCCGCCGGTTCAGGTCGTTCATCGACAGTTGCGCGTACCCGGCCTGCGCCCGCCGCTCCTCCAGCACCTGCTGGTCGCGGCGCTCGGAGATGTCGGGCCAGTTGGCCGGGTAGGTCATCAGGTCCATGTAGGGAATCTGCTTCTCGGCGGCGGCGTTGAGCTGTCTCTCGAACTGTCGATTGTGTTCCTCCCTGAACTTGCGCTGGATGGCCAGGGTCTCGTAGTCCTGAACAAGCTGCTTGGCCCCCAGTGCATACTCATTGGCGGGATCAAGGCTCAGTATCTGATTGAGCACGCCCAGTGCCGGACCGTAGGAGCCCTCGTAAATCAGTTCGCGGGCGTTGCGGATCAGTTCGGCGATCGTCCGGCGGCGCTCGGCTTCGGCCAGGCGCTTGCGCGTCTCGGCGTCCCGGGCGGCGGCGCGTTGCTGCTCCTGGTCCATGCGGCGCTGCGCAACCTCGCGGGCCCTCATCAGATCGGTCTGGGCGTTGGCGATCTGGGCGTTGAACTCGTTGAGCTGGTCGACGGTGAAGAGGGTGGCGCCGGCGTCCCGGGCAACCCGCGCCGAGTTGATGGCCCGGTCGGCTTCGTCAAAACGCTGCTCGGCGGTCGCCTTGCGGGCGTCGCTCAGGGCCTGTTCGAACCGGTAGCGGATGGCCTGCTTCTGCACCGACTCGGCCGCCAGCACGGCGTCGATCATGCTGGCGCCACTGGCGCCGACAACCAGAGTCTGAGTCTCTCTGGCGCCGGCGACGGCCGCCTGATTGGACGGATCCAACTGGGCCGCCCGGCTGTACATCTGGTACGCCTCGTTGAGGCGGTTCTCCTGGCGCGCCTTCTGGGCGGCGGCCACGAGCTGCTGTGCCTCGTAGGCGCGCTGCTCCTGCCGCAACTGGGCGTCAAGCTGGGCGGCCAGCCGATCCGCCTCGGCCGGACTCAGACCCACCGCCGGCGGTGGAGGCGCAGTAGGCTGTTCGGCCACAGGAGCGGGCGGTGGCGGGGCCGGCACCGGTTCGCGCATCGCCTGTTCGATCATTGCCAGATAGCGCTGCGGAGTGGTCTTCAGGAGCGGCCCACGGTATCCCATGTCGATGGCCTTCTGGAAATGCTCCCGGGCCACCTCGTAGTCCCTGTTCTGATATGCCTCAACGCCCATGCGGTAGTGCTCGGCGCCGGTGGGCCCCGCCGGAGTCTCCGCCACCGGCGGTTGCGGCTCCTCCTGGGGCTGCGGCTGGACCGCCGGGGCGGCCGCGGCGGCCTCCGCCTGCGCGATCTTCTGATCGATCTCCGCGATGTAGGACGAGGGACGGCGGTCAAACAGACCGCCCCTGAAGCCCGCCTCCTGCAACCGCGCGAACTTGGCACGAGCGGCGGCCAGGTCGCCGGCCCGGTAGTCGGCCTGTGCCTCGCGATACAGGGCGCGCTGCGCGTCGCGGCTCTCGCCCGCCGCCCCGGCCTGGCGCGCCTCGGCCACCGCGATCTGCGACAGGGCTTTGCTGCGCGTGGCCTCGTCGGCGAACTTGTTGTCGGCCGCCGCCCGGTAATGGGTCAGCGCCTCGGCGATGTTTCCCTGTGCCATGGCCTCTTCGCCCTGGGCGAAGGCAGCGCGGGCGGCCTGACGCTCGTTCAGTGCGGCCTCCACCTTCTCCATGGTTTCGCGGAGGCGATCGCGATCGGCCTGGTCAAGCCCTTCGAGCTTGACCTGCTGGAGTGTCACCTGAGCGCGCTCGTACTGGCCCTTGGAAAACTCGGCAATGCCCTGCGAGAGGAGCTGCGGGTCGGTGGGCGCTGCCGCCGCCGCCAGCATCGCCAGGGCCTGCTCGGCCTCGCTCATGGCCGCCGACGTCGGCGCCGGACAAACCGCCGGAGCCGCCGCCGCCACCGCCAGTGCAATGGCCGCCGCCCCCTTGTGCCAGCCACGCAACTTTCGTTCAGACCTGCCAGATGCTGTCCGCTCAACGCTGCTGAAGAACACGGCGTTCCTCCTTCGACAATGGTCCGGCCGCGCGCCACTGCGGCGGGCTACCGATCGCGCTGCGATCCCGACGCCGGCAAATCACCGCGCCCGGCAGGACGCTGCCGGGCCGGAAAACGTGAACGTGAAGATCGCTGGGGCATGCGCGGGAGAACAGGTGTCACAAGGTTACATAACTGACCGCGTGACGCAGGAGTCAACAACGCCGTCGAGCCACGGCGAGAGAAGCCCGACCTCCTGCGACCGCACCCGCAAGACCGGCCTGCCGGTGCGAGTGCGGCAGAGTGTAAACCATCGCTGCGGCCGATGCAAATGTCCCCGCCGGGACATTTCAAGCCTCCGTGCCGTACCAACCAGACCGCAGGTGCGGAAGACTACCAGCGCCGCTCCCGGGATTCAACAGGCAATGCCCGCAATGCCCGCAAGTCCCCAAGTCCAGATAAACAGACATGCGCATCGCATCCAGCGCCCGCAGCACCTGCGGCGTCGCCGCATCTCGTCTCTCAGGCACCCCGCCCCCCATGCGAGGTTTGCGGCAGTTCAGCGGGATTCGCAAGTCCGTCTCGGGCGCGCACGCCCACGAGCTGACGCTCGTAGAGCTGCTGGTACGTCGGGCAGCGCGCCAGCAGCTCGTCGTGCGCGCCCTGGCCGACGATCCGGCCGCGATCCATAACCACGATGCTGTCGGCCGAGAGAATGGTGCTGACGCGGTGGGCGATGACGAACGTGGTGCGCTCGTGCATCAGGCTTTCGATGGCCTGCTGAATGAGGTGCTCGCTCTCGGCGTCAACCTGGCTGGTGGCCTCGTCGAGGATGAGGATGGGGGTCTGGCGGAGGATGGCGCGGGCGATGCACAGGCGCTGTTTCTGCCCGCCGGAAAGTTGCGAGTCCTGCCCGCCGAGGACGGTGTCGTAGCCGTCGGGCTTCTCCATGATGAACTCGTGGGCGAACGCCCGCCGGGCGGCGTCCTCGATCTGCTGGCGCGTGGCCAGCGGAAGCCCGTAGGCGATGTTCTCGGCGATGGTGCCGGGGAAGATAACCGAGTCCTGGGTGACGATGCCGATCTGGCGCCGCAGCGACGCCAGCGTGATGTCGCGGATGTCGATCCCGTCGATGCAGATGCGACCGCTGTCGGGATCGTAGAAGCGGGGCAGCAGCGCCACCAGGGTGCTCTTGCCGCTGCCGTTGCGCCCCACGATGGCGATGGACCGCCCGCGCGGAACGCTGAGCGTGACGTTGCGCAAGGCCGGGTGGCCGCCGCCGGGGTAGGTGAAGCTCACGTCCTCGAAGTCGATGCGGCTGGAGATGGTCTGCAGGACGAGGCGCTGTCGTGCGGGCGGTAGTTGTGCCCGCTCGCCTCGGCGCAGGCGCTCCGCCGGGAGATCGATGATCTCGAAGAGCCTTGCCGCGGCGGCGTTGGACTTCTGGAGGATGTTGTTGATCTTGCTGACCTTGCGCAGCGACTCGCCGATGCCCACGAGGCACGCCATGACCAGGAAGAACGTGCTGGGCTGGAGGCGGTGAGTCTCCAGCACCAGGTACGAGGCGTAGACGACGATGATGCAGACCACGACCAGCGTGAGCATCTCCAGAGCCGGCGTGTTGAAGGCCTCGAGCCGCGCGATGCGGAGCTGCTCGCCGACCAGCGAGTCGATGGTCCGCCGGAATCGCCGCCGCTCAAAGCGCTCCGCGTTGGAGGCCTTCACCACGCGGATCCCGGCCAGCGTGCTCTCGATCTGCCCGAGCATGGTGGAGGCGTTCTGCATGGCCGAGCGGGCGGCCCGGCGGATGTGTTTTCCGAACTTGCGAATGATGAGCATCATCACCGGCGCGAAGATGATGATGAACAGCGTCAGCGCCCAGGAGACGTACAGCGCCAGCCCCAGGGCCATCGCGGCCTTGATCGACTCCTGCACGCTGTTGCCCAGGATGCCCTTGAGACCCTCCTGAAGACTCTGGGCATCCTGCGTCAGCCGGCTGGTGATGTCGCTGGTTCCTTTCTGGCCGAAGAAGGACAAGTGCAGGTGCAGCGCGTGGTCGTAGAGCTGCCGGCGGATGTCGCGCACGGCCAGGACAGCGGCCTTTTCCGAGAGGTATTCCTGAAAGAATCGCACGACGTTTCCCGTCACCGACAGCAGGAGGAGGAACGCCAGCACAACACAGATGGCCCCAATGGTGCGCTGGGGCATCTGCGCGGCGACGGCGCGGGCCGCCACATAGTGCGGCCCGATGCTGCGCAGGGGGACCGTTACCGCCGGCCCGCCATCCAGTGACAGCAGCGCGCTGGTCTGCGCCGGATCGCT
>Ga0209101_1002611_pt1 | contig 11689 bp, 9 predicted proteins | sample ConPoolayeCmetaG_FD_185481 | JGI IMG/M metagenome (GOLD analysis project Ga0209101, IMG submission 185481) | Hot spring microbial mat communities from California, USA to study Microbial Dark Matter (Phase II) - Cone Pool mat layer C metaG... ... | reverse complement strand
AGGGAATACGGCTCATAACTAAAGTATTAGCGTTATCATCAAAATCTATTGGTTTAACAAGTGATAAAGATACGCGTTTAGTTGCTTCGAAAAATCAAATTCGAACCGCTGGTGATTCGATTATCGATACAGGGGACAAAGTTACTATTGTTGGAAATGCGGAAGTAGCAGTCGGATCAGCTGCCAATGTCCGCATTACAACAGTGACCACGACTATTGATATTACGCCTGGAAATATATTAATTAATGGAAGTGGAACAGTTAATATTAATGGAGGCGGAACAGTAAATATTGTTGGTGGGGGGACTGTAAATATCAGTGGTCCGGGTTCTGTGATTATTACTGGTGCGACAATACAATTAAACTAAAAGGGTATATATTATGCCACTAAAGCCAATTGCACGAGTAGGGGATCCTATTGGACATTCGGGCACACCGACAGGATCAATTATTGGGCCTGGAAACCCGACAGTACAATCACCTGCGGGTTCCACGGTTTCTGTTATTGGGGATACGGTATTCTGTAGTGTCCATCCCAGTGTTTCGCCAAATGTTATTGAGGATAGACCGGGAACAGTTTTGACATTTGCGGGTGCAAAGAAAATTGCGCGTGTCGATGATACAACAACATGTGGCGCTTCAATTCTTATTGGAAATCCTACAGTTCTTGTTGGTGATTGAGGTATGGATTTAAAACGTTGTATTTTTGAAATATTGGGAAAATTAGCAGTAAGCCAGTTAACAGCGGTTTGTAATTTTGTCGATAGTAAAATAAAATTTTTAGAGTTAACTCTAAATAAATATTTAGCATTTACAAATATCTTTCAAGATTCTTTTAATTTTCTTGAGCAAAAATTACGCATTGGCGACAAGATGTTCCAAGACGCAATTCAATCAAGTGCATTGCTTAATGTAGCAAAGTCATTGGGCCCAAATTGTGGGGGTGTGGCCGATGTGTTCCAAGGTGCATTAGATGCTGCTGATTTCATTAAAACTGGTACAAATGATTTGGAATACGCAGCACGTCAAATTATGACTGTTAATGGTATTATCAATACTGTAAAGAATGAAATTACTGAAACAACATCGGGTTTACGTGATTTGTGCAATATTGTCCAAATTATGGTATTAGAAAAAACACGCGGTAACGATCAATTGTTTACAAAATTTGATCAACGAGTGCAGAAAACTGGAAATCTAAAATAATGCTACAAGTCTCTATTTCTCCCCCCGCTGGGGAATACACAGAATTCATCCGTATAACACTTGTTGCTTTTGATGATGGCAATGCGCCTGTTATTTCCGGCCCTTTTGAGATTGTCTATACCCTTGATGGAACATTACCTGAACTCGATATATCGGGAAACCCTATTGGAACAACGCGAAAACGACGTTCCCCGGTAAAAAATATTCCTATTTCTAAACCAACAACAGTTTTATATTTTGCAAGAACAACAGATGGATCGACAGTAACACCGATTAATAAAGTGTATTATGCGTTGCAAGAAATTCTTGCAAAAAATGAGATACCAACATCAACGAATACAAGAAATTATACATTAGCTGTTGAAAACGGCGATATTGTTAAAAATAGTCGCGGTGTGTACAATATTGTTTCTGATGCGCGAAAAGCACAGCAAGATATTCGTGAGGTGATTCTTGTCGAGAATGTTCCCGAAGAAACAAATCCCGGTGATCGACTCCTCCCCCGTTGGGGATCGGCTATCAGTCGGTTATTGGGTAAACCGTCACCGGTAGGATTTGCTAAAGGTCAAATTCAAACAACGATTTTTGAAGCGTTAACATTTTTATCCGAATTACAGCGATCGAATGGGGTTCCAAATACAGAGCAAATAAAAAAGATTCGTCGTATTGTGGTTGATACTCAGCCTGACCCAACATCGTATAAATACGAATTTTCGGTAGAACTTGTTAGTGGGGAAATTATTACAGAGAGTGGGATTTTGAAATTTAAAGGATCGTTGACATGATTAGTATAAAAACAAGAAATCAAATTGTTCAAGATTTGATTAATGCCATAAAATCGCGTGATTCAACCATAGAAACAACGTATGGTCCGGTTAAGGATCTAGTCATTGATCCTGTTAGTCTTGTTGTGCGTGATTTATATACACAATTGAAAAATGTTTACGATATTCAATTTATCAAAAATGCGAATATCATGACACGAGAAGAACTTGATGCACTCGGTGAAACATTCGGAATTTTTCGGAAAGGTGCTATTCCAGCAACAGGATCAGTGTTTTTTCTTAGCTCTAATAAACCGGTTTCAAATATTTTCATTCCCTCGGGAATATCGGTAGCAACAACATCAAATGTTGGTGGGACAACGTTTCAGACATTCATTGTTACAAAAAGCGTGACATTTGCCGCTGCGACAGCGGATTCTTTTTTCAATCCTGAATCTGGGTATTATGAGTTTGAAGTCCCCATTCGAGCGTTGACTCCGGGAAAAAAGGGGAACGTTGCTCCAGGGACAATTCGAACACTTCAACGTCAAATACCGGGAATTAGCGGAGTGATCAATAAAGCAGCCACCGTTGGTGGTCGAGATATTGAATCAAATGCTGAATATGCGCGGCGTATTCGTTTAGCATTGCTTGGTAGTGATCGTGGGACATATGCTGGTCTTGAACGATTTGCGCTCAATGATGGTCGTGTTCTTGATGCGAAAACAGTGATGTCCGGCGACCCATTAATGAAAAGAACCGAGGCGGTAGCTGGCGCTGTCGATGTATATATTCTCGGTGAAGAACCAACAATCGACCAACAAGTAGAAACATTTCTTGGGTTAGATATTTTTTTCCAAAATGAACCTGTTATTTTCCCGAATCCGGTATCACAAGTTACCGGATCGTTGTTTGGTACATTGACTGAAGGAATCCATTATTTTATTGAAAAGGATGTGACGTTAGAAGGCAGTGTCAAGGCAAGGAACATTCTTCGGTGGAATCGTGGTGCACCATCGCTTCCAACGCCGGGTGAGCTTATTACTATCGAGTATTCGTATGATAAATTGATTCTTGATCTACAGAATGATTTTTCAAAAGTCGAAAATAATGTTCTTGCTGATGTGCTTTTTCGACGGTCGAAACAAGTGAATATCACTCTTGACGCACAAGTAAAAGTATTTCCTGATATTAGCATGTCTGTAATTGAAGAAAATATTCGATCTGCAATTAAAGATTTCATTAATACTCGTGGGTTAGGTGAATCGATTGTCCCGTCAGATTTGGACCTCGTTATTCGCGCTGTTCCTGGTGTCGATTTTGTTTTTCTACCGTTTAACGTTCTTGACAGAGATGGCGGCAATGAAAGCGATATTGTTGTTATCGATAAAAATGAATATGCTCAAATATCCGATTCGGATATTAAGCTTACTCTGACCGTGTAAGGAGTTTATAATGGCAAAAACGCATTTTAATTTTCGTGCTGGAAATGCAATTATTTGGAAAAGTAATTTATCGGCGCGTATAAAGCACCCCACACTTGATTGGCAAAATCTTGGGGTACTAAGCACACGGATTGTTACGAATGTTGCTATTGCTGATTTGATTTCTATTATGCTTGGCGGGCCAGCAACAAACTGGCAAAATTTCAAGTTTCATGCATCTGGAACTGGTTCAGCTCCTGAAAGTGCTTCGGATACAGCTTTAGGGGTAGAGGTTGAATCGAGAGACGTTGGAACGCAAACAAACCCATCGGCCGGGATCTATGAGACGGTTGCGACACATACATATTCTGGTTCATATAACATCTCCGAACATGGATTATTTTCTCAGCTGCTCGGCGGTGTATTGTTTGATCGAAGTGTTTTTACGCCCATTGCTGTTGTTGTTGGGACAGATATCGAATGGACATATACGTTGACCATTACTGGTGCATAAATTTTCTGTGATATGTGAGTTATGGCAACATTTCGAGATTTTTTTTACGGAGCTAACTTTGCTGTTTGGTTGGAAGCCATTGCGCGTATTTTTGAGGAATTTGATTTACAAAGAAAGAATACGCGTAATTCACTTTACCTTTCAACAGCAATGTTATCCGAATTATTCGAACGGTTAGGAACACTTGTCGATACACGTATTGAACCACAATGGGATGTTGAAGTATTTCGTGAACATCTGCGTGAAGTGATTCAAGCATATGTTTATCACGCGAATTCTCAACGGGGTGTTCAGCAACTTGTTGCGGCAACAACGCAAATTCCCCCTGTTCTTCGACCGATTCAAGATTTGCAACGTTGGGTTCTTGGTTCACAATATTTTTATAATCGTTTTTTCCAGGATTTGGATGCATTTATTCTTTCCGAAGTTGATGAACCGTATCATATCAATTTATCAAATAACAAACTCATTATTAGTGTTAATGGTGTTAAGCAGACATTACGGTTCCCGACGGGAACATTGTCAGCACGAGATGTTATCGAATTCATTAATATTCATCTTATCGGGGCTCGTGCATTTCCTTGGGGGAAACGATTTGTTATTGAGACATTAGAAACAACGGTTGGAGGTTCGATACTCGTTGATCCAGCATCAACAAGTATCGATGTTTTTGGTCTTGATACCCATAATCGGGTCAATGCGTCTGTACCGGGGGGCACAGGAGTATTGCCGTTTGGGTGGGCGTTGTCTGGTGATTACTTATGGCGATCACCAGAAACACCGTTGCTAGCTGGTATTAATTCGAAACCCATATTTTACGATGGGGCCGTTGGTGGATTTCATCCAATTGTTATTGAGGGGACTAAAAAAGAACCCTTTGTGGGTTTGATTTTGCCTATATTTTTGAAAAATGGTGGTTTTGAGAATAATTTCGAAGAATGGAATAAGCCAAATGGTCCCGATTTTTACTTGAATGCGGTAAAACGACGTTCAGGAAAAAAGTCACTTTCTGTAAAAACGAAAGTTGATGTAAAAACAAATACAGATGGGACAAACAAAATTTTTGTTCCACGCATAAATACGATTTCAACTGATAAAAAGTATGTTCCAGAAAATTCTACTATCATTGTTAGTGGATTTCATGCCGTTGAAGCTCCCGGGTTAGTATATGCTAGTCCACCTTTGCCACCAACAGTGTTTGAATGGACTGTGTCAAATACTGTGTACGGATACACTGATCAACAGTTTGGCGAAAATCGTACTCTTAGTGACAACAATAGTGAAACTGTGCGATTGTATGATCCATCAACAGATTTTGTTGCAAACGGTGTTCGTGTGGGAATGGGTATATCTGTACAATCTGGGGCAAATATTTTTACAGGTACCATTATTTCATTAAAGAAAAATGAATTGATTATTGATCAATGGCAAAATGGATCAAGTCTTTCAGCGCATATTGAAAATTCATCTGCTCCGGGTTCCGGTGTTGTGTATACGTCAAATAGCGTCAATGACCCATCAAAAAATTTTGTGGCACTTGGCGTACAAACAGGTCCGGATTTTAAAACACGTGATAAGATTCGCATCAATCAAAAAATTGAACATTTAGGTGAGATTACAAGTATCCGACAAACGGTACGCGATATTCTTGCTGTCACAACAACGATAAATCCCAATGACACATTGGTTGTTGATATGGGGTGGGGCTCTGCACCGACACCGTTATCACCAACATCGTTGACAGCTGGAAATCCGTATTCGGTATACATCCGTCCATTGAATGGCTCATCGTATGTTATTTATCACAGCATTAATGATCTTCCGGAATATGTGAATTTTGCGAGTACATCGGCGAATATTATCTATACAGTAAAGTTTTATGATTTTTCTGATAATGAAATTTCACGAAAATCTATGTTTTATCGCCCAGAACCAAATAATATTTACGAACAATTTTCTTTTGATGTAAGCACTCCAAAACTTGCTGAAACTGTTGAATTAAGTATTACCGTTCAACCGGATTCACGTATTACAGAAAATATTCCAATACAGTTTGATACTCCAATTCGTTTATCATTTGTCCCAAAAGAAAAATCCGAACGAGTTGTTACTGGAAATAATATTACGCTTCAACGGGGTATGTTACCTAGCGGTGATTACACCATTGATTACACGTTTGGGACAATAACATTTTTCTCTGGAGGTAAGTTCTATCAACAATTTATTGACAATGTAATACCACCATTGTTGTCTATAACTTATGACTTTGAACCTCATGATGGCGCTATTGTTAGCATTGATGATATTGAGTTTCAGGGTCGTGAAGTATTACCGGCTGAACTTCATGTTTCAACCGGTAATGTTATGCAAAAAATTGTTTTTGAAGATAAACTCCAAAAAGCATTTGGTGTGCTGACATATACTACATTACCACAAGATGGTGATACAGTAACTATCGGTACCGATACATATGAATTTGATGTTGGGGCACCGGATACAGGTACAATAACATATACAGGGCAACCGAATGATGGTGACACAGTGCAAATAGGTTCTGCAGTTTATGAATTTGATAATAACTGCAGTGTCGCACCTGGTCATATTGTTGTATATATTGATGGAAATGCGGATTTAACATTTACCAATCTTAAAGATGTAATTAATGCGACATCAGGTATTGTTTCGGCATCGATAAACATTGTAACAAATATGGTTACAGTTACTGCGAGAGTTAACGGTATCAGTAACCCTCCCATTACTTTTTCAGGAGTCGGTTCAAATTATTCTTTTTCCGGACCAATTCTTACTGGCGGTTTAGAGCCAGGAAATGCTGTTGCGCCGGGGAACATCGGTGTTCCGATCACGAATGTTCTTGATTTAACATATGAAAATTTGTTCCACGCAATAAACCAAACAAATACACAAGTTTCTGCATCGTTCGATAGTGGTGCAAATCAAATTACGGTCACCGCATTAGTCGGCGGCCGTTTGGGGAATGATATTATTTTCACAAAACCCCCGCTGGTAACCGCTTATACACTTACTGGGTCCGGGACATTAATCAATGGCGGTGAAATTAATGCAACCGGTTACATTCAGTACTCCGGTCTTCCGAATGATGGTGACACACTTGTTGTTGGTCCTGATACATACGAGTTTGACAGTGATGGGATTACTCTATCAGGAAATAACGCGGTGTATTTTAATCCCGCATTTCCAGCATCAACAGCGTATGAAACACTAGCAGAGCAGATTCGATTGGGCGGGCTAGTTACGGTTGATCATGATATTACGGCATCTCGATTGACATTACGTGCTATTGAACGGGGAATTGGTGGTAACTCTATTCTGTTTTCCGAATCCGTAACGAACGCGTTTATTGTTCCAACTGGAGGAACACTTTCCGGTGCGGTTAATGGTGAATTTGACGACCCGCAATCATTAACATGTACGGAAGTGCGTGACTATATCAATGCACGAGCGAATGGATTTGTTGCGTCATGTACACCGGATGGTCGTATTCGATTGACGAGTACAACCACAGGTTTGCGTAGTACACTTGCTCTTGGTCATGGGTCGGCGAATGATATTTTAGGTTTTAAAAAAGATTACGGAAAGATCAATACAGTTCAAGGTATTCATCCTGTTTGGCGGCTGACAAATGGGGGTGGGGATCGTTTTGCGGTAGTTACAAACGCTATTATTACGGCGCGAAAATTTTGGGGGACGGTTTGGACAGCAAGATTTTGGTTGCGGAGTTCATCGCCAACGGCAAAAGCACATATTATTGCTTTTTTTCAAGATGATGTTACGGGCGATATTTACCCGCAAATAGAAGAAAATAGTCTGACAGGTATTGTCACAACATCGGGAACAACAGTAACTGGCTCTGGAACAACATTTACAACAGAATTACAGGTTGGTGATTTGATAGCTATTAATCGCCAGGTCCGTCAAATAACAAATATTTTTTCTAACACAAGTTTACAAGTTGATATTCCATTTAGTCCAAATATCACAACACCGTCTGAAGCAACATATCAAAAGTATACAGTGCTTGATCCGACAGTGGCCAATTTGTCGTATAACAATGACAGTGTTATTGTTGAGTATTCTTTTCATGATTTTGGACAATTTAATACAATGCAAGTTCGATTGTATTTATTCGATCTTGCACCAAGTACCGTTATTGATGTTGCATTCCCATATTTGTTGAATGATATTAATCGATCTTTGCATATTCAAAATAGTACAATCCCCCGAAATAAACAACGAGAACATCGTCTTTACCGAATGATTGTTGCAAATCCTGACGTGTTTACGGAAACCGAGAAAGGTTTGATTGGTTTAAATACGCTTATCGAACAAGAATCATTGAAGGATTTGACAGATCGTGAGTATTTGTATTTAAAGAAAGAGGACCTTTTCCCATTTTCTGAATCGGTATACAATATTGGTTTACCAGCAAGTGGGACAATAGTCTATTTTGGCCAACCAAATGATGGAAATACAATTACGATTGCCTATAAAACATTCGAATTTGATTCAAACTCTATTGTAACGCCGGGGAACGTTCCTGTAACAATTGGATCAAATGCCGATGTGACATATCAGAATTTTGTTGTTGCGGTAAATGCTATTTCACCGCATGTTGTTGCTGAAATTAATGCAAATAAAACTGTAACAATTCGATCGCGACTTGTTGGGACTGATGGAAATTCGTTTATTTTTACCACAGATATTGATAATGTGAAAATTACACCACAAATTGGTTTGTTACAAGGCGGTCGTGATCGTATCGATTATATGCGTGGTGAAGATTACGTTATCCGTTATCCAGAAGGGCAAATTCGGAAAACACCACAAAGTAAGATTTCCGACACTGAATCACTGTATATTGATTATTATCATTTTCCATCTGAAGTATCTTTGAACAAAAGTTATCCACAATCCATTAAACCGGCTGGTGTAAAAATAGAGCCGGATCAGACATGTCTCTTTTTCTTCCGGGGGCGCACTGAGGATTTCACAAATCCAGATGCGTCACTAACAAATTTTGAAGTTGTTACTCGTGAACCTGATCGTTTTAGTTATTTGCGTCCTGTCGTTCGTGGATTCTACACGCAAGTTGTTCAATTTACCCCAGCGCCACCGCATCAAGCTACACTTTCTTATGCGGCCATGGTAAACCAACCGGCTTTCCTAACAAAAATTAAGGGAAATACTTATACAACAATACCATTTGGTCCCAATGGATGGTCTTTTGTTAATCAAATAACAATCGATTTGTCGACAAGTACAGTTTATCTCCAACCGGGCGAATCGGCATTATTTGAACCAGATGCACAATATGAATTTTCATACCATGTAAAATTTCAATTTGAGACGGCTCCGATTGCTGTTACGGACCCCACATCGCCATATGTTCTTTTGCCGTATTCTTATGTCGCTCAAAATCTTATTGAAACAAAAGAAGAAACCGAACAGATTCTTTTCTTCAATGAAAATCGCCTTGCAAAGCTTAAACTACCGGCTATTATGGATCAGAGTTTGTGCGAGCTTAGTGTTTCCATCGGCGGAAAGACAACAATTGTTCCCGAATCTCAATGGCAATTTGTCGATGAGCACACTGTTGAAGTATTCTTTGCCGGTTTTGATACGGCTGGCATTTATCGGTTGAAATACCGTTATTCAAAATTAAGTATTGTGACTGATCGTCTCTATGACTAATGAGAATACTATCACAGAGGCATACGAGTATGCGACAAGTAATGATGGTACGGTGTTTTCACCATACCAGCCATTTGTTCCTGGGCAAACATTTTTTTTAGATAATTATGTTAAATTTCGATTGACATTGTACGGGAACTTTGAACAAGGCGATTATCTTTTTCGTGGTTTTTCCGGGATAATTCATGACCCTTATATTCGTTCTGGGGGGTTTGGCGTTTCACCATTTGGTCGATATCCATTTGGTGATGGGGGAATATGTGAACCGGAACGAGAGATTGGTGGTCAATTAACGTTTTCCGGTGATTTATCGATCACGATCGATAAATCATTTACGGGTTTGATCACGATGTCTGGTACCCTATCATCTCTGGTAATGGGTGGTTCGTAGTTATGAAAGAAATTTATGAATACGCAACCAGCGATGATGGGGTCATTTTTTCCCCATATAAGACATTTATGCCGGGGGATATCGCGTATCTTGCTCCATATGTTCGTTTTCGTTTAACAGCGTATGGAAATATAGAAAAAGAAGATTACAAATTTCGTTCAATTGGCGCAATTATGGCAGATGCAACATTGCGCCAAGGGGGATTTGGCATTTCACCTTTTGGGAAATTCCCATTTGGCGATGGGGGAATATGTGAACCGGAACGAGACCTCGGTGGGTCAATTCAACTTACAGGAAATCTGGGTATTGATGTTATACCAAATATTTTTATGTCCGGTTCGGCTACTTTAACCGGTGCGTTGTCTTCAACTGTTATTATGCCCACGTCAGCATCATTTCTTTTACTTGGTGGTTTTCCGAGTTTTATCGGTACGCGGTATATTTCTCTTGGCAGAAATGCGTTTGTATCAACAACATTTGATGCGGTAAAAACGGAATTTACATTTGATTTTGTTCTTAAAGGGTTGTTTATTAAAACACAATCTGCTTTTTCTGCTTCGGGGACAGCACAATTTATTGTTAATGGAACACCTCGTTCTGAAATTGTTGTTACACTCGTTCCAGGAAATTATAGTCATATTAACTATGGGACGTTAAACATTAATATAGGTGATCAAGTTGCTATTGTTGCAACTTCAACATCATCTGTTATCATAACAAGTATTGCTGTGTTGTATGAGGTTCCGTAAGAATGGCAAAATTTTTTGCAATCAATTCAACTGTACCAAATTCAATTAGTCGATCAGAGCTTATTGGTCGATCGGCGGAATCAACAGATGGTTTTCCCGAACCATTGAACCCGCCAGCTTTTATAGGTCAATATTTTCCTTTACCAACTTATATTTATAAGATTATTATTAATGCACCGCGAATGTCACTCGATGGTTCTCCTGGAGTCGAAATTAATCGACGTATTCGTCGTGGTGCGTCAATTCCTGTAGGACCGACGTACGCTAGTTTGCAATACCCGAATAATATTGTCGAACAAGTGGTGAATGAACTTATACCACAAATTGATGTGACTAATGACTCAACAATAACAAGTACTCGATCATGGGTGACACTATGGCATGTTTCGGCTTCGGGAATTGGGGGAAGAGTATTTACGACAATTGTCTATGATGTCCCATCAGAACTTACTCTATCATGGTTTACAGGATCAAACGCAACTGTTTCGTTATCAGAAACACCGCGAACTTCAAAAATTAATTCGATGTATTTTACAACAAATCCAGTGAATCAAGAACAAGAAATTATTGCTTCTAATGGAAAATTGAAGTATATTTCTATTGTGTGGTCAAATCTAGCTTCGGGAACAACGGTGAAATTTGCAATTCAACATGAAGCATCTTCTGGTTTGGGAGACCCGTCGGGTTCTCCAGTCGATACACCATTTTCGTATATACTTTCCGGGGCCGGTTCAACATTTCAAGGAATTCGAGATATTGTGACAGAACATAATGTGTCAGCAGGTGATTTTTTGAATTATAATATAGTTAGATTATCTGGAACCGGAACGTCAATGCGTTTATTTGTTACTTTTGGGTTTATTCCATCATAATATTTTGAGTGGGAGTATATTATGAATAAAACATTATAC
>Ga0209101_1002608_pt1 | contig 11721 bp, 8 predicted proteins | sample ConPoolayeCmetaG_FD_185481 | JGI IMG/M metagenome (GOLD analysis project Ga0209101, IMG submission 185481) | Hot spring microbial mat communities from California, USA to study Microbial Dark Matter (Phase II) - Cone Pool mat layer C metaG... ... | reverse complement strand
CGGTCCTGACACCGCTCTGTGTTTCGATACCAGTCGAAGCCCAGTTGTCTCCTGCAATGAGCGTGAGGCTTCTCACCGCCGTTTGGTAGCCGGTTTTCTCTATCGTCAGGGTATAATCGCCCGGTGTCAGGTCAGTGAACAGGAAATAGCCGGTAAGCCCGTTCATACCGCTCTCGACGCTCGTTTCGGCACCGGTCGTCGTACTCTTGAGCCGGCAGGTGGCCCCTGAGATGCGATTCTCTTCGATGTTACCGAGGCCACTCGAGAGATTGTACACGAAACCTTTAAGCACGGCAGTCGCGCCGCCCGACGATTCCTCGATGCCGGTCGAAGCCCACGTATCGGTACCACTCGTCACGGTAATACTCTTTTGGGCGCTCACAAAGCCAGTTTTGCTCACGGCGAGGGTGCAGTTCCCCGGTTCAACTGAAGAAAATGTGAACAGGCCCGTGGCTGACGTTGTCGTCGTGAGCGGCGTTCCGCTCGTCGGCGTCAGTGTCACCGTCGCTCCAGCGATGCGGTTGCCCTCGACATTGCCGAGGCCGGTCGAAAGATTGTAAACGAACCCCTTCACTGCCCCCGGTGCCGAAGCGCCACTGTCATCCTGCGGAGTGACGCCGAAGTGAGCACAGACGGCATGGTAGAGGGCAACCGCATGCGCCTCTTTCCCGGCAGCAGTTGTTATGTACGAAAAATCACTGTTATTCGAGACAAAGACCCCTTCCGAGAGAATCGCCGGCATGTTGGTGTACTTGAGAACATAGTAACCGGCATACTTGACGCCGCGGTTGGTGCGCTTCATGTGGGCGATGAGTTCATCTTGCACCTTGTGAGCAAGACTATCGCTCGTCGTCCCCGACTGATAGGCATAGGTTTCAGTACCATTTGCGCTTTCGAGGTCATGCGAATTCTGGTGTGTCGAAAGAAAGATCGTCGCGCCCCAACTGTTCGCTTGGTCAACGCGGTTGGCAAGCGACACGGTGGTATCGCTTTCGCGTGTCAAGAGCACCGAGGCACTATCATTCACGAGAAGCGTCCGGAAACGTAGATCAACATCGAGGTTGATGTCCGCCTCATCGGGGTATGCCGACCCATTTACGCCGAGTGCGCCCGGGTCGCTTCCACCATGCCCCGGGTCAACGCAGATTTTCTTGCCGGCAAGTGACGCCTCGAGCAAACACGAGAGCAGCAAAGCGCAGATTGCTACTATCACGCTACGCATGGCCGCCTCCCTTATTCGAGTTCAAGGGTATGTACGAGAATTCGATCCGATGCGTGGTCGGTGTAGAGAATCCGCTTTTCGGCTGCATCGGGATAGATTGGTATTGCTCCTGGCGCTGTCCGTACCAGTCGCTGGGTGCCATCAAGACTGACGAGATAGAGCCGTGAAGCCGTAATCTCGCGGCCGTCATCCTCAGTTACTGCCACAAGAAGCCCTTTTCCATCGGGCATCCACGCTGGATGAGAACCTTCGGCAATCTCGCGGTCCTCACCAGTTTCGATGCGATAGATACGTACTTCGTTGCCGCGCAGGTAGGCTACCATCCCCCCGTCGGGCGAAAGACGTGGGCTATGACTCCTCGCTGGAAGCGCCGTCACCTTTCCGCCGGTGTCAATCACCTTCACCCCGTCTTCGGTTCCGACAACCAGTGGTCGTAGCGTTCGGGCCGCATGAATCGGTGCGGCATCATGAAAGATGATCGGGCGTAAAGTTGCACGAGACACTGCCATGAGGGTACCATGCCAAGACAGCGGAACATCCTCCTCGAGATCGTCGGCAATAACCTGACGCGATGTTCCCTCGCGGGATACTGTCACAATGCGGAACCGCTCACCGAGCAACGACCCACTCCGTTCGCGGAAGGCGATACGGCTTCCATCTGGCGACCACACCGGGAAGAACCCGGCGCCGACCGAATCAGACACGACCGTGCGCCGCCGATCGCCAAGCGTATAGAGGACCAACCCTCGATACTTCGCGCCGGTATAGGCAACGACTGTACCGTCAGGAGAGAACCACCCACGGATACAGTCTCCCGCACAAACTTCCGTCAACGTAGTCACCTCCTCGACCACGGAACTGAGTACTGGCCGCTCAGTACAGGCACCCGCTCCTATCGCAACGGCAAGTACGAACACAACGATACTACGCATGAGCACCCTCCTCGTCTTTAGGTTTAGACACTAACAACTACTATGATATGATTAGGAACCAAAAGACAATATTTTTTCTCGCTTCACTACCTGACGAAACAACCGCCTTTATTTTCTTGCCTTTTGGCATACATACGCTATTTTTTGTTATCGTCTGTTCTTTTGTTCCATGGACACGAGAGGAGGCTACCGTATGGTGAAGCGATTATTTCTTTTTGTGTTTTTGCTTATTCCCTCGCTTGCTGTGGCAAGCGAAGCCGATCTCAAGATTCCTGAACTTACTGCAAGGCAAAACCAAATCCTCTACTTTGGTTTCCTTGTCTGCCTGCTTGGTCTCGGTTTTGGCTTGTGGCAGTATCTCAAGGTCAAAAACCTGCGCGCCCACAAAGCGATGCTCGATGTCTCGCAGACCATCTTCGAGACCTGCAAAACCTACCTACTTCAGCAGGGAAAATTTCTTATCATCCTCGAGATATTCATCGCTGCCTGTATAGCCTTCTACTTCGGCTACCTTCAGAGGAACACCGTCGGCGCCGTCCTTCTCATTCTCCTCTGGTCGGTCATCGGCATCCTCGGCTCCTACGGTGTCGCGTGGTTCGGCATACGGATGAACACTCTCGCCAACAGCCGCATGGCTTTTGCCTCGCTCGAACGAAAGCCGATAAAACTGCTCAACATCCCACTCGACGCCGGCATGTCCATCGGTGTCGTGCTCGTGTGCGTCGAACTAATCATGATGCTCATCATCCTCCTGTTTGTTCCCCGTCATGCAGCCGGTGCCTGCTTCATAGGCTTTGCCATTGGGGAATCGCTCGGCGCTTCGGCGCTCCGCGTCGCCGGCGGCATCTTCACCAAGATTGCCGACATTGGCTCCGACCTCATGAAAATCGTCTTCAAAATCAAAGAAGACGACCCGCGCAACCCCGGCGTCATCGCCGACTGCACCGGTGACAATGCCGGCGACTCCGTTGGTCCGACCGCCGACGGCTTTGAGACCTACGGCGTTACCGGTGTTGCGCTCATTTCCTTCATTGTCCTTGCTGTTTCCAACGTCGAACACCAAACTATCCTTCTGACGTGGATATTCGTCATGCGTATTCTCATGGTTATCACTTCCATCCTCTCTTTCTGGATAAACCGTGTGATAACGGCAGCCACCTACGCCGGGAAGGACGACATGGACTTCGAGCACCCCCTCACCATGCTCGTTTGGATTACTTCGATTGTCTCGATATTCGTCACCTTCGTGGTTAGTTATGTGATGATTGGCGATCTGCCCAACAACCTTTGGATTACGCTCTCGGTCATCATTTCCTGTGGGACACTTGCCGCAGCGCTCATCCCCGAATTCACGAAGATATTCACGAGCCCTAAATCGAGGCACGTTCTCGAGACCGTCAATTCATCTCGCGAGGGTGGCGCTTCACTCAACATCCTTTCCGGCTTTGTGGCAGGCAATTTCAGTTCTTTCTGGCAAGGGATGCTCTTTTTTGCACTCATGTTCATCGCCTACTTTGCAAGCGGCTTCGGCCTGAGTAACCTCATGAGTTTCCCCTCCATCTTTGCCTTTGGACTTGTGGCATTCGGCATGCTAGGGATGGGGCCGGTGACCATTGCGGTTGACTCCTACGGCCCGGTGACCGATAACGCCCAATCGGTTTATGAACTTTCTCTCATCGAAGCACTCCCGAACGCAGACAAGGAGATAGAAAAAGAGTTCGGATTCAAGCCCGATTTCGAGAAGGCAAAGCACTATCTCGAGGCAAATGACGGCGCTGGCAATACTTTCAAGGCAACTGCAAAACCGGTGCTCATCGGCACAGCAGTCGTCGGCGCCACAACGATGATTTTCTCGCTCATCCTCGTCATCAAAAATACTCTCGGCATCGCGCCAGAAGCGCTCCTTTCGATTCTGAACCCCTACACCATTCTCGGCCTCATCTGCGGCGGCGCGGTCATCTACTGGTTTACCGGCGCTTCGGCGCAGGCGGTCGTTGCCGGTGCCTACAAGGCGGTCGAGTACATTAAGAGAAACATCAACCTCGATCCGAATGCCGACCTTAAGGCATCTACCGAGAAATCGAAAGAGGTCGTCAAGATATGCACCCAATATGCACAGTGGGGCATGTTCAACATCTTCATCGCAATCTTCTCTTTCGCGCTGGGCTTCGCGTTCCTCTCTTCTCCCGTCGGCGGTAACGAAGCAGTTTCTTTCTTTGTAAGTTACCTCATTTCGATAGCCCTTTTCGGTCTGTTCCAAGCAGTTTTCATGGCAAATGCCGGCGGCTGTTGGGACAATGCCAAAAAGGTTGTCGAGGTTGATCTAAAGGAGAAGGGTTCCGATCTTCACGCTGCCTGCGTGGTCGGCGACACGGTCGGCGACCCCTTCAAGGATACCTCATCGGTCGCGATGAACCCCATCATCAAGTTCACGACTCTCTTCGGCCTTCTCGCGATGGAGATTGCGATCGCCCCCGACTTCCGCGCCATCGCCCCCTATGTCGGCATCTTCTTCTTCCTCGTGGCGCTCGTGTTTGTGTGGCGCTCTTTCTATAGAATGCGTATCAAGTAGTCGTTACTCGACGATACACACGAAACCTTTTAGATATTCGGTCTCGGGAACCGAAACTCGTATCGGATGGTCTTCCGACTGATGGAGATGATGCAGAATTCGCACTTCGCGTTTTGCATCCTTCGCAGCAAAAGCAATCACCTTATGAAAGTGCTCCATCGTGACGGCTCCAGAACAGGAGAAGGTGACGAGAATGCCTCCCGACTCGAGGAGCCGCATCGCATTGAGATTGATATCCTTGTATCCACGGAGTCCCTTTTCAAGGTCATCACTGTTGGCAACAAACTTAGGCGGATCAAGAACGATCATATCAAAACGTCGTCCCTCTTTGTGAAGGCGGCGGAGGAGCACGAAGACATCTTCTTTAACGAATGATGCTCTATCGGCGGCGATATTGTTGAGGCGTAGGTGTCGCCGTGCCCCTTCGAGCGCATCATCCGAAATGTCACAGAGCATTACCTCGGCGGCGCCAGCGGCCAGCGCGTAGACCGAAAAGGCGCCGGTATAACAACAGAGGTCGAGCATACGTCTTCCGGCAGCATAGACTGCAGCGATACGGCGGTTGACCCGCTGGTCGGTATAGAAGCCCGTCTTCTGCCCCGCCAGCGATACGTGGAAAAGATGTTCGTGTTCATGAATGAGTACCCGATCAGGTGGCTCTTTTCCCGCCAAAAGCCCATAGCGAATCGGCAACCCTTCCATGCGCCGGCCATCGCCATCACTCTTCTCGTATAGCCCCCGCACGCCGGTTTCTTCCATTAACATCTGCGCAACGACATTCTTAACTCTGTCGAATCCGGCGGACAACGATTGGAGCACTGCAAATTCACCGAAACGGTCAACAATGAGCCCCGGCAAGAAATCAGCCTCGCTATAGATGAGACGACAGGCATCGGTCACACCAGAGGTCAGTATCGGCGCCCGGAGAGCAAGGGCACGGCGGATTTTGTCGCGCAACCAGGTTTCATTCACTACCTCTTTCTCATCCCATTCGAGGAGACGTACCTTTATCTTCGAATGCTCGTTGAAATGTCCATAGGCAATAAAAGAACCGTCGGCACCGTGAACGGCGACAACCTCTCCGCTCCGGGGAGACCCTTCCACACTTTCTATTGCACCGGAAAAAACCCACGGATGACGGTTGCGCGGCAGTTTGTCTTTGCCGGGGAGAAGCATAACACGGTGCATGAAAACCTCAAGGAGAAATTGGTGGAGACGGCGGGAATCGAACCCGCGTCCGGAAAGGGAACCACGCCGACATCCTACAGTGCGTAGCCGGTTGATCTCATCTCGGCCCTTGCGCTCCCCATACCGGCATGGATCGCATCGGCCCAGTCACTTGAGTGTCATCCATGGCCTTGTGACCCGACCACGGCACTATCCCGCTGTTGTTCGCCCTGATATCACCGCGGGAACGCTCAATCAGGACGGCGGCTTATGCCGCGAGTGCGAGTTCGTTGTTCGCAGTTCTTTTGTTGCCGCTTTTTACGAGGCCAGCGGCGCCTCGGCATGCAGTCTGCGTCGCTCCGTCTTCCCGTCGAAGCCCTTCGTCCCCACGTGTCAAAAAACAGATGACGCAATTGATTGTACCATCCTTTTGCCAGTTGTCAACTGCCGGTGTACGTCGAAAGGGAAAGATTCGCGCACTCAGCTGAGAGAAAATCGATGATACTTCCCTTCTCAGTGGTCGTGGGTACATCCTGGGCAACAAGATTTTGAACCGGCAGGGCATACTGGATTCTCTTTTTTAGTAATGACTGCTCCCAACGACACTTTTTTTACCAATGTTCCGCCACACATTTCGCACGCAGTCAGTGGAGCATCCGACATCTTCTGTGTCACCTCGATTTCGCGGCCGCATACAGCGCACACATACTCATAGATAGGCATCCTTCTCCCTCATCATCTTCTTCAATCGAATCGTTTTATAGCACCCGCTTACTCCTTGTCAACGGGAACCCACCAAAAAAATGAGGTGAAGGAAATTGAAAAACAGTATCTTACGTGCTAATTTTTGCCTGAGTGTATGTGCGAGCCGGAGGACTCATGCATAAGGTTCTCATTCTTGATTTCGGTTCTCAATACAACCAACTCATCGCCCGCCGCATCCGCGAGATGCATGTCTACTGCGAACTTCACCCTTATTCGGTCGGCATAGACTTCATCAAGACATTTTCTCCTTCCGGCATTGTCTTTTCGGGCGGTCCTCGGTCGGTCACGGATCCCGGTGCGCCTGATGTTCCCTACGAGATATTCGACCTCGGCATCCCGATACTCGGCATCTGTTACGGCATGCAACTAACTGCCCACAAACTGGGAGGCACACTGGGAACTGGCCACGCCCGAGAGTATGGCAGAGCCACAGTGACTGTTACGGAACCCAACTCTCCCCTCTTTAAAGACATTTCACCAGCGACACAAGTCTGGATGAGCCACGGTGACCATGTTACGCAACTGCCCGCGGGTTTTCGTCCCCTTGCCAAAAGTGATTCTATTCCGTTCGCTGCTGCCGGAGATGATCGGAGACGGATATATCTTGTTCAGTTCCACCCTGAAGTGCGCCATACGCTCGAAGGAAATCGTATCCTTTCCAACTTTCTTTTCGAGATCTGCCATATCGCTCCTGATTGGCGCATGGATGATTTCATTGCATCGAACATCGAAAAGATACGAGCAATCGTTGGTGCCAAGAAGGTCATTCTCGGACTTTCGGGCGGGGTTGACTCCTCGGTTGCTGCGGCGCTCCTCGGTAAAGCGATTGGCCGGCAACTGACCGCAATATTCGTTGACAACGGTCTTCTTCGCCTCAATGAACGCGAGGAGGTTGAACGTCACTTCTCAGAGCGAGCAAACCTCATAGTCGTGGATGCTTCTTCCCTCTTTCTTTCTCGACTCAAAGGAGTCGAAGACCCAGAGCAGAAACGCAAAATCATCGGTAATACCTTCATCGAAGTCTTTGAGACCGAAGCGGCAAAGATCGCCGGCGCCGAATTCCTCGCGCAGGGTACTATCTACCCCGATGTCATCGAGTCCTCTTCCCATGTCAAAGGACCCTCGGCAACGATAAAAACGCACCACAACGTCGGCGGGCTCCCCGACCGAATGAATCTGAAACTGGTAGAACCCTTGCGTGATCTCTTCAAGGATGAGGTGCGTGAATTGGGTCTCAAACTTGGGCTACCTCCCGAAACCGTCTTTCGCCACCCCTTCCCCGGGCCGGGACTTGCAGTGCGGGTGATCGGCGAAGTAACCAAAGAACGCTGTGACATTCTGCGACAAGCAGACCATATCTACATCGAAGAAATTCGCGCCGCCGGATTCTACAGCGACATCGCACAGGCATTTGCCGTGCTCCTCCCGGTCAAGACGGTTGGTGTAATGGGTGACAATCGCACCTATGAACACGTCCTCGCTCTCCGCGCCGTCAAAACAGACGACTTCATGACAGCCGACTGGTATGAGTTCCCCTCCTCTTTCCTTAAAAAAGTATCCTCTCGCATCATCAATGAAGTCAAGCAAGTGAACCGCGTCGTCTACGATATCAGTTCCAAACCACCTGCGACAATAGAGTGGGAGTAAGAGAGGTTTTGTTTTCAAGAGACAAGTAACGACATCATCACCTGTTTTTATTGACATGCCCAAGCACTCGTTTTTTAATATCCTATCTGTATCGAACTGAGTCAACGATGGAGTGTCGTATATGAGCGTATGGCAGTGGCTCATCGAGAATTTCATGAATGGGGAACTTTTTTTCTATGTTATCCCCGCCGTTCTTCTCGTACTCCTCATCATCGTAATTTTTGTCCCCGACGCAGATGAATCTCATTCCACGGAGGAAGAGAAGGCGGAAAAAAAACAACCTCCTGTAGCCACTGAGACGCCAAGAGTGGAAGAATGTGAAAAGATACCGCAAGGAACTGCACGCCACGATACGGTATTACTGACACCGCCACCAATCGCTGAGCCACGAACCTACGAAGAAGGACTTTCCAAAACACGGGAAAGTTTTTTTGCACGTCTCAGACAGATTTTTACCGCTTCTGTGGTGACCGAAGAATTGCTTGCAGAAATGGAAGAAATCCTCTATCGAGCAGATGTCGGCGTTGCTACGGTAACAATGCTCCTTAACGAGGTGCGGAACCACCGATCCACGATTAAAAGTGGCGAAGAAGGATACCTTTTACTCAAAGAGCGAATTCTGACGATTCTGAGAGAAGTGGAACGTCCGTTCGACCTTGGCGGCGTAAGACCATTGGTCATCCTCATGGTAGGAGTAAACGGGTGCGGTAAAACGACAACTATTGGGAAGTTGGCTGCCCGCTTTGCGACTGACGGGAAAAAAGTCATCGTTGCCGCAGCAGACACGTTTCGTGCAGCGGCTGTGGACCAGATCGCTGCATGGTGCGCCCGCTCTGGTGTGGAAATCGTGACTGACCATGAAGGTGCCGACCCAGCGGCAGTTGCTTACCGAGCGGTAAGCAAGGCGATCGCAGAGGGCGATGAGATAGTCATCATAGATACGGCAGGCCGTCTACAAAATCGCGTGAATCTCATGGAGGAACTTCGAAAAGTCCATCGTGTCATAGGCAAAGCAATGGCCGGCGCACCCCATGAAGTCATCTTGGTGATAGATGCGAATAATGGTCAAAATGCGCTCGTACAGGCACGCGAATTCGGCTCTGCAGTGGGCATAACGGGCATCATAGCAACGAAACTTGATGGAACGGCGAAAGGGGGTGCGCTTATCGGTATCGCTCATGAACTAAGAACGCCCATCTATTTCGTAGGCATGGGCGAGGGTCCTACCGATCTGCGCCCCTTCAGCGCCACTGAGTTTACGGAGGCGCTCTTCTCATGATTGAAATCACGATTGAAGCAACAAGGCGGGCGATTCGTGAGCAGTATTTCCCCATCGGGCCTGCCTCGGATATCTTCGTCAACCTCAATTTGCTCCCCGATTACGAGTCTATCAAGGTGGGAGGACCTATCAAGATTACCTTCAAAGTGAAAGAAGACATAGAGGAGAAAAAGAAAAAGGAAGAAAAAGAGGAACAATTTTCCCTCCAAGGACATGTCTCATGGAAACGTCCGCGGGACATAAAATTGCCGGGACGAGTCATGCCAGCAGGAATTGGTGTCAAACTCGATCAGCAAAGTTATGACCTTGTGGAGGATCGTATCATCAAAGAGCAAAGCGAACTCTCCGACATCAGTTTTCTCATGGTGGGAGGTAACTATATCCGTGTGCGTCACGACATCGCAAAGATCTTACGGCAAAAAGAAGAAGCCTCATCAGCAGGAGAAAAAAGCAAAAAGAAGCCCGAAAAGCGTAGTGTACCGCGCCTTGCCCTTTCAATGCCGGTTGAGGTGTTCATCAATGATCAGGTTTCCAGCCTCAAAATGCGAGACATCAGCCTTACCGGCATGGCGATTGAGACGAACGAACCTCTTGCCATAGGTGATGATATCGTCATTATCCTCGAAGACCGTTCCGTTCATAAGCAGTTCATTCTCAAGGCACGAGTGGTGCGCCACATTCCGCACCCGGATGATTCCCGCAGAATCATTGGAGTCGGTGTAGTCTTTTTGTTCGAGAATGCTGCACAGAAGAGAGAACTGATGAAGTTCATTGTTCGTCATTCGTAGACATGATTTACCTTGTCCGACGTTCGCTCACCCTATCCGACGACCGCTTTATAGAAATTACCGACGGCGATGCCCACTACCTCTTCAAAGTACGTCGCGTCGGGCGTGATGAACCAGTGTTCTTTTACCACGAAGGAACCGTGTTCGAGACCCGGCTCATCGGAGCAAAGAAACGGGAAGGAGTATTCGAGATAGTTGCTCGCTATCCTACCGTTTACAAGGGACCCAAGATATTTGTCGCTCTCGCTGCGATCGAATGGCAACGACTCGAAGAAGCCGTACGCAATGGAGTAGAAGCAGGAGCCCACGGTTTCTTTCTGTTTCACGCATCGCGGAGCAATGTCGCCGAAACAATGACACTCAAACACTTGCAACGTATCGAGCAGATTATCGAGTCAGCCGCTTCTCAGAGTCGCCGCCGTTTTCTCCCTGAGATACGAGCACTAGGGCGTGAGGTCATTATACGACGGAAAGGGCATCACGTGGTTTTCCACCCTGAAGCGAATAACGAAGCGACAATCGAGCACTTTCGAAGAAAAGAAGACATCTATCTGTGGATAGGTCCTGAAGGTGGCTTCGGGGAAGAGGACCTGTTTTTCTTTACTCGAGCAAAGGTATGTTATGCCGCATTCCGGACACCGGTCCTCCGAGTAGAGAATGCAGTCACTTTTGCGGTTGGAATAGCACGTCACGCCATAGGATACAACAATGACATCAGATGCTCGGAGTAGCGATGTTACCCGTGGATCCTACCCTTCTTCCAGAATCTGCCCTACTTTGGAGATACTCTGAGAAGGAGTAAAGAAGGGAAGCATCGCTGCAACCTTGAGTTGTTTTGCCTGTTCAGAGGTGTGCGAGTCTATCGCGCCAGTCGAGAAAAAGATGAATTTGATGTGAGAAAAGATACCTTTTGCACGGATTGCCGACACCAGTTTCAAAGGGGTATACTGAGAGTTTTTCACATCGAGGTCGGCGAGGACAAATGAGAGGGAGTCCCCCTGTTTCTTGAGAATGAGCGCCGCTATCTCTATTTGGGGAGCCGTATGAATCTTGAAGTTTTGCGCGCCGAGAAATTGGACGATTTCGTCAAGCAAAACGCGGTTCTCAGAAACAACTATGCCGCTGATTTGTTGGTTCCCCTTCAGCGTCGAGACAATCGTTTTTATTTGGAGTTCCTCCCTCAACGTGTCAATGATCTTTTCGCTGTAATGTCCAGCGGCCTTGAGTCGGGCAAAGGCAGTGGCCGCAGGTACGCCGGACACTTGGGTCATAAAATCAAACGTGTCCGCAAGAAGCAAAATCTGTGAACCGCGCGGGATGTCGCTTCCTTTTAAGCCCTGAGGCAGTCC
>Ga0209101_1002607_pt1 | contig 11723 bp, 6 predicted proteins | sample ConPoolayeCmetaG_FD_185481 | JGI IMG/M metagenome (GOLD analysis project Ga0209101, IMG submission 185481) | Hot spring microbial mat communities from California, USA to study Microbial Dark Matter (Phase II) - Cone Pool mat layer C metaG... ... | reverse complement strand
GTGTGCGGCAGTCGTTCACAGACTTCGGGGAGAATGCCCCCATTAGTTTCCTAGGTCACGAACGAGGGCCTGTCAAATCGGGGAATTGCCGCCCGTCGCCTGGAACCCTCTTCCATTGCTTCGCCCGGCAAAAATCGCCCGACGCAAATATCTGGAATATCGGGTCGATAAGATTGCCGCCATCTTGTGAAGCGGGGAACGAACCAGCACAATGGCCACGTCTGCCAAGAGACTGCGTCTTCGGACGGCAACCGCCTGCCGCAACGGAGAGGAAAATGAGAGACATCCGCATTGCCGCGGCCCAATTCGAGGCCCGCGACGCCGACAAGGACTACAATCTCGGCCGCGTCGCCGCCCTGGCGCAAACCGCCGTGGCGCAAGGCGCCGAGATCGTCAGCTTTCACGAATGCTGCGTCACCGGCTACACGTTTCTTCAGGAACTGTCGTTCGCCAAAATCGAGGAACTGGCCGAGCCGGTGCCCGACGGCCCCAGCACGCGACGTTTGATCGAATTGGCCCGGCAGCTCGACGCGGCAGTGCTCGCTGGGCTGGTGGAAATCGACGCGGGAAAGCTGTTCAACTGCTACGTCGCCGTCACGCCGCAAGGGTTCGCGGCCAAGCACCGAAAGCTCCACGAGTTCATCAGCCCGCACCTCGGCTGGGGCGACGAACTCCGCGTCTTCGACCTGTGCGGCATCCGCTGCGGCATCCTCACTTGCTACGACAACAATCTGGTCGAGAATCCGAGGATTCTCGCGCTCATGGGGGCGGAGGTGATTTTCGCGCCCCACGTGACCTGCGGACTGCAAAGCCCCATGCCTGGTCGAGGGAAGATCGACAAGCGGCTCTGGGACAACCGCGAGCGAGATCCCGTGCCGCTGGCGATGGAGTTTCTCGGGCCGAAGGGACGCGGCTGGCTCATGCACTGGCTGCCCACCCGGGCCTACGAAAACGGCGTGTATTACGTCTTCTCCAACGCCGTGGGCGTGGACCACGACACGATCAAGACCGGCAACGCCATGGTGATCGATCCGTTTGGCGAGATCATCGCCGAGTCGCGGGCGTTGGGCGACGACGTGGTGGCGGGCCTATGCACGCCGGAGAAGATCGAGCTTTCGGGCGGGCGGCGCTACCTTCGCGCCCGGCGGCCGGAACTCTACGGCAAGCTCGTCGAACCGCTCCCTCCCGGCCAGAAGCCCGAGGTCCACCCCGGCTGGCGCCTGGCCGCCAAAACCAGGTGACGGCCACTCACCCAAAGCAGAAACCCCGAGGCCCGCGGCAATCGCAAACCTCGGGGAATAACAGCGATCGTTCTCGCTCTTCCGCCGATGTATCCGCGATCATCGCGAGAGCAGGGATTTCAGATAGCTCTTGCTCGCGATGCCCGAGTGTTGGGCCACGGCCCGGCCGTCTTTGAACACGATCAAGCGCGGGATCGAATCCACGCGGTACTGCATGGCCAATTCCGGATTGTCGTCCACGTTGACCTTCACGATCTTGGCGTGGGGTGTCTCTTGGGCCAGCTCTTCCAGCACGGGCGACAAAGCCCTGCATGGCCCGCACCAGTCGGCGTAAAAATCGACCAGCACGGGAACTTCGGATCGCAACACCTGGCGATCGAAGTTGGTAGCGTCGGCATGTTGAACACGGTTAACAGTCTCGGCTCGCAACATGGTGAATCCTCCGGTTGGTTGCTTCGTGGGAAGGTTTTCCGCTTTCGGGGCGGCACTGAGGAAACAGTTCGGCGACCACGAACACAAGGAAATCGCGCCCGCCAACAAGATCAAGGCCGCTCCGCTCAGCGTCGTCCAGTTCCTTTGCCAAAAAGACGTCATGTCCAGACTCCTCCGTTTTGGGTATGAGATAGCCAGGCTTCCGCGCTGGCTTGCACAGACTGGCTTATTTGGCGGTTCTTTTCCCGTGGTCGCACCTCATTCGCTTTTCGCCATCCAAAAGGTTCGATGCGCCCGGTTGGCCGCGGTTACAGCGGATCGCGGCCAATTTTCCAAACGCAAACGCCCCCTTCACCTCTCCACGGCCACCACGTCTGGGGAATGTGGCTTTGGCAAGCCTGCAAGACATTTGCGCGAGGCCGGGTCCACGACCGGTTGGGGGGCCGCTGCTGGCAGGGCGAAAGGCCGCGACGCCTTATTCGATCCACCCGCCGCCGAGAACGCGGTCCCCGGCATAGCAGACGGCGGCCTGGCCGGGGGCGACGCCGAGGCATGGGCGGCGGAAACGAACGCGGAAGCGGTTGCCGTCCAACGGCTCGACCGTGGCTTCCATCGCAGGACTGCGGTAGCGGATCTTGACCTGGCAAGCGAAGGGGGCCTTGGGCGGGTCGATCAACCAGTTCGCGTTGGCGGCCACGAGTTCGCGCCGCTTCAGCGCCTCGATCTCCCCCACCACGACCCGCCGCGTCTCCGGCTCCAGACGGACCACGTAGCGCCGCTCGCCAAACGCCACGCCGAGGCCCTTGCGCTGGCCCACCGTGAATCGCTCCAGGCCCGGGTGGCGGCCGACGACTTCGCCTTCCGTCGTCACGATTTCGCCGGAGGTGTCCGCGTCCGGCCGCGCGGCGCGGACGAATCGGGCATGGTCCCGGCCGGGTACAAAACAGATTTCCTGGCTGTCCGGCTTTTCCGCCACGCGGAGCCTAAGCGCGGCCGCCATGCGGCGGATCTCCGTCTTGGCGTACTCGCCCACCGGCAGGCACAGCCGATCAAGCAGGGCGCGCCGGATGCCGAAGAGGGCGTAGGATTGGTCTTTCTTCGGATCGACTCCGCGCAACAGCGATGGCGTCTCCCCCGGCGGCCCAGGCAGGATCCTCGCATAATGGCCCGTGGCCACGAAGCGGGCGCCGACTCCATCCGCATAGTCGAACAGCTTGCCGAACTTGATCCACGTATTGCAGGCAATGCACGGATTCGGGGTCCGTCCGGCAAGGTATTCGTCGACGAAGTAGTCCACGATCCGCCCGAACTCCTCCTCGAAGTTCACCGCATAAAATCGGATTCCCAACATGTCAGCCACGCGCCGGGCATCGGCCGCGTCGGCCGCCGTGCAGCAACCCTGTTTGCGGGGACGAAGAGGGGCAGCTCGCTCGCTTCCCGTTGGGCTGAGACACGAAGAATCGGCTTGCGCAGCCTCCGAGCGGCAAGCCTCGGCGCCAGGCCTTGGCTCTCCGTCCCCGGCTGCTGGCCTTTCTGGCGTGTCTTCGGTGTGCCCGTGGCGCATGAAGACCCCGATCACCTCGTGGCCTTGCTCGAGCAAGAGCCAGGCGGCCACGCTGCTATCGACGCCGCCGGACATGGCAAGAACCACGCGGGCCATGCGAACCAGGGGATTCCCATCACGAAGGATGCGCAATGCGTCGCGGAATTCGCTCCACCGAGAAAGTCTATCCGCACGTTGAAAGTCTATCCGCACGTTTCCCTATCGGAAAGCCCCGCGATGACCGCCGGCGGCGGGTTGATCCTTCGCACGGGCTGAAGTGAGGCGGTCTTGCCCCCAGCGATGGATCGTTCTTGCCCGCGCATGGCATACGCCGCTGGCGCTCTGAAGGAAACGTTTTCCCTTGCCGCCCCGGGCCGTGCCGGCCGCGCCGCCGAGGCGGCGCCGTCGGATGTCGGACGGTCGCCTTTCATGGCGTCCTTCCTCGCTTGGGGGTTCCGATCAGGGCCAGCCGCCTCGACAGCCCCGCGGTCTAGGCCGCGATCGCCGCGGCAAGATCCTCGGCGGCGCTTCGGCCCGTCAGACGCAAGTCGTATTTCTCTTGCAGAATCTTGAACACGTTGGGCGTAATGAATGCCGGCGGATTCGGGCCGATGGTGATCCGTTTTACGCCCAGGGCCAAGAGCGTCAAGAGGACGGCCACGGCCTTTTGCTCGAACCACGAGACGACCAGCGTCAGCGGCAGGTCGTTGACCGAGCAGCCGAAGGCCTCGGCCAGGCCGATGGCCACCTTGATCGCGCCGTAGGCGTTGTTGCACTGGCCCATGTCCAACAGCCGCGGCAAGCCCAACAGCGTGCCGTAGTCATAATCCCGGATGCGGTATTTGCCGCAGCCGAGGGTGAGGATAAAGGAGTCGGGAGGCGTGGCTTGGGCATAATCCAGGAAGTAGTTGCGGCCCGGCTCGGCCCCGTCGCAACCGCCAATGACGAAGAAGCGGCGAATCTTCCCCTCCTTGACCGCCTGGACGATCGTGCTCGCCATGCCGAGGATCACATTGTGATGGAACCCGATGGTCGTGGTGCTGCCGGGGGCATCGGGAAGGGGCGGACACTGTTTGGCCTTGGCCACCACGGCGGAGAAATCCTCATCGGTGATCCGTTTTCCGCCGGGCACGGCCGTCACCCGAGTGGTAAACACCCGATCGGCATAGCTCTCCTTCGGTATGAGGATGCAATTCGTCGTGGCCAACACCGGCCCGGGAAATTCCTCGAATTCCTTTTTCTGCTTTTGCCAAGCCCCACCGTAATGGCCTGCCAAATTGGGGTGTTCGCGAAGTTTGGGGTACATGTGGGCGGGCAGCATCTCCCCATGGGTGTACACCTTCACATCGGTCCCTTCGCACGCCTTCAGGAGATGGTCGAGATCCAAGAGGTCGTGGCCAGTGATCAAAATCCCAGGTCCGGCTACCGTCCCCTCCCTGACTTTGGTGGGTGAAGGTTCGCCGAAACGCTCGACGTGTCCAGCATCCAGGAGCTCCATCACCCGGAGGTTCTTCCGCCCGCATTCCAGGACCAACTCGAACAGGGAATCCATATCGAAGTTCACGTTGGTCATGGTGGCGAAGAGGGCCTCTTCGATGAAGGCGCTGACCGACTCATCGGTCTTTCCGAGTCGCCGGGCGTGGTTGGCGTAGGCCGCCATGCCCTTCAGCCCGTAAAGCAAGGTCTCTTGCAGCGATTGAACATCCGGATTCTTGCCGCACACCCCAACGTTGGTGGTGCACCCAATGCCGCCAATCGTCTGTTCACACTGATTGCAGAACATGATGGTTTCTCCTCATGGTCGGTTTAGCATCCAAACGCCTTAGCGACGGGCAAACCGCCCGCAAGGCGTCTCGTCCGCGATCGGACTGTCGGTATCATACCACTGTCTCGGGCAAGGGCACTTGATCCAGATCAACTGCCAACAGAATTTTTGACTTTCCTGATTGTGTTGCGGGCGCGGCTTGACTCAGAGCCTATCCTACAACCTCCCCTCTCCCGCTTGCGGGAGAGGGGCCGGGGGTGAGGGCGGCTAAAATCGTAACGAGTCTTTCAGGCCGATCCTGATGCGCGTTTGCCCTTGCCCTGTTCCGTCCCCGGAGGGAGAAGGAACTTTCGGGATAGGCTCTTAGTCGACAAGGTTTTTCTATCCACGGGTTTGGCCGTAGGAGATCCTTGTCATCCGACTTGGTGGTCTTCCTTCATCTCGCGCCGCGGCCCATTCGCGGACACGACGCTGGGGCCTCATCTTCCCCGAGGCTAGCCGCTTGCCGTCGCCCGATCGTTCCTGTTGAATGTGGACAATGGTTGCCTGCCTGCGCTGGCCGGCGGGCCAGCCTGGCGCGAGGCGGCAATTCAAGAGAAGTTTACTGACCGGGCGACCAGCGGAGGTGACGATGACGGACCCAGGCAAACGGGCAACAACGATCGACGGCGCGGCCAGGCGGTTGGGACTGACCGGGGCTTTGGCCATTGCACTGGCCGCATGTTTGCCGGGCGGGCTTGCCGCCGACGACATGCCGCGATCTCCAACCGTGCGCGGTGATGCGATCGTCCTGCAAAACGAGGTCTGCCGCTACGAGATCGGCGCGGACGGCATGAACCGGGCCCTTGTCGGTCTCGCCGAGGGAAAAGATTACGTCGAGCCGGGCCAGCCCTTCATGCTTGCTGGCCAGGGCCAAAAGGTCTTGGCGGCAAACAAGGTCGAATTGGCCGGCGACATGCTGACCGTCACCTTTGGCTCAAGCGGCGTTCAGGCGACGGCAAGGGTGGAAATCCGCCCTCGATACTTCACGCTGGCAATCGAAAGAGTCGCCGGACCGGCGGTCGATTGGCTGCAACCGTGCAACCTGAAGGTCGGCATTCGCCGGCACGTCGGCGGGCTGGTCAACGCGGCGTGGGACGAGCGTTTCGCCGTGTGCGTGCTGGCCTTGAACGATCGGACCGATTGCGGCTCGCACGGCGTGCCCACCGCCCGGGCTTATCGGGAGTTCGGCATCGAGGGGGCCAAGGTTGCGATCCTTGCCGTCCCCACCGGCGGACCCGACCCGGCCGGCAAGCTCCTGGACGCGATCGAGATCGTCGAATTGGAGCAGGGCCTTCCGCACCCGACGATCGACGGCGCGTGGATCAAGCGGTCGCCGAAGCGGTTCGCCTCGTACCTGATGATCGGCGGCATCAGCGCCAAGAACGTGGACCAGGTGATCGAGTTTGCCAAGGGGGGCTTCGGCTGCGTGGAACTGACCACGTGGAACCGTTCGACGCCGAGTTACGAACCCGATCCTAATCAGTTTCCCGGCGGACTCGCCGAATTGAAGCAGGTGACCGGCAAGATCCATGCGGCGGGGCTGCAAGTGGGCATGCACTGCATGCAAGGCATGGTCGGCTGGGGCCCCAAGGACGATCCCTACCTCGTGCCCAAGGCCGACCCGCGCTTGCTCCAGGACCGCCACGCCACGCTGGCCGCCGCGACCGACGCCAAGGCCACGACGATCGCCGTCAAGGAGCCGCTCGACGGCTGGCCGGAGAAGGGCGACCTCTATCTCGAAGGCGAACTCATCCGCTACGGCAAGCGGACGGCCGGCGCGTTCACCGAGTGCCAGCGGGGGCTGTACGGCACGACCGTCGCCGCCCATCCCGAAGGGGCCAGGGTCGGCCATCTGGTCAATTGTTTCCCGATCTGGGGATACACCGTCTACTGCCCAGACGTCAACTCCACGATGATCGACGAGATTTGCGACCGCATCGCCCGGGTGTTCAATGAAGTCGGGGCCGACATGTCTTACTTCGACGGCGGCGAGGAGGTGCTGGTGCAACCGCCCTCCTGGCGCAATCAGGGACGGTTCGCGCTGGGGGTGCAGCGGCGGCTGAAAAAGCCGGTGATCCTCGAAGGCAACGCCCTCTACACGCATCTGTCGTGGCACGTGATCAGCCGCGGCAGCCCGAGCTACGACCCGATCTATTTCGGCCGCCGAGCCTACACCCTGCGGTTCAAGGGCCAGAACCCGGCCAACTGGGCCAACAACCTCCTGACCGGCGACGTGGGCTGGTTCGCCGCGCACACGCACTCGCCCGCGACCGACGCCGTCACGCCCGACGAGGTGATGCTTTTGTGCCTGAAGGCGGTGGGCGGGAAGGCCCCCATTTCGTTCCAGGCCGACGCCAACAACCTTTGGGCCAACAAGCGGATGCCGGAGATGCTGGAAATCATCCGCACCTGCGACGAGTTGAAGCGGCGCGACTATTTCACCGAGCGGGCCTGCGCCGAGTTGGCCCGCCCCATGGCCGAACACGTGCTCCAGCGGACCGCCGACGGCCAGTGGGACCTTCACCCGCTGCAATTCGGCCCGCCCCGCGTGGTCGACGCCTCGCGGAACGAATCCAGCGCGTGGGTTGTCAAGAATCCGTACGCCGGGCAGGCGCCGTGGCTCCGCATCCGCGCGCGGACCGCGCTGGCCCCGGCCGGCGCCAAGGAGAACATCGTATTGGCCGACAGCGGCGGCGGCGTGCCGTTCAGGCCCGACGGAACCGCGTCGCCCGAGCTGGTGCAATCGGTCGAGCCTGCCGCGGAGAAGACTCCCGACGGCGGCAGCGCGTTTTGCTACCGCGCCGAGAACCGCGGCAAGACCGCCTCGGCCTGGACCCGGATTACCCTTTCCCTGCCCAAGCCGCTCGACTTGACGAAACACCGTCGGCTGGGCCTGTGGATCCGCACGGAAGGCCAAGGGGGCATTCTCAATGTCCAGTTGGCCGGCCCCGACGCCCGCCGCGACCACTATCTTCCCGTGGCTCCGCGCGGTTGGACCTACGCGGTTCTCGATCCGCCCGAAGAGGACCGCTTCTTCGATTACCAGTGGCCGTACAGCTTCACCGACCTGATGTACACCTGCCGGAACATCTACGGCGGCGTGAAGGAGCTTCACCTATACTACAACGGGTTGCCGCCCGGCGGGCAAGCGACGTGCTGGATCGGCCGCATCGAGGCCCTCGAAGAGCGGCCCCTTCCGCTTTCCTCGCCCGCCCTGGAGTCGGCCGGGCAGAAGATCGTCTTCCCAGTCTCGTTGAAGCCGGACGAATACCTGGAGATGGACTTCGCCGGCCGCTGCCGACACTTCGACCCCAACGGCGGACTGGTGGCCGAGGTGAAGCCGCAAGGCGGCCTGCGCTTTGAACCGGGCGAGAGCCAGGTGCGTTTCTCGTGCGCAACGGGGGCGGCGGCTTCGCCCCGCGCGGAAATCACGCTCTCGCTCCGCGGCGAGCCGATTCCCAATGCCCGACGCTTGACGCATTCCGAAGCAAGTTCGCGATAGGGGTTCGCGGCCACCGACGAGCAAATCGGCCTACGCCAGCTCGGCGGCACGCCGCCGCGGTCCAGGGGACGCTTGCGGTGCTCTTGGCTGGGAACGCGGCCAGCCAGGCCGACTCGCGGACTACGGCGAGTAATTCCTCGTCCCCTCGCTCGGCGCCTGAATGACCACGCTCTGGCTCGCGGAGAGGTTGATGGCCTCGTTCACTCGCTCGCCGTCGCGACCGCGGACGATCAGCCGGTAGGGACCGGCGGGCAAGGTGAACTTGAGTAGGCCCGTGGCCGCCGGGCAATCCACGATCATGTCGCCGTTGGCGTCCAGCAGTTGGACGGTTGCTGGGGGTGTTTGAACGTCCACGACCAGTTGTCCCCGGCCTGAATCCCGCCACCCAAACCCCAACGCCAGGCCCGCGAGAAAGACTCCCGCCAGCCCCAATCCGGCCAGAGTGCGGACCAAACGGCGCCGTGGTCCGGCAATCGGTTGGCGCGAGGATTCGGCACTGGACGGCGCGCCTTGGCCCGACGGCGGAATCGGCAAAGTCGCCGCGTCGTGGACATCCGCGGGGTGGTGGTGGGCGTCGTCGAAGATCGAATGGCGATGCGTCGTGTCGGGGTCCGCGGCGGGCAGCATCGCCTTGCACCGCTGGAGTTCCGCGATCACGTCGCCCATCGTGGCCGGACGGTCTTCCGGCCGCTTCGCCAGCATCCGCTGGAACAGCCGGTCGAGGGCGGCGGGCACGTCGGGACGGCTCGCGCCAAGCGATGGGGCCGGCTGGCACTGGTGGGCGAGCAGCTTGGCCTCGGCCGTGTCCCCGGCAAAGACCGGACGGCCCAGCAACAGATAGTGAAGCGTGCAGCCCAGGCTATAAATGTCGCAGGCCGGACCCAACGGGGCCGAGTCGGTCGATTGCTCGGGCGCCATGTAGTCGGGCGTTCCATAGGCGACGCGGCGGCTGGAGGATTCCACCAACTCGCCCTGGCCCGGCTCCGAGAGGCCGGCCACCAGACCGACGATTCCCAAGTCGAGCACTTTGACGATCCCCCGCCAGTCGAGGATCAGATTCTCCGGCTTGACGTCGCGATGGACCATGCCATGCCAATGGGCGTATTCCAATCCCTGCGCCGCCTGCAACACATATTCCACCGCGGTGGCCACCGGCAGCGGTCCCCGATCCGCGATCAGCGAGCCTAGGTTGCTCCCATCCACGTACTCCATGGCGAGGAAGCGAAGCCCCTTGTCTTCGCCGGCGTCGAACGCCGTGACGATGTTGGGATGCGACAGCCGCGCCATGGCCTCGACCTCGCGCTGGAATCGCTCCACCGAATGCTGCGATTTCATCGAACTCGGCGGAAGCACCTTGAGGGCCACGATCCGCTTCATCTGCCGGTGCATGCACCGGAACAAGCGGCTCATGCCCCCTTTGCCGAGCTGATCCAGCACGATGTAGCTTCCGAGCACCAGGCCGCGGGGCTTGCCGTCGATCAACGCCCGGGCCTGGAACGGCGTCAGCATCCCGCGCCGGATCATTTCGCTGGCCAGGTCCTCGGCGTCGGCCGGGCACTCGTGTTCCGGGAGGCTGTCGAAAAAGGCCTGGATCTCGGCGGCGGGCCAAATGCCCGACTCGTAAAGCGCCGCCACGAATTGCTCAAGACCGCCCGTCGCCATGCACGCGTCAACCTCCGGGCCACCGACGCGCGGGCAGGAACGCGCGGCCCAAGTTCCCAACGCCATGAAGACGCCCCCGCCGGCCTGGACGCCGAGGCGCCAACCGCAGGATGCTGCCCGCGGCTTCCCAGCAAATCAACAAAGGTTCGCCCGCGGGAAACGAGTCGGCAATGGTCCGCCGCGAGAGATTCACGGCCATGGGATGAGTCGGCGGCCGAATCGCAGTCAGCCCTCCATAATCGTCTTCACGCCCATCAGTTGGGCCAGGTGGCGGACGTTCTCCACGTGGTTGCCGTAGAAGACCACGCGGTGCAGCATGGTCATCATGTCGGCGCGGTCCAGCACGCCGCTGCCCCAGTTGGCGAGCATGTTCTGGGCGTCGGCCACCTGGGCCACGATCTGCGTGCGGCAGCCGCGGTCGTCGAAATCGGGGATCTCGATGATCTTCTGGGCCGACAAGAGCATCGTATCGAGGTTGCAGAGCTTCGCGCAGGTGATCTCCTGGCCCACGCGGAGGTCCACGGCCAGCGACGCCCCGCGGTTGTCGTCGCGGTGGGTGCGGATCGTGAACGGCGCCCGCGCCCCGCCAGGCCCGTCCATCTTCGTCGGCGCCACGCAATGGGCGTGGATCATGGCGTTTTTCGAGAGGTCGAACAGCGGGTCGGTGATGAAGCCGGGCTTGCCGAAGGCGTAGCCGAAAAGCAGCATGGTGAGCGTCGAGTCCATGTCGGCCTCGCACGCCCCGACCAGCCCCAGGTCGAGCAGCTTGCTGAAGCCCAGGCAAGGATAGCCGATCTTGTCGATGGGAATCCCGCCCAGGCAATGGATCGTGATTGCCCGGGCATTGTGCTCGATCATGAGGTTTTTCATCGCCAGGAACATGCGGGCCGATTTGACGATCTCGTCGCGCGACGGCTCGACGATCTTCTTGGCCGCTTGGATCCAGTAGGTTTCGGCCTCGGCTTCGGCGGCCTTGAGGTCCACGGCCTCGTGGGCGGCCAGGACGCGGGGAACGCTGACCGAGATCAGCTCGGCGCCGAGGGCGGCCTTGACCTTGGCGGCCGATTGAGCGGCGGGCGTGCCGTGCGGCCCGCCCACGTGGAGGATCCGCGTCTGCCGCATCCGCGCCGGCACGCGGAGCAACGCCGCCGCCCGCTCCAAGTCGCCGTAGTCGCTGGAGGGCAGCAGGATGACCTTCTTGCCCGCCTTTTGCCACCGCGGGACGTACATCCAGTCGTGGCCGCTGAACGGCTGGGAGAAGATGGCGGTGGGCAGGCCGGCGTCGATCAGCTTCAAGAGCGGCGGACCGGCGCCAAAGGCCAGGTGGACGATCAACAAGGCGTCGGCCCCGGCCAGCTTGGGCGCCAGCGCGGCGGCCGCGGCCTCCTGGTTGGGAATCAGTTCGCCGCCGACGAACTCCACGTCGGCGAGTCGCTGGCGGACGCCGTCGAGGTGTTTCTGGAACTTGAGGACCTCGGCCTTGGCGTCGAAATCGGGCTTGGGCCAGGCCCCGCCCAGGCCGATGTACACCACGTG
>Ga0209101_1002605_pt1 | contig 11727 bp, 8 predicted proteins | sample ConPoolayeCmetaG_FD_185481 | JGI IMG/M metagenome (GOLD analysis project Ga0209101, IMG submission 185481) | Hot spring microbial mat communities from California, USA to study Microbial Dark Matter (Phase II) - Cone Pool mat layer C metaG... ... | reverse complement strand
CTCCCAGCCCCTCCCACCGGGTGGGGGTAATGGGGAAACCGGGTTTCCCCACACCCCTGCGTGAGGGCGTAGCCCTCCCAGACCCTCCCGCGGGCGGGAGTATGGGGGAACCAGGTTCCCCCATGTTCACGTTAACCCAGACGAATCGTAGTGCCGGCATCAAGCGGCGCGCCGCGCAGCACGGCGGCGAGGTTGCCCGGATCCGGCCCGATCAGGCGCACCTCCAACGCTGGAATGGCCTCGATCAAACGCCACATCAACTCGAGTTTGCTGCGCATCCCGCCGGTGACATCCACGGCGTGGGAACCACCGGCGCCGTGCAGAACCGCATCGAGATTGGCGGCGGTAATCAGTGGCACCCGTTCGGCGGCGGGGTTGGCGCGGGGATCGGCGGTGTAGACCGCGGCCTCGCCGACGAGCACGATGCGCGCCGGACGCAGCGGCGTCGCCAGGGCCAGGTGGGCCAGCAGGGCCTCGGTGGAGATGATCGCGCTGCCCTGCAGGCGATCGAAGGCCACGTCCCCGTGAACCACGGGCACCAGACCGCGCTCGAGGGCCGCGGCGATGGGCGCGGTCTCCCAGGCGGCGATGCGCCCGCCGGCGGCCTGCAACGCGGCGGAGGGTTGCAGCGAGAGGGCCGGCACCCCTGCCTCGAGCAGCGCGTCAACCACGATGCGATTGAGCCGCAGCGCGGCGGCGGCGGTCAGGGCAAAGCCGGTGTAATCGCTGCCGGGGGCCAGGCCGCGGTGGACGCCGTAGCGCGCGGCGTAGTGGTGGCCGAACGAGCCACTGCCGTGACCGAGGATCAGGCGCAGATCGGGACGGGCGCCGAGGGCCGTGGCCAGTTCAGCGGCCAGCCGGGCAATCACGGGGCGGTCGGCGGCCTCGCGCCCGGCCTTATCGGTGATAACCGAACCGCCGAGTTTGACAAAGGTGTACATGCTTTTCTTCCTGGGCAGGCGGCGCCCTCCCTGTCGGGAGGGCGCGGGGCAACTCGACTGCCCCGTGATTGCGCATCGGGCAGGCGGCACCCTCCCGACAGGGAGGGCGCAGGGCAACCCGGCTACCCCGTTGACCGCCTGGTCGCATCACGTCGGAAAGAGCAGCAACACCCCGAGCACGGTCAACCCCCAGAGCACAACGCTCCCGGCGAGCGGCGGATCCTTGAGGATCAACTCGTCGGGCGCGCCGCCCTCCCCGCGGATATAGATGAGGTAGAGATAGCGAAAGATCGCGTAGATGACGAACGGAATGGTCAGCATCAACATCGGGTAGGGCTCCTGCGGCGCGACAGGAGCGAGAAAGGCCGTAACGCTGTAGGCCATGATGATGCTGGCCGTGACGATAGCCATCATCTGGTCGAGCATCGGCACGGAGTACTCGGCAAGGATGCGCCGGTGCTCGCCCGCGCCGTTTTCCAGGAGGAGCAACTCGTGGCGGCGCTTGCCGATGCCCAGGAAGAGCGCCAGGAGCAGCATGCAGAGCAGCAGCCAGGGGGTGATCAGCACGTTGATCACCACCGCCCCGCCCACCGCCCGCAAGACGAAGCCCGCGGCCAGGACGAGAATATCCAGAATGACCACGTTCTTGAGCCAGTAGGAGTAGAGGAAGCCCTGGATCGCCACGTAGGCCGCCAGCACCCCGAGGAAGGCCATACCCTCACCAACGGCATAGGCCAGGGGTATCGCGAGCGCAATCAGGAGCGTGGCGGCGACGATGCCAACCGTGGGGCTGAGGCGCCCGGAGGCGAAGGGCCGGTGGCGCTTCTTGGGATGGGCGCGGTCCTTCTCGATGTCAACCAGATCGTTGACCAGGTAGATCGCGCTCGCGGCCAGGCAAAAGGCGATAAAGGCGCCGAACACCCGCAGCAGGGGCCCCGGCCCCACGCCGGGTTCCCAGAAGCGCCACAGCCGTTCTTCGGAAAAGGCCAGGGCCGCGAAAACGAAAACGTTCTTGACCCACTGGCGCGGGCGCATGGCGCGCGCCAGCTCGCGCAGCATGCCGAGATTGGTGATGGCCGCGGCGCCGAGCGCGCCTTCGGTGGATACCTTGCGCATAGGTCTCGATCCGGGTGGCGCGCGATCGCCCCCCCTGGGAGTGCGGAAAAACCGCCTGATTGTACCCGATGGGTCAGGCGGGCGTCAACTCCGGTGCAGGTCGGACCTGTTCACCCCTGGGGTAACACGCCCGGGAGCGCGGGCGTCCCGCCCGCCTCGCATCTCCGCGGGCAAGCTGCCCGCGCGCCCAGGACAAATGTGAACACGTACGTGAAGGTCACATCCAGGGCTTGAGCAACGTCCGTCTTCGACGGCGGGGCGGCGAGCGGTTGGACTGCCCGACAGTTGTCCATGCGGCTACGCCGAAGGTTGTTCCTGGGAGGGTTGCGCCCTTCCAAACCCTCCCGAGCGCAAGCATGGGCACGGGCCTGGGTGCGCGGGCCTCCGGCCCGCATCCGCGCGGGGCTGCGCCCTACAGGCGTGAACGTAAGCGTGTGGCTCTGTGAAGCCACAGACGGCTTGCCAGAGCGCGATACAGCCCGGGGGGCACAGCTTTCGACGGGCTTTCTGGGACGATTCTGAGAGCGTACCTTCCCATGTTGCCGCTTCAGGAAGCCCTCGCCGGTTACGTTCGCGCCTATAGGGCTGCGCCCCAGACCCCTCCCCCATGCGGTCACATCTCCCGCACCTCGCCCATACTACGCGCATCGTACCCGCCCAGAGCCTCGACCGCGGCGCGGTAGGCCGGGTCGCTCAGCGCCTGGCGCAGCGGGGCGAGCAATTCGCTCTCCCAGTGGCGGCGCGGCACGGCCAGTTCGTAGCACTCGCTGAACAGGGGCACGAACTCCAGCCCCAGGGCCTGCGCCGCGGCGCGAATGCCCAGGCCCACGTCGGCCGCGCCGCTCAGCACCGCCGCCGCCACGGCCATGTGGGTGAACTCCTCGCGCTCATAGCCGGCGATCGCGCCGGGGTCGATTCCTGCTTGCTTCAGGTGGTAGTCAAGCAGCACCCGCGTGCCCGAACCACGCTGCCGGTTGACGAAGCGCACCCCCGGGCGCGCCAGATCGCGCAGTTCGCCCAGGCCCAGGGGGTTGCCCGGCGCCACCAGAAAGCCCTGCTCGCGCCAGGCGAGGTGTACCAGGACGATCTCCTCATCAGGCAGCAGGCGCCGCACGAATGGCCGGTTGTACTCGCCGGTCTCCTCGTCGAGCAAATGGGTGCCGGCCAGGTGGGCGTCGTGGCGCTTGAGGGCCATCAGGCCGCCCAGGCTGCCCACGTTGGCCGAACTGAGGCGTCGCTGCGCCCCGGCGCGGTGCAGGTGACTGGCCAGCAGATCCAGCGCCAGATCGTGGCTGCCGATGGCCACCAGGGTGCGCTCGATCTCCTCCGGGTCGCGCAGCAGTTCAACCCTCACCTCGGCCCCGGCGTGCACCCCCTCGGAAAAGCGCGGAATACGGGCCATGCCATCGGCCCTGACCAGCGACGTGACCACCCCCGCGCCGCGGCTCAGCGGGGTGGCGATCAGGCGCCCATCCACCCGCCCCAGGGTCACGCGCACGAACTCATCTTCGCCGAGCGGCGAGAGCACCTTGCGGCTCATAGCGGCGGCAACCACCGGTCGCGACGGGGGGGTCAATCCCTGGAGCCGGTACAGCAGCGGGCGCAGGAACAACTCGGCGGTGAGGGCCGCCGAGACCGGGTAGCCTGGCAGGCCCAGCGCCGGCTTGCCCGCGGCAACAGCGAGGATCACCGGGTGGCCCGGGCGAATGGCCACACCGTGGACGGCTACCTCGCCCAGTTCGGCCAGCACCGCCGCGGTGAAATCCTCCGCGCCGGCGGACGAACCGGCATTGATGACCACCACATCGTGGTCGGCCAGGGCCTCCTCGACCACGGCGCGGAGCAGGTCGCGCCGGTCGGGTACGGGGGCGAAACGGGTGGCGCGCCCGCCCCACTCTTCGACCATGCCGGCCAGGATCAGCGAGTTGAACTCCACAATCGCGCCGGGAGGCACGGCCTCGTCGCGGGCCTCGCGGGCCGCGGCCTCCTCGGCGGTGATCAGTTCCGTCCCGGTGGGAATGATCGCCACCCGCGGGCGCCGGCGCACCAGCAGCGTCGTATGCCCGGCGGCGGCGGCGGCCCCCAGATCCACGGGCCGCAGGCGCGCCCCCTCGGGGATGATCAGTTCCGTGGCAACAATATCTTCGCCCAGGGGACGCACGTGCTGCCAGGGGGCCACGGCGGCGGTAATGGCGACGGTAGCCTCATCGAGCGTCTGCACGTGCTCGGCCATCACCACCGCGTCGGCCTGTGGCGGCAGCGGATCGCCGGTATCCACCCAGATCGCCTGCGTGTCGAGGGCGAGGGCGCGGGGGGAGGTTTCGGTAGCCCCGGCGGTGTCGGCGGCGCGCACGGCGATCCCGTCCATAGCCGCGGCGTGGTAGTGGGGCACCGAGCGCCTGGCCCAGACCGGCGCGGCCGTCACCCGGTAGCGAGCTTCGGCCAGCGGAACGGCCTCGCCCTCCAGCAGCGGCAATCCTCCGGCGCGGGCCAGCGCTGCCTCGAAGCGGGCGCTGGCCTCGTCGAGGGCACGATCCTCGAGATAGTAACGTCGTCTGGTCATTGCCAGACCCTCCCTCCAGACCGGGGCGCGGGGAACCCGGGTTGCCCCGCGCTGCTCCAGGATCACGAAAACAGCCTCACCTCGACCGCATCGCCGGCATACAGGCCGCTCAGATCCAGTGGCACATGCACCAGGCCATGGGCGCGGGCCAGGGTGTAGATCAGGTTCGACTTGCCGAAGACCGGGTCGGCCCACAATTCCCCGTCGCGCGCCTCCAGGCGCACCGGCACGAAATCCTCGCGGCCGGTGCGCGAGGGGATGTTGCGCGCCAGGCGCGCCTGGCGCGTCAGCGCGGGCGGCGCGGCGGCGTCCAGCAACTGGCGGATGGCCGGCGCGACGAACAGCCCGAAGGCGATCATCGCCGAGACGGGGTTGCCGGGCAATCCGAACACGGGGCGCTGGCCCGCGGCGGCCAGAATGGTGGGCTTGCCGGGCTGGAGGGCCACGCCGTGCACCAGCACCCCCGGCGCGCCCAGCGCGCCGATCACCCCCACAGTCATATCGCGCGCGCTCACGGAACTGCCGGCGGCGATCACCAGAGCGTCAGCATCCTCCAGGGCGGCGCGGGCCATGGCCTCCAGGGCGGCGGCGTCATCGGGGGCGATGCCGCGGGGCATCGGCTCGCCGCCGGCGCGCCGCACCAGCGCGGCGATGGTATACGTATTCACGTCGCGCACCTGCCCCGGCGCAACCGGCGCGTCGGGGGGCACCACCTCGTCACCCGAGGCGAGGATGGCCACCCGCGGGCGCGCCATCACCGGCACACGAGAGATCCCCACCCCCGCCAGCCCCCCCAGATCCTGGGGGCGCAGGCAGTGCCCGCGCGGGAAAAGCAACTCTCCCCGGCGCACGTCCTCGCCGACGGGGATGACATTCTCGCCCACGGCCACGGGGCGCGCCACTTCGATGGTTGTCGCGTCGAGACGCTGGGTATACTCTACCATGACCACGCTATCACTGCCCTCGGGGAGCATCCCCCCGGTATGGATCAGCGCGGCCTGGCCCGCGCCGACGGTGATGGTCGGGGCGCGACCCATGGGCGCCTCGCCGCAGAGCGTCAGATAAGCGGGCAGACCCTCGCTGGCCCCGTAGGTATCCGCAGCGCGCACGGCGAACCCGTCAACCGTGGAGCGTGGAAAGGCGGGCAGATCAACCGGCGCGTGCAGATCCTCGGCCAGCACCCGGTCGAGGGCCTCATGGAGCGCGAGCGTCTCCACCCGCGCCAGCGGCGCCAGATGGCGCGCCAGGCGCGCGTTGGCCTCGGCTATCGTCACCACCTGAAACAACTCAGGCATAGCATGCTCCTCCAGGCGTACCGGTTCCGGGGAACAATCTATAGTATACACGGACCAGAGCTTTCGGTCACCCTTGCCCCCCGCGGGAGGGTTTGGGAGGGCGTAGCCCTCCCAAACCCTCCCACCGGGTGGGAGGATGGGGAAACCAGGTTTCCCCATACCCCTGCTTGAGGCCTGCGCCCCGCAAACCCGCCCGCGGGCGGGGGCGTGGGGAAACCGGGTTTCCCCACCCCCCGCTCGTGTTCAAGTGGTTACCTGAGCTGGCCCTGATGTTAATCTGGCAGTAATGCGGCGAGCCTATACTTGTATTGTGGTACGTGTTCACATGTCTCCTGGGAGCGCGGGCAGCTTGCCCGCGGAGACGCGACGGGGGCGAAACGTCCTCGCTCGCAGGCGCGTGGGTTCTCCCAGGTGTGAACAGTTACTCGTTCAGGGGGGCTGAGAGGGCGAAGCCCGCAAGCAGGCGCATGGGGAAACCGGGTGTTCCCATCCCCTCACCCCGTGGGAGAGGATGGGCGGGCTGCGCCCGCACGCGGGGGGATGGGGAAATCGGGTTTCCCTGTCCGCTCATCCGGTTGGAGGCCGCGCCCTCCTAGAAACAACCCCTTATTTGCATCGCGGCGTTGTGCGCCTCACGCATAAGGCCTGATGTATGGAGGGACATATGAGCCGGGTTTCGATTCGCACGCTTGCGGGTTCAATTCTGACGATCTTCATCGCTTCTGTGCTAACCGCCTGCGGCGGCGCGGCGACGCCCCAGGCTGTTCAGTCTCTCCGGTCGAATGATGCGACAGCGTCTCAAGATGCGAGTCCTCAGCCGACCGCTGGCCCCGCCCCGACCCCTATGATCGACCGGAGGCTGCCTACCCAACCTCCGGTCAAATTGCCGGTGACCTCGGTTGCGCAGCCGGCCACCCAGGCCGCGCCCGGCGACAAGGCGCGCGCGCCGGTTGCGACGGAGCATACAAAGGCGCCATCGGCAGATCCCGCCGCAGCAGCGATGCCGGCCCCGGCCCCGCTGGTCCCCTTCGCGGCCTTTGCCTTTACCCAGGCTCCGCCCGGACGCGATGCCGCCGGGAACACCGTGTACTACTACGCCAACAATACGATTGACGGCTATCTCGATACCGCCTGGCGGGTCCCCGGAAATGGCATTGGCGAACGTGTCATCGTGTTTTTTGACCAGGCCGTGCGTCTGAGCGAAGTGTGGATCGTGCCTGGCTACGCCAAGATTGATCCGGTCAGCGGCGAGAACCGTTTCTGGCAGAATCGGCGCGTGCGCAAGGTCCGGCTGACGTTCGGCGGCGGTCGCTGGGTGGAAGCGCGTCTTGCCGAGCAACCGGAGTTTCAGCCGGTGCGCTTCGAACCGGTGCTCACCTCCTACGTAGAGGTTATGGTGCTGGAAACGACAACGCCCGGCGCGCAGAATGGGCGCGATTTCACGCCGATCAGTGAAATCGCGCCGATCGGCCAGGCATGCGCTCGCGGACAGTGCGGCCGGGTTGGCGATACGATCAGCGAATTGATCAATGATGTGGGCAATTGGGACAGCGGCATAGAGGTCGAAGCAATCGACGAAACCTACACCTATGCGCGCCTCTGGCGCATCCCTTTCAATGGCGACCCGCCAGAAATGGGTATCTACAAGCGCGAACGGGGGGGCTGGACGTGGGTCACGGGAGGGACGAATTTCGATGTCGGCTTCCTGGACGTGCTGAAGCGGCTCGGCGTGCCGAAGAGCGTCTGGCCATGAGCCGTGGTTCATAGGAGATTTCCCGTTCGCAGCGTTCCGCCCCCCTTGCAGCCTCCCCCCACTAACGTGAACATAAGCTGCTGGGGCAGGGGAATGGGGAAACCGGGTTTCCCCATTCCTCCACCCGCGGGAGGGTTTGGGAGGGCGCAGCCCTCCCAAGAATAACTGTATGTTCATTGCGGCGTGGTGCGGCGCAGCCGCATGGACGGATGGAGAGAGAGGAGCCTGGCTCCCTCCTCCAGCCGGGGAGGGTGAAGAAGGGGGCGGTTCGGCGAGAGACGGGAGCATAACCCCATAGCCATGGCTTCGCTGCGCGACGTTGTCCGTGGCTGTAGAGCACCTCGGAGGGGCGCAGCCCTCGGGGGGATGGGGAAACCAGGTTTCTCCATCCCCCTGCTTGAGAACTGCGCCCTCTCAAAATCTCCCGCGGGCGGGGTGTGGGGAAACCCGGTTTCCCCACACCCCGCTCCGAGAGCTTATGTTCACATGAGCTGTCTATGCGGCTCCACCGCACACCGCCCAATGAATAGGTATGGGGGAACCGGGTTCCCCCATGTTCACCTTAGCGCGATGGCCCCGTAGACCGCGCCCATCACCCCGGCGGTGCGTTGCAACGCGGTGGGGCGGCCCTCGGCAAACGCCGCCAGCCGGCGGTCGACCGGGCACCCTTCGCTATAGGCGGCGCTGAGCGCGAACCATTTCGGCAACAGGTCGTTTTCGATCCACGTCCAGCGATCACGAGTGTTGGCGATGCTGCGCGTGCCCAGCAGCACCGGCAGGGGGCCATAGTAGCCGCTGAATGACGGCTGGCCCACCAGCCCCGGCGCGCCCTCGAAGTCCAGCCAGGTGCCCAGCGAGGCCAGCCGCCGGCCCAGGTCGGACAGGCGCTCCATAAACGGCGGGAGAATGGTCATCTGTTCGTGGCGCAGCATGGCCACCGCGGCCTGGTCAATCAGGGCGCGCCCCTCCTCGAAGGTGGCGGGATCGCATAGCCGGTGGGCGCCGGCATCGAGCATGCGAAAGGCCTCCAGCAGCGGACGTTCCTCGGCGGCGGTCAGGCAGGACTCCAGCGCCGCCAGGCCGCCGTGGATGTAGGCCAGGTGGGCCCAGCCGGTATCGTGGAAGATGGCATCGTTGGCCTGCTTGATCACCCGCAGATCCTCCAGCAGTTGGGCGGTCGCCTCCTCGTGCAGCGCGATCGGCACGAACAGCGCCGCGCTGACCCCGCGGCCATACAGGTCGCGCAGCAGGGCGGGCAACGCCGCGCCGGGCGGCGGAAGCGCCTCCTCCCATAGCGCCCGGTGGGGCGCCATGAGCATCTCGGCGGTGGCGAGGGCGACCCCCACCTGGTCCGAGGCGAAGGCGGCCATCCCGGCCCACTTGAAGAGCCAGGGTTCTTGCCGGTACCAGCCCGCGTAGGCGGCGGTGATGGCCCGGTTGCGATCACAAAAGCGCTCCGGCGGGGGAAGCTGGCGTTCGATGACCGAGCGCCATTCGGCCTGCGTGGGCATAGATGCTCCTGGGCTAGGCTCAATACCTTTCACATAACAGGACGTACGCGGTCGCCTTCCAGCGCGGAGGAGTGGAGGGCCGCAGGCTCTCCACCAACCGGTTGTTGCGCGCCCGCGGCGGGAGGGCCGGGGGTGGTGCGCCAGGCCGCCTGGCCGCCGCGGGCGGGAACAGGGGTGCGGGGAGGCTTCGCCTCCCCGCACCCGTCCACCGCGTACGTCCTGTCACCTAAGCGCATGCGCCGCCGCAGCCCCCCTCCCAACCTCCCCCCGCTGGGGGGAGGAGCCGGACACCCTCCGCCAGCGGGGGAGGGCTGGGGAGGAGGCGGTCACCTTAGTATTGGCGCCGGGCTACGGTCGGGCAGAGGAAGGCGCACGCGCCCGCTTGCGGGTCATTATACCAGCCCTCAACTGGTCATTCGTTGCCCCACCCTCGGGGATGGGGTAGACTACATGATGTCCGCACAGGCTGCCCGATGGGAGGGGTCTGGAGGGTCGCGCCCACACCCGGAACCTCCCCGTTCGTTCCCAATGTTCAGGGCGCCGGCGTCAGGCGCCCATCCTGGAGGTAGTTCCAATGAGCGATCCATCAACGACCCCGGGCATCGCCACCCTCGGCGGAGGGTGCTTCTGGTGCCTCGAGGCGGTGTACGACCAGTTGCAGGGCGTTACCGACGTAGTTTCGGGCTACTCGGGGGGCCACGTGCCCAACCCGACCTACGAGCAGGTCTGCGGCGGGAGGACCGGCCATGCCGAAGTGGTGCAGGTGCGCTTCGACCCGCGCCAGATCAGCTACCGCGAGATTCTGGAGGTGTTCTTCAGCATTCACGATCCGACCACCTTGAATCGCCAGGGCAACGACGTGGGGCCGCAGTACCGCTCGGTGATCTTCTACCACTCGCCGGAGCAGGAGCAGATCGCCCGCCACCTGATCGCCGAACTGAACGCCGAACGGATCTGGCCGCGTCCGATCGTCACCGAGGTGGCCCCCTTCAGCGCATTCTACCCGGCGGAGGAGTACCACCAGGAGTACTTCGCCAACAACGGCGGGCAGCCCTACTGCCAGTTCGTCGTGGCGCCGAAAGTGGCGAAGTTTCGCCAGCAGTTCGCCGCTCGCCTCAAGGGGTGAGCGCTCACCCGTGCCCGCTTGCGGCAGGCGCGACCCGGGGTTGCGCCCCCGTCGGGTCATTCATACGTGTTCACATGTCTCCCGGGAGCGCGGGCAGCTTGCCCGCGGAGACGCGACGCGGGCGGGACGCCCGCGCTCCCAGGCGCGTGGGTTACCCCGCGGATGCGGGCCGGAGGCCCGCGCACCCAGGCCGCGCTCCCGGGCGCGTGGGTTACTCCAGGCGTGAACACATACGGGTCACCCCGATTCTCCTTGATGGCATCGCATTGGCTCAGCTCCACACCTCCACAGCTCTACGGCTCTCCAAAGCCCTGTGTGGAGCTGTCGAGCTGTGGAGATGAGCAGGACCATGCGGGATTGCCAATTCCACCTGGTGTCACCCCCTGCAACATTCGCGCCTCCACGGGCGTCTCACTGCCAGAAAGCCAGACGGCCGGCGCGACGGGCGCCGGCCAGTGCTAGAGGGAGATGTCCAATGCAAGCCAGGCAGACCCGGATCACCGGGATCATCTTGATCGTTCTTGGAATCGTGGCAATATTCAAGCTCTGGTGGCTCGTTCCGGCGGCGCTGCTGGCCCTTGGCGGCGCGGTGATCTACCGGCGCCAGCGGGCCATCGGGCGCGTGGCCGAAGCGGTGCAAGCGCTACTCTGGGGCGTGGGGCTGGCGGCATTGCTGCTCGCCGATTTCATCTTCCCGGGGGTGTTGATCCTGGGTGGCGTGAGCCTGCTGCTGCGGGGCCGCGAGGGCGACATGGACGCGCGCCTGCGGACCATGGTCGCGCGCCTGCGCCGCGCCCCGGCGACGAGCGCGCCGCAAAGCGCACCGCCGCCCCCTGTGACGGTCATCGCCGAGAACGAGCGCCCCGCCACGAACGAGACCATCCGCCTCTGAGGGCGGGCAGCGCGGCCAGAAGCGCCGGATCGGCTATCCGCTCCGCGTTAGCGGTTGAGGTTCAGGGAGGGGCAACCCTCCCTGAACCATTATGCACGATGACGGTCTGTATCTCGCCCATATTCTCGAAAGTATCACGCCGATCGAAGAATACACGCGAATTGACAAAGATGCTTTTATGGCCTCACGGATGATCCAGGATGCGGTTGTCCGTAACTTTGAGATTATTAAGGCTTGTAAAGGTCGAATTGGAAAAGAAAAGGATCGGATCCTGGCATACCGATGCTACCCTTGCTTGAAGACTGCGGCCTCCCAAGAATAACCCATGTTCATCCTGTTCATGTGCGGCGGAGCCGCATGAATGACTGATATGCAGAGTCTGATCAACCGTGAGCCGTCGCCGTTGTGGGCTCCTATTGTCGCTCCACCAACCTCATCGAGTGGGACGATTGGGTGAAGTTCGATATTTGCACCCCGCAGGGGCGCCTGAGTCGCCTTGATCAGCTTGCGCCCGTCCCTCGAACGGGTAG
>Ga0209101_1002604_pt1 | contig 11728 bp, 7 predicted proteins | sample ConPoolayeCmetaG_FD_185481 | JGI IMG/M metagenome (GOLD analysis project Ga0209101, IMG submission 185481) | Hot spring microbial mat communities from California, USA to study Microbial Dark Matter (Phase II) - Cone Pool mat layer C metaG... ... | reverse complement strand
CCGCTGAATCCTTCCTTCGTCTCGCCGAATGTCCCTTCGTATATATCACGCTCCTTCTGCCATCGATACGACGCAGCCAGGTCAAGATTGACCGGCAGGCCGGCGAACCAAGGAACTGTCACCCCCAGCTCTGTCTTGCGGATCATGAGGCTCACGTTCCCCGACATCCACACTTTGTGGCCTAGGCCGAACAGGTTCGCATATCCGATCTCGCCTTTCCCGCGCAGGCCCTCGTACGTATGAAATCCGCCGCCGAGTTCAAAGGAGAAAAAATCTTTCTCTTCGACAACCACCCTGACAATCCTTCCCTCTGACGGCGACGCGCTGTCGCCGCCTGCCGCGGAATCGGCGTCGAACCGTATGGCCGCAAGGTTAAAGAGCCCTGTCCTGTACAGGCGGTCCACGGTTGTCCTGATCTGTTTCCTCCTCAGCGTGTCGCCGGCCTCAAACATGCATTCCCTCAGCGCAACGCGGTCGCGCACGTTGCGGTTTCCCTCGGCCGTTATACGTCCCACCAGGACGGGTTCGCCTTCGGAAACGGTAAAAGCCACCTGTGCCGCCAGTGAATCGCCGCTTAAGACGATCGCGTAGTCGACCTGCGCCTCCAGAAACCCGTCGTCGGCGCAGCGGTTGTATATCGCCCGGCGGTCTTCTTCGAGCAGATCAATCCGCAGCGGTCCGCCGATGCGTGTCGAGCGCGTCAATTGCGCCATATATTCACTGGTATGCGCTGATGCGCCGCGCACGGTCACGGCGCTCACGATGGTGCGCGGCCCTTCGGCGATGGCAATCGTGATTGCGACGCGGCGGCGAAGGCTGTCCATGCGCACATCCACAGGTTCAACCGTTGCTTTCAAAAACCCTTGGCGGCGATAGAAATATTGAATCGAGGCGACGTCTTTGCGCAGTTTTGAACGCGAATACGCGGCGCGCTTGAAAATGGATGGGGCGGCAAGCGACATCTGCCGCCGAAGTGTCCATTGCCGGAATGCGCCCGCGCCGGTAAACGCAATCCGCTGCACGTACCATTGACGGACAGCAAGCGAATCAGCGTGACGGCGTTGGGCCGCCCGGGCGGCAACACAGAAAGCTGCAAGCACACACACGAAGAACGGTATTTTCATCAGCATGTTCTCCTGCTGCGGCACAATCGCATGCACGCGCTTTGCCGCCGTCTCTAACGAGTCACCTTCACCTTGACATCCACGCCCCTCGTTCCGTCGGCGCCTACCTCGCCGTCGAGAAACAGAAACGGCAGAAGTTCCCACGACACCACTGCCCGCTGCTCTTGGCGGTCCCCTACCCGGCCCGTATACGTTACTTTGATTCGGCTGCCGAGCTTTCTGCTCGCCGTGAGTGTCGGGCCCTCGCCTCCCATCAGCCGTCCCTCCAGGCTGAGTTCTTCAAGACCCAGGCGTTTTTCAAGATCCATGCGGTGCGAGACAAGTCCGAAAAACTGCTGCGTGGCAAGCACCTCGGCGCGATTCTGAAGCTCCTGCCCTCCGGCGCTTGCCGCGAACACCGGTCGACCGAACGTCAGAAGCGCGACGATTTCCGCTTCGTTGTATTCACGGCAGACAAGCTGGATCTGCGGATCGCTTGCCTCCCCCCTGATCACCAGCATGACGGTATCGATATTGTTAGGCGCGGCGCGGTCGAGGTTTTTCACCGGCGCCGCGGCCGTGAAATTAATCGACGGGTCGAGGGCGGTCTGCAACGGCTGGCGGATACGGCCGTTAAGAATAACAAATTCACGATCAAGATACAGCGCCTTTCCCTCGACTACCGCCAAATCGATTGACACGAGCGGCGCGCGCGCGTTCCCCCCCACCTCCACCGTGCCGTCGAGCCGGGCCTCGGCGCTCACCGCGCCGCGGCCGACGCCCCGGACAAACTCAAGCGCGGCGTTCAGGTTGCGGTTCATGCGTAGCGACAGGGCAAGGTCTATCTTGTCAAGCAGCGAGTCGGCCGCGGCGTGTTCGGCCGGCGGCCGGTCCCCGGCAAAAATCATCCGTTCGAATTCCGTTTGGCCAAGCGTCACCGTCCCTCCCAGCTTCATGCGGCCGTCCGCCGATACCATTGTCAGTGAGACGCTGTCGGCGCTCACCACATCGTCGCCAAAAGCGGCCGACAGCCCCCGCCCCCGCGCTTCAAGACGGATACCGCCAAATCCTGCGGCGTCTATCGACACTGCGCCGGAGGCGGAAAATAATCCGCCGCCCCATACCCCGTCTACGCGACTGATGAAAATGCTGTCGCCCTTGCAGTCGGCCTCGGCCGAAAACGGCCCGAGCGCCGGCCTGAGCTCCTCAAATGCAACCATCACCGAATCGGCCCGCAGGCCGCCGTGCATGGAGGGAAAGGCAGGCCCGCCGGCGATTGAAACATCGCCGTTAAGAAACCCCCGTTGAATCGAAACGCCCTCCGCGATCCTTCCAACCATGCTCAGCGGAAAGCGTCGGACGTGACATGAGGCGGCAAACGCGCGCGATGCAAACAGCGAATCGATCGGGATGAATGGCACCGTGGCTTCGGCCGTCACGCTGCCGCCGTCAAACACCAGCGAGGCAGAGTCGAGAACAATTCGGTCGGAATCTATCCGCAGACGCCAGGAACTTGCGAGCGCCGAACCGTAGGGCGTCGTAATCGGCCCCGTGGCAATCCTCGCCGGCATGTCGCGTTCTCCCTTAAGCGCGCAGTCGATCACAATATTCTCTACTATTGTTTGTAAGGGCCTATAGGCGCAACGCGCGGCCGATGCGCGCAGCGTTCCCGACGGAACCCAGACATGATTGCGGTACACAAGCGACATATCGATGTCCGCCCGTCCCTCTGCGGCAACATCGCCGGTATACGCGCCGAAGAGCGCGCCCACATCGACGCCGTCTCCCCTCAGAGTGACAACCGGCGGGTTCGTTGATCCGCTGTCAAGCCGCCACCCGCGCGACGGCGACAGGGGAAGCGCGGCGGCCATAGACAGCGGGGCGTCGATTCCGTCGATGCGCAGCGTACAGCGGGCCGCGATAAGGCTGTCGCGCAGCGACGCTTCCGCCGACAATCTGCCGCGACGCTGCACAGCCATGCCGATCGAATCGACCCGCGCCACGGCTTCAAGAACAGGATTGCGCAATGTCCCGCCGATATGTATCGCGCCGCCCATCACGCCATAGGCCGCCTCTGGAATGTTCACCCACGGTTTCATAAGCGGCAGCCGAAGCTGTTCGGCGCTTATCCGGCCGGCAAGCGAATCGCCGGCAAGCGCCGCAGTAAAATGCACAGCCCCTCCCTTATGGCCGCCCATGCCGCCGCGCCGAACAAGCCAGATATCGCCGCTGGCCCGCAGGCCGTCCGAAATGCCGAGCATGGCTTCTCCAATCACAGCGGATGAATCTTTGACAATGGTGAATCGCGGCAGATGTATGTCGTTTTTATCCATCACACAGCGCGCTTCAAGCATATCGGCGCCGCCCCAGGGGAAACGCAGTCCCCCAACCCGCACGCCGCATTCGGCCCTCAGCGAGTCTATCGGCCCCCGTGCCGTTATATCGGCGTCTATCCACCCGCTGTCGGCCTTTACACCTGCGAGAATCATGAGCGCGTCGGCCACGGCGCCCGATACGTGCATACCGCTTGTGCGGACATATACGTTGTTCTTCCGCATGTCCGCTTCGACCGAAATGGCGCGGGCAAGCACACCGTGCCACGACAGGCTGTCGCTGTGGAGCGAGCACGATACGCGGGGATTTTTCAGCGAGCCGTCTATCGCCGCCGCCACCGATACGCATCCCCCAGGCGCGCCGCCTTTGATGAACGGCCAGAGCGGCGAGAGATCGCACAGCATGGCCGACGCCGACGCATCGATACCGCCGTTGTCAAGCGTGCCGACGGCGGCTATGCGGTTTGCGCTGCTGAACGAGGCGTCACAACGCACGTTCTTCCCGTCCATCGACGCCCGTATGTGCGCGTCGAAACCCCGCCCATTTTTAACGCGCGCATGCCGGAGCATAACGGCGATATCGGCATGCTCGGGCGCCGCCCCGATTGTTGACATGCGGATGTTGTATGTGCACGAAGCTGTTCCCGCGACGTCGCGCACGCCCAGCAGAGCAAGCGCTTCGCCCGCCGCCACTGTATCGGCGCGTCCGGACAGGACATGATACACCGCTTCCGCGGTTGTCTCGCGGCGATAATCAAGCACTGTACGTATCGACGGATACGCAGCAGCTGCCGCCGCGCGCATCACCCCCGCCGCATACCGCCCCTCCACCGCGAGCGTATCAAGCGAAACCTTTCCATATGCCAATTGACCGCACCGCACATTGAAATCGAACGATGGTTCCGCGAGCGTGCCCTCTCCCGATACATCAAGCGATACGGCGGACAGCGAAAGCGGCGGCGGGACGAGGCCGGCCGCGTTCATGCTGTCGATTGCGTCCGCGGACATCCTCAGATGCGCATGGAACCGCTGCGGCATGTGCCACGCCAGACCACCTGTTCCCTCAATCCGCCGTATCACCGGCCCGCCTGCACACAGGTCCGCCGCCTCGATTCCGTTTTTGGAGAACCGCATTTTCACGGCAAGCGAATCGAATACCGCATACCGCCGTCCGTTCATACTCAGCGAGCACGCCGCTGTGCGCAGCTCGGCGCTGAAATCGACCGTGTTTTTCAGCGTGCCGCGAAGGCCGATACCGCGCACTGCCACGGCCAGGCCGGCGGCCGAATCGCTATAGATGAAAGCGGCATTCTCAATTGCCAGTACCCTGATAGCGGCGGACCATGATGAGCCTTCGCCCACAGGATTACGGGGGACAAAAATCTCAGCCAGGCCGGGTCTTTGCCTGTAGCGATAGCGCACTTCGAGTCCCTCGACTCCAACCGTGCGCAGCTCAACGCGGTGCGCCAGCAGGGAAATGAGCGAGATTCCGGCAGTCAGGCGTTTGGCGAAAATCGCCGCTACCGTGTCGCCGGGCGGATACATACGAACACCATACGCGGTCATTTTCGAAAGAGAATGCATGCTGATGCTGTCGACCGCGAGACTGCCCGCAAGGATGCTGTTGAACTGCGCCTGGATTTGGTTGCGAATCATCCGGCCGACCGGCGGGGAACAGACCATGCTGCGCACGGCGATATATATGCCTGCCGTGGCGATTAGTAGTACGGAAATAAAAATGACGTATCTGCGCATTAACAATCAGCCTTGCATCGAAAGCGGGGCACAGAGGCACAAAGCCGGCATCCGTCGTTGTGCAAAATAAAACCTGGGGGGGAGAATACATTGGTATGATCGTTATGATGAATTATTTTGAACATGCGTTCCAGCCGGCGCGTATTATGGAAAAGAAGGCATTCACCCGCACCGACTTTCTCCTGTGGACGGTTATCGTCGTTTATACCGGCGTTATTTATGCGACACTGGCGGTCGTGACGGCAATCCGCAAAAGCCTTGAAGAACGGTTCGGCTCCGGCATGTACGATGCGCTGTACTTGGTAATGGGCATTCTCGCGGTTGTCATTGCCGCGTATCTTTTCCGCACGCTTCGCGGACGGCGGCTGGCGGCCGGCATCGCAGCCCTTTCGATTATCGGGATTGTGTATTGGTATAACCTGACAACAATGGAATATGCGGTCGAGAAAGCGCATTTTCTCGAATACGGTCTGCTGGGAGCGCTGCTTTATATCGCGTTGCAGCGACATTGTGCCCAGGTAATTTTGATGCTGTTGGCGGCGATAATCGTGTATTGGATCGGACTGGGTGACGAGGCCATTCTGTGGGTTCTCCCCGGCCGTGTCGGCGAAATCCGCGACTGCCTCATTAATCTTTTTTCCGGGGTTCTCGGCATCGCCGCGCTGCATGTCGCCGTCTATGCGTATCGTCCGTCTCGGCCCGTATCCGGCCGCCAGCTCCGCTCGCTTCCCGCGGCGGGCGCGATTACCGTCGTCCTCACCGCCGTATTCATTATGCGCGTCCACGGCTTCGGCCATATACTTGAAACGACGGACACGGGACGGATATATTCGCATTTTAAAATGTACGAGATTTTGGAGATGAATGCGGCGGGTTTTCCGTCGCCCCGCGCGCGCGATATACGAAAACGAGGCGTTACGCCGCCTCCATCCGCGCGAATTCTATTTCACCAACGACTACAAGGCCCCCGACGGGACGGTGTACCGGATGTATGATATGGCGGCATTTGAGAACCGCGTGCTCGAATCGTATTACAGCCGGTTTCTTGACGAGCGGGCCGACATGTTCGCCGGACAGCTCCTGGCGGCACTCGCCCCTGACGTCGCGTCGAAATCGATGCGCCGGCAGGCGAGATGGCCCGATAGCCTTGCGCGATGGATCGGCGCAACAGACGGGGGAATCGACCGCGTTCTACGAAAGCCGGGTTAAGAGCACTCTTTTCACCTCTTTTTCGGTGCGGGACCTGATTTTTTATAGTGCGCTCACGCTCCTGCTCATGATATACTTCTATTGCGGGATACCCTATGCCGTTCTTTAAAAAGATCGAATCCTACTCCCGCGGCATTTTCTTTTCCACCTTTTTTAATGTCATCGCCAAGTCCATCGGTTTTATCAACAGCATCTTCATCGCCTTTTTTTTCGGCACCCAGGCGCAGACCGACGTTTACTTTTACGCGATCGCCGCGGTCTGGCTGGTCGCCTCGTTCTTTGTCGGATTTTCCACGTCGGTGCTTATCCCCGAATCAATCCGCCTCCGCGAGCAGCGAAGCGCCCGGGAGTCGCAGGCATTTCTTAATTTTTTCCTGTATTTTTTCGCCATCACCGCCGCCGCAATCACAGCGATGTTCTATAGTGCGCCGGTGCGCATCTTCACGCTCTGCTCAAGCTTCGACAGCACCGTACTTCTCGCCAACAAGCAGATGCTGCTTGTCAGCATTCCGCTTATAGCGCTGATGATGCTGTCGACGTATCTGCTCGACATACTGACGTCGTACAAGTATTTCACCCAACCCATGATTGCCAGCATGATAAACAGCCTGTTTTCCATAGTATTCATGCTGCTGTTTCACGGCCGCCTGCATGTCCTCAGTATCATGTACGGCATTCTTGCCGGCTACGCGCTCAACGTCGGCCTGCTCCTGGCGCTGCTGAAATCGCGGCTGGCGTGGAATTTCACCCCGCGGTTTGTCCGCCTGCCCCGGAAAGTCGTCGCCGATATCCTATTCTCCCAGGCAGGCAATTTCACGTCTTTTCTCGCGTATTATTTCCCGCTTTACCTGTTGAGCGGGCTTGGCGCCGGCACTATCGCGGCGCTTAATTTCGGCAAGCAGATATCCGAGATGCCCAACCAGTTCATCTCGACGCAGTTCTCGTCGGTCGCGGGCGTCAAATACGCCGAATTGTATGCGCGTGACGATTTCTGCGGCCTGGATGCGACGCTCTCCCGCACCGTCAATTTTCTCGTCTTTATCCTCGTCCCCGTCACCTGCCTCGCAATCCTTTTCGACCGTGAAATCGTCACGGTGCTGTTCAAGCGCGGCCGATTCGACGACGCGTCGGTGGCCGCCTCCTCGATGTTTTTGCGCTATTGCATCCTCTCGCTGCCCTTCATCGGCATCGATACCATCATTGCGCGCTGCATCATGGCATGCCGAAAAATCAAGCAGGCGTTCGCGTATCAAATCGCGCTCAACGCCGTCTTCCTCGCCGCGCTCCCCTTCCTGATACGCGCCTTCGGCGGCGTCGGATACCCTCTTGCGGTACTGCTGAAATTCGGCGCGGGTTTTTTTCTCATGCATGTGCTGCTGAAAATGTTCATACCGTTTGTCCGGTATGGTTCGATACTACGCTATTTCTTCAAAATACTCATCCTCAATGCGCTCATCGGCGCGGCCGTTGCCGCGGTTTCCCGTTATGCGCTGCCGATGCACTATCTGCTGCGGGCTGGTGCGGGAACCGCGCTGTATACCGTGCTCTTGTTGGCGGCCAACGATATCCTGCATGTCAACGACGATGCGCGCAGCGCGGTGAGAAGGTTTTGCCGGTAAACCCGGCGGCAGGCTCACAACCGGTTTGCCTCGCCGCCAGCGTCGAACAGAGCACCTATGCCGAGCCCGCCACGAACCTCATCTTTTCATGGAATGGTTCGACGGTATCTGTCCGACCACAAAGCAAGTATTGGAAAACCCGTACTGCCTATACGATTGTTGTCGGCAAGACGGCTCTCGACGCATGGGGAGGCGCATTGGCCGATTCGGTGATCATTGAGTTCTCAACAGCGGCAGGGGGAGTATCAAGCATGATACCGGGCGATGGAACGCACAACGTCTCGCTGACCACATCGATGCATGCGTATTTCCATACCGCGATGAATCCCGCAACAACCGCGGAGGCCGTACGGATTTTTGCCCATCCCGATACGCTTGTCGCCGGTTCGTTCTCGTGGGGAAGCGGGAACACATCTTTTACCTTTACTCCTCAGGCCGCCTTGCGTCCGGCAACCACCTATACTTTTATTATCGACAGCACGGCCACCGACATGTACGGCGCCGGAATCAGCCGTACGGTCAGCACGTTCACAACCGAAAATCTTAGGGTGACTTATGACTATCCGCGCAATAATACAGGCGCTTTTGAGCTTAACGAACGGCCGTACCTCACTTTTAACGGCGCCTTTGACGCAACACGCATGCAGTCGGCATTTTCCATTCAACTGCCAATCGAGCTGGACATTACGTTTGACCATGTCTATCTCTATTTTAAACCGCGTCAGACATATTGGAAAAGCAATACAAAGTATACGGTCACCATCGATACCAGCGCGCATGACGCGTGGGGAAAGCCCGTGGCCGCGCCGTATACGTATGTTTTCTTCACGCAACCTGCTGCGGTAAGCCAGATAGTGCCGGCATTCGGCCAGCCCGAGGTTGACGTCAATAGTTCCATTTCAATAACATTCAATACCGCCATGAGCGCCGCGAGTGTCAACTCAGCATTCACGCTTGCCGACAGCGCCACCGCAACCGCGGTCACGGGCACGATGAGCGGAGCAAATACATCATTTACATTCTCGCCCTCGGCGCCGCTTGCCGCCGCGACCACCTATATCGTGACGGTTGCCGCAACGGCCGCCGATGCGTTTGGAGTCGCGATGCCCGCCGCCTGGACGAGCAAATTCAGGACACAGTAAGCGGACGGGGCGCGCCTGGTGCGCGTGGATATCGACGGGAAAATTCACCTTGAGCGCCTTGTGCGTCTCTCGCCAGTCGATAGTGGTGACAAAATCGATGCGGCGGCTTGCACGGCGAAGCACTATTTTCTGGGTCATCCATGACGTGTTGAGCGGCCGCTTCACCACGTCGCGCCGCGATCAGCCGTTGGAACACAGGGCCGTGCCATTGATAAACACAAGCCCTTCTCCGCCGCCGTCAAACGCCAGAGCCACGCGTTTTCCCGCCGCCTCCCGCGGCACGGTCACCCGCAGAACCATGCATGCTCCCACTTCATGCCCCAGCGCATCCCCACCGCCATGGGCCCGAAGAGCCGGCACGCCGCCACCTGCACCGTCAGCTGCTCGGCCGTCACAAATCCCTCAAGTTTCACGTCCGCGATCTTGCGGTACAACAATCCCTTGAGCGTATTCTTCCATGCGTCGATCCTGCCGCGCCATTCAGGTGTCAGAGACATACGTCTTCACCCTCTTGATATTTCTTCCCGGTCTTCAGGAAGGTTAATCTATTACTTTCAATATTTCACCGAACGATTCGCAATAATGGCTGCAGAGACACCGGGTGCCGCTTTCGACGATATTGCCGCCGGCAATGCCGATGCAGGCAAAACCGGCAAGGCGGATGGAGCAGACACCAGCTCCGCTGTCTTCAATACCGATCACCTGGGCGCGGTCTTCAAAGGCTATTCCCAAACCCACGCGCGCCGTTTCGGCATACAGCCACGGATGCGGCTTGGGGGCCAGCTCGCCCAGCGTGCCCACGCATCCCTTGCGAAGAGGAAAGCCGGCGGTGATGCAGGCGTCGTAAAATTCCCTGGGATCGCCCATGTCAAGCGTGCGGAACGCCGACAGTATCTCCGGCCAGGCTTTTTCATACAGCCCCGATGTCACCAAGCCTATTTTTATGGAGCGCCTTTTCAGTTCCAGAAGAAATTCCCTGAGTCCCGGCGAGGGAGTGAGAGCGCCTTCCCTGCCCCGTCCCTCCAGTATCTCATTCATCTCGTGATGCGTATGCCTGAAATACCACTCCCGCGCCTGTTCAACCGTTGCGGACGGGCAATATTTTTTAATACAGTATTGGAGATGCTCCGAGACACTATGCCCCGAAACGAAAGGATAGTCTTCCGCAGAAAGCCGGAATGACGAATCGCCCAGAAGGCTTGCTGTGGTTTTCTCGATAATCCATATCCAGAATTCTTCACTGCGCACGCTCGTACCGTCCAGATCCATCAATACCGCCTTCACCGGCTTGCGGATGGCAACCGGATGCAGAGGATAATATGCAGGATATCCCATGGCAGATTTCACCAACGCCAGCGTATGGCCTGCAAACGCGATGAATTCCACCTTTTTGTCGCCGGTAGTGCATATGGCATGAACTCCGTTGGTACCCACAGAGAACCTGTCATCGGATGTAGACTGAATGAAGCGGAACCCGTCCGCCTCCGACATCATGCCAACGCAAGGAAAATCAAATGATTGCATCATGTGTATGTTATTATGTTCCCACGAGGTCAAAAATATAGATTAAACCTGCGGGCAGGCACATAGCTAAATCTGCTATGCGGATTGCACTTTTCTGCTGTTTTTACGGTGCTGGCCCGGCGTCAAGCCGGTGACTTTCTTGAAAGGCGGGAAAAATACTGCGGATTATCATAGCCGATACGCGCGGAAATTTCGGCTATTGAATCATTGCTTCGCGAAAGCATCTGCATTGCCTGTTCGATTTTTCTTTTTTCGGCGCCAGTCCCACGACATTCTTGAATACGTGGCTGAACCTGCTTTCACTTAAAAAAGCCTTTGAGGCAAGTTCGTTGAGCGACAGGTCGTTGCGAAGCCCTGCATTGATCACTTCGATAATCTGGTTTATCCGGGCGGTGGCAGCGCTTGAGGGGTCGTTAAGATCGCTTCGAAGCTCGGCAAGGGCGCGCCAGACCAGCACCGTAAACTGGGTCATATAGGTTCCAATGAGAAACCTGCTCCACCGATCGCGCCTGGTGTTTTCGTCGACTATCTGCTCAAAAAGACGCTGGAACTGTTCCTTGTGGGGGATATGAATTACCGGCGGAAGCAGGTCTTCGTTGGGAAGCGGAACACTGACGGTATCCGGTTTGAATCTGAGGCAGATAAGCCGTAGTCCCCCCGGCTGGAAGTATTCTTCGTGGATGACGCCCGGATGATAGACCGCGAGGTCTCCTGCACGCGCGATATAAATCTGCCCGCCGATTTTTATATGGTTTTCGCCTTCCATGAAATACAGAAGTTCGAAGCCGCGATGATAGTGGGCACCCGGAGAGGAAATAGTAGTTAACCGGTCGGCATGGATATATGCTTCGAATTCCTTAAAAGGGATGCTGTGCCATTCAGGGGCACGGGAGTTTGGGTTCATGGGATAATAAAAATACATACCTGCATTGTCATGTTTTAGAGCGGAACAGGCTGCATTTACCATGCGCTTACATGGGGCATGACAGAAGGCGAAGCGGAAGCGAAGGGAAGCCCCATACCTGCGATTGACGGTCTGATCG
>Ga0209101_1002603_pt1 | contig 11728 bp, 9 predicted proteins | sample ConPoolayeCmetaG_FD_185481 | JGI IMG/M metagenome (GOLD analysis project Ga0209101, IMG submission 185481) | Hot spring microbial mat communities from California, USA to study Microbial Dark Matter (Phase II) - Cone Pool mat layer C metaG... ... | reverse complement strand
ATCTATAAAATAACTTGTGACGAGGTAAAATTTCTTTCTTGGAACATTAAAGTTTAGCTGGGAGCCTCTAAGTTTGATATTTCTTCTGATAAGTATTCCACAGAGTTTAAAACCGGCAAATGTCCTTCATTTTCTATTTTAAAAATTTTCACCCCTCTTTCTTGAAAAAATTTCTTAACTTTTTCGAAAGAAAAAATTTTGTCTTTTTCTCCATGAAAGACAAAAACTCTTTCTTTGTTTTTTCTCAGGAAACTTTCCAAAGAATTTTGCAAACTTTCTATGTTTATGGAAAGGAAAGAACTTAAATAAGGCTTTAGTGATGTAGTTTTGATATCTGCAAGTATCCTTTTTAGACTAAGATCGCTTGTTTTTTTGAATTTTGAATAATCTAACTCGAAAAACTCCCTTCTTTCGCCCAGAATTCCAAAAAACGCTCTTGGAAAGTTTTTAATAAAAAAGCTTTTCTTGCCCAAAATTGGTTTGAGAATCTTTCCAGAGTTTGAAAAAGGTGAAGTAGAAACAAGGTATAAATTTTTGATTTTATCTTTTGTTCTTGATGCAAGCTCTATAGCAACAAACGAACCAAAACAATGACCAAAAATGGAAAATTTTTCACTTTCTCCAAACTCTTTTTTCAAAATTTCCAGGAATATTTTGGATTGATTTTTTGGATTATAATCTTCTATCTTGCTAGATATAGATGACTCTCCATGACCCAATAGATCAAATACTACAAATTTATGTGAGACATTTTTTGAGAAAAGTTTTTTTGCTAAATTATCGCACAGCTCGTCAAATGAATTTTTTGCTCCCCCAAGTCCATGGAAAAATGCGATTTTTACCGTTTCTCCTGATTTTTTTTCAATATTTTCGTAGATTTTTGCAGATATAGAAAATTCTTTTTGGTTTCTTTTTGTGTAATAGTATTTTTTGTAAGTTTTATGCATTTTTAAACTCCGAAAAAATTTTAACTTTTGTTTTTTCATTTTGAATAAATTTTGGCAATTTGTAATTTCTAAGCGAAAAATCAAAAACTTGAAAATAACTTGTTTGATTCCGTTTTTTAATGAAAAAGGGAGAGTTGAAAGTGTTTTAGAAAAAGTTCTAAAAATTCCTGAAATTGATGAGGTGATTGCAATAGATGATTGCTCAATTGATGGGTCCTATGAATCGGTAAAGAAAAAATTTCGTGAAAAAGTAACTGTTCTTAGAAATGAGGAAAATTTAGGGAAAACTGATGCTATAAGAAAAGGGTTGGTGGTTTCGAGTGGCGATTATATTTTTCTTTGTGACGCGGACTTGCAAAATTTCATTCCTGCCGAGTTCTCGAATGGATTCAAGATTCTTAAAAAAGATCCTAAGATAGATATGATAATATTCAACAGAGAAAAAACTGGATTGGTAGAGAAACTGACAAGATCTCATATATATCTTTGCGGAGAAAGGGTGCTTAAAAAGGCTGATTTAGAAAAGATTTTGGAGCAAGATGTTAAAGGTTATCAGGTGGAAATGGCAATTAATATGTTTATGATAGAAAATAAAAAGAATGTTCTGATGGTTGGGGTCTCAACAAAAAATACAATAAAGGAAAAAAAAGGTATAAAAAGATCGGTAAAAGAAAATTCAAAGATGCTTTATCAGATATTGGCATTTTCTGGTATAGCTGGACTTTTGTCTATTTACCTAAGAAAGTGGATAAAGGAAAATTAGAAACTTTTACTTTTTGATTTTTTCAACTCTTCCATTGCAACAACTCTATCATCCCACCATTCTTCTTTCTTTCCTAGATTCATGCTTTGCTCGTGTCCTTTGCCTGTAATAATTACAATATCGTTCTCTTTTGCCATCTCAAAAGCCATTCTTATAGCCTTTCTTCTGTCTTTTTCTTTGAACAAATTTTCATTTAACTTTGCGCCATTTTCCAAAGCGTACTTTTCAGCTTCTTTCATAATTTCTTCAACTGGTTCTGATCGCGGATCTTCTGCTGTTAATATTGTTATATCGCTTAATTCTGCTGAAACTCCACCCATTTTTCTTCTGTTTTTATCTCTTTCTCCAGCATTTCCAAAAACAGTTATTATTCTGGAATTTCTTTCTTTAAATTCTTTAACTGACTGTAGAAGTGCTCTTAATGATTCTGGGGTATGCGCAAAATCAACAAATACGTAGAAATTTTGCCCTTCGTCGATTTTTTCCATTCTGCCCGGAACTCCTGTGAAGGACTCAATTGATTTTTTTATCTCATCATTTCCTACTCCGTAAATTTTTCCAACAAGAATACCTGCTAAAGAATTTGAAATATAAAACTTTCCTGGTACTGGAATAAAAATTTCACAAATTTCTTTCCCAAAAATAGTTGCTTTTATTTTTGTTCCTTTTATTGAGTAATCTATAATTTCTGCAAAAACATCAGCTTTTTCGTCTTCCAATGAGTATGAAAAAACTTTCCCGGCCGAAACTTTAGATAGGTGCTCAAAACTTTTTTTATCATCTTTGTTTAAAACTGAGTTTTTCACACTTTTTTTCTTGAAAAGAATTGATTTTGCATCTAGGTACTTTTCGAAAGTGCCGTGATAATCCAAATGATCTTCTGCAATGTTTGTAAAAACTGCTGTTTTAAAATTCAAAAATTCGGCTCTTTTTTGGTAAAGTCCATGAGATGTAACTTCTAGAATCACTTTTTTTATCCCGTAATTCAAACATTTTTTTAAGATTTTATGTATTTGGTTAGACTCTGGGCTTGTAACATGAAGCCCAGTATCAATTTTTTCATTTTCTATTTTTGCTTCTATAGTTGAAATAAGAGCCGTCTTAAACTCGGAAGAAAGAATTTGATGGATTATATAGGAAGTTGAAGTTTTTCCTTTTGTTCCTGTAACTCCGATTATATCAAGTTTTTCTCCAGGAAAACCTTCCTTCAAAGCGTACAAAAAAGCCCTTGGCTTCCTTAAAAATATGTTCTTTAAAGTTTCCAAACTATCAAACTTTGTAATTTCATAGCGAAATTTTTTGAGGTTCACCTTTTTCTTAAATGGCTTTTTGCACGCTAAAACTAGGAAATCCGTAAGAATATTCAAAACATATAACTCTGCCCCAAGTCGGTTTGGAAAATCTTTTGGTGCTTTTTTTGGAAAAACAAATTTTTTCTGTTGAAACTGGTAAATCGAGTATTTATGATGTTCCTTGTATAACTCAACGTATAACTCAACTTTTATCAACTATTAAAAATTAGATTTTAAATAGCATAAAGGATGAAAGGATGGTTAGTATGGAAAAGAGAATTGGTCAATCAATGAAACTTACTTCATCTACAAAAAGATTATACTTGATTATGCTTGGAAACGAGAAAATTAGGGATATGCTTCAAGAACAGGCAAAACTTTGTTTGAAGATTGCTAAGTTTACTAAATTTCATGGGGTAAAATCTAGCAATTGATAAGTTTTTATTCTAGCGAAGAACTTTCTTTTTCAGAAATAAATGTTCTGAACTTTTTTCATGAAGAAAAAGAAAGGTCAAAAACAATAAGCTTTTCAGTTTTGTTGAGACTAATACTATTACAAGGTGCATCAACAAAAAAGAGCAATAACATTCTTTGAATTGAATATTCTTTCCAGCAGAAAAAACTTTATCTTATTCAAGTTTTGCTTGATAAGCTCAACAAGAAACTTTTTAATCACTGCAAGACAAAAAAAGTTTATGTTAAAAGAAAATCTAAGAGTGCCAAAAATGGTGGACAGAAACAAAAACTTGACTTTATTTGGATATTTTGGTAGAAGTTAGGTGCCTATTCATGTGGGGTATCGTACATTAACAACTATAATCAAGCAAAACAATAGATCACTCATCTATTTCTTTCTAAATTCTTTCTAAATTTTTCAAAAAGTTTCGGAGGTTCTTTTTGAATTTAATTAAACTCACTCTAAAAACCTCGTGTTTTGGAGAGTTTGATCCTGGCTCAGGATTAACGCTGGCGGCGGGCATAATACATGCAAGTCGAACGAGGGCTTGCTCTCGTGGCAGACGGGTGAGTAATACACAGGTAATCTACCCTTTGGTCAGGGATAACCCAGAGAAATTTGGGATAATCCTGGATAGGAATGGGGGGACTACGGTCATTCCCATTTAAAGATTTTTCGCCAGAGGATGAGCCTGTGTCCTATCAGCTAGTTGGTGAGGTAATGGCTCACCAAGGCTATGACGGGTAGCTGGTGTGAGAGCACGACCAGCCACAAGGGGACTGAGACACGGCCCCTACACCTACGGGTGGCAGCAGTAGGGAATTTTGCGCAATGGGCGAAAGCCTGACGCAGCCACGCCGCGTGAAGGATGAAGGCCTACGGGTTGTAAACTTCTTTTGAAAGTCGATAAAATCTTGATAGTAGACTTTCGAATAAGGGACGGCAAACTCTGTGCCAGAAGCCTCGGTGATACAGAGGTCCCAAGCGTTATCCGGATTTACTGGGCGTATAGTGTTGCGTAGGCGGTCTCTTAAGTCTTAGATTAAAGACTTGGGCCCAACCCAAGATCTGTCTAAGAAACTGAGAGACTAGAGGGCATTTAAGGCAAGCGGAATTCCCGGTGGAGGGGTTAAATCCATTGATATCGGGAGGAACACCAATGGCGAAGGCAGCTTGCTGGGGTGTACCTGACGCTTAGGCACGAAAGCGTGGGGAGCAAAACGGATTAGATACCCGTGTAGTCCACGCTGTAAACGATGGATGCTGGTTGTTGGCTGTATCGATCCGGCCGGCAACGAAGCTAACGCGTTAAGCATCCCGCCTCTATAGTACGGCCGCAAGGCTAAAACAGAAAGGAATAGACGGGGGCTCGCACAAGCGGTGCTGCATGTTGTTTAATTCGATAGCGAACGACAAACCTTACCTAGGCTTGACATCCCGAGAAGTCCTGAGAAATCAGGATGTGCCCGAAAGGGAACTCGGAGACAGGTGATGCATGGCTGTCGTCAGCTCGTGCCGTGAGGCGTTCGGTTAAGTCCAGTAACGAGCGCAACCCTCATCCTTAGTTATATTTTCTAGGGAGACTGCCCGGGTAACCGGGAGGAAGGTGGGGATGACGTCTAGTCCGTATGTCTCTTACGCCTAGGGCTACAAACATGCTGCAATGGTTGGTACAAAGGGTTGCTAAGCCGCGAGGCGGAGCTAATCCCTCAAAGCCAATCTCAGTTCGGATTGCAGGCTGAAACCCGCCTGCATGAAGCTGGAATCGCTAGTAACCGTGGATCAGCGTGCCACGGTGAATATGTTCCCGAGCCTTGTACTCACCGCCCGTCAGGTCATGGGAGCTGGGGGCTTCTGAAGACTTCCAAAGGTAATTTTGGGGGTTGAAGTTGAACCCAGTGACTGGGATTAAGTCGTAACAAGGTATCCGTAGGGGAATCTGCGGATGGAACACCTCCTTTCGGAGTTTGCCTCTAAAGAAGATAAGATGTGCTTATTTAAAGTCTTATCTTTTGAAAGAAAGAGGAAGATCGATGATGAGTGAGATATTGTTTGCTTGATTATAGTTGTTAGTTTGAACTTATAAACTTGCATTTTTGTGTTTTTTAGTACCGTGAGTTAAAAACAAGCTTTTATGCTTTCTGTATTGCACATTTCTGGAATTAACTCAGAAGTGTAAAAATAGAAAATTGCAAAGACCGTCTTAGTTTTATATCTTGCAAGGTAAGCTTTATTTTTTACTGTGCTTAATTTTTTGTTAAAGAAATTCTTTGATAAGTAAGTTTTTTCTTTTATTGATTTTATTCAAAAAATGTGAGTAAAGCCTGAAATTTGTGCTTAAATGTTTTGGTTGATTTGTTTAGGTTTTGACGTATTTACCTACATTATAAACTATAAACAGGTTATCAAATAAAGATAGCTTTTACTTATCAGAGGATATGAAAAACAAGGACAAAGAAAATTTTTATCAAATAAATTATTAAAAGCTTTAAAGTTGCAAGAAAGCTTCGAGTTAAAAATATGAATGCGTGTTTTTTTGTTGTAAAACTTATAACTGATATTAGAGTGGAAGCGAGTTTTTTTATGCTTGGAAACTACTGCTAGTGAGAAAGAAGAAAAATGTAAGTTTCTGGTGATAATTTTTTCCTTTATTTTTATTTTTTTATCTATTTTTATATTAGTTATTTTATTATTCCATGCTAAAAGGATTGCTGTTACAGAGGGATTGGTGGAAGAAGTTGCTGGGAACCTTAAAAAAATAAAGGATAGAATAAAAACTCCAAGTTACAATCTGAAAGTATCAGAAGTTTCTAATGATGACTATAAAATTGGAGCAGAAAATCCAAAAATTATATTTATCGAATACGTTGATTTGAATTGCGAATTCTGCGCAAAGTATCACAATTCAATGAAAGAAGTTTTAAAGTCTTTTCCTAATGAGGTTTCTTTGGTTGTAAGACATGCTCCAATAAAAGAAGGTTCTGTTGACTTGGCTCTTGTTTCAGAATGCATGGGTGAACAAGGTGTTTTTTGGGAGTTTTTAAATGCAGCTTTTGCCGAAGAAAGAACTTCAAATTTTATCGAAGAATTCTCGAAAAGCAATTCTATAGATAAAGAGAAATTAGAAGAGTGTTTTACTACAAAAAAATATCAAGGAAAAGTTGAAGGAAACATGAAGGAGGCAGAAAATACGTATTTAGAAGGTACTCCTCACACAATTATACTTTTGAGTGATGGGAGAAATTTTCTTTTGCAGGGTTTCCATGAAACTTCTAAGCTAAAAAGATTGGTTGAAATTTTTATTTTTGAGCTTGAGGGGTAATGATGGAAGACATACTTTTTGATCTAAACGAAGAACAAAGAAAAGCGGTTTTTTCTAGCTCAAAAAGAAATTTAGTTATTGCTGGTCCTGGCAGCGGTAAAACCAAAGTTTTGACAAGAAAAATAGCTTACTTGGTAAAGAATGGGGCTGATCCAAAGAAAATAGTTTCACTGACGTTTACAAACAAAGCTGCAAGAGAAATAAAAGACAGAGCTTTACAATTAGAAGAAAATTGCAAGGAGTCTTATTTGGGTACATTTCATTCTTTTGGCGCTTATTTTTTAAGAATTACTCTTTCAAAATTTAGCATTTTTGGATTAAAACCGGACTTTACCATTGTTGACGAGGATGACCTGAAAAAAATTGCAAAAAATGTTCTAAATTTCTTAAAAGTTGACAGCTCTGCAAAAAATATTGCTTGGTTTTTGATGATTTTTGAGAGGGTGAAGTCAAATTTGTCTTTTTCCGACGAGGAAATTTTGAATGATATTTCTTTTTTTATTCCCGATTGGAAGAAAACAGAAAAAGAAATCTCTTTTCAATTTGCAAAAAAAATGTATGAAGAAACCTGGAAGTTAAACTTGGTGGATTTTACTGATCTTTTGGCTCTCCCGGTTAAGATAATGAGTGAAAATCATGAGATTAAGAGGTTTTGGCAAAAATCTTTTCCATTTTTTTTAGTTGACGAGTGGCAGGACACAAACTTTTTGCAATACCAATTTTTCAGACATTTTGTAGAAAGCAGTGATAGCTTTTTCTTTTTGGTTGGAGATCCGGACCAATCAATTTATTCTTGGAGAGGCGCCGAAGTAGAAAATCTTTTTCGCTTAAAAAGGGATTTTCCTGATACCAAAGTTTTTAAACTCACAAGAAATTACCGCTCAAGTGATAATATTCTAAAAATTGCAAACGCTGTTCTCAAAAATAAGTCATTTGAGGAAAGAGAAATAGTTGGTGTAAAAGGAGAAGGAGAGGATGTGAGATTTTTAAACTTTAAAACACAGGAAGAAGAATCTGAAGAAATTTCTCGTATTATAAAAGATTTAAATTTGAAAGACGTGAAATTTTCAGAAATGGCAATTTTTTACCGAACAAACGCGCAATCTAGGGCTTTTGAAGAAAGTTTTTTGAAGCTTGGAATTCCATACAAAATTGTGAAAGGTATGAAGTTTTTTGAAAGGGCTGAGGTGAAAACTTTAATTTCTTATCTTAGATTTATTCAAAACAAAAACGACAACTTAAGTTTTGAAAGAATTATTGAATCAGGGAAATTTGGCATAGGAAAGAAAACTCTATCTGAGCTTTTAATTTTTGGCAACGGAGCTTACTCTAGATCTTTTGGTGAAATTGATAAGTTACCTTCAAAAACTAAATCAAAGCTAGAGTCTTTCAAAAAACTTATCGGAGAGGTTGAAAGATGCTCAAAAGAATTATTACTTTCAGATCTTATTTGGAAAATTTACGAAACTTTTAACCTTGAAGATTATCTTTGGTCACTTTCTTCTGATAAAGAAGAGTTTGAATCAAGAAAGGAAAATGTTGCAGAGCTTTCTTTTTTTGCAAAAAAGTTTGATGAGTTCGAAAATCCAATTGAAAAGTTTCTTGAAAATGTTTCACTTCTTTCGTCAGAAGATTTAGTTGAAGAATCTGAATCTGTTAGCTTAATGTCTTATCACTCGTCAAAAGGGTTAGAGTTTAAGGCGGTTTTTCTTGTTGGAACAAATGAGAATTTGATCCCACACAAGCAATCTGTTGAAGAAGGAAATTTGGACGAGGAAAGAAGGCTTTTTTATGTTGGAATAACAAGGGCAAAAGAGTACCTTTTTATCTCTTGGTTTTCAGAGGGTAACTTTTCTTTTTTTAGGCCTTCAAGATTTCTTTTTGAAATTGGAGCGCTGGACGAAGAAGATGAATTTGATTTGGAAGAATCAAACATTGCAAGGAAGTTTTATCAAAGGCAAAAAAGAGAATTTTTAGAAAAAAGGTTAAAAGAAAAAGAAATATTGAAAGAACTACAAAATTTCTTGGATAAACCAAAGGACTTTTCAGAAGAGAACAAATCTTTGAAAATTGGTGACAAAGTGAAACATGAGATTTTTGGTTTTGGAACAATTTCCAACATTTCAAACGGAATTGCGACAATAAAATTTCATTCAACAACTCGAATGATTTCTTTGAAATTTGGTAAACTAAAAAAATGTGAATGATTTTGCTACTTAACTTGAGCTCTTTTTTTCCATTCAATTGTTGCTTGTATTATTCTAGATGCTGTTTCTTGATCTAAAGTTAATTTTGAAAACATTGATCTTTCCTTTGAACCAAGAAATACTTTTGGCGTGTTTTCAATAATTTTTCTTGAATCAATTTTTATTTTTTCTTTCTTTCTCCCCCACATTTTGTTTTTGTTTTCAAAATAATGATAGTTAAAATTTTCAGAAGTCAAATTCAGAAATGTTGAAAGTGTGAGATTAGAAAAATTAAAATAACAATAACTTGGCTGATTTTAGCAACGAATAAATGAATAGTTGACAAATGAGAGAGATAGAGTATAATTGAATCGGAATTATGAAATATGTCTTTGAATAGGTTGTTTCGGAACTTTCCTTCTAGAGGCAGAAAAAATATGGGAGGAAAGGACTCAACGGAAATACGGGCTGCGGAAATCACCCAAACCGTCAAAGGAGGAGTAGAAGAAGTAGAGCTTGCTGATCTCACAGAAGAAGAGAGAAGGCAGTTGCAGGGTGTTTTGGTGGATTTATCTAAATCGGCGCTTAAAAATTTCCGTTCCTCCATTTGTGGAACAGACACAGAGTATGATGGTACTGAAGTTTCTAGTGTGCAAGTAAACTTTGGAAGGTATGGTTATCCTGATATATCGGCAACTGTTTATAGAGATTACTTTTTTCATAGTGCAGAGAATACAGTGGGCTTGGTTTTGGGTTTTAAAGAAAATGGTGGTTCTATGTGGGTCAAGGTTGGATTGAAATTAAGGAGGGAAAGTTTTTTTTGGGGGGGAGGAACGAGGATTGGGATATCGGGAATTGATAGTATCGGAATAGAAAGTAGTAAAACGAAGCCAGCAAGATTATTTAAATATCAACACTTGAGAAGAGGCTTAGAGAGCGAGGTCAGACAAGCTGTTAGAAAAGCAATAGAGACACAAAGTGGCGCGCCTGCTGCGGATCAGCCAGAAGTTATTGGTAGAGGAGGTGTTGCGGCTTCTAGAAGGAGAGAACGCATCGAGCTTGGAGGAGGATTGGTTGCTATAGAAGTAGAGCCGGGAGAACTTGGAGAAGAGGGAAAAAGATTATTAGAATTCCTATTGAATAGTTTATCTTTGCGAGCAAATCATAATCTTGATAGATCGCTAACGGTGTATGGAGAAGATGAAAATGGCTGTCCAACCCATACAAGAGAGAACCTTGGAAAATATGGCTATGAGGAAATTCCTATAAGAGTTAGTAGGAGTGAAAAACTGTTTTGTAAAAGAAAAAACTGCTGGTTTGAGGTTATCAATTTATAATCCCGGAAATCCTAGTCAGTATTTATTATTTCGTGTTGAATTACAGGTAGCAAGAGTAGAATCACAGGAAAGGAGACAAGGAGTGTGTGTTACTAGGATTAAAGGTATTTCAGTGGAGAATAAAGAGGCTGTGTTTTTTGATAAATATGAGCCTTACGCAATTGTTTAATAGACGAAGTTTGGTCAGCTACTGACAAAGCAATGAGAAGAGATAATGGGATCTTAATCGCGGAAAATAGTTAGCACGGTATCTTTGGAGTTTTTGTTTTCTTTTTTGGGAGTTGCTTTAATTAGTCTATTTGCCTATTTGTTCTTCTGGTCTTCTTTGGTCAAGCTTTTTGAAGTGTTTTTCAAATCAAAATCCTGTAAAAACCTCCACCTTCATTTTTTACAATTCCTTTTATTTCTAACATCGTCATTGTAGATGAAACTTCGTTTGGTGAAATTCCAGAAAGAATTGCAATTTCATCAATTTGTTCTGGCCCTTTTTTCAAAATCTCAATAATTTTTTCTTCTTCTTTTGTTGATGGAAAGTATTCTTTTGCGGAATTTATTTCGGAAACAGATTTTATTCCATAGTGATCCAAAATATCTCTCCCGGAATCTACAAGGTAGGCTCCTGATTTTATTAAGTTATTCGATCCAACTGAATTAGCTTCAAAAATACTACCCGGCACAACAAAAAGCTCCTTTCCTTGATTTACGCAAAAGCTTGCGGTTATTAAACTTCCTGATTTTTCTGGCGCTTCTATCACCAAAGTTCCAAGAGAAAGTCCTGATACAATTCTATTTCTTGCTGGAAAGTTTTGTGTCAAACTTGGGTAGCCAACAAAATACTCAGAGATAAGTGCTCCATTTGTTTCGAGAATTTCTTTTGAAAGTTTTAAGTTTTCTTGCGGAAATAAAGATTTATCGTCTATTCCACCAGCTAAAACGGCAACCGTTCTTTTTTTATTTGCAACAGAAACTTTGTGTGCCAATGAATCTATTCCAATTGCAAGCCCGCTTATTATAACTATTCCGTTTTCCACTAGCTCTCCAACAACTTTTTCAACAGCTCTTTTTCCGTAATTTGTAAATTTTCTTGTTCCAACAACGGAAATTGAAAAATCATCCTCGAAGGAAGGGAATTTACCTTTATAAAAAATTACAGCCGGACAAGAATCAATTTCTTTTAATCTTTTTGGGAAATTTTCTGAAAGTTTTGTGACAAAGGAAATTTTTTCTTTCTCAAGTGTTTCTAGAATTTTTTCGACTGAGTTTTCTTTTTCGAAACTTGTAAAAAAGTTTATTGATTCATCGTTGAATGAAAGTTTTTTCAAAATGAAAACTTTGTCTTTTTCATAGTAAAAATTTTTTGCTCCAATTTCTTGGTTTACTTTATCAGCTTTTGTTCCGGAATGATTGAAGGAAAGATATAGGAA